>Ga0247822_10000227_pt1 | contig 27809 bp, 11 predicted proteins | sample 13C_Cellulose_Da_FD_192423 | JGI IMG/M metagenome (GOLD analysis project Ga0247822, IMG submission 192423) | Soil microbial communities from agricultural site in Penn Yan, New York, United States - 13C_Cellulose_Day30 | ecosystem: Environmental > Terrestrial > Soil > Agricultural land | place...
TACATCCGGAATTGGATTTGCCACTGTTGGAGCGGTGTTGGTATTGACAACTTCGATATCAAAAAATGATGACGTCGAGGTTCCATGGTTATCAGTCGCAATCAATTCAACAGTTATAATGCCCGCCTGATACCAATGGGGCGTGCCGGAAAAAGTGCGTGTAGCCTCGTTAAATGCCAACCATCCCAAACTGCCGCCACCCGCTAATTGGGCACGGTACATTAGCGTGTCATTCACATCCGGGTCAGAAAACGTGTTAGCAGGCACAACAAAATTAAACGGTAGCTCTGCATCAATCGTTTTATTGGTAATAGGGTTATCGACAACAGGCGCAGAGTTAGCACCATCATCTTTGGAGACTTTAAATGCGAGATCCCAGCCTGATGGATGGGGAGTACCATTTTCAATCATCGAGCCGTCAGCAAAAACATTACTGTTAAAGCGCGACACCAATACCAAATCATCAGTGCCAGTGCTGCTGACTTGGATAACATAAGTTTGTTGATCATTAAGCGAAACATCACCAAAACTAAATGAGTGCCAATTAAATCCATCGCGACTGATTTGCGATGATGATATTGATGCGCTTGCTATGATCGTGCCGCCCCAACTATCACGCAATTCGACCGTAATGGTTTGCAGTGCAGCGGCATCATAACGGGCCAGATAGAGACTAATTTCGTTAATAGTGTAAGTAGCACCTGCACTGTCGTAGGAAAAGCTTTGCCCCACTTGATTGGTCGATGAAACCGGATTGAAATTACCGCCATTACCTGTATCGATATATTCGGTATCCGGTGCGCCCGCAACGGTAATAGTGAAATTGTCAGTGACTAATCCGCCGTTACCATCGCTGGCAGTCACATCAACACTTAGAGTACCTATATCAGCTGTAGAAGGTGCGCCGCTAAAGGTACGTGTCACTGCATTGAAACTTAACCATGAAGGTAGCGACCCGCCACCAGCCAATTGTGCGGAGTAAGTCAGCGTATCGCCCGCATCAATATCGTTGAATGTATTCGCAGCAAATTGGAAATTGAACGCAACGTTTTCGTTGGCAACCCGATCAGGAATCGGATTCGCAATCGTCGGGGCATCATTGGTATTGGCGATAACAATATCGAAAGTATCCGTAATGGTACCGCCGTTGCCATCACTCGCAGTAACTTCAATTGAAATCGTTCCCACATCACCGTTTGCGGGTGTACCGCTAAAAGTGCGTGTAGCGGAATTGAACGTTAACCATGTTGGTAGCGTACCGCCACCGGCCAAGTGCGCAGAATAAGTGAGCGTATCGCCAGCATCGATATCGTTAAAAGTATTGGCAGCAAATTGAAAATTATATGCAATACCTTGTGTTGCATTACCATTCGGAATCGGATTCGCAACCGTCGGTGCATCGTTGGTATTGGCGATAACAATGTTAAACGTATCAGTAATGGTGCCGCCGTTGCCGTCATCCGCAATTACATCAATCGAAATAGTTCCTACATCGCCATTCGCCGGTGTCCCGCTGAATGTACGTGTGGCCGCATTGAAGATTAACCAGGACGGTAGCGAACCACCCCCATTCAATTGAGCGGAATAAGTGAGTGTATCGCCATCAACATCTGCAAAGGTATTGCTCGCAAACTGGAAATTAAATGCCGAATCTTCTGTTGCGTTTTGGTTGGGAATGGCATTGACAACACTAGGTGCGTCATTAGCCGCATTGACAGTGATATTCACTGTGTCAGTATCGGTCAGTGTTCCACCGGTACCGGTATTACCTAAATCGCTGGTAGTCAGTGTTAATACTGCTGCGCCGTGATAATTCGCCGTCGGATTAAACGTTAAGGTTGCTAAAGCTGCATTGATATTTGCCAGTGTGCCGCTAAATACCAGGGTTGAATCTGCAGTGCCATCACCCGTGGTAAAACTTAATCCGGTAATACCGGCCAATGTAAGCGTGCCATTGGTAACTGACAGCGTTATTTCGAGATTACCCGATGCAGCATCTACATCACTGACTTGAATTTGATTGCCATTACCAGCGCTAAATACCAACGCAGTATCTTCAACCGTAACCTGTGCTCCGGGAACTGAATTTACCGGTGCATCGTTAACGGCAGCGATGTGAATTGTGGCGGTATCATTTCCAGTCAATGAACCATCATTCGCGGTGATAGTGAGCGTGGTAGTCGCTACCGGTGAATCGCCAGCCAAACGATATGTGAGTGTGCCGCCATTATTGCCCGCCAGGAAATCATTAATCTGCGCGAGTGTTCCGGTAATAACCAGAGTAGAAGTAGCGTTGCCGGAAAAAATACTAACGCCGGTGGTACCTACTGCCGCAGTAATTTCACTGTGTGGGCCCGGGCCTGCAATTGTCAGGGTCAGGTTATTGCTATCCACATCGGAAATAACAATTCCAGTACCGTGTAAATCCACTGCAACTTGCTCGTTAGTGTAGTAATCCGTGAGCGGAATACTGACTTGAGGAGCATCATTCACATTGGTAACAGTAATATTGAATGTATCGAAAACCGTGCCGCCATTGCCATCGTTGGCAATAACATCAATAGCAACGGTACCCACATCGGATTGCGAGGGTGTACCGGAAAAAGTGCGATTGCCTGGATTGAACAGCAACCAACTGGGTAATGGGCCTCCACCACTTAATTGCGCAGAATAACTGAGTGTGTCACCCACATCCTGGTCAGCGAATGTATTCGCGGGAACTTGAAAAACAAATACAGCATCTTCCGGTGTAGTCTGGTTTGAAAGTGGGTTGGCAACCGTTGGAGCATCATTAGTGTTGGCAATAACAATATTAAACGTATCAGTAACTGTTCCACCATTACCATCACTCGCAATAACATCGAGTGATAAAGTTCCCACATGCGCATTCAATGGTGTGCCGGTAAAAGTGCGCGTAGCAGAATCAAAAGTAATCCAGGATGGCAATGCACCACCGCCCGCAAGCTGAGCAGAATAAGTCAGCGTGTTCCCCACATCCTGATCAGCAAAGGTATTGGATGCAAAGGTGAAATTAAACGGTGAATCTTCAGTAGCATTTTGATTTGGAATTGGATTCGCAACTGTTGGTGCATCATTCGTATTAAGAACTTGCAAATCAAAAGTATCACTCGCCGGAGTGCCACCATTACCGTCATCCGCAGTTACCCTGATTGAAATAGTGCCTACATCGGCATTGGTTGGTGTACCGGAAAAAGTGCGGGTAGCGGAGTTAAAACTCAACCACGACGGCAAAGCACTACCATCAGCCATTCTGGCAGTGTAGGTCAGCGTATCGCCTACATCGGCATCACTAAAAGTGCCGGAGTTGAATTGGAATGTATAAGCAGCATCTTCCGTTGCGGTCTGATTGGAAATTGGGATGCTTACAATCGGATCAACATTCGCACCGCTCGCAATTTGGAAAGCAACATCGCGTGTAATATCAGCCGTACCAGAACTTGAATGATAAGAACCATTGGTATACACATTAGTGTTATGGATTGCCGCTTTTACCAAGCCATCCACACTACTGGATTCAATTCTAATAAAGTAAAGCTGGTTATCGGTTAATACCAGGTTAGTAAAATCGAATGCTTTCCAGGCTAAAGTCGTTCCTATAGTTGCAGATGAAACTGTTGCCGAACCAATCACCGTGCCGTTGTAGGCACCTGATAGCAAGGTCACCGTAATAGTTTGCGCTGACGCAGATGGATCTTTCACTAACTGCAATACAATTGAATCTATGGTGTAAGTTGATCCAATACTATTGTGAGAAAAACTCTGGAAAAATGGCACACCCGAAGCGATAACTTGAGTATCGGCTGATGGCCCGGAAGTTTCGTAAATAACATTTGATGAACCAACATTTTGCACAGAAATATCAAAAAAATCGGATACGGTTGCAGTGCCGTCGCTGGCGATAATCTCAATAGAGATATTTCCCACATCACCATTGGAAGGTGTTCCACTTAAGGTACGTGTTGCGCTATCAAATGATAACCACGCAGGCAGTGGAGTTCCACCGGAAAGCCTTGCACTATAGGTTAGCGAGTCACCAGCATCCTGATCATTGAAGGTATTGATTGCAAAAGTGTAATTAAACAGCACATTTTCTGTGGCTGTCTGGTTTGGAATTTGGTTTGCAACTGTTGGTGCGTCATTGGTATTGGCGATAACGATGTCGAAGTTATCAGAAGTGGTCGCACCAGCGCCGTCATTGGCGATAACTTTTACCGAGATAGTTCCCACATCGCCATTTAACGGCGTGCCACTAAAAGAGCGTGTTGCAGAATCAAAATGTAACCAGGATGGCAAGCTTCCACCACTGGCCAATTCTGCTGTGTAAGTGAATACAACACCTACATCGCCATCACCAAAGGTGTTGGCCGGAAAAGTGTAATTAAATGCGGAATCTTCCGTTGCATTTTGGTTGGGAATAGGAATGTTGACGAATGGAAGATCGTTAACGTTATTGATCACCAGATCAAAATTATCATTCACCGTTCCGCCTGCACCATCACTTGCAGTGACGCGGATAGAAAGTGTGCCTACATCGCCATCATCCGGGTAACCACTAAATGTGCGCGTGGCAGCATTAAAACTTAACCAGGGCGGAAGCGAATTGCCATTCGATAAAGTGGCGCTATAGGTCAGCGTAGTGGGGAAATCAGCATCAGCAAATGTATTGGAAGGAAAAGTATAACTGTACCAGGACTCTTCATTGGTTGATTGATTGGGAATCGGATTCGCAACCGTCGGTGCCGTATTGGAACCATCAAAATAAGAAACCAACAGCGACATATCCGCCGAGCTATTTGCTACACCATTTACAATTAATTCGGCGTTGTTCCATAAATTAGATGCGCTGTAAGCGGCCGATACTTTTCCATCGGCGCCGGTGCTAATCAGGCGAATGCAATAGGCCTGGTTATCATTCAGGGCAATATTGCCCAAGCTAAATGTTTTCCACTCAAAGTCAGAACCTATAGTACTGGCATTTATCGTGGCACTCGCCAACCAGGTGCCGTTGTAGCCGCCCTGACGAAGTTCAAGCGTAATCGACTGGTTTTCTGCAGTTGGATCTTTTTTAAGTTGAACGCTAATTTGGTTAATGGTGTAAGTCGGGCCAGAGCTATCGTATTGAAATGTTTGTCCGATATTAGACGCGCTTGAAAATGGTTGGCTACTTGATCCACCCTGGATATTAATAAAATGCGTGGTGGCCATTACACCGACAAACGATTGCTGCGCTTCGCTACTGATCAAAACACCGGATTCAATATCGCCAACTTTATATTCCAGATCCCAATCACCGCCGAGTGAATCATGGCCAGTGACGTCGCTACTCGCGGCAACATCGGCATCCGTCAGACGCGCGATTTTTTCGATCAGCGCTTGTCCGGACGGATTGATAGCAACATCGCAACCATAAAATAAAATATCGGCATCAGCGCCTAATGCCCTACCCCATGCGACCAAATCATCTTCATATTGAACAAGGCTGTTATCGGTAAGAATTGCGTTACCCAACTCCACCGAGCCGGCTGAGCCGTGAGAAATAATATGGATTGAATCCAAACCGGCGTATTGCCCTAGTGCGGTAGTGATTTGCTCTACGCCGTTGGTTGTTGGATCAAGGTAAATAATCGCGACTGAATCACTATCAAAGCGGCTGCGGATATCATCGACCAGCGCGCTGTAACCGCTGACTGAGGTATCGACAAACACCACTGTCTTGACTGCCGAGATTTCACTAAAGGGAATGTCTGCTTGCGGATCACCATTCGGCGCTTGGCTGTCCAGAGTCGATGGTTCATCCGGCATATAAATGCTGACCAAGTCCACCTCTTGGGCAGCTTGGGCCAGATGTGCAACATCGGAATTGCCGTCATCGAACACAGCGATATCGGCTGTGGCGGAGAATAGTAATCGTGGCTCAAGGGCTTCGATTAATGGACGGCGGTGACGCGGTGACCTTGACATGTAGTTCGAATAGTTCAGTTGATTTGCACAGCCATATCTTTGCTGGAGCGCAGAGCTTGGAGCGCAAATAGGTTTAAGGATTGGTAATGAATACTGCATCCTTGAGATTTATGCGCACCCGCCCAACCGTGGCGGTACTTAACTCTGCATAAACCAACATCAAACATAGGGTGATTAGGAGGACATCACCAAATCCGTAAAATCATATTTATCTATTATTAGTATTGGCTTACTTATACTCGATATGAAAACCACGTCATGAGTGTGGCACATTTTTCTTCAATGTCATGACTAATAAAAAAACGGTCTAGATAATAAAAATTTATTTTTGTCTGGTTGTAACACGATCTTTTAAAATTAAGGCAGATTGCGGGTATCCAACAAATTAAGCGTGACACCGTCAAAAATTACTCGACATTTCAAGCCGCTGGGTAAGCGATTGTCAGGGTTTGGAAATGACAGGCGAATTCCGAACGTATTACTTGGACCGTCAATCACCTGATCTACCAGAACAACCTCGGCAGCATAACTCTTATCAGCCACGCCCAATTCAGGGACGATACTAGCCTTCATACCGGCCTTAACCTTGCCGTAAAGACTGGCGGGTGCGTAAACCTCGACCCGCAGCGGGTCTAACTGTGCCAGCTTTAACACTGGCTCAAAATCGATGTGCTCACCCGGTTCTTTCATCCGCTCGACCACCACGCCATCAATAGGGCTGACCAAGGTGCGACGCTGTAAATCCGCCAGCGCGCGCTTGTGCTCCAGCTCGGCCTGCCGCTTGCGATCCATTGCCTGCTGCAACTGTTGCTGGGCAATGGCGTGTTCGGTTTTAAGCTTATCCAGCTCGGAAAAAGAAGCGGCTTTTTTCTCGTACAGATCTTTTACGCGGGCCAAGGCCCGGTTACTGAACTCCAGTGCTAACTGCTGTGCCTGGACATCACTATTCAATTCAGCTTGCACCCGGCGCAATTCAGCGGTTGCCGCCTCCAGACCCGCATCCAGGCGCGCAACCACATCACCTTTTTTAACGGTATCGTTCTTCTCGACCAACACCTCGCTGATAACACCTTCAACAGCACTACTCATCTCAACCATAACGGAGGGTTCGATACGGCAATTCAGTTGCGCAGGTTCCTGGGTTTGCGCAATTACTTCACTGGCAGGCAATGCCATGAAAAACGCCGTCAGCAGTGAAAATCGTGGGAGTGTATGCATGAGACTTCCAATATAAAAAGCGCTATATAAAGACAAATCGCTTATTACTATAGTGCAAAAAAGCGGGTTACGAAAAATGACGAATAAAAAGTTGTTGGAGTGCGCGATACCACTGCGTCGCCAGTGGTTCCGCCGGATGCCGGAATTTCACATAAGCACGCTCCCCGTAGCGACCCGACTGCACAAAATCCTCCAGAGTGAGATCCAACAAAAACACCCGCTCTTTAACCTTTGTACCTGAGGGATGACTGGCATCAACCGCCAGCCGTCCACCACCTTGCGCGCCCAACACCTGACTGGGTAACTCTTGCGTGGCGATGGGAATATCCTGCACCATTTTTCCGGTGATAGTGTGCGATGGATCGCTGACAAATTTAATACTCACCGCCTTGGTCACCTGCCGCACCAAGCCTATCTCCTCCTGCAACAGCGCCGCACGCACGCGCACTGCATCCGGTTTTTCGATCAGCGCAACCTCATCACCTTGTTTGAGAAAACTGCCGGGCAAATGATATGGGCGAGTAATGCGAAAAATTCCGCTGGAAGGACTGCGCACTACCAGATTCACCACCCGCGCCTGCAGCAATTCAATTTCGGCTTTGATGCCGTTGATATCCTGTTCCAATAATTGTGCTTGCGCGCGATCATCCACCCATGCCTGTTGGTAGCGCGCATCAAACTCGCGTAAATGAGCCTGCTTTACGGCGAGGTTTGCAATCAGCACCGGATTGGATAAGCGCAATAATTCTTGCCCCTGCTCTACTGCCTCACCATTTGCCACCAGTAATTGTGCAACTTCACCACTGGATTCGACTTTCACGCGCGCTTCGTCCGGCAGCCAGAGCACCGCCTCGGTGGAAGTTGACATAGGCATAGGCACAGCGACCAAAAACAAAATCAACAGCGCTGCGCTCGCCCCGGTAACGGTGAATGCACGTTTACGTGAAGCGGCCAATTGTTTATCGCGAATTAAATAATTCAGCGCTTTAATACCCGGCCACAACAATTGGAAAAAGATAAGCCAGCAACCAATCACCAACCCCAGAGTCGGGAAATAATTGGCAACAAGCATGATGATAAAAAACAACATAAATACGCGGTATACAAACGCAGCAACACTGTATCCCGTCAACAACACCGCTTCGCGATCATTGACTGCGGGCGAAAAAATTCCGCTCACGCCGTAGGCATAACGACGCAATAAATAACTGAACTGCTGGTTGGCGCGCGTGGCGAGATTGGGAAGATCAAATGCATCTGTGAGCAGATGATAGCCATCAAAACGCATTAGTGGATTACCATTAAAAAACAGTGTGGAGACACCGCCGATAATAATAATGTTGTAGAGAAAATCGCGCAGGAAACCGTTAGGTAATTGCAGCCATAACAAGAGCGCGATTGCCGCTAAAAATAATTCCACCGCCATGCCAGCCGCGCCCACCATCAACCGCTGGCGTTTGGATTGGAAACCCGTTGCTGCGCTCGCATCGACATAAGGCAGCGGCGTGCCAACTACGAAGACGATGCCACAATCATTAATCTGCCCACCCCAGACCTTGGTAAATAATCCATGCCCTAATTCATGCAGCACTTTAAAACATGGATAAGTTAGCCACAGTAAAAATAAATTCGCTGGCGACAATACGCGATCCAAATGGCCGCGGGTAAGTTCCGTCCAATGGTTACCTGCTTGCAACACCGCGTAGCCAATTACCAATAACCAGATAACGCCCATAGTCCGCGTTGCCAGCAAGCGTGCAACCGGCATAAGTTTATCGAGCAGGCGATCCGGATTTCCCAGCGGAATATTCCAGGTGAGCGGATTCATTAACAACCGCAGCCAGCGCTGTTGTTTTTTCTGTTCGCGCCGCGCAAATAATTCCTGGGTATTCGGTGGGAGATCGCAGACTAATAAATCGGCGACATGCAAATACTGCAATAAATGAATCAAATCATCGCGCGTGGGAATTTCATCAGCCGATTCATAAAATTCAAGATTCGATGCTGCAGCTAATATCTGCGCTAAGGAATTATGCCCATTCATCGCGCTGATTAAGCGCCAGGCGGATGGAGTTAAACGATGGAAACGACCGTTGCTTTTATCTTGCAGAATGTACCAGCGCTCGCCATTGTAATCGCGCCGCTGGATATGGATGTGACGTGGCAACGAGGGCCGTAGGGATTCAAGGCGTTGCCAGACAGGATTACTGTGCGAATCAGTCATTGTCAGATCACCACAGGCTCAACCGCAGCCAATTCCATAAATCATGGAACATGATCCAACCCAAAGCGCGCCGTCCAGTAATTAACTTTCCTGTGCCCATCATGCCGGGGCGCAATAAATCCAGCTCGCGGGTCAATTCAGCATCTACGCGGAAATAATTTCGTCCATCGCGCACTTCGCTAATCGGCGTAATCATTTTTACGCGCAGTGCGAACACTTCGCCCGGCAGACTTGAAAACTTTACCTGCCCTTCTTGACCAGCATGTATGGCCGCTATATCGCGTTCATCCACAAATAGCTGCACTAAAAAACCTTGCGCAGCGGCAATTTCAAATAGCACATCACCCTGCTTTACCGGCGCGCCTTGGGTTTGCGAAATATCATCAGAAACAATAATACCGTCCAGAGGCGCAATTAATTGTGTGCGCTCCAATTGCTGATCGATCAAACGCAACTGAATACTCGCTTGATCCATTTGCGCGTTGGCAATGGCCGCTTCAACACGATTGGAATTTGCGAGTGCGGTATCGTACGCCTGCCGATACTGCTGCACTTGGCTCGCCAACTTGCGACGTTCAAGACGCAAGTCTTCATCATTCAATTGCGCCAGCGCTGCGCCTTTTTTTACCGTATCACCGGGGCGGGCAATAATTTTTCCCAAATAACCATCTTGTGGCGATACCACCAAATATTTTTCTGTCGTTTGCAGGGTTGCATCGGCACTGATGCGATATTCAACCGGAACGAATAAAGCAACAACAAAAATGAGTAGCGCCGCCGCGATAATTTTCCCGCGCCAGATGCCCTCGCCAAACCACCGCTCCAAACGCTGGCCGGTGCGCTGTTTCAAACCTTGCCACACACTTGCCACCACTTGCTGGCGCAACGCGAGAATCGCTCCAGCAAAATGTAATGCCTGCTGCAAGAAACTACGATGGTCATCGGAAAGAGTTGCTTGTTTATCCAGTTCAACGGTCAGCACACCGACAATCACATCGCCGTTGCGCACCAACAAACTGTGCACAGATTGCAATTGTTGTTGCTGTTGCAACTGCTGATGGGCGCGGGTGATTAATCCCGGCAACGGAGTTTCATTATCAGGTTGCGCAGCTGCAATCAGCGCGGGGGAAAAATCAATTGCAGTGCCCTGCTCTGCAGATTCCAGCATGGCTTCGGTAATTGCCTGCATGGCCTGAGTGCGCTTATCAAAATTGGCGGAAAAAGAAATCGCCTCTAACTCAACACCCTTGGGATTGCGTAAACCGAAGCTCACGCGCGTAGCCTGTAAAAATCCGGCCAGTAAATTAACCAGGCTGATGGAGGTTTCTTGCACTGTTTTCTCTTTCAATAAACTGGCGCTAAATTGCAGCAAGGCTGCGTGATGCGTACTTTTTTCCAGCGGCGGCGAAGGTGGAACAACGGCGTTTTCGTACGCACCATTTTGTTGCAATAAAAATTGCAGCCAATACTGCCCCAGCTTGAGATATTTAAGTACAGCAGGTAATTCTTTTTTATCGGCAAGTTCCAGGCGTAACGCCAGTACGCCCCAAGTTTCGCCTTCAATCACTAACGGCTGCCCCAAAATAAAATAGCCGGGTTCATCGGGAGCGAGATGCAACCGACCTTTATTGGCAACCAGTTTGATTGTTTCGCGTAAGGCTTTGTTATTTGCGCCGGAATTTGGCCATTTCGCCAAAATGGTAGGCTCACTTTCAGAGGTTTGGGCGAGCATTGCAGCATTCGCATTACCAAGCATTTGGCATTGCACACTGAGCCAGATTTTGAGCGACGCTTTGTAAGACTGCATAGGCGTTTACTAATGTGTTTGGTCCAAGTCATTGGGAAGGCCCAATGCAGTGAACATCATTGTTATCGTAGCAATTCCATCTTAACGAAATATCTTCTCATCAAGGGATATGAAATGTCACAGCAAGTCTAGTTCTATAGCGGTAGGATGTAAAAAAATCGCTTCTATTTATTATAGGTTATAGCGACACGCAGGATAAACGAATGGCACTCAACCTGCCAGTATCCATTTATTTATCTAAACGAGAATTATTTGTACAGCCGTGAATTATTCGCCGCTCTGCGACGCGCTCCAGAATCTGTTGCTTTGTCGCATCACTCACCACAGACCACTGTGTAATCTCATGTAATGTACGAAAACAGCCGATACATATATCAACCTCATTCAAACAACAATTTCGTACGCAAGGAGATTCGATGGACATCACCATGATTTTTCCTTCAATTATTATTCCTCACTATTATAAATAAGATAGATAACTAAATATTTTATCTGCAATTTGGCATTTTAAGAGTGTTTATCAAATGCTCATCTACACTCAGTTTGTTGCTGCCATCCTCCTTGTATACAAAGTCAATTGCAAATTGGCAGGAGGATCATTCTCAGGGGCTATGGACTGAACGAGACATGCACAAAACTGAACAATTTAACTCCGGCTATCCTTTACCGCCAATTCTTATCTCCGGCTTTTTACTGGCGTTGGGCGTTTGTGTGCTGATTACTTGGCACGCGCCGCATGTTTTCGCCGGCATTTATCCCTACTCAACTTTGATGACCTACAATACTGCGATAGGCATTATCACCTGTGGTTTGGGTTTATACGCCATCTTACGCTCGCAGCGCATTTTTTTATTTACCTGCTGTTTTATTTTACTTGCACTCAGTGTACTCACAATGCTGGATTTGCTTGTCGGCATTCCACTCGACACCACCAACTGGTTTGTTGTTCTGCTGAGCGAGCCTCCGGTACACACCCAACCCATGTCACCGGTGAGTAGTGCAGCATTTCTGTTGGCGTCCGTCACATTATTTTTTGCTATATACACAGATGGCGCACGGAGCATAGTTGCCACATTACTAAGCCTGCTAATTTTCTTTACTGCGGTATCCACTGTCATCAGCCAGGAGTTTGGATTATTCCCCAGCTTTATCTGGATGGGTATAAAAATGTCGCCACAAACTGCGATAAGCCTGACTGCATTTGCCTTCGGTATTTTTATTCTCCGCTACCAGTCTGCAATAGCAGCATTTAATCGCTTGAATTTCTTTAGCCGGTTGGTCACTGGTTTTATTTTTATGAGCTTGTTATTTATTGGGGTCGGCTCCATCGGTTTGCTGCAAATCAACAACGTTGCCAACATTTCGCAAAAACTTTACGAAGGGCCACTGCAAGCCAGCAATGCCGTGCTCCGAATTAAAAACGATGTAGCAAATCTGAACCGAATTATTAAGGATGTCGGGATCAACCCCGGCTTGATGCGCGAAAAAAATATCCCCGCCGAACTTGATCGGATCGAATTAAAAATTGCCCGCGAGCTGGCGATCATTGAGCGCGAGCGTTTAGGTAAGGCCGATATATCCCAATTTAAGGCTTTGTTTAATGATTGGAAAATCGTTATTCGCACCATTCACCATCAATTGGAGTCTGGCGACATTGAAGGTTACCGCCAAATTGCGTTAAACCAAATCCAAAACACTACCGTGACACTGGAAAAGTTGTGCGACCACATTATTGTTGAAGCACAAGAACAAATGCGCTTGCTGAATGAGAAAGCCATACTCACTAAAAACCATTCAGCCAACTTGATGTTAGTAGTCATCGCGGGTTTCTTGATTGTCGGCGTGCTAGTGGCCGCGCTAATTACCCGCAGCCTCAGCTGGCAACTCCATAAAGTTCGGCATGCGATGCTGGCAATCGCCAACGGCGATACCCAAACTCCGATTCCGTTTTATGACCATCCCCATGAAATTGGCGACATGGCCAAAACATTGAAAATATTCGCCCATAATATTGATGAGCGAAAAAAAGCGGCGTTGCTCTTGGCGCAACATCAGATCGAACTGGAAAAATCCAATCATCGCCTGGCACTGACCAATAAAGAATTGGAAACCTTTGCCTATGTTGCATCCCACGATTTGAAATCACCTCTGCGCGGTATTGCACAGCTTTCCACCTGGATTGAGGAAGATCTGGAAGAAAAAGAATTCAACGAAGTCGACAAACATACAAAAATGTTGCGCAACCGTATTCATCGTATGGAGAAGTTACTTGATGACATGCTGGTATTTTATCGCGCAGGAAAAACGGATGGAGCCTTTTCCACTATTGATCTCAAACACATGGCAACAGAGCTATTTGAAATCCAAAATACCAAGCCCGGCTTGCGACTGGAGCTGGGTGACAACCTACCGGTATTCAATAGCTTGAGCACCCCATTCGAACAAATCCTGCGAAATTTATTTTCTAACGCACTCAAACACCATGATTTGGATCACGGTGTTATCCGCGTTGATGCAGAATCAGTTGCAGATGATTTCTATGCGGTCAGCGTAACAGACGATGGTCCCGGCATTCCCCTAAAATTCCAAGAGCGGGTATTTGGGATGTTCCAAACATTGAAGCCGCGCGATGAATTGGAAGGCAGTGGCATGGGATTGGCATTAATTAAAAAAATTGTCGAAACCTACGGCGGCACTATTAGCGTTTACTCGGAGGGGCGCGGTTGTCGCTTCACATTTACCTGGCCAAAAACCATTGAAAGGAAACAACAACATGATTGATAAAATCCACCCTAGTAATAGTCAGGAGTTTAAAACAGTCAGTTTGTTAATCGTAGATGATGACGACATTGATGCGACAGCACTAAGGCGTGCGCTTCATAAATTAAAATTATTAAATCCGCTTTACCGTGCTAAAGACGGGCTGGAAGCGCTCGAAATATTGCGTAATGGCGAAGTACCCAGTCCCTATATTATTTTGTTAGATATCAATATGCCGCGCATGAACGGCCTGGAGTTTTTAGAAGCATTACGCGCTGATCCTGAACTCACTTATGCCGTGGTATTTGTACTGACCACATCCAAATCAGACGAAGACATTATTGCCGCCTATCGTGAACATGTGGCGGGTTATTTACTTAAACAGCGAATGGACAGCGATTTTATGCAAGTGGTCAGCCTGCTTGACCATTATTGGCGAGTAATTGAATTGCCCGCTAAAGAGAAATAAAAACAGCCGGGACAAACAGAGGTGGAGAGGTAGTTTGCATGAAGCTTTTACTGATTGACGATAACGAACTTGATCGACAAGCCATTATCCGTACATTCAAAAAAACCGAATGGGATATCACCATTGCGCAGGCCAGCTCTGCCAATGAAGGTTTGGCGCAGTTCGATAGCGACGATTTTGATGCGGTATTGCTGGATTATCGTTTACCCGATATCGACGGAATGGAAGTATTGCAACTGCTCGCCAAACACCCCCATCACCATGCGGCTGTTATTATCCTCACCGGCGCCAGTGCCGACGATGATCTCGAACGTGAATTTATTGAGGCCGGTGCTCAGGATGTTTTATTTAAATCCGAGATCGCCCACAAACATTTAACTCGCGCGATTACTCACGCCCGCGCACGCCACATACTGGAGCGGCAATTATTTGAAAGCCACCAACGTTTGCGTGCACTGGCTGAAAATGATTCGCTGACTGGCCTTGCCAATCGCTATTATTTTGATGAAAGCCTGCGTGGTGCAATTCTGCGCGCGCGCCGCCACAACGAACAGCTCGCACTTTTATTTCTCGATCTCGATAATTTTAAATTTATTAACGATGGTCTAGGCCATACGATTGGTGACCAGGTATTAAAAGAAGTTGCTACACGCTTGCTACAGGTTGTGCGCGCGGGCGATATTGTTTGCCGTCTGGGTGGCGATGAGTTTGCGATTCTCGCGCATAATTTTGATTCACTAGAAGCTATCAACCAACTTGCGCAACGGGTTCTGGACGATTTGCGCCGCCCTATTCTGGTCGGAAGTTTTGAGAACAGTATTTCCAGTAGTATCGGAATTGCTACTTATCCTGAAGCAGGTGAAACCGCCGTTGATTTACTGAAAGCCGCCGACATGGCGATGTATCGCGCAAAACAAGATGGCCGCAATAACTTCCAGTTTTTCTCATCCAAGATGCAAGCACAATTGCAAGAGCGTGTGCGCCTGGAAAAAGAATTGCGCGCATTGATTCCTACCGATCATTTTATTTTGTTTTATCAACCAATCGTGGATGCCCACACATTTGAAATCTGCGGCGCAGAAGGTTTAATCCGCTGGGATCACCCTGAGCGCGGAATTTTGCCGCCGAGTGAATTTATTACCCTCGCGGAAGAAATCGGCCTGATTAGTGAGATTGATAAAAAAAGCCGCTTTAATGCTTGCAGGCAATTGGCAAATTGGCGCGCGCATGGATTGGTCGATGACAATTTCAACATGAAGTTTAACGTGTGCGCACAGTTGCTCACTGATGATGATTTGTATCAGGGGATTATCGATGATCTCGCTACTACCGGCGTTCCCGGCCGCTGCGTCAGTTTGGAAATTACCGAATCGATATTGATTGAGAATCTTGAACGCACTGCGAAAAGCCTGAAAAAAATTCAGGATTACGGTGTAGAGATCGCAGTCGATGATTTTGGTACCGGCTATTCGTCAATGGCCTATTTAAAAGAGCTACCGGCGCGCACACTGAAAATCGACCGCAAGTTTGTGCAAGGCATTCCCGATAATGCTGCCGACTGCCGCATATTACGGGCGATGATTGTGTTCGCCAAAAGCCTGGATCTGACTGTTGTGGTCGAGGGCGTAGAAACACGCGAGCAGGCACGCGTCTGCCGCGATTATGGTGCTGATTTGTTGCAAGGATATTTATTCTCCAAGCCGCTGTCGCCAACCACCTTTGAACAATTGCTACAAACCCACAATGCCAATGACTGGGCGAATCGCCTCTCCACCCTGGGCAAGGCCTGCTAACGCGGGCCGAAAACCCATCACTCCCGCTCAATAAATACACACATAGCCAAACCCAATGCTGCGAATTGAACCAGACAATTTTGCACGGCTATTGTGATTCGCCTATCATGCCCTCACATTGAGTCATACCCATTTCGCTTTAACCCTTTTTGCATCAAATTCAAGGATCTCCTATGAGTGACGTACAACACCATCGCCTGATTATCCTCGGTTCCGGCCCTGCTGGTTACACCGCCGCCATCTATGCTGCGCGCGCGAACCTCAAACCTGTAGTGATTACCGGTATGCAACAAGGCGGTCAATTGACCACCACGACTGAAGTTGAAAACTGGCCAGGCGGCGTACACGACCTGCAAGGCCCGGATTTGATGGTTCAAATGCAAGAGCATGCCGAGCGTTTTGATACCCAGATTATTTTCGACCATATTCATGAAACCGTGCTGACCGAGCGCCCCTTCAAGCTGATCGGCTCAAACACTTACACCTGTGATGCACTGATTATTTCTACCGGCGCTTCTGCCCAATACCTTGGCCTGCCATCGGAAGAAGCATTTATGGGCAAAGGCGTGAGCGCTTGTGCTACTTGTGATGGCTTCTTCTACCGCGACCAAAAAGTAGCGGTAGTTGGCGGCGGCAATACTGCGGTTGAAGAAGCGCTGTATTTGTCCAATATCGCCAGCGAAGTGACTTTGATTCACCGTCGCGACAAGTTGAAATCTGAAAAGATTTTGCAAGACAAACTGATGGCAAAAGTGGCTAACGGTAATATCAAAGTTATCTGGAACCACCAGCTGGAAGAGGTATTAGGTAACGAATCAGGCGTAAACGGTTTGCGTTTGAAAAGCACGCAAGATGGTGTAACCCAAGAGATTGATGTTGCCGGTGTATTTATCGCAATCGGTCACAAACCTAACACCGATATCTTTGAAGGCCAACTGACCATGAAAGATGGTTACATCAAAGTGAAAAGTGGCTTGGAAGGCAATGCGACCCAAACCAGCGTTGAAGGCGTATTTGCGGCGGGCGATGTGGCCGACCACATTTATCGTCAAGCGATCACCTCATCAGGTTCAGGTTGTATGGCTGCGCTTGATGCTGAAAAATATCTCGACGATTTGAAATAATCCTGGATTTATTTCCAAGTAAAAAAGCGAGTCAAAAAAAGAGGAAAACCTGCACAGGTTTTCCTCTTTTTATTTATAGCTGCGATCAAATCAGATACTCAATCTAAACACTCTGATCAGATTCTAAAACACGATTAACGACCCGATGCTTTATCCAATTCCTTACGCAAGTTTGCCAGCCATTGGTTGAATGCCAGGCGCACTTGAATATTATTGGTCACACGATTGTTTTCTTCCCAAATTCTCCCGAGGTCACGCTGGTCAGTAATAATCGCCTGCGGTTTGCCAGAGACCGAATCGTACAGCGTAATTTCCAAGGTCATGGTGCCCATGCCTTCGCTGTAGACTTTCATATTGCCGGGGCGACCTTTCATATCGTCTTTACTTGCCAACGGAGCAATTTCCAATACTTTTGCCGATACCGTCAAGGTATCCGCGCCCGGTTGCATAGCAGTGCCGTAAGTACCATCGGCAATCAAATTGCTCATCAGCGCTTCCGTATAACGCTCTTGATAATAACGACGGTCGGCGTCATTTAATTCCCAAGGTGTATCAAACGTGAGATTATTGGATGACTGCTTGCGCACTTTCACATCGCTCAAATCCAACTGTTCAACAATCAACTTTTTGTATTGCGAAAACTGCGCGCCTGATGCGATAAAAGTCCCATCAAAACGGGTTCGCTGCACTGCGGTCAGCCCAGCTTTATCCGCTTTAGCCTGCGCGTCTTTTTCATGCTGTTTCGTCATCGAGCAACCTGCAACCAGACTGGCCGCAAGCGTAAGCAACACGAAGCGGGATGCGGTGTGTTTCACTGTCGATTTCATGTGATTACCTACCTATATAGATAAAACAATCGGCGGATTACTCCGCGGGGGTCTTATGCAAAATACATATGACCTTACATAGACTTTATTCGTAATTCAGGGTTCAGTGGATGCCTGACAGGAAATGCGGCTGAACGACCCTATCAAAGCCACCAAAAGAATGTAAGTTATTGAAGCACAAAAACAAACCGGGAGGCCAAAGCCTCCCGGTTATATTTGTAATGCTTTGTAGTTAAGGTGAACGCATCTCAATGCAAATTTACACAGTTAATTCACAAACACGCGCGCGTTGCGGAACAAGCGCAACCAGGCGCCGTCATCTTTCCAATCGTCCGGTTTCCAGGAGTTGGTCACCGCGCGGGCTACACGCTCCGGGTGCGGCATCATGATAGTAACGCGACCATCGTTGCTGCTCACACTGGTAATCCCCAACGGCGAACCGTTCGGATTAGCTGGATAGGTTTCAGTTGCGTTGAGACTGTTGTCGATAAAGCGCATCGCCACGGTGCCGCTCTCATTACACACTTTCAATGCATCAGCATTGGCAAATTCAGCGTAACCTTCACCATGTGCAACAGCCACCGGCATATGCGAACCCGTCATACCTTTGAACAACACTGACGACGACTCCTGCACTTGTACCAGGCTGAAACGCGCTTCAAATTGCTCGGAAAGGTTGCGCACAAAACGCGGCCAGTGATCAGCACCGGGAATCAGGTTTTTCAGGTTGGACATCATCTGGCAACCGTTACAAACGCCGAGACTGAAAGTATCGTTGCGATGGAAGAAGCGTTCAAATTCATCGCGCACTTTGTTGTTGAACAAAATCGTTTTTGACCAGCCCTCGCCCGCGCCCAATACGTCGCCGTAAGAGAAACCGCCGCAGGCAACCAAGCCTTTGAATTGTTCCAGCGATACGCGACCGGAAAGCAAATCGCTCATGTGCACATCAACGGCTTTGAAACCAGCGCGATCAAATGCTGCCGCCATTTCCACATGGCCGTTAACACCTTGCTCACGCAACACGGCGATAGCAGGACGAACGCCAGTGTTAATGAACGGAGCCGCAACATCGTCATTTTGGTCGTAGCTGAGCTTCACACTTAACCCGGGATTTGGTTTGGTGATCGCAGCAAATTCTTGCTCTGCGCACTCAGGGTTATCGCGCAGTGATTGAATACGGTAACTGGTTTCGCTCCAGAGCGCGTGTAGTTGCGCACGCGGTTGATCGAACAATACGTTGCCGTTTGCACTGATGCTCAACGAATCATTCGCGTTCAAACTGCCGATAACATTTACTTTTAAACCAGCATCAGCAAAACGCTTTTGCACTGCAGCAGATTGCGCACGAGTGACTTGTACTACTGCGCCCGCCTCTTCATTAAACAAAGCAGCAAGAGAATCTTCACCCAGGCCGTCAAGATTAATGCTGACACCGGTGTGACCAGCGAATGCCATTTCTGCAACGACTGCAAACAGGCCGCCATCAGAACGGTCGTGGTATGCGAGCAATACATTGGCAGCAAGGCTCCCTTGCACGGCGTTGAAAAAACCTTTGAGTTGATCCGCCGAATCAAGATCCGCTGGCGTTTGACCAAGTTGGTTGTAAACCTGCGCGAGGATCGAACCACCTAAACGGTTTTTGCCGTTGCCGAGATCAACCAAAATTAAATCGGTATCACCTTTGTCCGTACGCAATTGTGGAGTCAGTGTCTGACGCACATCCACCACAGGAGAAAACGCGGAGATTACCAAGGATAAAGGTGCAGTAACGGCTTTGTTTTCATCGCCATCTTTCCACGCGGTGCGCATGGACATGGAATCTTTTCCAACCGGAATCGTAATTCCCAGCGCCGGGCACAATTCCATACCAACCGCTTGCACGGTGCGATACAGTTTTTCTTCTTCACCTTTATGGCCAGCAGCACACATCCAGTTAGCAGACAGTTTTACATCAGACAGTTTTGCGATGCGGGTTGCGGCGATATTGGTAATCGCTTCCACAATTGCCATACGACCAGACGCAGGCGCATCCAACAATGCAACTGGCGTACGCTCACCCATACTCATGGCTTCACCAGCATATGAGTCGTAACTGATGGTAGTTACCGCAACATCAGCAACAGGAACCTGCCATGGGCCAACCATTTGATCGCGCGCAACCATACCGGTTACCGAGCGGTCGCCGATGGTGATCAGGAAGTTTTTGCTCGCTACGGCTGGATGCTTGAGCACGCGCTCAGCCGCATCTTTTAATTCAATACCAGCGGTGCTGAATTCAGATGTTTTTGCATTGTGTTTTTCAGCAACGCGATGCATTTTTGGCGGCTTGCCAAACAATACTGACATGGGCAAATCAACCGGTTTTGCATCGAAATGTTTGTCGTTAAGCAACAAATGTTTTTCGTCAGTCGCTTCACCGACAACAGCGTAAGCCGCACGCTCGCGCTGGCAAATCGCCTCAAAGCGCGGCAGGTCTGCCGGCGCAATCGCCAACACATAACGCTCTTGCGATTCGTTACACCAAATAGCCAATGGGCTCATGCTCGGTTCGTCGTTAGGTACATTGCGCAATTCAAATTTGCCGCCAGTGCCGCCGTCTTTTACCAATTCGGGGAAGGCGTTGGAAAGACCGCCTGCGCCTACATCGTGAATAAACGCAATCGGGTTTTGATCACCCAACTGCCAACAAGCGTCGATCACTTCCTGACAGCGGCGTTCCATTTCAGGATTCTGACGTTGTACAGAAGCGAAATCCAAATCTTCGGACGAAGAGCCGGAAGTCATGGAAGACGCAGCGCCGCCACCGAGGCCAATCAACATCGCCGGACCACCGAGAACAACAAGCTTGGTGCCAGCACCAAAGGGCGGCTTCTCGATGTGTTCAGTTTTGATATTGCCGTAACCACCGGCCAACATAATGGGCTTGTGATAACCGCGACGCTCGCCATCAAAATTTTCTTCGAAGGTACGGAAATAACCGCAGATATTCGGGCGACCAAATTCGTTGTTAAACGCGGCGCCGCCGATGGGGCCTTCGATCATAATGTCCAACGCATTAACGATACGATTGGGCTTACCGTAATTCTCTTCCCATGGCTGCTCGAAACCGGGAATTTGCAGGTTGGATACGGTAAAACCGTTCAAACCCACTTTAGGTTTGGAGCCACGACCAACAGCACCTTCATCGCGGATCTCACCACCGGCACCAGTACCCGCACCCGAGAACGGAGAAATTGCCGTCGGGTGGTTATGGGTTTCCACCTTCATCAATATGTGAATTGGCTGTTGGGTATATTCGTAGGCTTTGGTTTCCGGATTCGGATAGAAGCGCCCTGCTTCATGGCCAGTCATTACTGCAGCGTTATCAGCGTATGCAGACAGCACATCTTCGCCGCCGACTTCGTTAGTGTTTTTGATCATTTTGAACAGGCTGCGCTGCTGATCTTCACCATCAATAGTCCATGAGGCATTGAAGATCTTGTGGCGGCAATGTTCAGAGTTGGCCTGCGCAAACATCATCAATTCGACATCGATGGGGTTACGACCCAGTGCGGTAAAGCTTTCCACCAAATAATCAATTTCGTCTTCAGCCAATGCGAGACCGAGAGATTTGTTTGCATCTGCCAGGGCAGCGCGGCCGCCACCGAGAATATCTACCGAGGTTTGCTGCGCGGGTTGCTGTTGGATAAATAATTGTTCGGCCGCTTCGAGACTATCGAATACGGTTTCCACCATGCGGTCATGGAGCAAAGTTGCGATGGCCGCGCGATCTGCTGCAGAGGCGCCAGTGATGTAGTAAGCGATTCCACGCTCAATGCGCTTTACGTTTTCCAGGCCAGTATTTTTGGCAATGTCGGTCGCCTTGGATGCCCATGGAGAAATAGTCCCCAAGCGCGGCACTACCAGAAAAAGTTCACCCTCATGGCTCGCTTCTTTTTCTGCCTTAGGGCCATAAGTCAGCAGTTGTTGTAGCACTTGTTGTTGGTCACTCGTTAAAGGAGCAGCAACATTAGCGAAATGCACAAACTCGGAGCTGACACCGCTGACAGCAGGGATGCGCTGTTGCAGATTAGCCAGAAGTTTTTGTGTACGGAAACTGGAAAGAGCGGGAGCGCCACGCAGAATCAGCATAGTGGGAAGAGCCTCAGCATCGGGGGGATATGAAAAAGGCCGTCATTGTACTGGATTTGCCCTCTCAGCTGAGAGTTTTTTCACACTTCAGCCGACTCTCCTCTTCTAATATGCAGCTATCCCTTCTTATATATAGAAACACGCAGATCTCAACTAGAGAAACACACCTAAAACCTATCGTTTCCTTTTATCAGGACATTCCCAAGAGGAATTAGACGCTAGTAGGAAAATCAAAAATTTCCTCCCCATTAATGTGGCTCCAGCTGCAAATCCTTATGTGACCCATCCAACACATAACTAATCAAATCAGTAGCTTATAACAAAACAGTCTCAAAATTGGACAAAATTTACACAGTTTTTTTACAAAAACTTACGCTTTTTTCACACCAATCGCCCCGATTTGGAACGCAAATGGCGGCAAATGTCACATTTTTTAGCATTTTTTTGACCGTTTGTCGGTTTTTTATAATCGCCTGAAAACCGCCAAATCCCTTGTGCCTTGGGGGATTGAGACGAAAAAGGTCAAAAAATCACCAAACAGCTAGCCCATGTGTGCTCAAAAAACAAGCTAGGCACATAAAAAAAGCGCCTATACCATGGCGATGTATTTGCACGGGTCATTAATGGATTGGATTCGGCATGAATGCGCACACACGAAAAGAACACCCTTTCGGGCGTTGCAGTTCAGCAACCGGAGTAACCCCTTATGGAAATTCGCAAACCGCCAGTGTTAGTGATTAAGTCCATCCTGACGAGCCTTGTAGTAGGTTCGTTACTAATTGCCAGCAGTGGTCTGCTGGTTCGTAGTACCACTCCAACCCAGTTGGAAAAAGTATTACAGACAGGTGAATTGCACGTTTTATCGAGCAATGGCCCTACAACCTTTTATGAAGGCTCTGACGGCCTGACAGGTTTTGAATACAGCCTTGTAAAAGGCTTTGCAGATTCGCTCGGCGTAAAATTGGTGATTGAAGAAGAATCCGATACCAATGAAATGCTGAACGATGTCGCTCGCCAGCAATTTCATTTAGCTGCAGCTGGCCTGACAGCGCTGGAAAACCGTGCCAACCAAGTCACCTTCTCGACCCCGTTTATGCAAATCACCCAGCAGCTGATTTACAACAGCCGCTTGAAGCAACCGACCAGCGTCAAAGATTTGCAGGATAAAGAAGTATTAGTTGTCTCAAGCGCATCGCACTCTGAACGCTTCAAAGCATTACAAGCGCAATTCCCGGAGTTGCAGTGGCGTGCAGTCATCAATGCCGAAATGATCGACCTGCTGGAGATGATCAATAAAGGTGAAGCAGATTACGCCGTTATCGACTCTAGCGCTTATGACTTGAATCGCTACTCCTATCCAAAAGCACAATTGGCATTTGATGTAAGTGATCCACAACCGCTCGCGTGGGCATTTCCAACATCACGCGATACCAGCCTGTTTGATGCAGCGCAGAAGTACCTAGGCAACATTAAAGCTGACGGTACACTGGCGAAAGTAACAGAAGAGTTTTTTGATCGTCATATAGAAGAAGTCACTACTGGTGAGGCAATGGCATTCACTTACCAGTTAGAGCAGCGCTTGCCGCAATGGATCGACTATATGAAGAGTGCAGCAGCTGAGTTCAATTTGGACTGGCACCTGCTCGCAGCAATTGGCTACCAGGAATCTCACTGGCAAGCTGATGCCCGCTCTCACACAGGTGTACGCGGCTTAATGATGTTGACCAAAAATACCGCTAAAGCTATGGGTGTGGTTGATCGCGAAGATCCGCGCGAAAGTATCTATGGCGGCGCTAAATACCTGAGCATTGTGTTAGAGCGTTTGCCCAAGCGCATTCAGGGCGAAGATCGTCTAAATATGGCACTCGCCGCCTACAATCAGGGCTTGGGTCATGTTGAGGATGCGCGGGTGCTGACCGAGCGCATGGGCGGCAATCCAAGCAAATGGGAAGATGTACGCAAGTACATGCCGTTACTCGCCAAACAACAGTATTACAGTCAAGCCAAACACGGTTATATGCGCGGCTGGGAGCCAGTCGGGTTTGTAGATAACGTGCGCAACTATCACAAGATCATTGCCTGGCATCAGCAACAGCTTGAGTTCCGTCTGGCAACCACCAATACCGGTAATCGCCTTTCAGCGAATACTCGTGAGGTTAGCGATACCAAAACAGAAAATGGGAGCGCTGCACAAGATGCGCTCAGCCGGATATCGGTACTCTAGACTCAAGAGACTCAAGGGTTAACAATATCTCCACTAAAACTGCCGCACTTGCGGCAGTTTTTGTTTCCCGACCTCCCAGCCAATAAGATCCATTCTTAAAACTGCGAAAATCACTGTTGCATCCTTATTATTCGCGCACTCCAAAGCGAGGACTTTAGCCGGCCAAGGGAGTAGAATGCCGCCCCATGAATAGCTGCAGATTTGTGATACACCCATGATTCCACGCATTGACCAAACATCCCCTGTCCAAGCCCTTTACCTGAACTTTATCAACGCATTGCGTGAGAAAGGTTTTAGTGGCGATTTGAGCCCGGACTACGCCAACCGCACGGTATTGGCGACGGACAACTCCATTTATCAAGTCCTGCCGCAAGGCGTGCTCTACCCACGCGATACTGCTGATCTTGTCAAAATTACCCAGCTCAGCCAGGAACCCGCATTCCAAAACATAGTGCTCAGTCCACGCGGCGGCGGCACCGGAACCAATGGTCAATCGCTCACCGACGGTTTGGTAGTCGACACTTCCAAATACATGAACCAAATTTTGGAGATCAACGTTGAAGAGCGTTGGGTGCGCGTGCAATGCGGTGTGGTAAAAGACCAGCTCAACGCAGCGATAAAACCGCACGGATTATTTTTTGCGCCGGAACTGTCGACCAGCAACCGCGCCACCATCGGCGGCATGATCAATACCGATGCATCCGGCCAGGGTTCTTGCCGCTACGGCAAAACCCGCGACCACGTTTTGGAATTAAAAACCATCCTGCTCGACGGGACCGAATGGACCTCAGCAGCGATTGAAGAATCCGAACTGGAAAGTTTATGGAAGCGCGATGATCGTGTTGGCGAAGTGCACCGCATCATCGATGCAATCCAACGCGAACATCACGCGTTAATCGCAGAAAAGTTTCCTAAATTGAATCGCTGCCTCACCGGTTACGATTTGGCGCACATCCGCGATGAACAAGGCCGTTTTAATCTCAACAATATTTTGTGCGGTAGTGAAGGCACCCTCGGTTTTATTACCGAGGCCAAAATTAATTTGCTGCCCATTCCAAAACACAGCGCACTGATCAACGTCAATTATCGCGATTTCAATGTCGCCCTGCGCGATGCAACACAATTGATGAAAGCTGAGCCAACCTCAATCGAAACCGTCGATTCAAAAGTATTGAATCTGGCGATGAACGATATAGTGTGGCACAGCGTGGCAGAGTTCTTCCCTGCCCCCGCTAGCGGCGAAAAAATCCAGGGCATCAACCTGGTTGAATACACCGCACACGATGAAAATGAATTAAAAGCCGATGTAAAAAAGCTCACTGATTTGTTAGATGCAGCAGCGCAAGATATCAATACCGGTCGTATAAGCTACTCCATCGCCTGGGGTAATGATGCGGTCAATAAAATCTGGGGCATGCGCAAAAAAGCAGTAGGCCTGCTGGGGAATGTTGAAGGTGAAATCCGTCCAGTTCCTTTTGTGGAAGACACTGCCGTACCGCCAGAAAATCTCGCAGATTTTATTTTTGAATTCCGCGCAGTACTCGACGAATACAAGTTGACCTACGGTATGTTTGGTCACGTCGACGCAGGTGTACTGCATGTTCGCCCAGCGCTGGATATGAAAGATCCAGCGCAAGAAAAAATGGTGCGCATCATCACTGACCGGGTTGTCGCACTCACACAAAAATACAATGGACTTTTGTGGGGGGAACACGGCAAAGGCGTTCGCTCGGAATACGCACTCGCCTTTTTTGGCGATCTCTACCCGCAAATCCAGCGGATTAAAGCCGCGTTCGATCCACACAACCAATTGAACCCGGGCAAAATCGCTACACCGTCGGCTGAAATCGCATTATTAAAAATTGACGAAGTACCAACACGCGGCCAGCAAGATCGGAAAATTCCGGTGCAAGTCTGGCAGGGTTACAGCGAAGGCGTTCACTGCAATGGCAATGGGCTTTGCTACAACTGGAACCCGAACGATGCCATGTGTCCCAGCTGGAAAGGCACGCGCGAACGCAAACATTCCCCCAAAGGTCGCGCATCATTAATGCGGGAATGGCTCAAGCAAATGAGCGAGCGCGGCGTGAATGCGGTTGAAGAAAGCAAAAAATTAAAACGGGCGAGTTTCATCTTTAATTTACCTACACGCGCCATTAACACCCTCGGCAAACGCAAAGGTGAATACGATTTTTCGCACGAAGTGCATGAATCCATGATGGGCTGTCTTGCGTGTAAATCCTGCGTTGGCCAGTGCCCGATCAAAGTCGATGTACCTGAATTCCGTGCAAAATTCCTGGAGCTTTATTACAGCCGCTATTTGCGCCCACTCAAGGATTATTTTATCGGTGGCCTGGAGTTTATGATTCCCACCCTGGCAAAAGCGCCTTGGCTTTACAACCTGATGATGAAGCCAAAGTTTATGCAAAGGTTTATGGCGCGTTTCATCGGCATGGTTGATAGCCCGCTGCTGACTGGAATCAGTTTGCACAAAGCCGCTGAAAAACTCGGGGTTAATTACGCGACCCTGGAAAATATTGCCCAGCTAACTCCCGAGCAAAAAGCCAACGCCGTTATTTTGGTGCAGGATGCCTTTACCAGCTACTTCGAAACACCGCTGGTGATCGACACCCTCAAGCTGCTGCAAAAACTCGGCTTTGTGCCCCTGCTTGCTCCTTTCCGTCCTAACGGTAAACCGCTGCAAGTACATGGTTTTTTAAAAGCCTTTGCCAAAGCAGCTGATGTGAATGCAACCCAGTTGAATGGTCTCGCATCATCGGGCATTCCTTTAATGGGAATTGAACCGGCTATGACGCTCGCCTACCGCGCGGAATACAAAAAAGTGCTGGGTGATAACGCGCCGAAAGTGCAATTGATTCAGGAGTGGCTTGCACAGCACAGTGAACGCTTGGCGACTAGAATTCGCGATTTCAAAACAGCGGAATTTTCGTTACTCGCACACTGCACAGAAAAAACCAACGCTGTGAGCTCAGTCAAAGACTGGCAAACCATTTTCGCTAAGCTCGGCCAGCAATTAAAAGTGATCGAGACCGGTTGCTGCGGAATGGCGGGAACCTATGGTCATGAGAGCGATAACGTAGAGACCTCCAAAAAAATCTACGCACTCTCCTGGTCACAAGTCGTTAACAATCCCGCTAATAACGGCAAGTTAACGGCTACCGGCTATTCCTGCCGCAGCCAAACCAAACGGATCGATAACGTAAAACTGCCGCATCCGGTACAAATT
>Ga0247822_10000228_pt1 | contig 27798 bp, 34 predicted proteins | sample 13C_Cellulose_Da_FD_192423 | JGI IMG/M metagenome (GOLD analysis project Ga0247822, IMG submission 192423) | Soil microbial communities from agricultural site in Penn Yan, New York, United States - 13C_Cellulose_Day30 | ecosystem: Environmental > Terrestrial > Soil > Agricultural land | place...
GGCGTCGCTGTTGCTTGATTTGCAGGTTGGGGGCACCAGCCAGCTCAAGGTGTCGCGCACCGGTACTGTCACGGTTGCGGCTCAGACCACTGGTGCATTCGGCATCGGGGCAACGACCGCTGAATATATCTCGTTTTGGAGCGGCAGTGGTACAGGCACAACAATTGTTGGCGGCAACTCCGGTGCGGGCATCCACCTTCGTAGCACCGGAGTTGTAATCAGCAACAACACCGGTAATGATCCGCGGCTGGGCTTCGAAACTACTTTTAACCTTGGCAACAGCGCTGACCTCTTCATATACCGGGATGCCGCGAACACCCTAGCCCAGCGCAACAGCACCAACGCACAGATCACCCGCGGCTACCGCACCTTTACCGACACCAGCAACTACGAGCGCTGGGCGCTGCAGAGCGGGGCGGGCTACTTCGAGTTGGCCGCGGAGACGGCGGGGACGGGGACGGATAACATAAGCCTCCGGCTGACGACGGCGGGCACCGGCTCTGTTGATATTTATCCGGGAGGCAGTGGGCCCCTCAATATTGGCTACAATAGCACTACAAGCGCCGCCACGCTCGGTTTGGGTGGCGGCGGCATCGGTTACATGCGCAACGGCGGCGGGGGCTCCTCAAAAGGCGGCTTCTATCTCGTCGGCTCCAGCGGTGGCATCAATCATAGCTTTGGATGGGCCTCAAGTACGTCTGCTGAGCCTCTCACTTCAGTTGGGCTAGGCACCACGCTTGTCGTCAGCATCGAAAACGGCTCGCTGACGCAGGCCGGCGGCACGATCCGCTACATCCCGACGACACCAGCCCAGATCACGGGCAATCAGGACAACTACAATCCAGGCGGTACAAGCTTCTTTCAGCGCTGGAGCACGGACGCTTCCCGCAACGTCACTGGTCTGACCTTCACAGCGGCGCAGATCAACGGCCAGACACACATGATCGTCAACGTCGGATCAGCCGACCTCGTTATCAAACACAACGTTACGAGCACGGCCGCCAACAGGTTCCAATGCAGCACGGGTGCGGACATCACGCTCACCGCGGGGCAGCAGGCTTTGCTGATCTATGACGCAACGTCATCCGGAAACTTCCCGGCGTGGCGCGTCAGTAAGATGAACTAAGAGGAGGACGGCATGGCCACCATAACGATGCAGATCAACACGGGCCAGGGCACCGTGACGCGCAATCGCACCGTCAGCGGCGCGCACCTCGTCCGCATGCTCACCGCCTACAAGGGGCTGCTCGGGCAAGTTCCAGTTGACCCGCAACTCCCGGACGGCGCGAAGCGGGATATGACAGACGAGGAATGCATATTGGCTTGGGCTGACGGCCTGATGGCCGGGACCAAAGCTAATGTGCTGCGGTGGGAAAGAGACCAAGCCGCAATAACTGCAGAGAGTGGAATAACTGAGATCATCTTAACCTAGAAGGAGACTGAAAGATGCTAGTGTTGAATGCTGTGGATCTTGAGGAGTTGGATCGCTTCCTGATGGATAACTGTCGGGGGCGGGAGGTGATGGCGATGAAGCAGTGGGTGGCAGCGAAGCAGCAGCAGAAGACGCAGCAGACGCAAGCGGCGCCGGAGCAATCGGAAGCTGATGCTGCCCCGCCGAAGGGGTCGAATGGAACAAGGTATGATGCAGCGGAGGCGCACTGATGGCTTGGTTGGTGCTAGGGGCCCTTATTGAGGTCTTCTATTCCGTAACGTATGATGAGGATGTGTTTGACTGCGCCCGCTCAGCGGATGCATCGCAGACGAACACCTGGACACCACAGGCTTCGCTATGACGAGAGATGAAGCGGTCGCACTGATCAAGCAACAGATGACATTTAGGACCACGCTGGATAGTGAGATCGTCACGAATCTCAAAGCAGCGCAGGTTCTAGTTGAGCAGGAACCGTATAAGCCGTGGTTTTTGGTGGCGGAAGACAGCTACACTACCACGGAGGCGGAAGAGCAGCGGATTGAGATACCGGAGGACTTCCTTGAGGAGGTGGATGAGGCAGTCCTCCGGTACGTTCCGTTTGACCCGACGACGGAGGACCCGGAAAGGGACCTGAAGAAGGATCAGTATGATGTGTTGAGGAAGAACTATATGGACCCGGATACGGGGACTATTGAGACAGGACCTCCGGAAGCCTACTGCTTAATGGGGAACTATTTCCGCCTCTTCCCCACTCCGGATGATGAATACCGCATTCAGATGATATATTATCAGAAGGATGATGAGCTGGATACGAATATCGAGAATCAATGGCTGAAGTATTGCCCGTATCTTCTGATGGGGATAGCTGGGCGGATGATTGCGAATGCGGTGAGAGATCCGACGGCGCTTGCGCAGTTCCGTGAATGGGAGCGGGACGGACGAGCAGTGCTTATGCGGAACGTGCATTCCCGGGAGATGACTGGTATGGAACTGCAGGTGGGAGGGCCGCACTAATGGGACTAGAGTCGGCAACTTACGTCTCGGACCTTGTCAGCTCTAACCCGCTGGCGGGAGATAATGCGAGCCAGGGGGATGACCACCTCCGCCTTGTAAAGGCAGTGCTGCAGACTACGCTTCCGAATGCGAGCCGGATTTTCCGGTTTATGACCACGGAAGCTGTAACTGCGGGGGACTATACTGCGGTTGAGGCTGATGATATGCATCAGCTAATTCCGATTAACGCGACAGCCGCCGCCCGGACAGTAAACCTACCATCTATGACGATTGATGGGTGGTGGGCCATAGTGTTCAAGACCGACTCCAGCTCTAATGCTGTTACGATTGATCCGAATGGAGCTGGGACGATTAACGGGGCGACCACCATCACGCTGACGGTACAGTATGAGGCGATGCTCATTTGGTGGGATAATGGCGCGTCGACTTGGAGAGGTATGAGGTGGTTCCCGACGAAGCCCTACTACGCTGGCGCGCAAGATATCCCGTTTAGTGATATAGCTCCGAGTGCGGATGCGAAACGCATCCTGGCTGCGACGACTGCGACGGACTGGTCCGGGCATACAGTTGCAGCGGTTCTCGAGTTTGTGTCAGCTTCCCTTGCCCGCGGTGACCTCTTAATGCGAGGTGCGACGGCGTTCGATCGCCTCGCGCCCGGAACAAGTGGGTACTTTTTGCAGAGCGCGGGAGCAGCTGCGGACCTTGTTTGGGCGCTTCCTGAGGTGCCTGAGCGAGGGTATGCTGAATATGCGACGAATACTACAATCTCCGCGCAGATTCCGCTGGACGATACAATTCCACAGGTTGGAGAAGGGACGGAGATTCTTTCCGTGTCGATTACACCGCGAAGAGCTAATAGCTGGATACGGGCACGGTTTCAGGGCTTCTGCACTGCGAACGGATCGGCGAACATTTCAGCTGCAATGTTTCTGGACGGGGCAGCGAATGCGATAGGTGCGACGACGGTTCGCCCCTCCACTACAGAGATTGAGTGCGCGCTGACACTGGAGCAGGAATTTGCAACAGGGACAACAGATGCTCTAACTGTGTCGATTCGTGTAGGTCGAGCTGCCGCGGGCACGGTGTCGTTTAACGGAACATCAGCTGCTAGGCGCTTTGGCGGTGTAGCCGCTGCAACGCTTGTGGTAGAGGAAGTGTTTGTAAATGCCTGAGCTTAGTCAGATTCAGAATATCGGCGCACTCGGGGTCTTGCGGGACGCCGTGCCAAGAAGCTTGCCGATGAACGCGTGGACGGACGCGAATAATATCCGCTTCTATAAGCGGAATGCGGTGAGGATATTGGGGCACACGCAGGTGTTTGGCACGCCGACGGTTGCGCCCGGCTTTGTGTTCAATGTGCCCGCGACGGGTCAAAGCTTCTGGATTTACTGCAGTCTAACCAAGGCGTATGTCTATGACGCTGGAACACACACAGATATTACAAGGGCTGTTGGCGGGGATTACAACGCTGGGGAGTATAGGAACTGGAATGGGTGTATATTGGGCGGAGTCCCGATCCTTAATAATGGTGTCGATATTCCTCAGTATTGGACAGGTCTTAGTGCTGGTAACGATCTGGCTGATTTATCAAACTGGACTGCTACATTACGTGCTAAGGTTATTCGAAACCTTGGCCCGTATCTTGTGGCGTTGAACCTGGATGATAATGGGACGCTTCTGCCTCACGCACTTCAGTGGTCTCACCCGGCCGATCCGGGAGCTGTTCCCTCTTCGTGGGACTACACTGACCCGACTGTGGATGCGGGTAGAACACACCTCACTGATGCCGCTTCTGGTCCGATTTATGATGCCGGGCTGCTTGGTGAAGAGCTTATGATTTATAAGCAAGGGGCGACGCACGCGTTGCGTTTTGTTGGTGGAAATTCGGTGCTAAGTCCGAGGTTGGTGCTGGGTAGTGGGCTGCTCTGCCCGCGGGCTTTTACAGCTTATAACAGTGACAGTCGTCACTTCGTAATAACGCAGGATGATATCATTACGCATGCGGGGAGCCGGGCAATCGAGGTCCCGCTACAGGACAAAAACAAGGATTACTTCTTCGCGGATGTGGATTCGACGAACTATGTTAACACCTTCGCGTTTGACAATCCACTGTATCGTGAGGTGTGGGTGCCGTACCCTTCCCAGGGTCAGACGGTGCCGAATAAGGTGATGATTTGGAGTTATCAGTATAACACGTGCCAGTTCCGGGATTGGGACGGCTCGCTTAGCATCTCGAGAGGAGACTATACAGACTCTACTGCTGTGGCGTGGAGCGCGCTGGTGGGGAGTTGGGATACGCAGACGTTCCTCTGGAGCATTCAGAGCCGCAGGCGGATGATCTTCGGAAATCCGACGCTGACGAAGATGTTTGGATTGGATACGGGGCTGCCGTTTGGCGCGGCCACACCGAGCTGCTATCTCGAGCGGACCGGTCTGGTGCTGGAGAAGGATGCGTATCCGGTTCGGAAGCTGGTGAAGCGGATTTGGCCGCACCTACGTGGAGAAGCCACGATTAATGTCCGGCTCGGTATGCAGGAAGAGTTGGATGGAACTATTACCTGGCAAAGCCCGAAGACGTTTAGCCCGAGTCAGAAGTATCTGGATTTTGAGGCTGTGGGACGGCTGCCGGCCGTCCGCTTTGAGTCCGCGGATAATGTGGCTTGGCAGCTTGAAGGCTACGACCTTGAGTGGGACCCTGTGAGCATGCTATGAGATATCGGCTAAAGGGTGCCCCGCAAGCGATTGAGGTAGAGGACCTCGAGGAGTTCGTTCAAGATGAGCTGGGACAGATTGAACAGGCTTTAGCCGAGCCGGATGGGCACAGATACACTAAGCTGTATGTGGAGCCGCAGAGGCCGCGAGATGGGGATGTGGTGTATGCGGATGGGACGGAGTGGGACCCCGGCTCTGGCGAGGGTCTTTATATCTACTATGGCGCGGCATGGAACAAACTTGGGTGAGATATGGGCTTTGCGATAACTGAGAATCGCTCCCTGCGGGAGCTGGAGGGGGTGCATGCTGATCTGCTGGCGGTGGTGCACCGGGCAGCGCAGCTGAGTCCGCATATGTTCGTAATAACGGACGGGAAGCGGAGCTTGGAAGAGCAGCGGGAATACGTTGCTAAAGGCGCATCGAGGACGATGAAATCCAGGCACCTTGTTGGCTGTGCCGTGGACTTTGCAGTGAAGCACGGCAACAAGATCCTGTGGACGGATCGTCTCATGTGTGAGGTGGCAGATGCTTTTAAAGCTGCTGCGGAAGAGCTGGGAGTACCTATCTGTTGGGGAGGCGATTGGAAGGGCTCTTGGGATAAGCCACATATTGAGCTGGATAAAGGAGCCTACCCAGATGATTGGAATGCTTAAGAGTGCCCTTGGAATCTCTAAGCTGACACTCCCTCTAATGCTGCTCCTTGGGGTGGTGTTTGTGATGTCGGCAGCTGCGGCGTGGATGCGGGAAGATGGGATTCGAGATTGCACGGTTCAGTGGGAACTGAAGTTGGCCAGTGAGACGCTCTCGCTGAAGAATAGGGTGCTGGCGGCCCAGCAGGAGCATGCAGCGCTTCTTGGCAAGCTGCGGGAAGCGGAAGATAAACTGACGGAGGTACAGAATGCGAACGCAACCACACTGGCTAAGCAGAAAGAAGATTTCCCCCTTAGTGCAGATTGCTCTAAGTGCCGGATTCCTAATGAGCGCATTTGGGTGCGCCCCGACAAGGGAGATAGCAAGCAAAGTCGCGTTAGTGGAAAACCAGGGACCTAAGGTCGAAGGATGGGTAAGAAAGAAGCCGGTGAGGGAGAGCTGTCTGGACCCCGGGAAGAAAGAGTATGAGGTGGTAGAGCTCGAGAGTGCTCTGCACTGTAAGGACCGGAATCTGGAGAAGCTGGAGAAGCGCTTCGATACCCTGAATAAGGCGACGGAGCAGGTTAAGCAGGGAGGCTAAGATGGGCATCTTTAGCGCGAGTTCGAAGCCGGTCAACCTGACGCAGACCACGAAGGAGGAATTTAGCCCGCAGCAGGCGGAGCTCTTCAGCAGCTTCTTCCCCAAGGTGAAGCAGTATGCGGAAGCGCCGCCGCAGATGTATGGGGGGACTGGGATTGCCGGCTTCAGCCCGGATGAGATTGCAGCTCAGAATATGTACCGCACTGCCGCGGGTCCGGGTGGGTCAGTCTCTACTCTAGCTAATCAGGCTGGGGCGACACAAGCTCAGCTGATGGACCCCAACTTTATGCTGGGGGATAATCCGCATCTGCAAGCGATGCGGGCCGCAATCACCGGGAATGTGGGGGATGACCTCTTGCAGCGGGTCTTGCCGAGTGTGCGCTCAGGCAATGTGGCTGCAGGAGGCATGTATTCGGGCGGAGCGTCGAAAGCTGGATTGGCGGAAGGCCAGGCTGTCGGTCAGGCCGGAACGGGTCTTGCCCGGCAGCTTCAAGAGCTCATGTTCAATGCCTATAATCGCGGGGTGACGGGCCTCGGGGAGGCGGTGAACCGGAACCCGAGTGTGATGGCTCAGCAGATGTTGCCCGCGGATATGCTAGCTGCAGTGGGTGGGCAGCAACGCGGGATGGAGCAGGCGCGGTTGGATGAAGAGATTCGGGACTTCTACACTCGAGAGCAGCTGCCATTCTTGCACGCGCAAGAGCTAATGTCGTTCCTGCAGGGAATGCCGGGGCAGACCACGTCGAAGGTCACAGGTACTGTGCCGGGGCCGTCGCTGTTTGATAAGCTGCTTGGTGCCGGGGCTACTGCCGTAGGCACAGCTGCAAAATTTGCGTGAGGAGGCTAAGATGTTTGAATCCCTGGGACCGTTTCTAGCAAGCTTGGGAATGAACAGTGGCATGGCGGATCAGCTAGATGCCCTTGGCGTTCCCGTGCCGGATATGAGTAAGATGATGTCGCTGGGAGGTGCAATGCCTCCGGCGGGCGGCCCGGGGATTCCGGATCTGGGGTCGATAATTGGAGGTGCAGAGGGTGGCGGGCAGGCGGCGGGAGTAGCTGGGGCTGCGCCCGGCGGGCTCGGCCAGATGGCCAAAGCTGGGCTGAGTGCTGTAGGGCCGATGGTAAAGGCTCCGGAGGTGCCGAAGCCGATTATGTCTGGTGGGGTGGCGGGGGGTGTGAAGGCGCCGGATGTGCATAAGATGCAGGCGGGGAGCCCGGCAATCGCGGCGTTGATGCAGGCGCTGTTGGGTGGCCGAGGGGGCGGGATGCCCGTGCCGGACCTCGGTAGCTATATCCGCGGAGGGAGGTATTGATGGCCATCTTTGATGACCTGGGGTCTATGATTGGGGGCGCGCCGGAAGCGATAGCTCCGACGTGGAAGTCCTTGGTGGATAGCCCGGAGAAGCAAGCGGCTCTGATGAGTTTTGGTCTACAGTTGATGGCGGGAGGACACGGTGATCAGTTTCAACGTCTAGCGGTGGCAGGCGGCCATGGAATGGAAGCTGCGTCCGCAACCGAAGCGGCGAACCGGCAACAGCAGGAAAAGACTGCTGCGATTGCTAGAGGGGAACAGGAAAAGGCGGCGGATCGCGCGAGCCGGGAAAAGGTAGCGCAAATAGGCGCTGACAGCCGAATGGATGTTGCCCAAACCCGCGTAGCGGGGATGCTGGAGCGGGCTGCGATGATTCGGCAGCCGAAGAACGATGCGGAGATTAAGTTCTTCAATGATCAGCTGGGTAAAGTTAGTAAGGATCTTGAACGTGATATCATTGGTGGATTGAAGATAGGAGGAGCGGAGCGAGATCAGCTGATTCGAGCGAGAGCGCTTGAGAGGTTGGAAGAAGCGCGCTCACGAGGTATTTTCCCGAATAGTGGCGGCGGGGGGCCGAGTCCGCTGGGCGGGCCGGAGTCCGGTTTGAGTAGCCAAAATTCGCCAGGGGCGGGCGGCACCAAGTCGCAGGGGGGTAGACAAGGGTCCGCCCAACCGGCCGATGGCGCGAAACCCCCGGCAAATGGCCCCACCTGGGAGCAATACAGCGCTCGGCCTGATATTCAGGAAGCGCTGAAAGATCCAGCTTTTAGAGAGCAGCTGGCAGCCAAGCGGCCGGATTGGCGGAAGTATTTGGAGTTTGGTCCGGGGGCGAATGAGAAAGCTTGGACCTTTGAAGGCACTCCACTGATGCAGGGAGTTGAAGATTTCTACAATCGGTTCGGTAAGGGATATAAGCCGACTATTCAGAGGTAAGAATGGCGGGATATGATGAGCTGCTTAGTGCAGCAACGGGCGGTGCTTCAGAGGTAGCTAGCCCGAAGGAGTATGAAAAGTTGCTGCAGGACGCTGGCGGGGGAGGTGGGCAACCATCTCCCTCAACAGCTCCAGCTGATCTGGGCGACCCGATGCCGGCAGAGGTGAATCCGCTGCTCGAAGAAGCTGGAAGACCGAAGAGTAAGACAGAGCTGTTTACTGAGGGCCTCGCACGGAATTGGGCGCAGGTGAAAGCTACAGTTCCGAGTGTGAAGGCGCTGTATAAGGAGAGTCAGGGGGATATGGCCGGCGCAATTGAGTCGGCTAAAGAGGCGCAGGCGATCATGGCTCCCCACGGGGAGAGTGAGTGGAATCTGCAGAAGCTGCACTCCCCTAGTGACTTCTCCAATTGGTTTGTGGAGAAGATGGGTGAGCAGGGCGTCACCATGCTTAGTATGATGGTGACGGGCGGTGTGGGTGGATTGACGGCGAATGTAGCAGCTCGGAGCTTGCTGAATCGGGCGCTCATTGGGGAAACGAGTGCGAGAGCTCTGGCGCTGGCGGGCAGCGGGCTCCCTACCTACGCGCTTAGCAGCGCGATGGAGACCGCGGGCACGAGCCAGGAGCAATTTGAGGTCACGGGCTCGACGCAGCCGGGAACCAGCCTGACGGCTGGTATGACGAAGGGCCTTCTCGAGCTGTATGCTCCGATGTCCATAGCGCGGGCGTTGATTACGCCGGGCCGGCAGCTGGGGAAGAGTTTGCCCGGGGCCATCTCTAAGCTGGCTGTGAAGGAGGGCTCAACTGAGCTAGCACAGGAAGCCATCGACATCTATGCTCGGAAGTTGAGCGATCCGAATTATAGCTATTTCAAAGACGGGCCCACTCTGATGCCGGAGGGGTGGGGTGAAGGAATGTGGAGGTTGGCAGAGGCGGGAGCGGCGGGTACTGTGGTGGGAGGTGCGTATGGTGCCCCGTTTGCCCGGTCGGAACAGCGAGCGGAGAGGAAGAGGGATGAGAAAGGGGAGCTGATCACTTATGGGCCGGGTGAAGGGCTGGATAGCCGGGCATCTCTGCGGCTGCTGCCGAGTGCAAATAGAGTTGCAATGGAGAGTGCGTTTGCAAAAACAGTTGAAACATCGCGGATTGGTGAAGGAAAGTTTGTTGACTTTGTAGAGAATGGGCTTATCCGAGCGAACGATCAACAAGGTGTGAGTCTTGAAGAGCTTCAATATCGACTGGAGCAGGTCAGGAAGGAAGATGCAGCTACAACAGAAGAGCGGGAAGCAGAGCGGGAAGCAACAGCTCGAGAATTAGAGGCTCTCGGTCGGCGGACGGGTTTTAAGGTAATTAAAGGGGGGTTAGATATTGGGCCGGTGGCGGCGCTGAGGCGTGCGATGATGCGGCCGGATGAGCAGACGAGGGACGTTGCGCGAGCGAGCCCACGGGACCCGTATAGTGATGGGCTGAGTATTACTGCGGCGATCGCGGAAATGAAGGTGGAGGAAGCCACCAAAGACGCGATGTTGGACCTTGTTGATGGGCTCATTCCGCGGTATGTGGAGGTGGGGGGTGATCCGACCCGGATTTGGACAGATACGGAGATTGAGCGGGAGACGGCGGTAGATAGGCCGCAGAGTGTGAAGCCGAGGTGGGCGAAGGTCAACCAGGGGGTGCTACAGCCCGCGGCGATCACGGCGCAGGTGACGGATTTGCCGCCGCCGGGTGATCCGAGGGTGTATTTCCTGCCGGATGTGAGCCCGGAAGACAAGACTGAGGCGCTGCGTATTTACGAGCGGGCATATAGCTTTATGGAGAGTGCGAGGCCCGTGCAGTTGGCTATTGGCGCTGATCAGACTCAACAGACGAATGCGAATATTCGAGATGTATATGGGCATGCGCTGAATCTGGGCCTTAGGGTGGTGCCGACGAGGGGAGCGGGATTCTATTACAATGGGGTGCTGGAGCACGGGCCGGAGACGGAGGTTAGGAGTACGGGGCGGAGTGAAGAGGTGTTGTGGTATGTACCGGAGACCCGGCAATTTGCGGAGATCAGTGAAGCCCGGCCGTCTGGAGGGGTGTTGGTGTCGGTGGATCGGAATAGGCTGCGACCGGAGGACTATACAGTAGATGCGGATGGTGTGGTTACCTTAGCTAAGGATTTGGATGTGGGGGATTTGATCCCGGGTATTGCGCCGGATAAGTCACAGGTGCAGTGGATGAGGGAGGCGAAGCCGACTTGGAGAGAGGGGCCGGAAAATGGGCTGCGGCTGGCGTATGATGAGCGGAAGCCTGGCAGCAAGTGGATTGGGGAGATTGTTAAGAAGTATAAGCCGCAGGTGGATCGGGTCCTGCGGAATCTTGGGGTGGATAAGGGGCTGTTCGTTGGGGTGATGGAGACGCAGGATAATGCGCACTCGCCGGGGACAGCGTATTTGGATCAAGGGGTGATTGTAATCCGGCCGATTGCGACGATTGATCATCAGGTGGCGAGAGGGCTGTCGTTGGAGGAGATGGTAGCTGATACGTTGATGCATGAGTTGGGGCATTTCATCACCTTTCAGTATTTCAGCCGGGTGACGACTGAGCAGCAACAGCAGCTTCTATACGCGTGGGAGAAAGCTGTGATGGCGGGGCGGCTGCATGTGCTCGGCCGGTCGGGAGATCCAAACTATCCGGATGCGCAGCAGCAGCAGTATTGGCTCACCTTCACGGAGTGGCTAGCGGAGCAGTTCCGTCGGTGGGCGGGCAGCGCGGCGATGCCGGTGAATGAGCTGGAGCAAACGTATAAGCAGGGCGCCCGGCGGCTGGAGAGCTACTTCCGAGAGTGGGAGAAAAAGGTCGGTACGCCGAAGGCGATGGACCTGACGCAGCCGGATTACTACTTCAGCGCCTTTATGGAGTATATCCAGGGGTATAAGGTTCAGCGAGATCAGGTGCAGCAGAAGATAAAGCAATGGCTGTTGCACAACATCCCGCAGGATGTGCTGGATAGTCCGGTGCTGACGGGGATAGCTAATACTGTCACGAGTGCGCTGCAGGAGATGCAGGTAATGATGCCGCCCGGCGTGCAGCTGTCGTTGGCGAACGGGCTGGAAGCGAAGCTGGAGACAAGTGAGCTGCAGAAAGAGGCGGCAGCGACATTCACGTTGGGGAAGGGTGGGAATCTTAGCCGGCTCGAGATTGCTCTTGGTGCGCTAGATAGCACAGATGCGGGCTCTGAGGCCCGGACGCACTTCGCACATGAGGTGATGCATGCAGTCGAGCAACTGGGGCTCATTACGCCGGAGGAGATAGCTATCCTCACGCGGGAAGCGCGGGCGAATGAAGCTAAGATTATGAATGTGAAGGCGAAGTCGCTCTATCGTGCGCAGGTGAAAGAATGGGCGGAGAAGAACGGGGTTGATCGGGTTACTGAGGAGCGGGTCTTTCAGCAGTTGTATGATCAGGAGCTGAGAGCGTACTACGTCCAGCAGTTCGCGAATGGTGGAGAGGTGTATAGTGCTGAGAGCCGGGGCATTCTTTCCCGGCTGTTGGAGATGCTGGAGAGGATTGCGAATAAACTGCGGAGACTGGGCTACCAGAGCCGGAATGATGTCCTCCGGGCGTTCTTCAAAGGTGAGATTAGTCACCGGGAGGAGCGGAATGCAGAGCTGAGTGAGAGTCGGGAGTGGCAAGGTGAGATTGCCATGGCCGGCATTGATCCGGAAAGGGCGGCGAACTTCTTCCCGCAGAAGCGCTGGAGGGTTGGGGAGCTGAGTGTGGGAGCTTTCTACGAAGACCCCAGCAACCCTCGAGAATCTCCATCCATCACCTATCACTGGACGAATGCGGCTGGGGAGTTGGTGGGGGTTGTCACGCTGGAGCATAGAGGTCCGAAGGGGCATGAGGTGGTCTGGGTTCAAAGCGATGGCTTCGCCCTGAGTCCGCTGATGTTGCAGGAGGCGGAGAAGGACCTGGGGCAGAAGTTCCGCTATGCGGGGATGTTCACGGAGGAGGGGTTTAAACAGGCGCAGATAATGGCCCGCCTACAAGGTGAGAAGGGAGTGCTCGGGCTATATCGACCGATTACCATCGGTCCAGTTACTTTCTACGTTTCACCGAACTACGCTCGCGGAATGTTCTATCACTTTAAGAATGTCTTGGAGAATCCGAGGCATTCTGCGCGGAAAGGGGTGAGAGATCTCACAGCAGCGAAGGAAATGCTTAGGGTGTACGCGACGATCCTGCGGGAGCTGGGGCCGGAGGTGTGGAATGATCCCCGGCTGGAGCGGATGTTTAGCCTCAGGCGCTCGTGGGAGCGGGATGAGGTGCAAGCGTCGATGATGCGGGAGGGCCAGGCGGCGGATGAAGCGGAGCTGCTGGACTCCCTCGGGATGCCCGCCGGGGGGTCGAAGGTGGATGCGTACCGGCGGAATATGGATATGAAGCTGAGGATTGAGCAAGGGAAGCAGGCCAGGAGGGATGGGCTGCCGTTTGATCTAAGCGCCCCGCCGACGATGATGAGCTTCGGTGTGCGGAAGATGATGGAGTGGGCAGGTGGACATGGGCATGACCCGCGGATTGATCGACATCTGAATAATCGCACTGCGCATGAGATGGACAGAATTGGGTGGTTCACCAAGGTCTTCTGGAGTCTGCAGCAGCTGGCGTGGAAGAATGAGCACATCGTCGGGCTCAAGGAGTATAATGATAATTTGGAGCTGATGAACCAGGTGGGGAGTGCCTGGCTGCGGCGGGCGGATCAGACAGCTAAGCTGTGGAAGGATAGCACCACCCCGGCGGATAGGGAAGCTATTGCGAATGTGGTTTTTGACCTGACGGAGATGCGGTACCGCTCGCAGGCGGAGGTGCAGGCGAAGGTGGTGAGATTCCCGGATGGGACAGCGGCTTGGCAGGCGTGGCTGGCGGGTGGCCCGGTAGGTCCTGAGCTGCGGGCACTGTTCACCAAACATAAGCTGAAACAAAAGCACCAGGATCTTATTCGGCAAATCCACCGGGACTTCGCGGACTTCCTGACTGCGACTGAGCTGACGATTGATAAGAACCTTCAACGGACGTTCCAGACGAATGCGGTGGGCTTGCAGCAGGCCCGGGCGAAGTTGGCGAAAGATATGGCGGAGATGCGGGCGAAGCCGTATTTCCCGATGGTGAGGTTTGGGGAGTACATCATCTCTGTTCGCGATCCGCTGCGGAATAACAAGGTGGTGTGGTCTTCGGCCTACGGCACCCTGCGGGAGAGGGACGCGGCGTTTAAGGAGGTGAGAAGACAGCACCCGGGGGATGATATCACGGTGGGAAAGATACCGCTGCATAGCCAGGAATTCGCTGGGCTTCCCCCGCCGATGCTTGCAGCTATTAAAGAGAATATGTTGGAGAAGAAGTCGGGGATGACGGCGGAGCAAGAACAGCTGATTGATGAGCAGCTTCAATGGCTCGAGCAATTCGAGATGCTGAATAGCCCGGATCGCAGCTTCCGCAAAAGGTGGATGCCGGCCAAGGGCCTGCCGGGATACAGTTTGGATGCCCACCGAGCGTATGCGCATTACTTCACGTCGGGGGCGAGGTATCTCTCGAGGCTGGCGTTTATGCATGATCTGAGGGGGAATGTGCAGAGTGTGATCCGGACGGCCACGGATGGGGGGATTGGGAACTGGTCGAAGAGGATGGAGATCGGGGTGTATATGCGGAAGCACCTGGATTACATCCTCGAAGGTGGACGAGATAGTGGGAAGTTCCGGGCGTTTGTGGCACTGTGGATGTTGGGCTTTAGCCCGGCCGCAGCGTTTATGAACCTCACACAGCCCATCACGGCCACGTATCCGTATCTGGCGAAGGTGTTCGGGGATGGGCCAGCATTTGCCGCATTAAGCCACTGGCTTACTGCCGTGAAGGCGGCCCGCGGGAAACCTACCGGCTCCCCCACCTACGAGCGCGCCCGGGAGGAAATGGTCCGCCAGGGCTTCATCGACATCGGGCAAGCGCCAGAGCTAGCGGGGTTTGCTGAAGGTAATAACCTGATTAAGATGATGGGTGGGACAGTCGGCCAGCGGACGTGGCAAGGTCTCCAGTACTGGGGCATGAAGATGTTCGGGGCCACGGAGCACTTCAACCGGGAGCTGACCATGCGGGCTGCGTGGGACCTGGCCATGCGGCATCCGCAGGCTGAGCGGCTTCAAGAGCTGGATGCGATGAACCTGACGCAGGCCGCGGATTTGCAGACCCGGCTGGGCTTCACCCACCAGGAGGCCCTGGCCTTCCTCTTCGCGAAGGAGGCGATTCAGCGGACGCAGTTTGCTTACGATCGCACCTCCGATCCCCCGTTCATGCGGGGCAAGGCCAAGGACCTGCTGATCTTCTTCAAGTATATGCAGAGTATGACGTATCTGTTCGGCGGGCATTGGGTCCGGATGTCTCTTATCTTTATGTTCCTCTATGGGCTCAAAGGCCTGCCGGGAAGCGAGGACCTGAATGAGTTGCTTCGTCTGCTGTCCAGGAAGTTGTTCGGAAAGGACTTCGATCTCCACAAGGAGAGTCGTGCCTTTGTCCGAGATGTTACACGAGGTGGGGTCTTTGATGAGATGGGACCAGACCTGTTCCTGCATGGAATCAGCAGGTATGGCTTCGGTCTGGGGATGCTCCCGAACGGGTGGGCAGCTCCCCGCTTCGACGCCAGCGCGAACGGCTCAATGGGGAAGTTAGTGCCGGGCTTCGCGGAGGTGATGCATGGGGTGAATACAGGCCGGCCGACAGCGGACGTGGTTAGTGAGGCGGCGCAGAAAGCCTCGGGAGCCGGCTACGGCCTCTTCTTCTCCCTATTCCATTATGCGATGGAGCCGGCCTCGGCCGACAGCAAGAAGTGGGAGCAGTTGCTGCAGAGGGAGTTGAAGGCGCTGGCGAAGGTGTATCGCTACGCGGTCGATCCCGGGGCGGAGACGAATAGGCAGGGTGCGAAGCTGGTGAAGTTCAACGCGACGGACCCGGACGACATCTTGACGATTATTGCGCAGGGTATGGGCTTCCAGCCGCGGAAGGTGGCGGAGACCTGGGAGATGCTGCGGGCGGTGCAGGATGAGGAGATGATGTATAAGACGAGGCGGAGTATGCTGTATGTGCAGTTCGATAAGGCGCTGACGGATAAAGATGCGGGGGCGGTGGACAGTGTGATTAAGGCGATTCAGGACTATAATGAAGAGGTCTTGAAGATCGACCCGAGTCAGGCAATCAAGCCCGCGCAGCTGCAGCAGTCGCTAAAGGAGCGGAATAGGCAGCGGCAGATGATGGAGCTGACACTCAGTCGAAACCGAGGTCAGCTGCCACTCACTGAGCGGATTATGGATCAATATCCGGGGGTCAAGGCGGAGAGAGTGAAGTAGCTATCTGTCCTCCTGGAAGGGCTGCCCGCGGCAGGGTTTCACCCAGATAGTGCATTGCTGCAGCTTCCGACCTGCTACCTCTGCGGTGGTCTCACTCCCGCGGTTGCCGGTAGCTGAGATGTTGCAGTCATACCACTCATTTTCCCAATGAGTCGGGTCCATATACTTTGTGCCATGGTGCCGCCTTATCGCCTCCATGACCATCGACTTGGCGCTTTCTTTCGCTTCCTTGATATTGTACTTCTCCACGCCTTCCCGGGAGAGTGGGCTGCGACACCGGGGCGACGAGTCAAAAGCTTCTTGAGGATCGCGATATCCGAAGCGGTCAGACCGTCCGCGGGGCCGATAATCTGGATCTCGGTGGCGGTATGCTGGCCGCTGATAGCGCTTATAGCGCCTCCGGCATTCGAAGCAGGAGCCGTAGGTGGATGTGTGAAGCCACCTCCGTGTGTCGTAGTCCTGGGCCCTCGCTACGCGAGGTCCGAAGAGCACCCAGAGACCCAACAGCAACATGATGGTGACCACGGCCCAGAAGATAGTGTTTTGCGGATTTTTCACGTGAGTATCTCCAGTTCCCTCTTGCATATGGTACAACGGTAAACGGGGAGATCTTTATCCCCCCGGAATGTGAGCCAGTAGCGATGACCGATAAACCAGCAGATGAGTTTCATGAGACCACCTTTAATGGTTGCTTCACTGCCACGTCGAGGTAGAAGCTGCGCTTCTCCTCCTCCACCTTCTTTAGTCCAAGTCTCTGCAGTTCGAGATCGAACGCGGGAAAAGCAGTAGGAGCGCTTCCGCTGTCAGTTGCCCATTTCTGGTAATCAGTGTATAGCTCCCAACAGCGCACTTTACCTGTTCCACGGATAAGCTTCTCGGCCTTCCATACCGATACAGCAGCCTCTTCGCGAGGGCTAGGTAGAGCAGGTTTCGTTCGCGGGACCGCAACCTTCGATTTAGGCGGACCTTGAGTCGGCAGGTTAGCAGCAGGGGGTTCGCTTCGCGGGCCATTTACCTCTCCCAGTTTTTGGGGTTGAGTTTGGGGGTTCTCCCGTCGGCTGAGGGCTGTTGTGATGATTCGGGGCATTCCGAGCGCGAAGGCTTCGGCGCAGATGGCAAGGAAGTGGATAAGTCCGGTTGCAACTTTGTCTGCAGCATTTGCACCCAGGTTGAAGAGAACTCCAACAACAACTGCAATTCGTGTAGCCTGCTGGTCGTCGTCCTTTGGTATTGGTCCGAGAGCCGCAACTCCGGATCGTAGCTCTGTGATAGCTCGATCAAGCGCCTCAGCACGTTCTGTTGCAGATCGATCAGCTGCAGCAGTGGCGAGCTCGGACTGTCTGTTGTTGAGTTGGAGGACTCGTGCACGGCAGTGATCTCCTACTTTGTTGCATTCTTGGTCCCGGGCCGCGGTGGCAAGAGCAACTGCTTCGCGCGCTGTCGCCACCATATCTCCAGTAGTCCAGCGGAAAGCGGGAAGGCTTCGCCTAGCTCCCTCGGCTTCCGCAATCGCTGCGCGTATAGTTTCTGCTTTAGCCCGGAGGGCCGACCTCTCTCCCGCTTCAGCATCTCGAACCTTTCCAATGGCGCCCACCGCCATCGTGTAGTTAAGGATTCCAAGGCCAATCCCAAATGCAAGACAGGTCCACCAGAAAGCCCTGCTCTCCGCCTTCTTCATCGCAAAAGGTACACACGTCATCCCGAGAGCTGATAGTGTTACAAGCAGGACAATACCTAAAGCATTTGAGGAGAACCCTTGGGACGCCATCTGGTCGATGCGCGGCCACACGTTGAGCGTTATCGCCGGGGCCGCACAACTTAGGACTATCGTGCCCAAAAGCCAATTGGGTATTCCTTCCTCAATCTGGAGCTTTAATCCCTTCTGCAGGTCCATCCTTCTTACCTTTCCTCTTTCCAATCCATGTTAGCATTTTCATCTTCGCTTCTCCCGGGATTGGCATAATGCTGATTATGCCCGCGGCTGCCGCCGCATCTACTGCGTTGCGGAACGCATAGTGATCCATGGTGGTGTAGAAAGATTTCCACAGCTCCGTGGATGTTACTTGACCAGCGCGTTCAATGTAAGCTTCGATCTCCGAGACTGTTTGCGCACTTTCGTGCGCGCCGATGGAATCGAAGACCTTCGCCATATCCGGCTCGATCTCCGCGACGTGCTTCTCTGCCTCCTTTAGATCTTCCAGCGTGATGATGAGCTCGTCTCGCTTAGACGCTGCAAGAACAATTGCAAGTTTATGCACGTGAGATTGTTTGCGGGAAACGTAACCGTCAAATCGACCGCTTCTGAGGTGATCCGGTAGCTTCCCGGTCTTGAGGTCAGCGTACCACTTGGTCCCGTAAGAGATGGCTTCCGGGGTGAGTCTATACTGGCCTTGGAGGGTGGCGATGTGTTTGAGGTCATATATCAGGGCCTTCTGTTCAGCCTTGTATGTTTCACTTTCCGCTTCTTGGCTGGGATAAGCTATAAGCCTGCGCGGCCGATCTCCGTATACGAACACTATACGGGAGGTCAGTCCACCACCAATCGCCACCTTGGGGAACCGCTCCTGCAACCACGCAGGAGTCGTACATGCTATAAGGTTCAGCCAAGGGTTTATCACTACGACCTCTCCGTCCTTTCTGGTCCTCCGGCCAAGGCGCTCGAGCTGGCCGTCCCACAAGGCTGTCAATTGGTCCGTCAGTTCCTTGTTCTGCGGGTCGAAGAATGTACCAAGCTCCCCAATTCCAGCGGAGATACAAGCCATAGGGCGGTCTTCCCCGTCGATGGGGAGGGACGTCTGGGCCTGAGCGAAGGATTCCAGTAGCGCCTGCCATGTCATACTCTGGGGCCCAAACCTTATGTCCGGGACATGTTCCAACATGGATAAGCCCTGTCGCATAGTAGTCGACTTCGCAGCCACACCCGGGGGACCAACTAAGATGATATACATATTGGGTGTCCACTGGAATTTCAATTCGTCTATCCACACCTTGCGTTGCAGGGCCGCTGCCACGGTGAAGACCGCGGTCCAGAAGTGGAAGCGGATCGGGCTCTCGGCCTGCCGCTGGTGGTGGAGGTAGCCGTGAATCCAGTGCGGGTACAGCCGCTTGTAGGGCTGTTTGATCGGAACTACGTTGGCGTTTGTGGACATTAGACATCTTCCCACTTCCTCTTTTGCACATCGCCCCAGCTGCGCTCGCTCAGCGCCAGACCCCATGGAATTGTGAGCGGATCGGGGTATGGGACGGGGATCGTGATAGCAGCGCGAAGCTGGCTGAGAGATGCTGCGTTAACCTTGCTAGAAGGGATTTGGAAGACAAGACTGTCGTGGACCTGAAGGAGAAGATCTGCCCAGGGGACCTGAGTGCACAGAGCAACGCCAGCACGAGCGCAGACTCCGGCCACCGTTGATTGAGGTATCCATGCAAGGCCCTTGGGGAGCAGGTTATCTGGGCGGTCGAAGTAGTGGATTCGGTAACCAAATGCATTAGACACCTGCCGTTTGGTCTGCAGATCACGCTCAGTTCGGCGGTGCCACTCCTTGATTCCCGGGTGGAGGGTGAACCATGCATTTTGGAAGCTCCTTACTTCTTCTGCGTTCCAGCCGAGAGTGGTGCTGAGGGTGCGCACTCCCGCCGCGTAGTTGGTCCCATGGACCGCCCGCTTGAGTTCATCTCGCATAGTATATTTCTTATTGACCTTGTTTCGGTCATAACGATCCAGCCAGAGGCTGCGGCCATTATGATCGTGGATATCCAAGCCGCGAGAAAAAGCCTGTTTGAGGTCATTGTCGTTTGCCTCCCATGCAACAACCTGCGCGTCAGCGCCGGAAAGGTCCACGTCGCAGATGACGTGCCCGGGGTCAGGAAGAAAGAGCCGGCGGATGTTCGGTAGCTTGATCAACTGAGCAACTCCTTTTCTGCGTCTTTCGCCATCTCCTCCGCAAGGCGATCCAGCAGCGTCCCGGCAGGGCCTTCAGCTGAGCCATCGTCCGCGCGGGGGAGAGCCCCCTTGATTTCCTCGATCTTCGCCCCGTGGCGGAGGCAGTAGGAAATAAACACTGAGAGCTCATAGAGGAGGATTCCGATATCTCCGCCAACCTTGCCAGAAGAGAGGAAGACCTCTTTGAGAGTGTTGTGTTCGTCATAGTTCAGTGTCGCCGTATAGCTGCTTGGAGATTTGCCCAAACGGGCCGGGGTCTGGAATTGAAGGGTGAATCCTTGCCGCCTGTTGGGCAGCTTTTGCTTGGGCACGTTCAGCTCTCCACTTTCGCTTGCGAACTGCATCCCGGCTCCAGGGATTCCCGCGGGGCTTAATAGCTTTAAGGACGTGAGCCCTATTAGCTACTGAACTCGGCGGGCGACCCAGCCGCTCGGCTATCGCCGCTCGGGAATACTGCGGGAGAGGATAGAGCTTGCGAATAACCTCATCCTCTTCCCGGGTGTAGACTGGGAACATCCGGAAGGGGGAGTATTTACGCTTGCGCTTTTTCACGGCGGCGCTCCACCAACCTCACATCGCTGACGCGCAGACCATCTTCGATCTGCTTGTACTGCAGCTCGACAGCCTCGTTCTCATGCGGGATCTTAATCATGCGGGCTTTCTCGAGGTCCGAGATGTGGAAGAACACATCGATGTTGGTGTTGTCCAGGGTGAAGAAGCCGTAAGCTCGCCGGATGTTGTACCACTTCACCTTGGCATTGTGCCACTCAGCTTGCGTTTGCTGTTCCATTTTACGCTCCATTGCTTCCCGCAGTAAGGCAACCTGTTTATCTGCCAATTTACCGGCTTCTGTGATTGCAGTGTATTTTGACACCTTATTCCTCCCCCTTGGGTATGTTCTGGCCGTTGAGGCCTTCGCCGAAGCCGTTAGAGTTGCTGGACATGCGGAATGTTTCCGGGTGTGCGATGTTAAAACTGCTCCTCATCCTCCCATCCGCTGAGGGCTTGGCCTCGAGAAAATTCGAGGTAAACACGCCGACGCTCCGAAGGTGTCTCAAGCGAGTAAAAAGTGGCTCTAGCCAGTGGGACGACGGGCGCTCGCTTAGCTCGGCTAGAGCCGCGTCGTCCGTCGTAGGTTTCTTGGTTTTTCGATGCAGCACTGGCTCGAGACCAAGCACCTCGTAGAACAGCCTGGCGGTCCCTTTTGGCGAGTCGAACCAAGGTTTGCCAGTCGACGTATACTGCAATGTCTCCGGGACTGCGTTTAATAACCAGTGCCCGACAGATGAGGCGTCCTCCATCAAAGTCAAGCGTAGCTGGCGTTGGAGTTCCAAGTCGAAACGAACTCCACGTAGCGTAAGGCGACGGGAAACTAACCAGTTCGCCATCTGGAAGTCGTAGAGCTGCTGCATTCCGGAGGCTGCTATCGCCGCCTTTAGCTGTTGTGCGCATTCGAAGGTTGCCCTTGTATCTTTGCAGTTGTAGAGCCAGTAGCGGTCGGCGTCGTCAGGGAACTGATCCCAGTCCCCGCTCTCATCCTTCCAGTAGATATAATGATTGCAGTATAAGCTAGCCAGATAGTCAAGGCGTTTAGGAGTGCCAGGGAAAAGAAGGTGATGAGCGACCATTGTATCGAATGAGACAACAGCCCGAATGTTATAGATGCGGTGAAACCACTCAGTATCATAGATAAAATTCTGGCCGATGATCTTGACATTGGGGTGCTCCAGAAGCCCTTTCAGGGCTTCCCAAAGGATTTGCTCTTTCTTGAGCGGGAAGTAGCTCTCGATGGTTTCCTGCCCTTTGAAGATGAGCGGGATGCAGAGAGAGGTTTGGGCATCGGAGATGCCGACGACCGAGATGAGCTTGCGCCGGAATGTCTCAAGGTCGACAGCGAGCTCGAGGCTTCCCGCGGATGCCTGCTGGGTCCAGAGGTGGAGCTTGTGCTCGACTTGCTCCCACGTCGGCCGGTGGATGAACGCATAGTTCGGCGTTTCCCACGTCCCTTTTCCAGCCAGGAAGTGACTCGCCCGTCGAAGGTCTTGGACTGTGATCTGTCTGAAGCCGTACTCGCGCAGGATTGCAGCTGGGTGTATGATCGGAAGGAGAGGATACCTGCATCCTCCAATCGGGCGAGAAAGAGTCTGTGATCCACGCCAGGAGGTAATACCACCAGGAAGCTTATATCCGGCGCTGGTGGAGATTGAAGCGTGATCTGATAGAGCCCACAACGGGATGTTTCCTGCGGCGATAAGGAGCTGAGGTTTAACAGTCTGGATGAGAAGAAGCAGGTGTTCCAAGCCGCGTTGGAGTTGAGGTCGAGCTTTGAGACCGTGTACATCAGCTATGCCTTTTTCCGCTTGCGGGTGGAGGAAGTGGGTGAAGTCGTTGCCCGGCGGGCGGGCGTGGACGACGTTGGTGCATAGAATATCTGAACGTCGTAGCCCTGCGTCCTGCAGTATTCGATCAAGCTCTTTTCCAGCGCTACCAATGAACGGGAGTTGAGCGGATGCTTCTTCGGATCCCCAACACTCCCCAATAAGTATGCACCTGGCATTGTGGGGACCGGTTGTGTGGGTGAAAAGGTCGGCTTCATGCGAGTAGCTCCTGTTCGGTTGCAGTGTCGTCGAATTCGTTTCCTGTTGCACCTTCAAACTCCTTCGTCAGTCGAGCACAGGCCTGGGCGTGGTATGCAGGGTCGATCTCTATTCCGGTAGCCTTCATCTTAGCGGCTGTTGCCGCTTCAAAGATAGGTCCACTTCCACAACACGGATCAAGAACTGCGTCACCGATATCGCCTGAGATAGTGAGGAGATGTTGTAGAAGCGCCACGGGCTTTTCAGCTGCATGCGCGCGATCGCCTCGAGGAGGGCGCTTGAACTCTTTAATGTCCGGTCCACCTCCTTTAAGTCCCTTTTCACCCTTAGTAAAATACGCAGCAATTTCGTAAGTTCGGGTGAAGCCGAGCTTGCCCCACGGGGTCTGGCCTTCGATGCCCTTTTGCCAGATGAGCGGGGTGCGGAACGGGGTGAACGCTTGCTGCTTGGCATATTCCCTCAGCTCGAGAAAGAAGTCGATGTCGCAGAAGAGGAATAGATTGCCCCGGGGCTTCAGCAATCTAAAGCCCTGCTGCAGGATGTGCTTGCAGACAGCCATGGCGTTTTCCGGGCTGTCATCGTAGTGGTGCTTCGCGGTCTTCTTCATCTCGTCTGCGTTGATGCCGTAGGGCGGGTCGCAGAGGATTGAATCGAATGAGGCAGCGGGGAGGGTTGGCAAGACCTTGATACAATCGCCGAGGATGACATTGTGTTCGGTCTTAACGGCCCCCAACTTGACCAAGGTTGCTCGAAAGCTGGCGGCCTGGTCATCGAGGATGATGCGGTGGGCTTCTCTGAGACTCTTCGCTGCTTTGACCCGGGGGCTTGTGGCATGTTTGACTACCTCGATTGCGCGAGTGAGATGGTCCCGCTCGGCCACCTCAGTCTTACCGCTGCGCGTTGAAAGCTCGCGTGCTGTATCCGCAATGGTTTGCGTCGGATTTTGCTGCGTACGGAGGTTGTGAATAAGGACCCTCGCTTCCGCCTGCTCCATAAAGGTGAGATCAGCGCGGAGAAGATTCTCTTCCAGCTCGGCTTCCGCGAGGTCGGCGAGATTGAGGTCACCAACAAGGGAGTACGGGATATGACCTTTCGGGACTTCTTGCGCGTCGTGTAGGAAGGTGTGGCCATCTTCATGCAGCTCCCGCATAGCGGTCAGTCGGCGCTCACCGGCCACAAGATGCAAGCTGCCGTCTTCTTTCTGCGAAAGCAGTGGGCAGTGCATGAGGCCTTTAGAGAGGATGGAGCCTTTTAGCTCTCGGAGGGGTTGGGGCTCGATGCTGGTGCGTTGGCGCGGGGGGATAACGACCTTAAATATCTCAATGGTTTTCATACGTGTTCTCCAAGATGGTGCGGAGAACGAGCTCTCCTAGTTGCGTAAGGCCAAGCGCGGCCATTGCAGCTACGTTGATCCACGGGCGCTCGACGCCGAAGAAGAGGCAGATTATAGCTGCTTGAGCAAGGATGGATATCGTTCCCGCCCAGAAATAAGCTCTGAATGCTGGAGTGTTAGTCATTGGCTGCCGCCTTGAAAGAGGGAGAGGCTTTCGCCTCCCCAGTTTATCGGGAGACAAGTCTAGGGAGATCAGGCCTTCCCGAAGCTCTTGATATCGTTGTACACCACGTCCGAGTTGTTCTTATCTGGGCGGAGGGTGACCTGAACCTTTACGGTCTTGCCCTTGAGCTGGTCCTTAAGGTCCCGAACGGGCATCGGCTTGTTAAGGCCGACCGCTTCACGGAGCCTATTAAGGCGGATGTTCTTCCCGGCGCCCATATCGAGCTGGTTGCTCGGCGTGAGGTCGAGGAACAGGCCACCACGCACACTCAGCTTGTCTCGGCCGAGCGTAGCAGCCACCTCAGGAGCCTGCAGCAGGCACGTGACGTCGAGAACAACGCCATTGCCCGCGGCCCGGAGTTGCGCGTCGTCGATGATAGCTGTATAGTCTCCCGCAGGGATGGGCGCGAACTTGGTGGAGCCGGTGTCAGCGCTGGACTCGAGGAACTTATCAATGTCAAACATTTTCGATTTCCTTTAGCTTGCTTGCTTTACGGTGTCGAGCCGCTTACGGTAGGCTTCCACTATTGGCCCGAATGATGGTGGAAGCTTATCGGAGATACTGAGGCTCCGATTCTTGAGAACTGTATTGTGCTCGTTTGTGCTCCAGAGGAACTGCCTGGCACTGTCCTTAGTTTCCGCTTTGGTCCACACCACCTCGGAGAAGAAGCGGGGGAGCTGGGGAGCGAGCTTCTTGCCGAGGGTGCTAACCATTACCTTGCTCGCGCCCGTGACGGCATCTGCCTCAATCTCCGGGTGGGCTGTAAGAACGAAGAAGGACTTAAGATCAGAAGTGCAACTGAGAAGGAACTTGTCCACCAGCCGCATCGCGATGCCCCATTCGCCGGGGTTCGCCGTAACCTTGTCCCCAATGGTATTATCCATAGCCATAGCGCTAAGGCCGCTAAGGCTATCCACAACCACGACAGCGGAAGCGGTGAGCTTGTTGAGAGGGCCATAAGACTTCCCATCCTTGTCGTCGACGAAGTTGTTGAAGGTCTTCATCACCTCGATGAAGCTGGCATCGTTTCGCGCTGTGGGAGCCTGCTTGGAGAGGAACTCCTGATTGAGCTTGCTGACGCTCTCGGCCATCTGCTGCAAGGTTTCGAAGCCCGTCCGGGTTGGGCCGAGATAGCGCCAATGGAGCTTGGATATGGGGAGTTTATTGACGCTTACGGCGTCAATGAGGGTTTCCACGCCGTGGGGTTCAGTGCTGATTAGGAAGAGGTCTAGGCCGGCCTCAATGAGGGTGGCGAGGCTGTAGGTCTTTCCGGTGCCGCTTGGCCCCATGAGCAGGATAGAGGGGGGTTGAAGGTTCACGTGGTTTCCTTGTCAGTTTCGAAGGCGTGGAGGACGGGCAGCTTGGTATCTTTCTCGGCCTTGAGGATGGCTTCGGTGTACTTGTCTGTTGGGAGTTTTTGCTTCTTCGCGGCATCCAGCTTGTCGCGGACTTGGGACAGGAGGTAGTCTAGGTCGTAGTGGGGGTGCCACTCGAGGTCGAGGAGATCGCAGAGAACTTTCTCCGCGTAGAAGTAACAGTGCTGGCCCTGCGGGCCGAGATGCCAGCAGCTCTGCTGGCTCCGGCATCGCTGGTCGACGCAAAGGGAGTTGATGTAGTTCATAGCGTTTCCAATAGCTCCTTGAGTTTCTTGTGCGCAGCCGTGGAGAGCAGCTCTCGACCCTCGAGGTGGTCGACTAGCTGCTGTTTGATAAACGGCCAATGCTCGCCCAGAGTTTGGAGAGACATCTCACACAGCATGCTGCTAACCATCCCGCCTGTGGGAATGTCGGCATCCAGATCATCTGAACTCTCCCCTAGTGTTATGTATGTACAGGTAAAGATCATGTTGCAGCCTCCAGCTCTTCTATTGGTTGCTTTGCGAGCGGGTCCCACCTGTAGCGGACGTAGTTGCTAAAGAAGGGTTCAGGGTCTTTAGCGAGGCAGAGGTTGGAAAAGCTGCAGCCCCCGTAGCTCGAGCAGCTATCGGCGAAGTTGTAGGGGTAGAATAGCTCATCGTCCTCGCGGTTGTGCCAAGCGGTGAGCATCTCGTTGATGTCCCGGTAGAGCAGCTGATGCCAGCGGTCTAAAAGGTGCTGGGGATATTGCTCGATCTGGGTGGCGAACTTGTATTCGCGCTTCAGGATGGCAACTCCCCGGATGACGGCTGTGTTGATCTCGTATCCGTATTGCTGGCAGGCCCAGCAGTAGCCCATGAACTGTCCGCGGAGTTTCCACTGCTCAGCCCAGGAGTAGCCTAGCTGCGTCGTGGTCTTTTCATCGACGATGCACGGGAGGCCCTGGTAGGTTCCGAGGAGGTCGAAACGGCCCACGAAGAGGATGGGGTCCCCTGTTTCCGGGTGGCGGATGTCGAGGGGGATGGAGAAGGTGAATTCGACCGCAGGGCTTCCATCCTTGCGGATAAGAGGTTGAACAACGTCCGTCGATGGCGGACAGCTGCGCAGATATTCGACCAAGCCCTGGAAGACGTTGTGGAAGGACTTAGGGCTATCTTCCGGAGGGATGTAATCTCCCCACTCCCGGATGAACGCCTTAAATGCAGCTTCACAGAGGTCATCGTGGCTAGGTTGATAATCTCCAGTTGCCCGGAAAGCCAGCCGGCGGGCGGCTTCCACGCCAGCAGCAAAGGCTCCACCAGCGATAAGGTGGACGGATTTGCCGAGAGGATATAACGAGGAGATCGTGGACCAGAAGTACTTCCGGCGGCAGCTTCGCCAGGTGGACAGCGTGCTGCTGTCGATTTGGGCGGGGAAGGACGGGACGTAGGCTGGGACATCCATGGTACACCTTGAGCTTGAGGGATGTTAGCTTAGCAGTTCGCTGTCGCTGGCGGGCTTAATTGGTTCCCGACGGGAGCGGCCATTTTTCAGCTTCTTTGTTCCGTAGCCGATGAAGAAGCCGGTCGTGGCGACTATGCCTAAGAGGACTCCGACAACGAGGGGCTCGGAGTTTCTCCAGATGGTTAGGATAAACTCCGAGGTGGCCTTCATGGCAGGTCCTCTTGCGGGCAGGGGCTAGCTGAGCAGTTCGTCTTCGATCGCTTGGAGCTCTTCAGCGGATTTGCCCTTCTTGCTGGCTGCACCGCGCTTGCCCGTGGCCTTGGCCGGTCCGGTGTTGCTGCGTCGGAGGCGGGCGGTGAGTTCAATGCCCAATCGAACTCGATTTCGTATGTACTCCTCATGGGCCTGCTTCGCAGCTTCATCACTCGGGTCCCCTTTATAGTCCCACTGTCCGGCGTGTTGCTCTTTTTGCAGCTCGATGAGCTGGGCGTTCAGGGCGGCGAAGTCCTCGCCTTCGGCGGGGGAGGTGTGTGCTTCAATCGACATTGGCTTCTGTCTCCAGGGTGGCTTTGGGGGTGGGGGATGGGGCTTGCATGAGGCGGGCTTCGGAGATAGCAACCCACCTTTCGAACATCAGGGTGGCGAAGCGGCTGAAGGCGCCCCATTGGGTGAACTCCGGGCGGGCCTTTAGCTCAACCATGAGGTCTTTGGGCAAGGAGAGGCGCCAGGCTGTTTTGTTCCCACTCCGTCGAATGGCGGGCGCGAAACGTGGGATGTCAGCTGCTTGCTGCTCCGGGTCCTTCAGCCACATTTGGATTAGGGTGGTTAAGAGCTGGGCGCGAGCTCCGAAGACGGTTCGGCCGTGGAAGCGGTCGTAGAGCTGGTGTTGGGTTTCTA
>Ga0247822_10000229_pt1 | contig 27766 bp, 37 predicted proteins | sample 13C_Cellulose_Da_FD_192423 | JGI IMG/M metagenome (GOLD analysis project Ga0247822, IMG submission 192423) | Soil microbial communities from agricultural site in Penn Yan, New York, United States - 13C_Cellulose_Day30 | ecosystem: Environmental > Terrestrial > Soil > Agricultural land | place...
CATTGTGACGGTTGCCGAGATTGGCGGGCACGACGTGACCATGCTCCAAAACGAGTATCTGAGGTCCCGCGAGGACTTGAAAATCAAGGCTGTAGAGGGTGCTTTTGGAGGTCCCAACCACCACCCTATCACCCACGAAGGCGCATGTTAGGTTCAATGCCGCTACCTTGAGGTGGTAGTGCCCACAAGGCGTGAAGGTTCGAGTCCTTTCCCGCGCACCAGTCTAAAATCGCTCTATAAGGCATGAAAAACGCCAGGAGCGATAACCCATGGAATCACCCACAGGGCGGCAGGATAAGCGAGTGAACCCCCACGTGGTCACCCACGGAGTTAACCCATGAAAGAAGCCACCATCGACATCGACGGCCACAAAGTAAACGTTTCCAAGGTAGGGGATGAGATCTCGGCGAAGTTCGAGATCGACGGCATCTGGAAGGGAGTCTCGATGCGCGAGGGAAGAGACTCGGGATTCAGCGCCGCCAGGACAGGCGACAACGTCACGCTCTACGATTTCCCCAACGAAGCCGAGCAAGAGATACTGCGCCGCGCGATCGAGCAATATCTCGCTGAGTAATGCCCCGCCGCTTCGTCCCCCGCATGGTCATGGTCGGCTTGGTGTGCCTGCTTGCCTATCAGGTCGGTGTTTGGCTGTCGCCGTGGTTTAGGTGAGGCACAAAAAAAGAGCCCTCCGAAGAGGGCTGCGTCCTAAAATCCACGCTTTATTTATGCAGGAACCGCGCCTGTTAACGCCCGATAGGTGAACGTCGGCGCATTGGGATAGAACGGGTCTGGCACGGCCTCGAGCGGCACGCCGGCATTCATGACGTACTCGACGCCCTGCATCTTGCACGCAAGCCACCTGAAAGCCTCCATTCGCGCCTCGTCTGCGGCCATCGGCCAACCTTCGGGATCCCGGTCGATCGCCACGCCCGAGAGCATGTCCTCATGGGAAGTGGCATAGGCGTAGGGGAGGATCGCCTGGGCGCCCAACGTCAGCATCCGCGAGTAGAGTGCAATCTCGGACTCCTGCCTGAACGGGTTGGGCCAAGGGGAGCCGCCCTCTAACATGGCGAGCGGCTTGGACTTGTCGAGCCTTTCGAATCCTGCCGTGCCGTCAGGGTACTGCTTGTTCCAAGTCGACCAGTTGGGATACTTGACCGCGAATGCGTAGCGGATTGTCTGCCCGTTTACTTCCTTCTTTTCAGGGTGCCCCGCATAGACGTGCGCGGTTTCTATCTCGCCCATCGGACCGCCTTGGATGGATGCGTTCGATCCGAACAGGAGCCCCTTGTATCCCGCCTTCCTGATCAACTCGCATTGGGCGTCGAAGACTGCCTGCGACGTTGGCGCGGGTTCGTTCACCGGGCAAGCCATCACGACGTTCGAAAGGTCGACATCCCCACAGAACCGTTTGACGTGCTCGGACCATCCCGCAAAGTCGCCTTTTGCAAGTCTTGACTTTTCAAAGGCTTCGCTGCAGAACTCGACGGCAAGCGGGATGCCCTTGGACTTTGCCGCTCCGAAGTAGTAATTGAGCCTTGGCCCGTGCGCCCCCCAATTGGCGATGAGGAACTTGTCGATATGGTGGGGCCTGATGAGCCTTGCCCCGTTGCGCTTGTGCTTGCGTAGCCACGCGTGCGCCTGGGTGCTCGAGGTCGGGAAGCAACTCGACCCGGTCGTCGAATAGCCTGCCACAAGCACGCGCTTCCCTTCGGCGTCGGTGAAGTCCTTCGACCACGGCGCGGGGAAGGTTTTGAGGAATGTAAGGTCGGCTGGCATTATAATGAAGCCATGGATTGGATACCTTGGGCTCTCCTGGCGGTCTCGGTTGCGCTGAACGTGGCGCTCGGTTTGCTGTTGCTTCGCTCGATCGACTGGCACTTGGCGACGATGTCGAAGGTGCCGCCCAAGCCGACGACACGGTACAAGCCGCCAACGGTCTCAGAAAACTAGCACTTGGTTTCGCCGCCTGATAGCTGGCGAACCGCCGCCGCCCGCAGAGGCTGGAGCGAGTTGGAAGCCTATCGGGTTGAAGATTCGGGGATGGTCGGCGTAGGCTGCAACGGCGACCGTCCTCGACGAGCCAAGCAGGTTGTTCTCGGGGTCGTTTCTGCCGATGAGTGGAAGGTACTCGACCAAAGAGAACGGCGCGACGAGAGCCGGAGAGAACCCAAGCGCCAACGAAGCCTTTTCGCCTGCCCCGAGGTTGCTGTCGTACCGTCCGTATTCGGCCATCGTGCCCATGCACGACGAGCTGCTGATCGAGGGGGAAGTGTTGCCGATGTACTCGTTTGAACTGACGTTGTAGGTGACGAGCGCAGACGTCCGTTGCGAAAGTTGGCTGCCGTCCTTATAGAGCGTGCAGACGTTGGCGGCGTCGTTCCACTCGAACATCCAGTGCGCCCAGGTGCCCGAGGTGAAAAGCCCGGTGTCGGCAAGTACTATGCGATCGTCGTCTGTCGGCGAGACCTTGAGCCACCCGCAATAGATGTTGTTGTCGCTGAACTTCTGGAATCCAAGCCGGTCGTTGAGGGTATTGGCTTCATAGAGAAAAAAGTTGTGGTCGACGCTGTCGCCGGAGTTCCAACCCGGCTTGAACCAAAAGGAGATCAGCCCGCCCCCGCCCGCCGCTGGAAAGTCCTCGGGCGAAGCCTTCGAGATACGGTCTGCCGCGTTTGCGAATATCCGGGCCATTAGGTTTCCTTGATCTCGACGGCGACGAGCTCGGCGTCACCGGTCATGTCGTCGGTGCCCGAAGTTCCATCGGCGTCCCTGGTCACTTTGAGCCTGAACGCGCCCCCTGCCGCAAGAGAGTCCATTTCAGCGCCATCGGCGTGCGCGATGCTCGTGACGGTCTCAATGCCGTTGGTGCCGTTTGCGGTGCCTCCCGCGCTGTTGGCAGAGGCGAAACTGTCGCCGTCCAGGTCGAGCCCGGATAGAGCCTCGATCGCCGTTTGCCATCGGCAAGATCCAGAGGTTGCGGAAGTCGCCGCCCAATGGAGGTAGATCGTAATGCCGCCGCCGCCGTAGTTTCGCGGAAGGACACCGAGGAACACCGCGACTTCGTCCGCGCTCGGGTCGAAGTCCAGAACCGGGCGGTTGTTGCGAAGGTCGAGAGTCGCCCCGCTCGCGTTGGGCTGCTGGTTGTGCTGCGGGGTAAAGCATGCAAGGGTATCGCCGGATGCCATTTCGTTAAGTCCTCGTCACCTTGAGAATCAGGTAACAGCGTGTGATCGTCGTGCATGAATCCACATTGAAGATAATCACGTCCCCCGCAGCGACCGACCGCGTCGTCCAGTTCGTGAGGTCGGTATCTTGCGCCTTGATCGCGCCGGATATCGCGGGGTCGTTGGAGTTGGTCATCGAATCGCCGGAGTCAGGCGGGTAGTTCGCGTATGTGTCCTTCCAAACCCCAATGTCGATCGATCCGGACTGGTCGGCAAGCAGTGTCCACTCGTCGATCCTGAAGTTGTACGTCGCCATCAGTAGGGACACTTGGTTGTCGGGGATTTCCGCGCCTGCACCGTCGAAGGCCACAACGATCGTTCCCGGCAGACCCGCACCCGAATCGTCGGCAAAGTGCTGAACCCAGCCGTCCGCGACGATGGCGCTGATCCCCTGCGAAACCGTTCGCCACGTCCCCGAAGCCCCGTAGCGGACCTTCACGGCGAACGCCCCGGTCGTCTCGTTTACCACGATGCGCGTGCCGGTGTTCATGGCAAGCGGCAAAGTGATCTCCGCATCGCTCCCCAAAGAGCCGGTCACCCTGATCACGCCCTTTTGCGCGTTGGCCGTCGAGACGGTCGTAGCCCCGCCCGTGGTCGAGAGCGCATAGATGCCGACAATGCCGTCGAGCACCTCCAAGGCGTCGTTTATCGTGACCTCTTTTTGAGCTTGTGCGGCTTCGACCAAGGTCGCCCCGAAGTTGTCTGTTACTGCCATTTAGATCGTTGCCTCTGTTACATAGCCTCTGAGTGAATACTTGCCGAGTTGGTAGACCCTGACCGTGATCGGATCGCCAGGTGTGAACCCGTCCGTAGTCTGGTTTGCCGCCGAATAGGATGCCGTCTCGCTCGAAAGCCCGGTGATGGTTCGAACGACCGATGCCCCGTCCCAAATGTCGACCTCGTAGGCTTCGACATCTTCGGAGAGTGGGACGTCCTCATAGTCGCGAAGCTGCCCGCCCATTCGCGTGCGCCGCTTCCAGGTGATGGTGAGGTTGTTGCCGCCGTCGCGGGAACCTTCCACGTCGACCGGCGAATAGCACTTGTATTCGAGCCCCTCGATCAGGACCGTCTGCGCAACCACGTCGCCCAAGGTCTGGCCGGACGACACGCCCTTGACGTAGAGCGTCTTATTGATCATTTCGTCGCCCAACGGCTCGTAGTGGACCGCATCTGGCGAAAGCATCGTGAACGTCGTGCCTGAGACGTGCGACTCGATCACGGTGCCGCGGCGACCGCGAAGGAATCCCGAAAGCTGGTAATGCCCGTCGCCCAGGAGCGTTGCGGTCATGAACTGGACAACCTCGTCGCCGATCCTGGCCGCGTTTGCGCCGTTGAGCATTTCCATGAGGGAAACCGATTCCAAAGTCGTCCCCGCTGGAATCGTGACCTCGATGATCGAATCCTCATCCACAAGGCCGGTCGTGCCGAATGTCGGCAGGACGTCGATCGTCTCGCCGATGATCGCGGGCATGACCAGGCTCTCGACAAACTCGTAGGTGCTTCCCGAGTCCCGGGAAATGTAGACGTCGCACCCGAGCCACCCGTCGCCGCCGCACGCCGCCATGTAGAGCCCAACCGATTCGCCGTGCTCGTCGACCAGCGCGTTGCCGTTCCAAACGACCAGGGTCGAATTGCCCGGTCGGATCAGTTCCCCGCCGTCCGTTCCCGAATCGCCGCCGACTGCGGGCTGGTCTGCTACGTCGTCGTCGTCGGTGACGGCAGAGACCGCCATTTCGCTGATCAAGCCGATGTCGCACCGCACGATCTTGCACCGGACGTTCTCGCCTGCTATGGGGACCGTGACGACGTCGCCCGGGGCATAGCGGTAGTATTTCGGGCCAAGCCTGAAGGTCGGCGACTCACGCTGAAGCCAAAGCCGGTAGAGCAGTTCCTCGGCCTTGGGGCGCGCCATGTCGTCGGTCATGGTCAGCGCGGTCCCGATGGTCCGCACCTCGTCGACGTGGCCCTTGGTGTGCCTTACAGCCGATTGGACGCCCTGCTGGAAAGCCTTGCCCCGAATGACGTAGTTCAGATCGACCCGCGCTGGAATCTCAAGGTCCGGAGTCCTGCCGACCCTGATCCTTTCCTCGCTGCGGTTGTCGCCGGTGACCGCGCCAAGGTCGTCGCTTGGGATGGTGACTTGCGAAGCCCCGCCCGTTTCGACCGACCGAACCTCGCCGTCCACTTCGACAAGGTCCACGCCGTGAACCAACAACGGGCTTGCGATCGCGTCTGCCCCGCTCATTCGCGAGGGGACCATGTAGCCCAGGCACGCGGCGTCTGCGTCCGAGTTGTCGTACTCGGTGCCGTCGAGCCCGCAACGGTCCATCACGTCGTCGAGGATGTCCGAGAGCGGGAAGGTGTTCGAAAAGTTCTCGTAGGCATAGACGACCAGGTTGTCGATCTCCACGCCGTCAGCGATCACGCCGATGCCGTTGATCCCGCCCGTCTGCCAGATGCCGCAATAGTAGGAGCCGGGAAGGGCATCGCACGCCGATTGGCAAACGAGGGTCCACTCGTCGGCAGAGTCGGCGCGATAGTAGCCGTATGCCACCCCCGCATCGACCACGAGCCGCAACTGATAGGGGTCGTCGCTCGAGAGCGGCAAGTCGATCGCGTACTCGTCGAGCTGCGGGTTTGCGCTGCCGCCGCTGATGTCGTAGAGCCTGAACCCGGCAAAGTCGGGGTCGGACGGCGATGCAGCCGACATATAGACGAACGCCGCAACGCCTCCCGGGTTGATCCCGATCGTTGGGATTCCGACCGCTACGCCGGCGCTTAGAACGGAGTTGCTCGTGCGGGTGTTGCCAACGGCAAAGAAGTCGCACCGGGCATCGACCGCACTCGGTGTGATCGCGTAATCGATCGCATACAGCCCGCCGCCCTGGACGGCCGTGTTCCATCTGAGCCGGTTGTTGACGATGGCGCTCGCGCCCGAGACGTTGAGTTCTTCCCAAGCCTCTCCCGATGGCGCGCCGGATCCCGGTTCCGGAGTCGTCGTATGGTCGGTGAGGCCCGTATTGTTTGCGTCGGTGAACGTGTCTTCAAGCAGGGCCGTGACGCCTTCGCCGGTTTCGAAGCTGAGGTTGGGGATCCTGCCGCCAAAAGCGGTGAGGTCCATGTCCTTGAACAGGACGGTGTAAACGCCTCGGTAGCCGGGAACGTTGCCCGCGCCCTCGATCGCCTCTATGAACGACGAGACGACCTGCGCCTCGTTTCCGTCCAGGAACTCGATTTCATAGTCGCTGATCCCGTTCTCGTAGATGACCTTGTCGTCTGCCCAAATCCGCGAGACTCCAGAGATCAGCCCCGCCTCGCAAACGTAAACAAGGAACGACCGCGAGTAGGTGTAGGTTTTGACCGTCTGGCCGCCACCGCCCGACGCCCCTCCGACTTGCTCTCGCTTGACGTGCTCGACCAGGTCGTCAGCCCATACGATATTGCCGCCGACGCGGGTGTTCCCGTAGCAGATCGGGATCATCGTGCCGTATGCAGAGCCCGAGATCCTGGCGTCGTCGATCTTGCCGCGCTCGATGGTCGGCAGTTTCGGGGGGAACAAGAGCCCGCCGATTTGCACGCCGATGGCAAAGCCGAGCTGCGGGTTGCCGAACGATGCGCCGATCCCCGCGCCCACTGCGCCGAAAACTAGCGTCATTTGAGCCTGTACGCCCCTTGGAGCCGCTTGCGCCAGTCCTCGGTCATATTCTCGCGCACAGCCTTGTTAATGCTCCCTTCGTAGGCATGCACGAACGCATCAGCGCCTAGGGCGATCGCGACGTGCGTCAGATGACCCTTGATCGCAAACAAAAGCAGGTCCCCGATTTGGATCTCGTCGACCTTGCGAAAGTGCTCGAGGATAGGGTTGACCATCGCCGCAGGGTCGTTGAGCACCGTCTGGCGCGAGTAGCCTCGAAAGTCGGGCAAGTCCACGCCCGCGAACTTGTACGATTCCAACGCCAAGCCGACGCAGTCGTATGCGACCGGACCCCTTCCGCAATGCGCGAACGGCGAGCCGACCAGTTCCTCGGCACGCTGCGCCGCCAACCTTCCGACGAGCGTCGTCACGCCCTTGCTCCCCGCTTGATGTAGGAGTCTGTACCCGGCAGGTGCGGCTCTCCCCTGAAGTTGATTTCGTTTGAGAACTTGGTTTGGCAGGTCGTAAAGCGGCGGTCGCATCCGGCGATGAGCGTGGCGACGTCGGCGGCCGCAACGTTGAACGGCATCGGCTCTTGGAGTTCGATCAGCGCCGCACCGGAAACGAGGGTGTGCCGCTTGATCTCGCGGACGATGCCGGTGTTGAGCCCGCTGGTGAATTCGACCGTGCCGTAGTGGAAATAGTCCGACGACTGGGCGGTCGAGGCAAAGGTGAACTGCCTTCGGGAGGGCGCGGGGGATGCGGCGACGACCTTGCCGGCGAAGGTGAAGGATGCCAGGTTAAGCTTGCACCTTGCATCGCCCAACTCCTTGACCCGGCAGGTTGGGCTCGTCAACTCCCCGATCGACTGCTGAAGCCGCTGCATCAGGGAGCGGATTTCGGCAACGTAGTGCCCATCCATGTAGGTGACCTGCCCGATGTAGCCCTTGAGCAGGACGACGGTGCCCATGGTCACGTCTGCCCAGTTGACCAGGAATATCGTGACGCTCGCCCCGTCGTAGAGCCCCGCCTTCAGGTCGGCTTCGTCGATGGCCGCAGAATCCAGCAGCCCCATGATTTCGAGGTTGTCCACGCCGGTCCCGACCGCGTTCCTGAGCGCCGTGGAATCGACCGCGGAACCCGCCTCGTAGTCGACCCCGTCGACGGTCAGCGATTTGTCGTGCGACGTGAACCCGAGGACGGTCGTGTCGAGCCGTTCGATCTTGGTGCAAACGGCAAGGGTCGGCGTCTCGCTCGCAAGGTGCGTTACCAGGCTTCCACCGATGGTGCGCGGCATTAGATCAAGAGCTCCACGACGGGGATGGAAGTGATCGCCCTGACGTAGTCCTCGGCGGTGAACTTCGGTTGGTCTGTGTCGAAGCGAACCGGCACGTCGAATTCGCAAATGACCTTGGGGACGTAGCCGGGGGCGACCGAAAAGGTGATGATGCCCGTGGTGAGGTCTACGGTCCACCCGCTTGTGACTTCGGTGGTGCCGTCGACTTGGTACACCCTAACGGTGCTGTCGCCGTCGTCTGCGGCCGTGTCCGCAAGGTTGTCCCCGGCGATCTTCTTGAGCGTGCGGGTGATGGTCTGCCCGCCGTTGGAATACGTCTTTTGAATCTGGAACGTGGTGGTGGTGAGCTGCTCGGCAGACTGCGGGGTTTCGATCTCGAAGTCGGTCCAATCCTTGAACCTAAACCCCCTGATCTTGCCCCTTCGCGCGCGAAAGAACTCGATGAACGACGTGAGTTGCGCCTGGGTCCGCACGCCGTATGAGATATCCCACGCAAGGCGCGCCTCTGCCCATTGTTGGACCCTCTGCTCCGACCCCGAAGCGGTCACGACGACGACCGAGTTGAACGCGGGACCGCCCTGCGACTGTTGGGATATGTCCTCTGCCAGCCTTACTTCGTCAAAAGCCATGTGTTACAATCCTGCCGTTATGAAGGGGATTCTGTTGGTCGTTGCGGTTCTCGCCATTGGTTGCGGGGGACCTGCCAAGGTCTCTGAGGATCAGAGGTACGTCGTAGGCAACGCCGTGGCGCCGCTCAAGGCGCTTGGGGCAAAGATCGCAGAGCCCGATCCAAAGCACCCGTTTAGCGTCAAAGCCGAACTGCCAAGCGACGTGGCGATGCGCCTCACGCCGCTAGAGGTCAAAGAGATCGCCGGCCGAGTTCAAAAGGAATTGGGTCCGGAGGGGTCTGTCGAAGTCGTTTCACAAGGCGGCCAGGTGCTTGCCAAAGCCACCCCTCAAGGAATCGACTAGCCCCGCGAACCAACCATCTGCGCCTCTGTCAGAGCGTCCCTGATGATCTGATTTTGGCTCCTGCGGAACGCGCCGGGGTCGGGAGTCGATATGTTCATTGTGATGTTCACCCCGCCGCCCATTCTGTCGTTCGGGACGATCTTGCCCGAACCCTGTGGGACGAACAACTCGGGGCCGTTCTCTCCAACGACGTAGGGACGCCCGCCAGAGACCGGACCGCCCGATGCCCTGCCGGGAACCGCCCCAAGGTTGAGTGCGCTGAAGATGAGCTGGGTCAGTTGCGCCCGAATGATCTGCGCCGAAATGTCAAGGAGCATTTCCTCGAAGCCGCGCACAACGTTGTCGAAGAAACTGCCAAAGCCCTTGTCGAGGTCCCTGATCGCAAAGGTGAAGGCGTCCACGAAGCTTGCCGCAACGTCCTGCCAAAGCATCTGCATGTCGGTCAGGCCGCCCGCGATGTCGTCTACCGCCTGGCCAAGGTCCTCGCCGATGGCGCCGCCGATTGCCGCTCCCGCCTCGATTGCCTCGTCGCGCGTTTTCTTGAGCGCGTAGTACCACTTCTCAAAGGCGTCGAGTCCTGCCTTTGCCCATGCGTCCTGCTCGGTTTTGAGGTCGGCAAAGGCTTGCCCGATGGCGGCAAACGCTCCCTTGATGGCAGGGACGACGTTGTCTTTGGTGAACCGGGTGATCGCTGACTTTTGAACCGCCTCGTCAAGCTTCTTAAAGTCGGCGAGTTCCATCTGGAAATACTCGGCGACACGGGTGCGCGGATCCTGCAGCTTGGCGGCTTCCGTTGCCAGGTGCCTGAGCCCTTCGGTGTACTTGGCGAGGGCTTCGGTTGCGGGATCGACGTACTTGGCCAGTTGCCCGAGGTTGAGCCCCTTGGCGAGCATTTCGCCGATGTTGTGCCCCACGGCCCCGGACGGCGCTCCGGTTGGTAATCCGAGTTGTCCGATTGCCCCGCTTACGTCGACGGGTTTGAAGCCGCCACCGCCACGGCTAGAACCGCCGCCGCTGCCGATGCTCCCATAGAGCGCGGCTCCCTGCTGAAGTCCGAACTGCGCCGCACCAAACCCGACCGGCATGCCCACCCGTTGCTTGTCGAGGTACGCCTTGATCGCCGCCGCGATCTCCTTGGCCATGAACTGTGCCGCCGCACGGCTGTTGCCCTGCGACTCGAACATGGACGTCAGACCGGCAACACCTGACCGCTTATAGATGTCGACGCGCTTTCGCCCTTCGGGAGTCTTGAGATAATCCTCGTACCTTCGGGCGTTGGCGTCCTTGTAGTCCTGCGTGCCGCCCAAAGAGAGGGCGATTCCAGCAAGTCCGGCGATCTTGCCAAGCAATCCGAGGGACGTCTGAAGCGCGACGTTATAGCGCAGTTGCGCGGCCGTGAGCCCATCGGTTGCGACCGAGAGGTTGCGATACCAGGAAATGAACCGCCCGCCGAGGCTGAGCAACCCGGTGACCGCAGAGAGCACGCCGGTTGCAGGACCTATCGCCACGGCGAGAATCCCCATCTTGACCGCGAGTTGCTGAGTCTCGGGATTGAGGTTGCCAAACCACTTGGCGACGTCCTGAACCGCCTCCGAGACTTGGGGAAGGATGTCCTTGGCGATAGGCAGGAGAGTCTTGCCGATCTTGGCTTTGAACATCTCCATTTCCTGCTCGAAGTTGTCGAGCTGGTTGCGCATCGTGTCGGCGTTCGCCCTGGCAGTCTTGGAGAGTTCGACCGCGATCATTTCGATCGCCTGCTTGCCGCTGATTCCCATCTTGGCAAGCTTTTGCGGGTCGACCGTGTCGAACGCCTTTTGCATCGCCTGCCTGAACTCGGGGCCGACCGCCTGCGCCATTTCCCGCAGCTCGTCGCCGGTCAGCTTTGCCGACGACCCGATTTGAGTCAGGTTTACGACGACCCTCTCGAATTCCTCGCGCCCGCCGCCCGCCTTTGCGATCGCGTTGGCGAAGTTCTCAAGCAGGAACCGAGCCCGGTCTGCGGTGAACCCCATGCTCTGAAGGTTCGCGCTCCCCTTGACCGCCTGTGAGAAATCCAGGCCGGGAAGCTTGGCAGACTTTTCGAGCGCCTTGAGTTCCTTGGCGGTCGCCCCCGCCGAACCCATGACGGTGCGGAGCATCGCCTCGAGGCTTTCCATCTTTACCGCGGATTGAAACGCGGCCTTGCCCAACCCGATGAGCGGCAGGGAGACGCCAACGGAGAGCCCCGCGCCGAGCATGCCCAATCCCTTCGAGACTCGCGCAAGGCTTTCGCCGGCGTTCTTCTCGAACTTCTTGATGTGCTTCGAGCCTTTGTCGCCGAGTTCCTCGACGGACTTGTTTGCCCGGTCCATCGCCTTGTCGAAGTCCTTGGTGTTGGCTTCGATTACGGCTTGCAGCTTTGCGGCGTTGGTTGCCATTACTTCCTTGCGGTGCGCTTTGCGGCGGCTTTCCTACTGAATGCTTCGTCCTCTTTGGCTTTGCCTTCGGCGTTCATGCAGGCAAGAACAGTCATGTAGGCTTTGACGGGGACGTGGTCGATCTCTGTGTAGGGGACGCCCATCGCCTGGGCAACCTTCCAATCGACGTACTCCCGGGGCATCTGGCCGCGCCCCGTTCTAAGGGCTTGGTAGATCCCCTGCTCTAGGCTTTTGGGACCTCTTGGTCCTGCCTGATTGCGGCCATGATCCTGTCGAGCAGGACTTGGGGAACGTGCTCGTCGAAGGTTTCGACGGTGATCGGATAGGGCTTGTCGTCGTCGTCGAGGTAGTCCCAGGAGACGATCAGGCTTTGCAGGTCCGCGCTGACTTCCTTCTTGACGGTTTCGAACTTGGCTTCGGCTTCCTCCTCGGACAGCCCTGCGATTTCGATCCCGCTTCCGATGGTCAGGAACTTGCGAAGAAAAGCCCGGGTCATGATGCCCGGGCGGTAGCTGACGTTCAGCTTTTCGCCGAACACGTCGACCTCGACGGTCTGGACGTGCTCGCGAAGCTGCGATCTTTTAAGCGGCATAAGCCTCCTAGAGTGCGGTGTTGGTCGTGTCGACGACGATCTCCATGAAGCCGCCCGAGAGTTCCGAAGTCGGGACCGGGATCAGTTCCATGGTGTTCGAGTAAACGTCGTTGTTGTCCCCCCTCTGCGGAGCCGCCATCTTGCAGCCCATGGTGATTTTGAGGACGTATGGGAAGTTGGCCTCGATCTCATCCTGCTCGACGACGAACCGGACGATCTTGGTCGCACCGGCGCGCAGTTCCTCTAGGAGCGCAAGGCTCGTCGAGTTGTGCATGAGCCGCAGGTTGATCGAGAACGCCAGGGCCTTTTCGACGATTGCCGAGAATGACGTCTCGCGGCTGTCCAGGGTGAAGTACGGGGTGAAGCGGTCCCCAACGCCGAACTCAAACATGTCTGCACGGTCGAGCTGGGTCAAGCCGCCAACCGTGTCGCCGATGTAGACGTCCGGATAGCGCGGGGAGATCGGGATGCAGTCGAGCCGGGTCGGTGCCGAACCCGCCGTGGTGGTGGTGACGCCGGCGCCGCCGCCAGGACCGGTCAGGCCGCCCGTGTTCATGGTCATCAGCGCGACGTTCTGTTGGCCGAGGTCGTTCTTGAACTCGACTTGCCACTGGTCGGCTGCGGGCTTGGTGACCGAGACGTCGTCGAGGCCGATGTTCGAAAGCGCCTCAAGCGCAGTCTTCAGCGTGGATGCGGACGCATCGAAGGCGATATTGCCGGTCGTCTGCCCGTCGAACGTGAGGGTGAAGGTTCCGGCAGACGCGCCGTCCACGTCGACCAGTTGCAGCTCGTTGCCGCTCAGGATGACGTCGGACTCGTCTAGTTCCTGCCCGAGGACCGATCCGGTGAGGACCGAGCCTTCGTTGCTGAAACTCATCGAGATCGCGTTGAACACGACGTAGGTCGCCTGGGAAACCCCCGCATCGCCGCCCTTTTGGACGGTGTACGTCTTGGGATTGTCCGGACGCCTTGCGCGCGGTGTCCAAGTCCATCGGCGGGTGTTGGTCGCACCGCCAGGGGTCTCGATCTCGGCGGTCCCGAAGATCGAACTGAAGATGTACGGGAGCGATAGGAAGCCCGGGGCTCCGTTGACTTCGCCGTCCGTCCACTCCTTGCGGACGACGACGCCCTCGGCGACCTTCGAGCCGTAGGGAACGACCGGATCGACGGGGATTTGGGGACCGAGCTCGATTCCGAAGTCGCCGATCTGCTTCAGCGCAGGCACGGCTGTCCCGGGAGTGGTCTCCACGCCAAGATAGATGCCTTCAAATACTGAAGCGCGTTCTGCCATTGTTGATATCTCCTAAGTGAGGGTTGGGTTTCTACAGCGCGTAGCTGTAAAAGCGGTAAATGAAAGCGTAGTGGTTGTATCGCACGCCGCCGATGGTCTCGACGTACCGGGCGATTTCCTCGCGGTAGAGCGGCATGACGCGATACCCTGAGACCGTGAGCCGCTTGTCCTGAAGGATGGCGTCGACCCGGTCCATGATGTCGTCGGCGGTGGCAAAGCCGTCCCCGGTTGTGATCGCCTTGACCATGTACTGGCCTCGCGTGAAGGCTCGCACGGGGCCGAGCATGTTGCGGTCGGCCGCGGACATCAGCCCGAACACGACCAGCGGGTAGGTGGCGTTTTGCGGGGCCTGCTCGCGGTAGATCCTGTTCGAGATCATCGCCGACATCGTCGAATCGCCCTTGAGCGTCGTCGTGATGCACTGGTCTACTGCTTCGAGCGTGTTCACTTGGTGGCCCTCTTGATGGCGTTTGCCACGCCCTTCTCGAAGTCGTCGCGCTGTTCCTCTACTGCCGGGGTCAGGTATGGGCGCCGCGCGAGGTTGCCGTTTGCCGAGCCGTACTCGAGCACCTCGGCGTATTCGGCGTGCACGTTTACCATTCCCTTCAGATCGCCCTCAAAGTCGCTTTGGATCGTGTTGGCGAGGTTGCCGGTGTCGGTTGCGGGGGACTCGCCGGGAGCGGACGCCTGATGGAAGTTCTTGCCGCGCTTGTAGAGCCGCCCGGACTTGGGACCGGTCATGATTCTCGTCTTTGCCCCGCCCTCGACGAGCAGGGTCGTCTTGCGGACCTCTTTGCCGACTTCCTTGCGCGTTGCCCGCTTGATGTCGGGAAGCCGGTTATAGACGATTTTCATCCCGCCCATGCTATGAACTCCGCGCCGGGTTGGGATCGAGTTTGGTGCAAATGGCTACGACGCACAGGCGGTCGCTCTTGGGGTCGTCGACCTCTTGGACCTGCCAGACGTCGCTGCCGATGGCAATGGTGTCCTTTGGGGCAACGTCGGCGTCGTGCGGCAGCAGGATGCGCCAGTCGCCCATTGAGACCGGGGCAGAGCCTTGGACCGACTCCTGAACTCCTTGGCTCAGGTCGTGGCGAACCCGGCAGGCGTAGGTCGCCGTCGAAGTCGAGCCATCGGCCTGGTCTCCTACAGACGTAGTCGAACCCGCCGCGATCCTGGATCGCACGCACGACTGGTCGAACGCGTCGTCCATCGTGTCCCGCATCGCGGTCAGTTCGTCGCTGGTAAGGAGTCCGGGCATTATCTTTGCTTCTTGGGTCGCCCGCCTTTCTTCTTGGGGGCTGTCTGCGGTGCCGGCTCGGGAACCCGCGCCCATCCCTTGGCAAGCATGATCCTGCCGGTGTTCGGGCCTTCCTCGACGATGCGGGTTTCCCCAGTTGACTTGTGCCTAAAGAGTCCCATGGTTCTCCTAAACGGTATATATCGGTCTGAACTGCTTGGCCATTTCGAGGCAGTGCTCGTGGACTTGCTCTCGCTTAAAACTCTGCTCGTCTGATTCGAAATCGTATCGTTTTGCGGCCATCGCGGCTTTGAGCATCCAAGCCTCGCACGTCGCCTTGCGCAGGTCCCAGAGTTCGCCGATGTCGTTGGAGCATTCTTCCCATTCGCAGGTGCCGTCTGTGACCGTCCCGCCTTGCCCAGTCGGAAAGGTTGGCTCTGTGCCTCCGGAGGTACCAGCATCGATGCAGCGGTATCGGTGGCCGTTGCGAACGGTCGGCACTATGACCTGACCGTAGACGTATGCGGTTGCGGTGGCCCATGCGGTTGCCGTTGCCGCCTGGGAAAGCAGTGTCGACATTTGGTCGTCTGTCAAGGCGGGGTCCGACGAGTAGTCGGAGTCCCGCTTGATCTTGGCTAGAGCCGCGGCTGAGTCGAGTGGCATTTACTTGGTCTCGGGGGCTTTGGCTTTCGCCTTGGTTGCTGGCGGCTTGGATACCGCCTTTTCTTTGGTCGCGTCGAGGTTGAACCGATCGACTATCTCGTTGGGCACGTCCTTCGACTCGGAAAAGGCAAGGAACGCGGATTCCGGATCGCCATGCTCGACGATCTTGCTTCGATCTGCGTTCCAGTAGAGTCTGCGTCCTATCACCATGGGCCTATCCTTCCGCCGTCCAGGTTCCAGCGAACCCGAGGCAGTCCCAAGTGCCGGCAACAAGGCACTCGATGTCGACCCACTCGCCGATCGCGTCCGCGACGAGGTACTTGCCTGCCGCGCCTTGGGCGCCGGTGGATGGGAGGGCAATGGTCTCGGTGCCGTTCGGGTCTATCCGAAGTTCTTGGGCTTCGTTGAGATAAAACCGGAACTTCATTCCGACCTCTGCCGCGGGAAGGGTTACGGTGATCGTGCCCGCCGCGCCCTGGTTTGTCAGGGTTTTTCCGAGGTCGTCGGAAGTCAGGGTGTACGACGCCGTCTTGACGAGGGACGGGGTTCTGTTTCCGCCTTGAATCTTTGGCATTTGATTTCTTCTCCTTGAAGATGCCCCCGGGATCGCTCCCGAGGGCTAGGCGGTCGACTAGAGGCCGGTCACCGAGCAGAACGCGGTCTCTCGGTACACGGCCAGGGCGATTCTTTCCTCTGCAAGCAAGACGAGCTTGTTGTAGATGAAGTAATCGCTGTGGCTGTCCGTCGCCTTGAGGACGATGCCCGTGCGTCGGAAAAGTTCCGAATACTGTCGGAAAGCGCCGACGAGGGCGGTGTTCTCGGTGATCGCCGGTGTGACGACCACAGGCTTGCCCCAGATGCGCTGCGGGCCGGCTTCTGAGGGCGGTCCCCAGATGTAGATGCCGTCCGTCGTGCGGAGCAACCGAATCGGCTCCCAATCGTTCGGGTGGATGACCACCGCGTCGGGTTCGGCAAAGCCGGTGCCTGCCGAGACGCCGCGAACCTTGGTCATCGCCTTGAAGATCGCATCTGCCCGAACGTCCGCACCCAATGCCTGGGTTTGGATGCCAGTGCGATCGAGGATGCCAGAAATGTTCGGTGCGGTGCCGTTGCCGACGAGGATCTGAAGGTCCTCTCGCTGCATGATCTGCATCGCCAATCGGTTTTGGATCAGCGACTCCATGCCGGGAACGTCGGCGAGCTGCTCTTCGGTGACGGGAATCCAAACCGCGATCTTCTGAACCGGGTCGGTGATTTCCGTCCAAACGAGTGCCGCCTCGCCCTTGACCGCGCCTTCTGCGACTTCGGCCGCGCCAGACGTGTGGGTCGTTTCCCGCATGTACTTGATGGCGCTCTCCGAGGTCGGGGTGTTTGGCATCAAGTCGGCGACGACGAGCTGTCGGAGCGGATACTCCTCGACTCGGCTCTGTCGCTGAACGAACGGGGCAAACCCCGCAGTCGTCTCGACGAGAGTCTTCATTTCGACGTCGAGGTTCGCCTCAAAGCGCATCTGGCCGGTGCTCTTGTACCGTTCCATGGCCGCCTTGATCTGCGGGTTGTCCGACAACGCCTTGCGCAAGTTGAACGGTTCGGGCTTTTCTTCCTTGCCCTTACCCTCTCCCGGCTGCAGGATCCGGTTGTCCGGCGTCCGGTTGGTGTCGAGCGCCTTCGCGTTCTGCGCGGCGATCTCGGCTGCCTTGACCTCGGACTCGTGCTCCTCTTGGAGCTTGTTCAGCTCGTCGTTGCGGTCGTTGACCTCTTTCAGTTGGTCGGCCGAGAGGTTGTACGACTTGGACCCGTCAGCGGCCGTTGCCGTGTTCTTGTCGAAAAGTTCCTTAAGCTCGTTTCGCTTCTGGATGATGACGTTAAGCTTTGCGCTCATTTCGTGTGGGTTCTCCTTAAACCGCCACGCCGTTCAGGCGGGCGTCGAGTGCCGAGAGCCGCGCAAGTTGCGCAATGGCTTCGGACTGATTGTCGACCTCATGCCCTGCGCCAAGAAGTTTTTTGAACTCCCCGCACAGGCCGTCGAGGTCGGTGGTGATCGCAAGGATTTCCTCGCGTTGAGCGTCGGACAGGGATCGGGACTCCTTGAGGCGGGTGTCCACCTTCCATCTGGCGCGCTCGAGAAAGTCCTTCACGGCGGAACCCACCGCGTCGGAGTGACGATTGAAGCTCAGTTCGGAACCCGAACCGCGCTTTGCCGCAAGGATGTCGGCGCCCGCGTTGGCGGGGACCGAGACCGGCGACACTTCGTAAAGTCGGACCTGGGTGATCAGGCGGATGCCGTCTTTCCACCAAGGGAGGCGGGCGATCGCTTGATCCCATGCCTCTTTGCCCATCAGGGCGTGCCCCTGTTCCTCGGAGAGCATGGAATATGCTTCGACCTTGAACCCGATGGACATCTTTGTCACGACGCCGTCTTTGATGAGCGTCATCGCGTCGCGCCCTTGGGCCGTGTCCGAAACCTGTGCCTTCAAGAACAGCCCCTTTGCGTCCTCAAAAGCATCGACCGGCTTGCCGATGGGATTGTCCCATTGGTGTTGCCAAGCGATAAACCCAGACTTAAGGAACTCTGTCAGGGTGTTCTTGAACGCTCCGCGCTGGACGATGTCGCCGTCCGAGTCGTAGTCCCAGGTGTTGGCATAGCCGGCGAACTGGTTCGGCTCGATTCCGTCGCCCTGCGACTTGAACGATAGGGTTTTGATCTCTTTCATGGGTTTAGCTGGCCTTTGGCATCCTGCGTGCAGCCGCCGATGCTAGCGCCTCGTCTACTGTCGCCGGTCGTCTCATCGATCCCCAGCGGGCGTCGTGCGTCTGAGTGACAAGGTCGTCGAACCCAACCTTGCCGGAACGATACAAATCGAATAGCTGTGAGCCGAGAATCTGCTCTTGCTCCTCGTCGCTTAAATCGGAGAACTTCTCTTTGCCGCTTGCCATCGAAAGCGGGGCATCCGTGAGGTTAGGAACCATCACACAACGGCATTGCGGGTGCCCGTCGAGCGTGTCAGACGAGTCGTGCTTAGTGCCGTGCATCGCAAAGCAGGCTGCGCAAGTCCGCGAGTCGCTCGCGCTCATCCAGATCCAACCGGTCATGATGTCGGAGTTCTGAAGGTACGTTTGGCGGGTCGCCTCCCGTGCCGCCCGATGCGGCTCGGTCCTGGCGATGGTGAGCGCCCGGTTGCGGTTGCCGCCAAGGACGGGATCCAACGCCCTGGCAAGATCTTGGGAACCTTTGCCGAGGGCGATGTGCTCGAAGATGGCTTCTTTTGCCTTCTGCGCCATGTCGGGGCCGAGCTCGGCGAACAGCGCCGAAAGGGGAGAACCGTCCGACGCGAAACCGGCGAAAGATTCAAGTTGTCTGATCGGTAACCGGTTGAAGGAGATGTTGAGCCCCGCCTCGTCTGCGGCGATAGTCGTCATGCGCTCGGCATAGAAACTTGCGAGGTTGACGAACTCCCTTTGTTGTTCGGTGGTGCGCGTGGTCGCCGTGATCCCGAACTCCTCCATTTCGTCGTTGATCTGGTTGATCAGCGCGAGATACTTTGCCTCTCCCTTGAGCCAACCCTCGGAAACTTCCTCTCCCGCTGCCTGGGCATCGTCGATCCTTCGAGCGAGTTCGTTGAGCCGCTTAACCAGGGCTTCCTCGACCATGGAGAGCAATGCCCCGAGTTCGGCGATGACAGCCTCGTCCTTGCTGATGAGCGCCTTGCGGAAGTTTTGCGCGGCTTGCTCGAGGGTGAGCACCGAATCCTTCTTGAACTCTTTGCCCTTCTTACCGGGTTCGGGGAGCATCGGCGCAGTCGGATCGGGCATCGGGTTGGCGATCCTGACCCACTCGGAGCGGTAGACCTCGTCGGACTTCGAGTCGGCGTCGTAGCCCATTTCCGATCGCGCTTCACTACGCTTGATCAGGTCGGAGGTCCAAAGGAGCGCAAACCTCTTGGCGCGCGCATCCTCATCCTCTTGCAATGCGTTTATGTCGGAGACGTCAAAGCCGGTCTGCCAGTTCTCGTCTACAGTGAACTCGGGAAGCAGGGATGCGTCGAGCCCGTCTTTGAAAACCCGGTGCATCGGTAGGACCGCGTTTCGATACGCCTGCTCTTGCTCTGTTTCGGCGTTGCTGTAGGTGTTGCGCTCTAGCCCAGCGCCAAGTTTGACGACTCCTGGGGGAATGCGGAAAACTGCGCAAATCCTTTCCTCCGGCGTCATCCGCGACTCGCGGGCGTTTACCTCGGAAGGCGAAAACGACAGCTTGTCGAACTTGAGCGGGATGGAGTTGACGACCATCGAGTCTTTGTTGATCGCCTTGGTCGCCCGCCCGAACTTGTCTTTGATTGCCTCGGCATCCTCTTTCTCGATCGGCTTGATCGCGCCCGAAGTGATCAGGGAGGTGTCTGGCTGGATGACCCAAGTGCCGACGCCCATCTTGTAGAGCATCGATGCCGCATAGATCGCACTCTGCTGGTCGGTGAACACGTCGAGCAAAGCAGCCTTGAAGCGAGAGAGCCCCTTGCGGATGTTGCGGGGATCCAACCCCTGACGGAAGTGGACAACGTCCTCGGGCTTGAGTTCGTAGGTTCCGCCAGCCGATGAGTATACGTATCGGCTTATGAACTGCGACCCATCCTTTGGCCAGTCGGGCTCGATCAGGTGATGGGGGACGTACTGTAAGCCGACCACCGAACGGCCGTTTCGGAGTTTGTACCAATAACTGTTCCCGTCGAGCATCAGGCTCAGCACCGATGCCTGCCAAAGCGGAAGTGCGCCGTAGTCGCTGTTCGGGCGGCGCATCATTCGCTGGAATGCGACGATGTCGGCTTTCTTGCTCGGGAACGGCTCCCACTCGGGTTGCCCGGAGTCGCCTTCGCTGTAGACCCTCATTGGAGCCTCGGGCCAGACGTCCATCATCCACGCAAGGCACGCCATGACCGCGCTGTTGGTGAGCGGGTCGAGCTTCTCGATCGCGTTGTTGATGTCCTCGCGGTCGACGTTCAGGTTGAGCGTAAAGTTGGTGCCGTGAGCATCCCAGCCACGGGCGTACCGCTGGTTCTCGCCTTGCGGAAACCGAAACGCGGTGATCGCTGATTTTAAGCGGTTGAATAGTGGCATGGGCTAATAGGCCGACCAAGTCAGGGTCGGGGGGCTGAGTTCGTTGTATCCGTCGCTGAACGCATCGGCAAAGTCGTCGTGCTCGTGGGTCTCATCCTCTGTGAATTTGCGCAGCTCGTTGAGGGCGAAATGGTTCCATTCGCCGCGAAGAAACTTGACGTTGCCGCCGTTGACCTTGTCGGCGATGCCGCGCGCCCGGACCGCCTTTTTGCCTGTGACGGGTTCGATCCTGACTGACAGCCCTTTGCTGACCGGTTCGAGCATCTGGCGAAACTGCATCGCCTGATCCTTTCCTGCTTGACCGGGGTCCTGCGGGAGGTGGACGATTCCACCGCGATACCGCTGGAACCACTCGACTTTGCTGCGGATCTCTGCGCGGACCTTGTCGCTTGAAATCTGCCGGCGAAAGACGTCGAGGACATAGACAACGCCATTCTTGCCGATGGCCATCAGCACCCATACCGTGTAGTCGCCGCCGCCTTCGGTGGCCGCCAGGTCGAATGCAAGGGCGAACCGAAGTTCTATGTCGTCGGGGAGTTCGTCGACGATCTCGATCTTTGTGTGGTCAAAGAAGTAGCCGTCTGCTTGGCTGACTTCGTGCTGTGCTTCCCGCAGGAAGGTCCTGTACCCCCAGGCGTTGATCTGGGCTTCGCAAATAGCGATGTCTTGCCCGTCCCATGTTGGAGTGCCGCCGACGATCTTGTAAATCTTTCGTCCGTCGCCGCGGTCGACCGTTTCAACCTCGAGGCCTTCGATTGCAACGCTGATTGGCGGGACGACGCGGTCGAGGAGAAAGTCCGCTCGATCGTCCTGTAGCCTTGCGACTATTCCTTCGTCGTGGATCAGGTTTTGCAGAAACAGCAGCGCGACGTCGGGAGAACCTGCCGGAATGATAGCCGACTTTACGGTCTCTTGCTTTCTTTCGACAGTGCGAGGGCTGTCGTTCTGGTTGTCGATGTCGTCGAAGATGATCAGCCCGGGGCGATCCTCGTCGATCTTCGCGCCACGACTTGCGGTGTCAAGCCCAATACCCTCGACGCTGAACCCGTTGGATACCCGAAGTTGGTTTCGGCGCCACCCTTTCGAGCTGCCGTACTTGTTCAGCGCCCTGTCCATGCCGAGCCGCTCGAACAAATTTGCGACTGCGGCAACGTGCTTATCGGCTTGGTCCTGGGTTTCGGACACATAGAGCACGTACTTGCGTGCAAGTTTGAAGCCTATCCTTGCAATTCCAAGTTCGCCGGTGGTGGACTTGGCACCACCTCTGGGCCAGACCTCTACCCTTGGCGCAGGACGCGTCCCTGGCTCGAGCGCCTCGATCCAATCCCACAATCGCAAGTGGCGCTCACCAAAGGGCTTGTAGACGTACCCCGGAAAGTTGCCAGCCAGCCAGGTCAGCAATTCTTGCCCCTCTGCCTGTGCGTTGAGCCCCTTGTCGCTGTCCCAAACTTGCCGCGCTATTCCTCTGGCGAACCCTCCAAGGTCGTCGAGTTTGATTCCCTTAGACTCTCTTGGAAGAATGCTAGCCATCGTTCGAATTCGGACTGGTTGTCCTTGTAGAAGGCGGCCTGTACCTTGATCACCCGCTCAAGCAGGTCGCGGTCGACGATCTCGGTGACGACCGTTGCTGTCGGGCCTCCGAACTGCTGGTCGAGCCAATACCTGATCGCCTGGAAGTCGCCGCCGATTACCTTGGCGGCGAGCTGCCCGATCGCCATCTCGTTGATGGACTTTTGGGTCGGCTCGTCGCTTGCCTTGGAGAGTGCTTCGAGGAAGTCTCGTCGGTTCTTTAGGTCCTTTCGCGCTTGGACGCCAGAAGCGCCGTGGTATTTGCAGACGCTCAAGCCCTTCGCGGCAGAGTGGGAACATTGCCCGGAACGGTCAGTCTTCCATGCCTGGCAGCGTTTGCCGCCCTTGCCTACTTTCTTGGCGATCAGCGGCTCGAAGTGGGACTTGTCGGGATAGCGCGGATCCTGCTCGGGCAGTACGGCCAAACCTCACCGCTCCTTTGCCCGCATGATGTTTTTATACACCCGGCTCAGGGCTTCGTTGGCGTCCAAGATGAACTCGGCCACGTCGTAGTCCTCGGCCGACTTGGCGGATTTGATCGCATGGAGGATGGCAAGGACTTCCGGATCCTCGACCGGTTCTGCGATGGCTTGTGGCTGGTCGACCTTGACCCACTCGCGCGAGACGGTCGCCTTGTTTCGCTCCCAATAGCCCTTGCTGACGTATTCTCCCGCTTCCGGGTTGCCGTCGTCGCCCCTGCGGTATACGAAGTACCCTTTGGGCTCTTGGCGGTCGTCGACGTGGTCGGCGGTGTCTAAATTCTTTTCAGGCATTTTGTGCCTCCTCTTGTTTCCGGGTGGATTCTTCGCAGCGCCTGCGCTCTTCGAGAGTGATCTCAAGCCCGATCGCAGACCTGCGTTTCCCTTTGTGCCGTTCGTTCGCGGCAGTCATCGACTGGAATTTGAAATCAATGTCTAGGCCGGTGTGGTCCCTTCCCCAAAGAGAGAAGGCTAGGCAAAGCCCGGCCCATTTGCAGTCCATCTCTCCGACATGGATGCCGCCGAAAAGTTCGCGAAACTCATCGTCCGGGAGAATGCAAACGATATCGACATCGCGAGTGTTCTTCTGGTCGAGAGACGACCCTACTTGGTAAAACCCTCCGCCAAAGACCTTTCGGGCAAGGTGCGCCCATTGGTGCAGCTTAACGCTGGCGGGGAATCCGACGCTCATTGAAACTGGATTGGGCAGTTTTCGACATGCCCAGGTCGGGGGTGCTTGCGCTCCGCCGCCACTTGGCGAGTTCGCCAAGACTTGAAATCAGTCGTTGTCGTAGACGAACAGTCCGACGTTGCTCCAAGGCAATGCACCGGCTATGCCGCCAAGGTCGCCGCCTTTCGGACTGAACATTGCTTGGATTCGGTTGAACACCATGATCGCGTTGTCGCCGGGTTTTACGAACTCCTCGAGCCGTGCCGGGTTCGTGAGGATGTCGCCAATCTCGCCATCGGCCCGAAACTCGAAAAGGGTCTTGACGTGCATCCCCTCCTCGGCGCCGCGGAACTGGCCGGTGCTCTTGCGCTGGTCCCAGTCGTTGACGGCGTTGGTGTCGTCTTTGAATGCTTGCTCTTTGAAGTCCATGCTGGATTACTCCTTGGGTTCGGAAACTACGGGAATGGGGTCGCTTGCCGGCTGGTTGACCGTCGTGACCACCGGGTCTGCTGTCGTGCCGCTTGGGGCGTCGTGCCCGGTGCGGCTCAGGATTGCGGAGAGTGCGCCGACGACTCCCGCCACAACGCCGACGCCTAGGCCCTCGGGGACCTCCTTGCCGACGAAGATCAGCGCAAACGAGCCGATCAGCGACAGGATTCCGATGCTGATCAAGCCGATCAGGACCGTAAAGACGACGGGGTTGCTTCTCATTGGGTTGGGGGCGGGGTCGCCTCTGCGTACTGCAAAGTCCACTGCTGTGCGTAGGGCGCCATTTCGTCGAGCGAAGGGATGCCGGGGACGCCGCTGAACGGGCAGACGAAGCCGGGAATGATTGCGCTGAGGTACTGGCAGACCTGCTGGAAGAACTCCCAAGCGTTCTGCTGGTTCATGTCGTCGATCGCGCGGTTGAGCCGCTCAATCGCCTTTTGAAGTTCGCTTTGCTGTTGCATCTTGGTTCTGCTTTTCCAACACGTCGGCGAGTTTGTTGATCGCCCCGGTCAGGTTCTTGGATTCGACTTGCGCCTGCTTCGAGAGCGCGTCTTGGTGGCGCGCCGTATTGACCATCACAACGGTCGTGTAAATCGCGTTGCACAGCCCGACCACCAAGGCGATCAGCGCCATGCGGATTGCGCCGGAGTTCTGCCTCACCGCGTTTTCTCCAAGTCCCTCACACGCTCCCGCAGTTCGTTGATTTCCGTGATTTGGGTTGCGAGCTTGGTGATTTCCTTGCCCTGCTCGTCGATCTTGGGCTCGATCTTGTCAAAGCGCAGCTCGACGCGGCTGACGCCCTCTTTGGCGTCGTCCACCGCACGAAGCAGGGAGTACGCCGAGCCGATCACGGCGACGACGATGCAAGCCGCGCTGATGAGCGTTCCCGCGCTGATTTCGGGGTTCCAGCGAAACGGCGGGTTGGGTTGCGGACCCCGTCGCTCGACTCCCCCGTACTCGTCGCTCATCGGCCGCTCCAGAGCGGCAAGCCGCAATCGTTGGCCATTTGGACGACCGGGAAGTTCTTCGGGTCGGTTTTGCGGCCGGGGCTGACAATCGCATGCGTGGTCAGGTGCTTGAGCGGCAGGACTTCCCGAAGCTCGAGGATCAGGTCGAGGCAGGCTTTGTACTGGGCCGCCGAGTATCCGTCCTTGCCGTCGTTCAGGTTCACGAACGAAATCCCGACGCTGTACGGGTTGACCGAGCACCCGGCGACGAACTTGCCAACCCTGCGCAGACTGCGGTTTAGTGCGTTGTACGGATACTGCGCCCTGCTGACTCCCCTTGCCTGCTCATGGGGCCCGTAGGAACTTCCGGCATGGTAGGCGGCTCGGCTGTACGGCACCAGTTTGCGGATCAATCCGTCGCTCTCTCGCTGGTCCTCGACGATGTAGTGGTAGCTCAGCCGTCCGACGACGAGCGCCTGAAACGCGCCCTTGAAGGTCGGCCCAGCTGTGGCGTGGAGAACTACCGTATCGACTTCGACCCCTGCCGGCCTTGCCGACGAGTACTTTGCCAGGCTGTAATCGAGGTTGATCGTCATGGCTCAAAAAATCCCCGGCGCGTTTCTTCGGAGGCAGCCGGGGAATGTCAGTCTCTTTGATCCTTGGCTCTTGGGCCAAGTTGTATTGCCGCCTCGTCTCGGATACCGGCATCCAAGCAGGTATGAGGGCATCGTCGCCGCTGCTGGAGGCATGGCGGGATTCCCAAGGTGTCGAAGTGTGTCGGGTCGAGAGTTGGCGGCAAACCGTGAAATCGGGAGCCCCCGCCGATGGAACGGGGGCTTGTCCGTTGGAGGATATGCGATTACCTGAGCGTCGGCTTTCCAAAAGAAAAGCCCCGGAACCGATGGCTCCGAGGCTTCGAGTGCTCGCGTCAGGCGCAAGTATCTCCGCTAGGATGATACGTCGTTGAACCTGGGAAAGTGACGGCAAAAATTGCTGTTTCGACCGCACAGGTTCAAAAAAAGTCTGAAACTTGTGGAACTTAGCCCGCATTTCTGAGCCCCGCGTCCCAAAGCGAGGCCTCGACGATGGTCTCGGGCTCCCAATCGATGATCGCCTCGCGCACTGCCGGCCGAATCACCCTCAGCCTGGACTTCTTGCACCAGTTTTCCAGGCTCCTGCCCTTGGGGACGATGTTGACCTCCCCGACCAAGGCCCGGTACTTGAAATCCTTGTCGGCGCGTTGCCAGACGTACGAGTGCTCGGCAAGGTGCCTGAACCTGCGCTGAACCGTTCGGATCGCCACGTCGACGGTCAGAAACATGAAGGCTCGGACGTCGGGATCGTCGACCGCCCGATTCGTGACGCTGACCCTCGGACCCGAATACAGCTCGATCGGCACTCCCGCCTCGTAGCCGTATCTGGCGTCGAACACCTCGATCCACTCCTCGATCCGAGTGTTCAGCCGACGCTCCTGGTTGCGCAACTGCGCCTCGAGCCTGGCAAGCATCACCGCGTTCGGCAGCTCGTCTTCGGGGGACCTCCCGCGAAGCGTCTCCCCCCAAACACCCAGGTACAAACCGATCACCCGCTCGTTGACGAAGATCATGCCTTCCCCCGGTTCAAAACAGGTGCCGCCGATAGGTTTGCGTCGGTCGAAGGGTTAAGCCTCGGCATACGGATCGTAGCCCTCCTCGACGTACTTGACCTGAGCGCCCAGGAACTTGACCCCGAAGCTTGGTTCTCGGTCGTGCCGGTTCTTGGTGACGGCGATCTTTCCCTCATTCTCGTTTTCCTTGCGCCGCAGTTGGATCACGAGCGCGGCGTTGTCTTCCCACTTGATCGAGTCTTTGGAGCGCCAGGCGCCCCGCAGGTTTGGGTCCATGGAGCGTTGCGACCCGATGACGACGGCGATGCCGGTTTGCTTGACCAGGTCGTCGACCATGTCGGCGCAGTAGTCTTGGCTGCGGGTGTTGTTTTCGAGCTTTCGGTTGGTGGTCAGCTTTTGGGCGTAGTCGATCCCGAGCCAGTCGATACCGAGGGTCGTCCTGGCGTCGTGCGCCCATGCTACGAGGCTCTCGATCGAGCGGTCGGTCCTGCCCTTTTGCCTCGACTCGTAGATCGGGATGTTCATCGCCTTGACGACTTGGCAGGCTTCCTCGAACGCGATTTGCTCGAGCACGTTCTTTCGCGGCTCGTCGTAGCCGCAGAGCGATTTGACCTGCCTGCCGATCACTTGGTCGGCCGTCATTTCGAGCGTGGCGAGCGCCGGTTTGAAACCCGCACGGTATGCGGTGATCGCCGAGTCGACGAGCACTCCGGTTTTGCCAGAGCCGCGGGCGCCCATGACCACGGCGTATTCGCCGAAGTACCAGCCCGAGCCCTTGCAAGCCGAGTTGAGCGCCTGCCACGGCGTCGGGATCCCGGGAGTCTTTGCCCCGAGCTGGTTGAAGTCGAACTCACCGGACATGACGGTGTCGGTTCCGATCTTGGGCAGGTTGCGTGCAATTCCGAAAGCCTTGGCCAGAATCGCCTCTATGTCCTCGGCCTGGTCGCACATGGTGACCACCGCCCTTGCCCTTGCCCTGACCGACCGGATCGTTGCAAAACCCATGACCATCGAGGCGTGCGTCTTGACCATCGCCGAGCTGAAGCTTTCGGCCTCGATCCCGTCGAGCAGCATGGTCTCGGTGTCGCCGAGGTTTCCCTTTGCCTTGAGCCTGGCGCGCATGGCGTTGACGTCGGGAAGGATCCCGTCGTTGACCATGGCGATCAGTTCTGACGCGACGGTTTGGTGGAACGCCGAGAAGAACGCAGAGGCCGGGACGTTGATCGCAAACCACCGGGACATCGCATCGCCGTGCAACGCTCCCCCGAGCAGCGCGGTTTCGAGACGGTCGTCGAACAGGGCTTCCCGCTCGTAGTCGTGCCCAATGTCCACGGCCATGCTAAGCGCCACCTTCGACCGCCTTGAGGGGTGGCTCGTGCTTTTTCCAGGTCGGCCCGAAGTTCAGCCAGACTTGGCCGGTGTCGGTGTCCCTGATGTCGGCGTCGCAGTTCTCCTCGTCGATCTTGAGCAGGACGGCGTTGGCGACTCCATCGGGGAGCGGGGTTCCCCAAGGCAGGACGAAAGTTTCCGTGAGGACCGTGCCTTTTCGCAAAGGGGGTAAGGG
>Ga0247822_10000231_pt1 | contig 27673 bp, 32 predicted proteins | sample 13C_Cellulose_Da_FD_192423 | JGI IMG/M metagenome (GOLD analysis project Ga0247822, IMG submission 192423) | Soil microbial communities from agricultural site in Penn Yan, New York, United States - 13C_Cellulose_Day30 | ecosystem: Environmental > Terrestrial > Soil > Agricultural land | place...
TAGCCAACGTTCCAATGACGAAAATCTTGTTCGATGCAGGTTACACGAAACCAAAACGTATATGGGCTCGCAATACATCCGCTGGTGAAAAGGAATTCGTAATGTGGTTGCTCTCACAAGGATGTACATGGTCCACGACTTGTGCTCACTACTGTTTAAACATAAGCTCTCTCAAATTTATGAAATGGCTTCATTCCAAAGGCTGTCCTTTTGATACATTTGTGTTGCCAGAGGCGATACAGCAAGACAACCTTAAAATTGTCAAATGGCTCGTTGACAATGGATGTCCATTTGACAATCAACACCTCGAGTCTGCATTGATACAAGATCGCCTCGCCATCGCCGACTATCTCTTTGGGAAGGGATGCGTTTACAAATGTACCAAAAAGGAAGCGCGCTTGTCTGAGGACGCGCAAGACTGGATCATGAGACATATGGAAGGGGTTGATCCTCAAGGCCCCATGATGATCTCATGACAATTGTGTATTCTTTCTTGGATATGAAACATAAAGATGAAAGTAATAAGATGCGCATGTGTTCTCCCATTCCGTGTCGACTCCCACAATGTCAAAGCATTGATTTTCGGGGATGTCCTCTTTGATTGCGTTTGTCACATGTTGAGCATAGTGGTTGTCATCAGGATTGAACTGGAATGCCCATGATGTATGTCGGATGACTCCCTTTACATAGCGTTTGCTTAGTTGTAGGTCACATTGAATGGCTGCTTCCAAGTGCTGAACCCATTGTGATTCTTGGGACGCATTCATTGCAGCGAAAAGACAATGATTATGGACGCGAAGTTGATATTTATTGTTACTCACTATGTTTACTCCTCTCCCTAAACTCCTCCCAACTCAAACACCTCCCAAGTGCAAAGAGCTCCCCACGAGTGGTCAGACACCAGTCATCCGAATAGAAAGCAATCTTCTCCATCTCCTTTTGGCCAGTTTGAAACCACAGCCCCTTATTGTCCCATGAATTGAGCGCTCCAAAGTCATCTCGGTGAAAATGTGGAGAGTCTCTGTTCGGGAAGTAAGGACCAGAGGGCATCGGAGCAGGATACCACTCGGGTATGAACTTACAAGTGCCAGTTTTGAGCTTGTCCAAGATCTCATTGACCTTGGCCTTTCCTTTATCATTGAGTGCCGTCTTTGGTGTCACATGAACGGTGAATTGCAAGGCACTGAGCAAAAACCAGTCACGCGAATTGGGGTCCAGATATTGTGCTGCTTCAGGGCCTTTGTTGTCGCACTCCTCGTTGGAGAGTAACTGCATTCCTTGCATGTCGACCGAGCCATTCAACAGTCCCGCGAGTTGTGCATGCATGCGCGCGGCTTGATTCTTCATTGCCGGAGGAGGGGGTGCACAAGGAAGAGGAATAGAAGACTGTTTAATCAGAGTCACACTCTGCTTCCTCAACACCCAACAAAACTTCCTTACCAACCTCTCCCTCGCCTGAAACGTCATTGCATTCGCTTTCCTCCTCGCCAGGCTCGGTATCGTCAAATTGCCAAGGTTGCTGCCTCACGTAGAGCACATAGGCAATCGCCGAACCTTTGAGGACATCTTGGAGGTCTGAAAACTTGAAATGGAGGTTAACTTGGGTTTTGATACTTAGAGCCACTGCAAATCTGTAAGAAAAGGCAGAAGCAGCGACCTCAGGATAGAACTCTGCTCCCAGAAGAGTGAGAGTCTCGACGATGCAATGCCGAGGAATCCCCTCTTTGCTCTTTGCTTGGAAGAAGAGAACTTCAGGACCACCAATTTGAAAACGATAAGGAGACATGGAGGCCGTGGGGTCAGCACCAAGAAGGCTGTACTCGTGAAGTGTGCAGCCTTGTCCACATGCCTTGCACTTCATGAGACGGTCTAGGGCATCAGACTGCGCGATCCCACTGGAAGCACTGTTCAGATAGGAATCATCAATCTCATGATACGACGTGGCGAAATCATCAAAGATGGCTTGGAAAGAATCCACCTCATCGGCGTCAATGATGAACAAGTCGTCGAGATCAATGGTGGTGATGAAGCCTTGACCTGGTAATGCTTGCTCATCAGTGTCGGATTGACTCACTGGGCATGGTTCATCAGGGCTATGGTAGAGCCAAGTAAAGACAGCCTTGGGACTAGCTTCAAGAGCAAGCGAGAGAACGTTCATGTAGCAAGCCAATTCTGGGAACGGCTGACTTGCTGTCGGAGCTTCAGGAAACAGCATAGAGCATGGGTCAAAGTGATTTGCGAGAAAGGTAAAGGCCTTGGCACACCTAAAGTGGTACGTTGCCTTGACTAGCTCCTCATTGAATAAACCAGCAGGCAACTCTCTCAAGGTCGTTTTGAGAGTCCCAAAGATGACGTTCAGGAGGGAAAAGGGTCGGTAAGTGGGAAACGGTGGTGCTTTCTGAAACAGTCGCAAGAAGCGCTTCGAGAGGGAAGTCAAGTTGGCACAGAGGGCGACCATGGTTACGGCCAGAACAAGCTTTGGGTTCTGAGACCCCTTTGACGGGGGTCTGTAAATCAAATCGAGATTGTCAAGATCGGGCCAAAGCTTCTCAAGCAGAGATTGGCAGTCACCATTGTGAAATTGCCAAGCGCCTTGTCTGAAGCTCCAGGGCTGTTCGCCCAACCAATTGACTGCAGCATCCCATTTTTTTGACGAGGCTCCTCCCTGAATTGTCTTGAACCATCGTTTCCTTAGATAATCATCCGTTTTCGTCATGCAAATCGAGAACTTTCTTTGTTGCTTCGTTGTCGAGGTTTCCACCAAATTTGGTGGTGCAGGGGAGGGGGCAATCCATGGGTTTGTGTCGAGAATTTCACTTACGGTCTTGGAGTCGTCGACTGAAGTAAAGTCTTCTTCGACAAGCAGCACATCGGCCACAACAGCGTCCTGACACTCAGAAAAAATTTTGCTACCTAACTCCAACCTGAGGAGGGAAAATGGAGGCCCCATGGGGAGGGGTGTACAGGGGAAGAGGTCAAACGGGCAATTCGGGACAAGAGCATGCGATCTGAGCAGTCAGACGTACACCCCTCAGGTTTCTCCAACAAAAGCGTACTAGGACAGTCGAATTGGGGTCGTTGACGCTTTGATAATGGTAATTTCACATTGGGATCGAAATCTGGAGCAGAGCGCTTATGTAGGAGGCGGGCCGTTGATGTCGTCACGTCCAAGTCCATTGCAATTATTGCTCTTTTATTCAGTGAGGACAAATAAACAGAGATGCAGGCACCTGAAGGGTCCTGCCAGGAGAGCTTTGTTCGCCAAAGGTCAGTTGGGCCTAGGTCGTGCTCCTTCGTGCTCCATCCAGCGCGCACTCACTCAATAAGTGAGGATTGAGACCCCATACAGCCGCGCCATGCTTGCGCTTCGGTGCTCACGCTGCAATGTGTTGTGCTAGACAGTTTGGAGCAAAAGAGAACATGTTGGCAACACCACAGCAGGGAGGGGACAGCGTGCGCGTTTTGAGTGTTGTTGGCGATCCGTTGGTAAGTGTGCTCGCCTTCTGTCATGTATGTCCCCGCAAAGAGCACACAGTGCACAACTAGAAACAACACAGTCAAACCACAAGAGACCCCAAGGACAGGGGAGAGGATGGGGGCGCACCGGTGCGCGCATACGCGCTTAAGGTCAAATTGGCCTCAGAGTGCTCCGTTAGGCAGTGGTGAAGTGTGAGAGATCTGTTTGAGGACGCGCAGAGCTCAGTGAGTCACAGACACACTGACAAAGGCTGCCCACTGTGCTCTGCAGACTGATTCCGTTGCTGTTTAGCTTCTTCAGAAGTGTTCTGCACTTTGGGTTTGCGTCACTCACTCTTCGTTTCCAGGCCTGGTCTCGTTATTGGAGATGGACAGACATGTGTACATTCCAATGGTAATCATTGCGTAACGATGCGCATACACTTACACGGCACCGTTACACAGAGCACCGCGCGCACACTGGTAGTACGCCTGCCTGTCTTCCTCTCTATTTGTGTGGAAGTGAGTGCGGTATTCTCTTTGGGAGACAACACGACGTAGCACGCTTCTCCTCGTGGCGCCAATGGTGCTGGCCAGGGCCCTCTCGCCTGCTTTGCCCTCCCCCTCCCCCTGTCCCGACTCTCATTTGTCTAGGCTACGGCGATCTTGCTGCCTTCGAGTTCTCATCAGTACTGATGTGCTGCAGCTTGGCCCTGTGGTTCAGTGCTCGTCCTTTATCTGTGCACCAGTCTGGCGTGTGCATCAGGCGCGCACTGTGTCCTCGTAGTTGAATGCAGCACCCATAGTCAATATACTGCAAACGTTCAGCAAACAGTGTTTGACAATGCACAAGTGGAACGAACGCTATGCGACAACATGACTAGGTGCGGGAGGTGTCGAGGTGCCGGCTTCGAGTGCTCATGACTGTTGTAGGCGATTTTTCTCAAGACTGCTGAATGCAGCACTCATAGTCAATATACTGCAGACGTTCGGTATCAAGTGTTTGACTTTGCGCAAAAGAAACGAACGCTGTGCATCAACTTGGCTAGGCACGAGACCGTTGCGTGTAGCCTAGTGTTGGGCTCATGGGTGAGACATGTCGATTTTTCTCAAGACTGCTGGATGCAGCACCCATAGTCAATATACTCCAGACATTCGACAAACAATGTTTGACTATGCACAAGAGGAACGAACGCTGTGGGTCAACATGGCTAGGCACGAGACCATTTTGTGTAAGGTTGGTTTGATGCTCATTTGTTATTGTAGGTGAGTTTTCTCGAGACTGTTGCATGCAGCGCCCATAGTCAATATACTGCAACCATTCAGCAAACAATGCTTGACAATATGCAACAGGAATGAACGCTGTGGGTCAACACAACTAGGCACGAGACGATTGCGTGCATGGTTGGTGTGGTGCTCATTGGTTATTGTAGGCGAGACAAGTCGATTTATCTCGAGACTGCTGGATGCAGCACTCGTAGTCAATATGCTACAGACGTTCGGCAAACATTGTTTGATTATGCGCAACAGAAACGAACGCTGTGAGGCGACTTGGCTCGGCACGAGGCCGTCAGGTTTTCTCTGCAACAGAGATTCCATGAGAGAAAGCGTTGTCGCTTGAAGACCGAGAACATGACCTCCGTCATCTTTTGCACCAAGAATAGCAAAGAACTTTGGCAAATAGAAGCTGAACCAGACTGAGAGGAGTTCGACGACCAGGACGCAGCCGTCTGGTGTCTTACAACAGTTGCAGTGCTGTGACTGTGAAATATCAAGAGCTGACCTTTGAGACTCATTCTTCATTCGGCTTTAACACGGCTCACTGAGGAGTCAATGAGTCGCTGCCGCCCTGCGTGAGACTGAGAGAGCGAATACAAAGAGCAGACTGGGAGTACACCCTCAGTCTTCACGGGGCCTCTCTCTTCTTGGGCTGGATTAAGTGCAGCACTTAATTTGAGTTGTGGGAGGACGCTAGCACGCATGACAACGAAATCACATCGGCACCTACTGGACAGTAACAGAGGACGATTTGTTTCAGAGAGAAACGTTGTATTGGTTAACACAATGGGGTAACAGATACGGGTTAAACAACGGTAGATCAATCCCACGAGGCGTTTCCGGAATCTCGAAGGTCCATTTCTATTCTTGACATGGATATTTAGCTGGAAGGTTCCTCATTCCATGCATTCGAAAGTTGCAGTTGACGGGCCATCTCTGTCATGAGAAAGGTATAGCTTGTTCGGCCCCACGCGAAAGACTTGCCATTTTTAGCGTGGCGATTTAGTTCCTCCTGGGTCAAATGGAGTTCCTCGAGAAGATGCTTGGCGACTGCGTCACTCTTAGCGTCATCGATCTGGGGATATTCGAGGAGATCTTCGCGATTGTGTTGCTGCCAATCCCACTCGTCAAACAGTGCATATTCAGGGAAAGGTTGTTTCGTAAAACGTGAGTTGAGTTTCTCCGGGGAATAGAGCTCAAGATACGTCACAGCTTTGCCATGAACCGCAACACGATCAGCTACAACAGATCGAAGTTCCACATTCGACTCCAGTTCTTCCTTAATCGAATCTAAATCACCTTCGAACGTGCCCATAAACAAGTGGCATTCCCTTTCAAACTGAGCTATATCGAACCAAACTTTCACGTTCTTTCGAGACTTGACTTGGTAGCGGTAAGTTACATAAGATATAAAGCAATTCGGGAAAATTTTTTCGAGACTAGCACTGGAGTTTAACAACTTGCTCACCTTCTCTACCTTGTCTCTCAAAACTTTTCGGATTTCGGCTTCATCGGTGTACTCGCAGTAGAGCAGGTTGACGGGACCAGAATGAAAAAGAACCTTCAGCGTCCAATACGACTCCGAAGGAGTTGAAACAAATCGAAGCCACATGTCATTTTCCAAAAGCAAGCATTCAGGAGTGTCGAAAAATAATTCGAACCTGCGAAAAGAGAAGGAAAGGAGAGGTGACAGGTCTTGGAGGCGATCAGGAGATATCACAAAATGGTGATGGAAAACCTTTGTGTCCTGGATTTCCGGCTTTTCGTCTTGAAGGCGAGCATGCGACAGGGCGTCAACGCCCTCATTCGAGGATGTTTCCCAAAAAAGGGTCGTCATGGTCGTGCGACCAGGACTCAATGTTTGGGGGTGCGTCTGACTCATTTTGCTCGTCGCGGAAAGCTGCTGTCAAACAAGACAATGAGGGGCAGGACTGGACTCTTGGGACAATATATCGGGAACTAGGATATTCCTCTTCCTCGGCCTCTCCCAGGACCCGCGTACAAATTTCGAAAGGCGATGGTCGACGGACAGGTTTGATTCTGCGCTTGGACCCAGTTTGGAGGAAGTGCGCGCTCTGTCCTTCCGCTGTGCCTCCGCTGAAGTATCGACGGTTACGATATTACGAAACAGGCACGACCGTCCAGCCAGACCAGTTTTTATAACCAAATGGAGAAGGATAGTGATAATGAAGATAGTGACCTGGATCGCCAGGCTCGGGAAGACCTAGATCGGGAACTGGATAAAGAATTTGGATATGTTGGTGATCGGGCTGCCGCCCAGCCACAAGCTACGAAGCCGACAAAATGTAGAAAACTAGAGAAACCCCAAACAGCAGAACAGCTCAACAAGGGTGGGTGGTCTGTGTCCTTGTACGATCGTCTTCTTCCCTTCTTCGCCCACATCAACATCGCGTAGTTGGAAGCGAGAGGCTCGTGAGGGTGCTCGTTGGTGGACAGATGTTGATGCATTGTGTGGGGAGAAGGTCTTACGGTCGTCGCTTCAGTTATCCCTTGCAACTCCTATACAACCCAATCCGGTCCCCGACAATTGTGTAATGTTTGCTGTTGCTGGTGGCACTGGTCATATCTTCGAATTGAGGTTGGCAAACCTTCCAGGAGACAGCAATTATTTTGTGGTTTTCTTTGTGTCGGAGGGCACCACTCTCCATGCTCTTTCTGGAGTCGCTGGGACTGGCTCAAAGAAGGAGAGGAGAAATAACCCTCTCCGTCATTTGGGAAGTGGGATCCTTCGCCATACGCTGAAGAGGCATGGAGATTATATGATGTTCAAAGACTTAATTCCGCGCATTAAATTTGAGACCTTCCTCAAGAGTTTTCACATGGACGATCGCGAGATCCTCAGCAATTCCGCTTCTCCTGTACCAATTGCCGGACCTTCATTGCAAGAACCAACATCTTCATTGCAAGAAACAACACGCCTTGTCGGCACAACTGACGTTTTAACTACCGCAGCCACCCGGACTCCTGTTGCCTCCAACCCTGAAGGATTGATGTCCAAAGAGCTTTCCGGAACAAAAGATTGAAGATGTGACAGTCCCTTTTCTCTAGATATTCAGAGCTCATACATTAAACATCCTTCTCCTTGTAGCCACAGCCAATAATCATATGCTCTTTGTGATGTCATTCCCCACAGCTGTTCATAAGTATCCTGCCGCCATGTGTAACCAGCGCTTCGAAGAATCTGCATATGGGTGATGTCACAGGATTGATTGACCTTCTTGAACAAGATGTCCTTTTCTTGTTCGGTGAGAACAACATCATTTGCAAGCCATGTAACCATCTCTGTTGTGAGTGAGCCAGTAAGTTCCAGTCGTTCGAGAGAAACGGGGCGACCATGGTTATACAACCATTTTGCATTGTCAAGTCTGTCATACCAGAGTGCAACCCATACATCACACTCACAAGGATATCCGATTGTCTGTAACCAGTCCAGCACATCAGGAGTGCACTCTGCACAGACGCTTCGAAAAGTACGTTCAACAGGTCTCCATGATCGTTCATAGCACCATTGGAGTGTAGCGAGTTGTTTTGATGGGAGAGGATACCTCCACCATACGGACACTCCATCACATGCCATTTTCATGTAAGCCCAGTTTAATAGATCCGTCTCATTTGCCAATGTAGCAGTGTTAACAATTAGGTTCATATCCACCTTGTATCTGGTTTTCTGTTCAAGGAATTGTAATAACTCAATACCACGCCCACTTTCCACGATGGCTTGTACATGATCCGAGTATAAATTGTCCAAGTAGAGATCGCCGCCTTGCCATTTGGTACACCTTTGTATGATATTGAACCTTGCATGCCGTAGTGCATGAAAAAGTACTCTTGTCCAGATGTACGTTGGAACAGTGGCTATTCGATGCAGAATCCATGTGATAGCCGCGGAATTTCCTGTCCGTGCAGCACGCATCAGGGCACGTTCACCTTTATGCTGGTCCAGTGAATGTGCCCTTGCAGGGAAATATTTGGTCAATAAACGACGAGTGCCATAGCCGAATAGGACAGCTTCAAAACATCTCTCACGTTGCCTGGATTGTCGAGTCAACTCCCAGTTTGACTTGGACGTTGCACCAAGAAAACGAGCAGACAATGGATCGAGGAGATTCACAATTGCACGTCGCATGTCTGAGATTAGACAGTCTTCCCAGCGATTGACTCTGACTTTCGGAGTCACTTCTCTTGCTCGTTTGGACATTTTGTTGACCCGTGCTTAGAGGAGAATGAACACAACAACAAGCTTCACTCTCCCTCCCCAGCGCACTTTCCTTCTCACCTATATCCTCCCTGAATCGTTTCGTCGACAATCCAAGAACAACCCATTGGTGGCTCATATCACATGCTTACATGCTGAGTTTCGCCGAGCAGAGACAATCCATAGCCATCAGATTTTGCTGGTAACACAATATTGTACATGTGGACATTTCGCCCATTGGTCCAGGTATCATCCAAAAGGAATGCAATTTTGTCACAAGTACACGACAAATATGCAATGCGGGACAATGACATTTTATGTATCATTGCTATCAATCGAAGAGATTGATGCATTTCTGCGAATGATGTTGGTGGTTTGTACTCTTGAAAGAAAGTAAACTTGTTTCAATCTCGGAATATTCTGGTTTTGATTGAAGATGAGATTTAAAACGACACAAACACCTCCTGATCATTCATTCTTCTCATCGGGCAAAAATGTCTCAGCCCAATACCATGAAGAAACCAGTGTCTCACTCCGACTCCAAGTCTGTCTTGGTGCTTTACGACCCCAACAAACCAAAGTCGACCATTGACAAGGTTGACAGCATTGTCAGTGGCACATGGAGGAACTTTCGCCTCTCCGAAGTGGGTGGTGGGGTCATTGTCTCCTTTCCCTCACACCGCGATGCAGTGAGCGCCAAGAGGCCTCTCCTTGAGAGTGGGATGTTTGTCCTGGTCAAGTTTATTGAGACTGTCAATACACACGTTTAGCCCTAACCCAGACTGATCACTCTTCACAATGGCCGTATACTGGCATCTTGTCCACTTTTCGTCCGAGAACCTCCAACAACCGGGTGACTTACATACCAATCTCCTCCTGGCAGAGAGACAATATGTAAGGAGACAATTTGACAATGCAATGAATTTGTCCATCTATCAACAATGTTCATGTGGGCATTACATGAGATGGTCAATGGATACGTTTTATCGTGCAGTGTCAATCGATGGTTTGGTGCGACCGGGTGTCCCGTGTACATATGCAAAGGTTGTGGTGAGTACTATGTCAAAGGAAGAGTTTATCAAGACAATGAAAGAGATGACAGGGGTGGTAACGACATAGATCATTTTCTTCGTACACTTGTAATAGAAAACAAATGAGACAGTCAATGTATTTGGAAGAGTGTTCCCATGGCCCAATAGTATCAAGTTCTTTATGTGTATCGTGTCATAACGAACAATTGATTAAAATTTGAAAATTTCTTTTGCCCGAACCAAACCCGGGTCACCAAGATATGGCAACCGTGCCAAAGTATCAAATGCGCCATGCTGAACAGCCCAATCGTATGTACATTCATCGCCTACACCTCTTGCGCGAGAGCAGACCTGATTGCATCTGATGCGATCGTTGTCTCGGACCCACTCAAAGACTTTGACATTCCGGTGACGTGCTGCTTGCCATACAAGTTCCGGACCAATGATCTTAGTTGCTAACTTTTCTTGAAGTACCCATTCAAGAATCCGGCCTGTTGTATCGAAAGCAACAGCATTGCTCAAAGAGAAAGCAACAGCATTGCTCAAAGAGCTGTAGTCGGGATACTTGTCCAACATCCACGAAGCGAGTTCTTGATTCCCATTGATGACTGCAATAGAGAGATGCTTGGCTTCCAGGGTAAAACCCTTGTCATAAAGCCATTTGATAACTTCGAAGTTACCTCCTCGTACGGCATAAGTCAGAATGTCAAGGGGCCATTGACAGCGATTCTCCATGGCCCATTTCAATATCTCCAGATGCCCTCCTTCAGCAGCCTCTGCACATGTGCTTTCATTCCATGGGTACGTACGCCGGTGAAATTTTTTCAACAGTTCCAAATGCCCTCCACGAGCAGCACCAGCACAGAATGCAGTAGAAGTGCGAACTCCAAGAAATAGGATATGATTTAGGATAGGTATGTGGTTTCCTTTTGCTGCGTTGAAGATAGTTTTTTCGTCAATGGTACATCCTTTGGTCAATGACCATTGAAGAATTACCAAGTGACCGCCTTCTGCAGCTGCAGCGGGGATCCCATCGCCAATGCTATACCCAATCTCCTCAAGCCATTTAAGGACATCCAAATGACCACTTCGAGCAGCATTTTCCCAAACACAATCACCAAAAGGACAAGAGTTTACTTTGAGCCATTGGAGCATGTTAATATGCCCACCAGCAGCCGCACTTGCAAAAATAATTGCACTTAGTTTGCGTCTACGGTATTTCAGAAACCATTGGAGAAGTATTGTATTCCCTTTCATAGCGACATTCTCACACGCCTTGTTTGGTGCTTTCATCATGTAGAAAACATCACGGTGAAAACCTCGACAAGTCAGAGAGAGGCAGAAAATGTCCACGTCATCGAGATGTGCACAAATCTCCTTTCGGAGAATATCAAGAGGAAGGTCTGTGATGACTATATCGATTTCCATGGCATCCATTTTGGGGGTAGGAGAGAGAGGAGAGAGACTGAGTAATGAAATGACTGAACTGCTGCTGCGAGTTCAATCATGTCAACAAGTCTATCTTCGACAAGGATGAAGGAAGTGTGCACTGGCAAGTACGTGGTCAATATGGAACATGGATAGCAAGGACATTTGCTGAGAGACCTTCCTTCTTGTCACGGGTTCATAGAAATTGGGTTGATAGATTGCACCGAAATCGATTGTTCTGGATTGGCTTGATGTTACTTCAGGACAATGTATGTTGCATGCACCTGCCAGTGTTAAATAGTTGTTGTTAGTGCACGACCAGTGGTAATAACATAGATCATTTTCTTCCTTCATTGTTCCACACGTACCATGGCTCAATCCGACGGTGAATCCATTGGTCCGATTGCTCGGAAGATTCTCAAACTCCAGACCAAGGGTCCTCTTCAAGTCGACAACCCTATTCAAGCTGAGAAGAAGAAAGCGGTGAAGAAGAAGGAGAAGAAGAGCAAGGATCAACCAAAGGTCAAGACCAAGAAGACTCCCCAAAAGAAGGGGAAGGGGAAGAAATCCGTCGACTTGTCGAGTGTCCTCAATGACAAACAACTCGCTGAAGCTATTGGACACAAGGTCTTGGAGGCGATGCTCAAGAAATGATTGTTTCTATCATTGAATATACAATCTACAATCCATTTTCATATTTGTCCAACCATGCCAATACATCCGGATGTCCCCCTCGGATTCCCATTTCTTTTGTATGGTATGTAAACGGTCCATTGTTTTTCTCCATCCACTCGAGAATGTGGACATGTCCATTGAAAGCAGCCTCTGCACATGTCCAATGGTCCCACTCATGACCATTTGCCCTGAGCCATTGTAAAACAGGCAAATGTCCATATCTTGCTGCGCGCATACATCCTTGCATGCATTCAGCGATGCATTTCCAATGTTGATACATCCATTGTATCATGTCTAAATTCCCTTTTTCAATGATTTTCTCAGCCAACCAGTCGGTCATGTAAAACCCATTCGAAATCATCCATTTTAGAACGGCATATTGTTCGAGGTCTATGACATCGTCCATGATGTGGCACTTGTCAAGCAAGCGCTGTATGTACTCGTCACGTTGAATGGCATGGAAGAACTTTGATCCCTCATCCTTAAGCGTGGCATCTAGCAATGGCACATCTCCGCGCCAAACCATTTGCTTAAAGGATCGAAATGCACAGCTGTACAGTGGTCTAAACTCAATCGCCCATGCCATCAATTCGATTGATCCTTCTGCCGCAGCCCGTTCATGTAAACAAGGTGCCTTGTAGAAATAACATGGACCAATGTGTTGCAAGTATTTGCATGTATACGACAATGCAACACGTGACGCGTAGGGGATGTGTTTTAGGATTTCATTTTTGATAAGTTCTACTGGGAGATCAAGGATGGGAGGAATATCGATTGTGGGAGAGATATCCGGTTCAAGCAATCGCTTCATGGTGGAAAAGAGAGTAACCACGGGGTCATTCTGTTGTTGTTCGTGCCAAATGCTGACCCCTGTTGCTCCACTTTACGAAGTCTTGCACTTTCGTGTCATCTCTCAACATGAGAAAGATCCACAAACATATCGTGTGCAACGGCATGTCGCTTCGGAGACAAACAATCGCATGAAAATTGGAACGCATTACGGATATGCAGCCATCATTGACCAAAAGACGGATACTGCCTATCCAATCAATCCAATCCATGGTTTTCCCTTGGTGAGATTGAACGTGTTTGAAGGAGACAAGTTGCCATGTATCACCTTCATGGTGGCCGCTTACACTTTGGTGGAGGAGACAATCCTTGGTTTTTGTGCACAATCTGTAACATCGATTGCTCCCGTACCACCAATGATACGCTCACCAATCCTGAGTGACCCTCGTCTCCAAACACGCAACGAGCAGAAGAAGCTCAGGAAGAGACTCGCTGCATTGAATAGAGCCCTCCAAGTTGAGAAGCGCATCTCGCTGTTGGTGACGGCTGTATCGGGTTTTACACCCATTGTTAATCCATTGTCATAATTACAACACCAATACATTTGGATTGCATTGTTACAAAATGGATGTTTGTATTGTTGACAATTTCAATTCCATGGAAACTATCCTCCCATTTGAAATGCGTCTCGAGATTGCATTATCTCTTCCCCTACTTCCAGCATTGCGATCGGTCGCATTGTCAAAATGGGATACAACCCCAGACAACAAACAATATGCTGTCTTGTTATTGTCAAAATCTCTCCTCGATCGAGATTTCCTATCCATTGCAAAACATGCCAGCCAATCTGTACCCGTAACACATGCTCTTGTTGGAATGTTTATGGAACATCTCATCGAATTGTCTCCCAATTTGTCTGGTGATTTCATTGATCGGATCAAGACTGATCCACATTTCCTGTCTTGGTACATGGAATCGTTTCGCTTCTTTCTTGAAGCAACTAAGCACATTCCATTGCCACGTAAATATACAAACATTCCGAATAGAATGGCATTGGCCTCTGCTCTCCTACGAGATTTTTATGTCACCCCCTTTGTACGGGCACTTCACTCACTCGAACATCCCACAATAACATGGTACTATCATGTCATGGCCGAACTCATGGGGAATGCATTTGCTCTGTTTTGCTCTCGATCTTTGTTGAAACGCAAGGAAATCATCTGGGTAACAATGCAAAATGAAGATGGATTGGATGTTACTTTTTCGATTGATGGATCCACATTGAACGACTTTCGGATTCTTGTCAGCATACAAAGCTTACCCAGAACAAACCGAGTCAAATGGAAACACCACTTGACCTCGTTTGAAGGTGTGCCATTGGATCAAGTCAGGGATGTGGCACATGCACTTTTCCAAACAATCTTAATGCAATTGGATCCATGGATTGAACTATATCTTCCCCTTGGTATCACAATCCCTCAAAAGATCAGACGACCCGGTGACCTTCCCGCGATACCCAATGTTGGTATCATGGGCCTGTCTCATGGTATGCGAATCAAACTAGATCACGACAGTCGCCTCTCAACCGCCCAGCCTATTACACGGACAAATCGACGAGAAGAGTTGCTCAAGGTAGCCTACCTCCCAGCCACTGGTTACTGGTGGAGTTAGATGGACCTTCTCATACTGGCCGTCTTGTTTGGATGTGGCGTTGTCGGACTTGTCTACGCGGCAAAGGCTGGAGTGGCGATGTATGAAAAATTCCATGTTCAGTGAGTGCTGTGTATTCATTAAAATGGATCGATTTCACCCCCTTCCACAGAATCGGGTTGTCGCTTTCTCTTCGGAGGGTTTTTTCGAGTTGCAATACATGCATTCCGCATATGAGACAAAAGCTCATGGTAGCTCATAAATGTTGAGCTGCAATTGAGGCAGGTTGGAAGGGCTACGGGGCCCGTTGGTACAGCTGGTACGGCAAGCGATGCTACCGGATGGTGCATGTGCTGATGGAGTGTCATGTCCACGAAAGGATTGTTACATTGAACACACATCTGATTGGGATGGAAAGCCTTGACATGATCGCGAAGTTCATGTGAAAACAAAACAGTCGTGCAAAAGGGACAAGGTGTAATCAACAGTGTATTCGACATGGTCGAGCAAGACAATGAACATCACACAACAACTTTCAATTCCGATCCATTGCTGAACTCGTCCTGGAGGATGGTTGTGACAAAGTTCCAGTATGTCTTGTACTTCTCTGGATCAGTGTCAAATCGGACAGAATATTTGAGGTCCTTCAACGATACCGCGCATTCGAGATCACTCACATCATACGATTCCAATACAGTTGACTCATCTTCACCTTCCTCGAGACTGCACATCAAAGCATCGAACTTTAGGTTGCTGATTTTCATAAAACATCTGGGTTCAAAGGCAACACCCTTTCGGCTACCCAAGGATAAGTAGATGAGGACTTTGCCCTTGTGCTCGGTCCATGTGTCATTGATTTCAACACTTTCTATTCCTCTCTGGCGTTTCATTGAGATGACACAAGTTCTGTCTAATGAAGTCAACCAAGACAATGACCAATGTCTACCCAATCCAAGACCCGATTCGAGGCTGTTCCGCCTTATCACCTGACACAATAGCATCGATCAAATTCTCTGGCACACCTTCTCCATATTCAGCATCAAGTTCCTCCACATTGAAATTGATTCTTGGATCGTCTTCCAACTTGCGTGTTTTGAGCAGGCTATTGATTCGAACCTCATGTGTCTTGTCACACAACAGTCGGTAGATAGTCGCCGGCTGTTCATTTCCAACGCGTAGAACACATGATTCAGCTTGTATGCGTTGCACATTGTTTAGGCACGGATCCAACTCTATGATACAATCCACAAAAGGGAGTCGTGGGAGTCGTTGGCTTGCGATGATATAGGTAGTGCCCATGACTGAACCATTGTGTCCCTCAAAATCCTTGAGTGACTCCTCTCCGGATTGTACCATGTCCTGGTAAGTGCCATAAACCAGTGGGATCGGGGCTGTGGTGGACTTGGGATTGTGGATATTGTCATGGTAAAGCGTCATGATGTTTGACCTTGTTTGATTTTGTAGCAAGCGCTGCAATCTACGCAATCCAACCTTAAAGGTTGATAAGATGAGAATTTTTCCCTTGCCCTTTGCACGAAATTCATTGATAAGATTCATTGCCATCTCCATCTTGGAGCTCACGTAATCGAGCGCTCCCACTGTTTTAGCAGTTTGTTTCAATATGTCGGACAATCCAACAACTTTGCTCCTGAAGAATTGATAGATGGCAGAGTTGTCTGGAGGACCTCTCGCCCGTTTGTTGTTCAATTCTCCCAGGGCAGCATCGGATATCATATTCAATGAGACAGGAGCCATGCGCAAAAGCTTTACGCCTTCGTCCAGTTTAAACAGAGCGGGTCTGTTGTTCATGGCATTCGATACATCAGCTTCAATGGTTTGATAGAATTCCAGTTCAATCGGGGTCATGCTGACAGGGTTCTCCTTTTCAAATGGTGTCACCAAGTTGCGAGTACTGGAACCATATGTAACCTTGTACTCGTTGGTGAGAATGATGTCCTTGGGTTGGCTGATAAGAGTGTCGAATGTACCACCTGCCAGGGATAATTGTAATGCGAGATCCTTCTCAGACTCCTTTTTGTGCAATGGATTGTTCAATACCCACCGATAGTCAACGTGTCCAATGATGCGCAAGAAGGAGGTGTAATCCGTATCTTGTCTAACCCACAATTGGCTCTCGTCGAGGACCACTCGGGCAAAGAACTCGGCAATTTTTCTCGTGGCATCGGGATTGTCTTTAAATGCATCGATAAGGTGATGGGGTGTCGTGAGAACAACATGAGTTTTCAAGGGGGTTTTATCAATTGTAGTGTAGATATCACTCCCTTCATAACTTGGGTGCCAGACAACACATTGAATGTCTTCAAACGCTCGAGTAAGCTCGTCAATCCAATGGTAGATCATTCCAAATGGTGCGAGGATTAACGTTCGCCCTGGTTTCACATGCATAAGGCCTACCACAATTTGTTCCTTCCCGAGACCAGTCGCACATGTCAGCATACCACCACGAAATGCACCAATGCCAAACTCACGGTTAACCATCCATTTGATGGCTTCTTTATGAAACATGGGAATGCCTGAGCGCGCGAGCTTTGCATCGATAGCAGCACTTTCGCGTTGTATTTGTTCTGGAAATTTGATGTTCAGGGAGGTCAATTGAGCTTGAACCACGGGGTCTAGGTGTTGTAGTGTATTCGCACTAAGGTCATCCCGCGAGAGGACATTTCGCTTGAAACTATCGGGAAGCTCATGGAGCAATCCATTCAATCTTGTAAAAGCCGGGGAATCTCGATGGAGTCGATTGAGGTGGACCATGAATTCATGAAGTAATCGATAGAGTAAAGGCATTTCATTGTCTGCAATCACATCACCAATCCATGTGTTTATGGGCAGGAGCAGAGGGTCCACAATATTTTTGTTATCGTTCTTATCCGAAACCAAACTACCGATTGCGGATGTGATGAAAGCCTTCAAGTACAGCGAAGAATTGCCCGTACCACCGACATCATCAAATGGAGGGATGTGTCTTGGTGGTGTTTGTTGTAGAAGAGGGATGAACATTTGTAGGATGAACGATGATCGATTGGGTTGTCTGTGACGGATCTCATTTAGGACAATCTCCTTTGTTTTCTTGGCGACAGATGGCGAGCGAAAGTCAGTGTACCACTTGTCATCTTCTGCTTGTACAAAGATGAGTGCGGCCTTTGTTACATTGTGCATTTCGTCGGGCTTGTCCTTACTATTTCTCTCCCATGCCCTTCCGAGTATTAAGACAAGGGTCGGGAAGTGGGTAACAACCAGGTTGAATGTTGTATCATCATCACCAGTAATGGCAATAAGAAACGTTTCAAATCGCAACAGTCCATCGCCAGGTCTGTCCTCATCGAGATAGAGATGAAACCTATCGCCTGGTCTACTATCATCATCCGAGTCCACGCTTGGAACACGCGGCGAGGGAGGACGCTTTGTCATGTGTTTGTTTAGCGAGACAATGGCGGAGGGAGAGAAAGTGGGACTCAGCGCATATCAAACAGTTTTATTACACAAATGAAGAACCACCAGCATTTACCCATCAACCCAAAATCCAAGTGTTTTCTCTTGATTGTCTGGTTCATCAAAGATGATCTTGCTGAGCACTTCTGATACGTGCCCAGTGGTCTCCACCAATGCGTCACTGTCATTGCGAGCGCGTTCATTGGCTTCTTCATCTTGATCATCGACATCTTGATCGCCGAGAGTAGTCGCATCACCTGTTGAAATAAACTTCTCCCAAGCAATGCGCTTCTGTTTGACATAGGTTGACACGTTGATTTCAAATGTCTTGCCGGTCAACAAGCGGATAATCTCCACTATCTTGGATTGTCCAACACGAACAACTCGTGCTTCGGCTTGTACTTGCTGAGCATATGTGAGACAAGGGTCAAGTTCGATAATACAATCAGCCACTTGAAGATTGAGTCCTTGTCCTCCGGCAAGATAGGTAATACCCATGACCTTGGTAGTGCCATCCTTTGAACCGAAGCGATGACGAATCTGTTTTCGCTCGGCAGGAGTAGTCTTGCCAGTGTAGACTTCCATGACACCCCCTCTTCCAGCCTTGTCATGAAGCAACTTTTTGAGCAGATCCAGTGCATCCACAAAGAATGAGAAGACGATAACCTTCTTGCCAGCATCAATGCGCTCAATGATCAAGTCGAGTGCAGACCGCATCTTGGCACTAATGTACTTGTCGCTTTTGATATAGGTCAGGGGATCCAAACCAAAGGCCGACTGTCCTGTCCTCACGAGAGCTGAGGCAAATGCAGACCAGGCACTGGATTTCTTTTGAAACTCAGCAATTCGCTCAGCGTCCAGTTTGTCGAGCACGATGTCGGGAATCAGATTCATTGAAATGGCGGCCATTCTCATGTAAATCATGTAACCACCATCAAGCTTGATGCTTGAGTATTTACGCGTTGTTTCCTTCTTGACGGTATCGAAGATGTACTGATACAACTCCAAATCGACTGCATCCATGTCAACACGCAGCTCTCGTTCTGTATGAGAGACGAGGGTAATGGTATCGGGACCATAAACAAGCATCTTCATATGTGTCTTCAACTCTTCCTTGTGTTGCATCTGTAACATGTCCAAATCACCGCCGGCAAGTACGAGCTGATTGATCAAATCCTTGATCCTGTTTTTGTAAGGTGTTCCAGTCAAGCACCACTTGTAGGGGATGCGAGCCAACACTTCCTTTAGCTTCACATATGTCCCAGCTCCTGCATTTGCCCAAATGTGACTCTCATCGAGGATCATGCGGTCAAATGCAAATGTTTGGTCTTCTTCCGACAATCGCCTGTACGAATCAGCACCCTTGACAAAGGTATGAGGAGTGGTGATGACAATTCCAACGCCTTGTCTCCTCCATGTTAACATGTTGATTATACCATACTCCATCTCACGCCTTGTCGATTCAGAGTGGTGCCAGATCTTGTACTTGATACGTCCATTGAATGCCTTGTGAATTTCATTTGCCCACTCAGAAATAACACCCAATGGGACAAGGACCAATGTCATCCCGCCACCTAATGTTGCCAAGGTGAGTGCCATGCGAGTCTTGCCCATGCCAGGAAGACATGCGACCATTCCACCTTTGAATGTGTAGTTGTTGGATCCTTGATCAATGCCATTCTCTCGGGCATACATCCATTTGACCACTTCTTTTTGATAGTCATAGAGAGATTCTTTTGACAAGAGCTCGTCAAAGCCTACACTCGCGGCTTGTTCGGGTTCGGGAAACTCCTCGTTGATACGGATGAGTTTTGCTTGGGCAACTGAGTCAATTGCCTCCAATGTTTCCACCTTGAGGTCGTCATGGGAAAGAACAACTTTGCTAAATGAATCAGGCAATTCTACAATGATTGGTCCGATGAAATCAGTCGCTGCTTCGGGTTGATCCGAGTTGTTAAAGGCGCGGATGAGTTCATGGCAAATCTTGAACATTGTCCGAGAGTCCGTGTAATACACCATACCTCGAAACCAGGCATACAAATTTTCATGGTCCCCGGTATGATTGCCATGTGAATCAACGAGAATGAGATTTAAAATCATCGATCCGGCGATAACATGACTCCAGTTCTCTGGCATGGAAGCATCAGTGATTGCAATGGGGGTAACTCTTGCTGTTGGTGTTGTTCGTCCAAGTCGAGGAAGGAACAATCGAAGGACCATGGAAGCATCCGCGTCATGATGGGACATAGCTTGGGACTGTTCTCGAATGCTATTGATTGCTTCCAATGGATGGAGGTCTTCATACCAAAATTGATCAGCGTCTCCGACATGAGTCAATACCTCGGCAATGACCGAATGTATAGAAGTCATGTCTCGCCAACAGGTACTTGTCCAGCGATTTAGCATTGTTTCCACCAACACTGGGAAGTGTTCCTTTAGTCTGTTCACACTTGTTTCATTACCCGCGATTCCGAGGAGAAACTTGTCAAACCATCCAATTGCAGACAGTGGATCTAACAAGATCTCTCTTTGCTCTTGTTCTGCATTGTCGTGTTTGACAATATCCATCGGAGAGGTGTCATCTTCATTATCAGAGTCGCTCAAATAGAGTCGGAATCCTCCTCCACCGCCGCCGGTGCCAACATCATCATCTGAATCCGAGTTTATTCGGCTCGGTGAAGGAGGGCGTTTCGACATGTTGTGGGGGATGACAACATACCAATGACTTGCTCGCCGGTGCGTCGTCCTAACCAATGTGATCAACAAACAACCAGTTCATTCTCTATGTTTCCATCATAGCACATGTCGACCCATCATACCTCCCTATGGAACCCCGAAGCAATGGACTTTTTCATTGCCGTCTTTGGTTGTTGGCAACTCCCCCAAATGCATTGGTTGCTTGGTGCAATGAAGGCATGTGTTCAGTGCCTCCCTACTGATGGGAGGGTATGTAACATTGACAAGACAAAACGATTGCTAGTCCCCATTATCGGTGAACAAATGTCAATGGCATCCTTTGAGACAGCTCTTGCTGTATTGCTTAGTGAGAGCGAATCACTCTTCACGCCAAGTAATGAAGCTGAATATATCAATGTGAGAGTGTGTATTGACAATGTACGGGTGTTGTTTCTCATAGGCTTTCTCTACGACTATCGCATTCGAGCATGTGTATTAACACCAACATCACCTATACACAAGGCATTTCGAACACGCCCTCCCGATCGTGGTAGACTTTGTAGAATGTTTGAACAAGACTTTGGTGGATTGGCCAATGGCTTCTTGGAGGATGTAAGGCTCATTCGACAACATGAAGATGAAGATGCGTTCATTCGAGTAGTGACTTGTGCGGATGACTTGTTAAAGTTTGTAGACAAATGGTATCTCAAGAGTGAGAAACCAATGGTGTAATTGTAACATTTGTCTTGTGTTGTATCTGAAACAAACAAACAGCAAGACAATAGACAGACCCAACCACTCCAGCCATGCATAGAATTCCCGGATTGGAACAGGCAAGCAACAGGAGCAAAACCATCATGATCGGTCGTTGATGAAATACCAAGAGAGTTATCATAAGAACGATTGCATAACAAATTGCACTTGTCGTAAGCATTGCATGTGAGTTCGAATATCTGGCAGGTATAAAGCAACAGAAACTCACAATGAATCCCACAAACGGAAATGGAACATCGACGAGTGATTTCTTTCTGACGGTATATAGAACCAATGTCGAACGGACGTGGACAAAGGCTACTAAGATCCCATAGATAAAGATATACTCTCCAATGATCGTCCCAAGAATTGTCATGAGTATCATCTTATTGAAAAGATAGTCAATGAAACATAACCATGACACTCGATCAGGATAGCTTGCAGTGAGTCTTGATGTCAATGAGATGCGATAATGTTCGGTGTATGACAAGGGATGATCAAAGTTACAATGGAGGACAGGGTTCTCCATGGATGCTTGCATATTCTCTGGTTTGTGGAGGAAGCCTGTCGTGGCACATTGTATGTGCACATGCGTTGTACACTGTGGACATTTTACAAGACCCTCAGCGTCATCATCACGACAGATGTAACAAATGTCTGTCATGGGGAGGATAGAGAAGAATGAGTGGAATGTTTTACTTACATACACCCCCCACACTCACTTTGTCCTCTCCTCACCATTCTCATCCTCCTTGTAAGCATCCGCCGCAAAGAATGAATAAAACACGGTCGTTTGCAAAAAGGGCAACATACTCAATGCGGCCACAATGAGTACTACAAGCACCAACAACAAGTCAGGCAATTGGATGTGACTAATCTTCACCAAGTCGAATGCAATGGCGATGACATATTGGACGGCACAAAAGACTGAGATCAATTGAATGAATGTGACGAAATCAAGTCCAAATGACTCACCACCGTCCAGGTAATGATCTCGAAGAAACAATGCCTTGAGACCCGCTTTCAATGCAAACAAGAACACTGCCAATACCACTGTGAGTACAAGCAGCAACTCGCGGAGTTCAACCAAATACAACAAGAATGAACTGATGCCCAAGGAGACAAACCCAGCCAACCAGGGGGCATATCCACCAGTCGATGCCGCTGTTTTGCTTGACATTAGCGATGACATGAATAGAGTTTATGCAATGTAGACAGATGGTACTAATACAAACCCTCTATTTTGTCATCCCCTCCCTGGAACCAAACCATGGGTGTCCATCCTGCCCTTGAGCACCTGAGGAGGGTCCGTGGTATCGAGCGAACATGGATATCAAATGTCCAGAAAGCAGCCCTCAACTGCTACATGCCAAAATACATGAAGATTGGCATGGATCTAGTCGAGGAGTTGGTGGGAACAACCTCGGAAAACCAAGGGATGCAACGGCTTCAGGATTTTGACGATGCCATCAAGTTCCTCTCCGATCACCGGGGAGTGAAATTGAGTGCCATGCAAGAGAAGATGGTTAACGTGGGTCGGGTTGTCATCATGAAGAAGATATTTGGTGCATCTCTACCACGATACTACAATGAGCTTCTCAGAAAATACAATGTCCCATTCATCCGACAACAGGCGAGCGTTGTATTGCCACGTCGATCTGGAAAAACAGTCGGTCTTGCGGTTATAGTGGCAGCATTACTCGTATCACAACCTGATGGCAATGTAGTCAACTTTGCTTTGCAAGGAAGACAAGCCAAGGAATGGCTCGGAGTGGTTGATGCATTGTTGTTCCTATTCAAGGACTCGCCATTTGACTGGACATCAAGCGAGCGTAATGCGAATGAGTATATCGAAATCAACAATCGTACTGGAACCACTGCTCGTGTTTCGTGTTTCCCTGGTCCAAGGGACGAAGATGCATCCAATTATCGTGGTGTAGGAAGCAAGCTGTTGCTCATGGTCTACGATGAGTTTTACTTTTTCAAAGAATGCATCTATCGGACCACTCTCCCATTGGTCAAGATGGATGCTGGAATCTTAATGGTTTCAAGTATGGCACGCAAAAGCGGTACAGCCGTGGATAGGATGATACACCAAAAACTAGAAGACAACACTGATTTGTTCATCCGGATTGATTGGATCAGGGCATGTCCCGATTGTATCGAAGCTGGTACACAGGACAAGTGTAATCACATTCTGCAAGTGCCTCAACATTTTGAATCAAGTGAAGCCAACAGACGTGTGGGTATGCTCATGGAAGTATTTGGAAAGGAGGATCTCATGCGTGAGATTTTCAATGCTGGTGCAAGGAACACCCGAGAGAACATATTCACCCTGGATCAAATCCAACCCTTGCGTGATCCCAATCATGTGTACCGCGCTACCAGTGGAGACGTTCACCAATCCTATTTTGTGGGATTCGATCCAGCTGGTGGAGGTCGATCCAAGTGTGTCATTGTCTCTGGTTTTGTTGACCGTGATACATGGGTGATCACAAGTACCGAAGTCCTCCCCAATCCAAACATTACAACACATGATGCAGCAAAATACCTCATCGAACACGCCGAATCCATCCGAATTCGCATCCCAGGATTGTCACGAGCAAAGGCCATTTTTTGTATCGAGAACAACAGCATCATGGTTGCACCCAGTGTTGCTCAAGCAATCCAATCCTCGCGCTTCACAAACTATACCATTGCATGTGAGCCGGAACGTGTTGCCTATCCAAATCGACTCATGGGTAATGAGAGTGTTGTCAGGCCTGGTATCCGGACTGTACAAAGAAATAAGGAACAACTCCTTGCCACCTATCGATACCTCCTCGATCATCGTCTCCTCCGATTCCATGAAAAGTTTTACTTCCCCCATCCCGAACTCCACTTCCCCGTGACAAGTGAAATGGCACGTGACCAATTCGCTGATGAACTTGCCAACATGTGCATCTATGAGGATACATCACGACGTGTTCGAGAGGGGACAATACCTCCTTGCAAGTATGGTGGATGGACAAGCGATGGGCAGAGAGCAAATGATGACAAATTGATGGCATTGGGCTTCTGTATTCTCTGTCATCCATTCTTTTCTTAGTGGAGAGATGGAAAAGCGACCATGGATGAAGAATGGTGTCACTGAGGATCTGAGTGAAGGTGGCCAATGGGTAATGTTTCTCATGGCAAGTGGGATATTTCTGTTTGTAATCTATTTGGCACTGCGGACGCCTATTGACCGGTTCTTCAATCAATTGACATACCGACCCTCTCGGATGAATGTACCAAAGAAATTTGCTGGACAAAGGATGAAAGATTGTATTAAAACATGAGAATTAATAGTGTTTCCATAATTTACGGCCGCAAATACAATATTTTGTCGGCATTGAATAAGTGCACTCATCGACCGTGACGTTACAGGTAACTTTTTGTGGGGCAAATTGATCCAAACAAATCGCGGTGTGTATGTGTTGCAAGTGTCCCATCATGTTCACGATAGATCCCATGTCACATCCACGAATTAGGGTACAATGTAGTTCTTGTAGTCGTGGGAATGACTTGCCATGAAGCCAAGTCGCCTCTCGAATACAGAGACTATCGAGTGATGGAAATTCCAAAATGGTCTCCATATGAGGGTAAGTTAAGTCATAAGAATACATACAGAGGACTTTCAGGCTTTGATACCCTGCCATGTTGCGAAATGTCCCGACGCAATTGAATAAGACAAGACTCTCGAGGTGAGGACAGTCGACTATTGGATATTCAGCGGTGCCTTCTATAAATTGCAAATGCTTGAGTCGATGTGTTTCACTTCTTTGTGCGCGAACAATGTCCATACTACGCTGATCATTGCTTTCCCCTGTCAATGTCAGAGTTTCCAGGTTGTAGAACATTCGAGTCAGGTTGGGTGGAATGATTCCCCAGTGAAGCAGGTTCAGGTTGGTAATGCTTGGAAAAGTTAGTTGGGTTGTTTTCCACGCATTGCTCGTACAGCAACGGAGTGTCTTTAATCGTGATAATTCGACAAGATTCTCAAGGAGAATGTAGAAACAATCGAGTTTCGAGAGATTATGAAACCATGAAGCATCTATGCCTAACTCCCAGTTGTATAGACTCCGCGTATTTTTGCATCGCGACAAAGTGTGATGTCCCACACACCACTCAGATCGACCGATCTTGGTGACCAGAGCAGGGGCTATATTTTGCATGTAGTGATTGACGAGGCCAAGACGAAGGATGTCGAATGTCTCAAGATGGGATGCAATTTCTTGATACATTTCCCATGGAAGCTCTTCAAATGCCGAACGATAGATGTGGTCCCTTACTGGATCCTCGATTTGTAATACCCTCTTCATGTTCTCTGTTCTAACACAATGATCAAGAGAGATTGTATTAAAACATGAGTGATTCAAGCAAACGCTTTGTCATACAAAAGGATTGTCTTTCCTCGGGGTTTTTTAAAAGCAATCCCCTGAGTACACTCGAATAAGTGTCAATGGTTTCACTCCGGCACTTGTTCTTGAGCACGCTGCTTGGGACGATTGGGCGTTTTATGCGACTAATCAATTGAGACAGGTTCGCACACTTGTCAAACATGTTGGCGCCTGTCATCAGTGCAAAGGCAATTTGGCCAAAGCTCCAAATGTCTGCTGTGTGAGGGGAATATGGTTCTTGGGTATATGGACAGAGCAATACTTCAGGTGCCATATACAATGGTGTGCCCAAGGAGATGTCCAGTTTCCTTGTGTCACATGCGCCCATGTTGAAATCCATGAGTACGATCTTTTTCTGTGTCTCATCGTATGCAATGTTATCCGGCTTGAGATCTCCGTGTGTCACTCCAATTTGATGGCACCCAGTCATGGCGGTGGCAATTTGGTGGAGGATATCAATCACAAATGATGAATCGAGTCCAGGAGTGAGGATACTTTCCAATGTTTTCCGAGAAAGGAGTTCGAGACAAACGACAGATCGATTGTCCGTGATTTGATATTGTCCATAGAAATTGACAATGTACGGCCGGGCATACGATGGAAGTTTTTGACTCAGCAATTTCATCACATTGATTTCCTTGTTGTACAATCGACGCTTGAGATCGCTCTTTGGTCTTACCGGGAAGTCATACACCTTGATTGCAATATCTCTTGCACTTCCATTGATTTTGATGGTTCCCTTAAAAACCATGGATGATGCCCCTTTGCCAAGAAGATTTGCTGGATCAAGACATGCCGTGTATTGAACATTTACCGCATTGTCTGTAAAGTTCAATTGTTCTGTATTGGAACAGAGACACTGAGCAGGTGATGTCACCTCCATGTTGTTTGGGGAATGAGTTAGCTAGTGGATGAGTGGGACCACAATCGCGCGAACAGCCGTTGTCCGTTTCTGTGGCAAGTTGCATTCGATGGTAACAATCTTTAATTGAATTGAATTCAATCCAGTTGCCACGGGTTGTAATGTAATAACCCCTGCATTAATCTCATCAGGGGTGAACCAAACAGGCGAATGCTCATGTCCCTTGGCATGTGGTCGGCGGACCCAATAGCGAAAACCATTGCTGGAGGTACCCTTTGCCATGATTTTCTCCCGTTGTACCATGGTTAGTGGTGGGATGGCCACGCCCGATTTCCACTTACCATCCGTCTTTGATCCGAATGCTAGACGATACTCTCGTCCATGGGTATCAATGTAATCAGCTTTGCCAAACTGACCTGCAGTGGGAAAATCATACCGTGCAGAGAGATAGAATCCCCGCGGAGTGAGACTGTTTTCAGTAACACGAGCTTGGAAGATTGCTCGATCAGCTGAGACCATTTCTCTGGTGCGACGCATAAGGATAATTTGTATAGATGGATTAAATGATTGACAAAAACTACAAAAGTTTCTCCTCGTAAGTGTCCTTGATGTAAAATCGAACCACCTTGATCGCCCTCTTTTGTCCTTGCCTGTAGGCCCTACCAATGGCTTGTTGTTCTTCACCAATGGTCCTTGTATCATATGGGGGTGTCAGGTCCAACAAGATCACATGAGTTGCTTCGATGAGGTTTGTCCCAGAGGCAGACTCTGAGGTGGTCATAAGCATGACCCTGACATTGGAGCTGTCAGCACGAAAATCACGAAGGGCCTTTGACTTTCGATTCACATTACCAACGATCGAGGCAGTGTGGAACTTGTAGTGCTGGCAGAAGGTTGAAATCACCCCGAGCAGGTGATAGTTTCGAGAGAATACCAAAATGCGATGCCAAGAGGCTTCCTCGAGGATGCGTTGTACATAACACATCAT
>Ga0247822_10000234_pt1 | contig 27585 bp, 24 predicted proteins | sample 13C_Cellulose_Da_FD_192423 | JGI IMG/M metagenome (GOLD analysis project Ga0247822, IMG submission 192423) | Soil microbial communities from agricultural site in Penn Yan, New York, United States - 13C_Cellulose_Day30 | ecosystem: Environmental > Terrestrial > Soil > Agricultural land | place...
CGCCAGCACCACCCACGACGACCAGAGCCCGCCGGGCAAGGCTCGGTCGTCGTGGGTGGTGCTGGCGAAGACCGACGCCGACCTGGGCGACGAGATCCTCGGCACAGACTCGGACGAACGATACGGCGCGATCGCCGGTGGGTTCGGGTACGACCTGTTCGACAACGCACGGTACGAGTTCTTCGTCTTCCCGTGGAAGAAACTGCGGACCCAGAAGAACCTGCGGCCGTGGACGGACGACTACTCGGACGTGCTGGCGGTGATGCAGATGAAGGAGATCCAGGCGGTCCGCCGGTTCTTCGGGCTGCCGACTGCGCAGGACGACTGAGGCGCCGCCGTGGCTGACCGGGTGCTGATCCTGGGGGCGTCGGCTCGGGCCGCAGCCGCGTCGGCGCGGCGGGCCGGGCTGGACCCGTTCGCCATCGACCTGTTCGCCGACGCCGACACGCAGCAACTCTGCGACTGCCTGCGCTGCCCGCCGGACCGCTACCCCGAGGGGCTGTTCGAGCTGGCGAAGCAAGCCCCGCCGATGCCGTGGATGTACACCGGCGGGCTGGAGAACTACCCGGAGCTGATCGCCGGCTTGGCCCGCGAGCGAGAGTTATGGGGGAACGGGCCGAACGCTCTCGGATACGCTCGCGATCCATACCAGATTGCCTGGATTCTTGAATACTACGAGCTACCAGGTCCAGGCGTGCGCCATCCATTGACCGGCTTGCCGCCAGAAGGATGCTGGCTACGGAAGCGGCGTGGTGGTTCTGGTGGTCTCGGTGTCCGAATCGCTACCCTCACGGATTTTGAATCTCCTTCCAGCGATCCAGATGGCCATTACTTTCAGCAGTTCGTTCCAGGTCGTTCGATGTCGGTGGCATTCAGTACCGGAGGCAAACTTGTCTGGCAACATCTCATGCTCGGTGTCACGATTCAACTCGTCGGCGAGTCCTGGCTACACGCTCCTCCCTTCCGGTACGCGGGCAACATTGGTCCGGTTGACTTGACGGACGAGATCACTCAACAAGTGCGAACTGCGGGCGACCGGATCGCGACCCATACCGGACTTCGTGGGACGTGGGGCATTGACTTTGTGATGCACCTTGAGTCCCCATATACCATCGAAGTCAACCCCCGATACCCCGCGTCCGCTGAGATCATCGAGTTTGCAACCGGTCGCCCGGTACTGGCGGTGGGCCTCGAAGACTCGGCCCACCCTACGAAGACCGTCGGCAAGGCCATCTACTACGCCCCACACCGCCTCACCTTCCCCGCCTCCGGCCCGTGGGACGACTCCGTCCGCCACGCCGCCGACGTCTGGCGCCGCCCCGACTTCGCCGACGTGCCGCACCCCGGCGAGGTCATCGAGGCCGGGCACCCGGTGCTAACCATCCTCACTGAAGCGGACACCGAGGCGGCATGTCTCGCCCGGTTACAATCACGGGCGGCGGAACTGGACCGCCTGTTCGGGTTCCCCACGCCGGAGGGCGAGTCATGCCGACCCTGAACGATCGGGCCGACCGTGTGGCCAACGAACTGGAGCGCAACGCCGACGCCTTGCGTGTGTCCGTCTCCCGCGTCGGCGGCAGCCGGGTGATCGACTGTGGTGGCGGTGTCACCGGCAGCCTCGCCGCCGGGCTGCTCATGGCCCGCGCCTGCCTCGCCGACCTCGCCGAAGTGGGGTTCGTGCCTTCCCCGATCGCAGAGTTGCCCGGCCCAGCGGTGCAGGTGCGGACCGACGACCCGGTGCGGGCGTGCCTGGCGTCGCAATACGCCGGCTGGCAAGTGTCGATCGATGGCAAGTTCTTCGGCATGGGCTCCGGCCCGATGCGAGCGGCCTATGCCAAGGAGGAACTCTTCCAGCACATCCCCGGCAAGGAGGAGCCGCAGTGCGCCGTTGGGGTGATCGAGTCCCGCAAGCACCCGACGGAAGAAGTGGTCTCGTCGCTGGTCCGCCGGCTGCCGCCGTCGGTGGAGCGACTAACGTTACTCGTTGCCCCGGCGTCGAGTCTCGCCGGCAACGTGCAGGTTGTGGCCCGCTCCGTCGAGACGGCCCTGCACAAGCTCCACGAACTCAAGTTCGACGTGAAGCAAGTCGTCAGCGGATACGGCGTCGCCCCGCTGCCGCCGGTCGCCCGTGACGAACTGGCCGCCATCGGCCGGACCAACGACGCCATCCTCTACGGCGGTCGGGTGACGCTCTGGGTGCGGACCGACGACGAGCATATTGAGGCGCTCGGCCCGCGGGTGCCGTCGAGTGCGTCGAAGGACCACGGGGCACTCTTCGCAGAACTCTTCGCCCGGTACGGCGACTTCTACAAGATCGACCCGCTCTTGTTCTCGCCCGCCGAGGTGACGTTCGTGAACCTGAAGACTGGCAACTGTCACACGTTTGGCCAGGTCGAACCGGCGTTGTTGCGGAAGTCGTTCTACGGGGAGTAACAGTCGTGCGGATCGCCCTGCTCTCCGGCGGCACAGGCTGGCACGTTAAAGACCTGGCGCGGGCCGCGGCCGACCTCGGCCACGCCGCCGGCATCCTCGACTTCCGCCGACTATCCGCCGGTGCCCCCAGCCAGGGATACGAACCGCTTGCCGGCTACGATGCCGTGGTCGTCCGCACCATGCCGGCCGGGTCGCTGGAGCAGGTTGTCTTCCGCATGGACATGCTCCACGCGGCGGCTGCGGCCGGCGTCCTGGTACTCAACCCGCCGCGGGCCGTCGAGGCGTGCGTGGACAAGTACCTGACCAACGTCCGGCTCCTCGCCGCCGGGCTGCCGGTGCCGGAGACGGTCGCCTGCCAACGGGCCGACGACGCCCTGATGGCGTTCGACCGCCTCGGCGGCGATGTGGTGGTGAAGCCGCTATTCGGCGCCGAGGGTCGCGGTATGGTGCGGGTGATCGACCCCGAACTGGCGTGGCGGACCTTCCGTGCCATCGAGCAGACTGGCGGGGTGATCTACCTGCAACGGTTCGTCCGCCACCCCGGCTGGGATCTGCGGGCGTTCGTGATCGGCGGCAAGGTGGTCGCGGCCATGAAGCGCACAGCCCGCGGCGACTGGCGGACGAACGTCGCCCAGGGCGGCACCGCCGAGCGGGCCGAGTTGGCTTTTTCCGAACGCAAGCTGGCCGTGCAGGCGGCCGAGGCGGTCGGGACGGCGGTGGCCGGTGTGGACTTGTTGCCGGGGCCGGGTGGGGAGTGGTTCGTGATCGAGGTAAACGCGGTCCCCGGCTGGCGGGCGCTCGCCGCGGTAACAGGGCATGACATCGCAAGGACGGTCGTCCGGTTCCTGGCCGAGGAGTACCGGCTGTGAAGTTCAATGTTAGCATAAGAGAGCAGATCGCGTGCATCTGGGAGGTGTGCTCCCGAAAAGTCGGGAATGTCCACCCTGGCGCCTCGTTCGCCGATACGACGTTCACGGACTTTTTGCTCAGTGCTGCGGCGATGGATGTGACCTTCAACTGCCAAAACTACGGTGGTGTCGGACCGGCGATCTACCTGACCGTGGAAGATAATAAGCGACTGGTCGGCAAAAACACTAACCTCGGTATTACCTTACTACTAGCTCCGCTCTGCGCCGCGGGGATGCCCTTTCGATCCATGTTGCCAAGCATCTTAAACTCGCTGACCGTCGCCGACGCTGTACAGGTCTACCACGCCATCCGCCTCGCCAACCCCGGCGGCCTCGGTGACGCCCCGGACCAGGACGTCCGCTCCGAGCCAACTGTCACCCTGCTCGAAGCGATGAAGCTCGCCGCAGACCACGACCTGATCGCCCGACAGTACGCCAACGGGTTCGCCGACGTCTTCGACTTCGGCGTGCCCGCGTTCCTCCAAGGGCTGGAGCAGTTCGGCTGCGTCGAGGCCGCGGTCATCGACTGCCAACTCCAGTGGCTCTCCGCGTATCCCGACTCGCTCATCGCCCGTAAGAACGGTCCGGCCATCGCCGAGGACGTTCGGCAACGCGCCGTTGAGGTGCTGCGGCTCGGCGGACTCTCCACTACCGAGGGCCGCGCCGCCGGGTTCGCGCTAGACCGGCACCTGCGCTCCGACGGCAACAGGCTCAACCCCGGCACCACCGCCGACCTGATCACCGCTTGCCTGTTCGTCGCCCTGCGGGAGAATAAGGTAGCGCCCTCCGCACCGTTCCGCTGGAACGTCCCCGACTGGCTCTAATCATGGCCTCCGAACGCTACGTCGTCCGCGTCACCAAGGACCACCTGGTCTTCTGCTCTGGCCACTTCATCAGCTACGCCGGCCACCAGTGCGAGCGGCTGCACGGCCACAACTACCGCGCCACCGTCGAGGTCGAGGGGCCGCTCGACGAAAACTTCTACGTCTTCGACTTCATCGCGCTGAAGCAGCGCACGAAAGAGATCACCGACGAACTCGATCACCACATGCTGCTCGCCACAGCAAACCCGGTCATCAAGGTCGAGGAGCAATCGGGCCGCGTGCGGGTGACGTACCGTGACCGCGAGTGGATCTTCCCGCGCGAGGACTGCGTCCTGCTCCCCATCGAGAACACTACCGCCGAGTTGATCGCCCGCTACATCGCCGGCCGGCTCGCCGACGCCCTCCGCACCCGGCACAACTTCTCCCCGATCGTCCTCCGCGTCGAGGTCGAGGAGAACGTCGGCCAGTCCGCGACTTACGAGTGGCGCCCGGCCTGACCGAGCTACGTCGTTTGCAGGCCCCGATCTCCAGACGCATTTCAGTAGCACGTCCCACTGACTTCGTATTCCGTTTCGATTCGAGCGGCTTGCCGTCTATCATCCGGTTGTTTCTGCCGGCGACCGGACCCGGCCCGCATAACTGACCCCCCAACACCGGACCGCATGATGGCCAACCCGCCCGACGCCAAGCCCGGCCCGTCGGCCCACGCCGCCGAGGGGTCGGGGTTTCGCCTGCTCACCCCGCTCAACGTGATGGTCCTGGCCGTCCCGGTGGCGGTCGCCCTCAAGTTCGCCGGGGCGTCGCCAGTGTGGGTGTTCGTCGGCGCGGGGCTGGGCATCATCCCGCTGGCCGGGTACATGGGCAAGGCGACCGAGGCGCTGGCCGAGCGGCTCGGCGCCGCGGCCGGCGGCCTGCTCAACGCCACCTTCGGAAACGCCGCCGAACTCATCATCGCCCTAATGATTCTGTCTCGCGGCCCCGAGCTGTACCCGCTCGTCAAGGCGACCGTCACCGGCTCGATCATCGGCAACCTGCTCCTGGTGCTGGGGCTGGCGATCCTGGTCGGCGGGCTGCGGTTCAAGACCCAGAAGTTCGACCGCACCCACGCCGGGGTCGGGGCCACCCTGCTGGCCATCGCGGCCGCGGGACTGTTGGTCCCGACCCTCTTCTTTTACCTGCTCCCCTCGGGCCGTGCCGGGCAGACGCCCGCCGAGATCCACCTGAGCGAGGAGATCGCCGTTGTCCTGATCGTGATCTACGGGCTGAGCCTGGTGTTCACCCTGCACACGCACCGGCTCATCAGCGGTGCGGAGCAGGACCGGCACCCGGAGCAACGAGCGGGCCACGACCACTGGGGCGTGGGGCTGGCGCTGGGGGTGCTGCTGGCGTCCACCGCCGGTGTCGCGGTGCTCAGTGAGTGGCTGGTCAACGCGATCGAGCACGCCGGTCCCGTTCTCGGGATGACCGAGATCTTCATGGGTGTGATCGTCGTGGCGATCGTGGGCAACGCGGCCGAGCACTCGACCGCGGTGCTGGTCGCCTACCGCGACCGGATGGACCTGTCGCTCCAGATCGCGGTCGGCAGCAGCATCCAGGTGGCGCTATTCGTCGCACCTGTGCTGGTGTTCGCCAGCCTGCTGATGGGTCACTCGCCTCTACTCGACCTGCACTTCACCCCGATGGAGGTGGCGGCGGTGGTGCTAAGTGTCGCCATCACCGCGCTGGTCTGCCAGGACGGCGAGTCGAACTGGCTGGAGGGGGCGATGCTCCTGGCCCTGTACCTGATCCTCGGCCTCGCGTTCTACAACCTGCCGGCCGCCCCCTGACACCCGCCCGGAGGCACCCTCATGGCCCTGCGAATCGAGGACTACGCGCTGATCGGCGACTGCCAGACGGCGGCGCTGGTCGGCACCGACGGGTCGATCGACTGGCTGTGCCTGCCGCGGTTCGACTCGGACGCGTGCTTCGCCGCGCTCCTGGGTACGCCCGACCATGGCCGCTGGCAGGTCGCCCCGACGACACCGGTTCGTTGCGTCCGCCGGTCGTATCGCGGCGACACACTGGTGCTGGACACGGAATTCGAGACGGACGGCGGCGCGGTCCGCGTCACCGACTTCATGCCGATCCGCGGCAAGGCGCCGGACGTGGTGCGGATCGTCGAGGGGGTGCGCGGCCGGGTGTCGATGCGGTCGGAACTGGTGATCCGGTTCGACTACGGGTCGTTCGTCCCGTGGGTCCGGCGGGCGGCCGACGGAATCCGTGCCGTCGCCGGCCCGGACTCGCTCCAACTCCACACGACCGCCGAGACCCACGGCGAGAACCTGAAGACGGTCTCCGAGTTCGCGGTGGCCGCGGGTCAGCGAGTGCCGTTCGTGCTCACCTGGGAGCACTCTTACGAGCCGGAGCCGGCGGCGATCGACCCGGAGCAGGCGTTGCGGGACACCTTGTCGTGGTGGGGCGAGTGGTCGGCCCGCTGCACCTACGACGGCGAGTGGCGCGACCTGGTCGTGCGGTCGCTCATCACGCTCAAGGCTTTGACATACATGCCGTCCGGTGGGATCGTGGCGGCCGCGACCACCTCGCTGCCGGAGAAGATCGGAGGCGTGCGGAACTGGGACTACCGCTACTGCTGGCTGCGAGACGCCACCCTCACCCTGTTGGCCCTGATCAACGCCGGGTTCGTGGACGAGGCCCGGGAGTGGGGCGACTGGCTGCTGCGGGCCGTGGCCGGCGACCCGAGCCGGACGAAGATCATGTACGGGCTGGCCGGGGAGCGGCGGCTGCCCGAGTACGAAGTACCGTGGCTGCCGGGGTACGAGGGATCGAAGCCGGTCCGGGTCGGGAACGCCGCCCACGACCAGTTCCAGCTCGATGTGTACGGCGAGGTCTGCGACGTCCTGCACCACGCCCGGCTGGCCGGCTTCCGGCCGCGAGAGGTGAGCTGGAACCTGGCCCGATCCCTGGTCGGGTTCGTCGTGGCCGCGTGGCGCGAACCGGACGAGGGCATCTGGGAAGTCCGCGGCCCCCGGCAGCACTTCACCCACTCGAAGGTCATGGCCTGGGTCGCCCTCGACCGGGTCATCAAGTCGGCCGAGCACTTCAAGATGGAGGCCCCGCTCAGGGAGTGGCGGCGGGTGCGAAAGGCGATCCACGACCGCGTCTGTCAGGACGGGTACAACGCCGAACTCAACTCGTTCACCCAGGCGTTCGGGTCGAAGCTGCTCGACGCGAGCTTGCTGATGATCCCGCTGGTCGGGTTCCTACCGCCGGACGACCCGCGTGTCGTCGGGACGGTGGCCGCGGTGGAGAAGTACCTGCGCAAGGACGGGTTCGTGGCCCGGTACGACACCGGACAGACCAACGACGGCCTACCGCCGGGCGAGGGGGCGTTCCTGCCCTGCACATTCTGGCTGGCCGACTGCTACGCTCAGATGGGCCGGCGCGACGAGGCCCGGGAGCTGTTCGGGCGGCTGACCGGCCTGTGCAACGACGTGGGCCTGCTCGCCGAGGAGTACGACCCCGTGGCCGGTCGGCTGGTCGGCAACTTCCCGCAGGCGTTCAGTCACGTCGGGTTGGTGAACACCGCGTTCAATCTGTCTCGACCGGCCGAGTGCCCGGCCGAGCAGCGCAAGCGAGCGTGACGCCGCTCGTCACACCGCGGTCCGCTGATACCGTTCCCGCTCCCAGTTGAATTCCCGGTCCCGCCGCAGGTGGTGGTAAGCCAGCCCGACGAACGCGATCCCCAGCCCGATCACCGCGCATGCCGTCAGGAAGATCAGGATGAACACCAGCGGCCGGTCCATTTGAGACAGCTTCACCAGGACCGGGGTCCCGTCGTCGGTCCCGGCCCGGACCGCCTGATACCGGTTGCCGATCCCGATGGCGGTCAGCCCCAGGCCGAGGAACGCCCCCGCCGCGATGATCGCCCCGCAGAGTGCTCGCATCGACACGCCCTCCCGTGTGAGGCCCGTCGGGGCCGGTTATCGCAGCATGCCTTCCAACATCGACAGCGCCCCGCCGCAGACCAGCAGGATCACGCCCAGGATCATGATGATTGCGCCGCAGCCGCAGCTCGGCCAGCAGCCGTAGGGGCCCTTCGGTCCCCACTGCTCATTGCCGCCGCCGACCCGACCGAAGAACCCGCCGCCGCCCAGTCCGCCGTCGGTGCTCATGAGACCGGCCCTCGTGGTGTTGCCGCCGCTCACCGCGGCGAAGCGACCCGCCCCTCGTCGAACGCCTGCTTCGCCGCCCGGGCCTGCGGCGCCCACCGCCGGATGTCGCGGACCCGGGTCTCCGGGCTGGGGTGGCTCGACAGGAACTCGGGCAGCCCCGCTCCGCCCCGGGACATCATCCGCTGCCAGAACTCGGCCGCCTCGTCCGGGTCGTACCCCGCGAACGGCAGCAGGAAGACGCCGATGTGGTCGGCTTCCGACTCCTGCTGCCGGTCATATTGAAGGCTACTCAGGATGTTCCCGCCGCCCTGCAGCCGGGCCACCCGCTCGCTACCGTGGTGCGCCAGGGCATGGGCCATCTCGTGCGCCAGCACAGACGCCAGTTCACCGTCGTCCGCGGCCACCCGCAGGATGCCGGTGAATACGAAGATCTTGCCGGCCGGCAGGCAGAAGGCGTTGGCCTGCCGCTCGCGGATGACATCGGCCTCCCACTCGAACCGGTAGCCCCGCACCTTCAGGTTGATCTCCCGCTGAAGTGGTTCGATCCCGGCGGCCCGTACCAGCTTTTCGGCCACCCGGCGGACCCGTTGGACATCCGGGGCGTCGTCCGGCAGGATCAAGTCCCGGTACTCGGCTCGCACCTCCTGGGCGGTCCGACGGCCGACCGCCAGTTCCTGCTGCGGGGTCAGGGCGAGCGCCTGATCTCGTCCGCCGGGGCCGTCCCCGGGCCGCTGCGGCGCCTCGGCGAGGCCACACCCGGCGATCAGGACGGCCACCCAACAGACCGCCGCGCGTGCTCGCATCGGTTGCCCCCGGGCTGATCGTCACCCGGCTCGCGACTCAATTGGCGGCCCGGGCGCAACCATGTTAGGCAGCACCTTGGACCAACGGGCAAGATTTCGTACCGTTCTTCCGGGAGGACTGGGACCAAACATGACCTCGACCGACGCCATCGTAGTCGGGCAGGGCTTCGCGGGGACGGCCGTGGCTTGGGCCCTCCGGTGGTACGGGCACCGTGTCACCGTCATCGATCGGGCGTCCGATGTGACAGCATCCCGGGTCGCGGCCGGGCTGATTACACCAATCACCGGCCAGCGTCTGGCGAAGTCATGGCAGTTCGACGAGCTGTGGCCGGCGGCGACGGTGTTCTACCGACGGGTCGAGTCGGAACTTCGATCCCCGGTCCTCCACCTCGGCCCGTCGCTTCGACTCTTTGCCGACGCCGGCGAGGTGGCCGTCTTCGGCCGTCAGGCGAACCGCTTCCCCGAGTTGGTCGGCCCGCCCGATCCGCCGGTGGTCGTCGAAGCATTCACGGCCCCGCTTGGGGGGTTCCAGATGGCGCCCGCCGCGTGGCTGGACGCGACGGCGTACCTCGACGCTTCACGACGCCACTTCGAGCGAGAAGGCTGTTATCTCTCGGCGAAGGTGGACCCGAGTCACGACATCGAACTGGCCCCCGACTGGGTTCGACTGCCCCGTCTCGATATCCGCGGCCGCTGGCTCGTGTTCTGCCAGGGGTACGACGCGGCGGGCAATCCGTGGCTACCCGGCATGCAGGTCCACCCGGTCCAGGGCGAGATCCTGACACTGCGGATCGCCGGTCTGAGCGAGCGACGGGTCGTCCACCGGGGGGTCTGGCTCGCCCCGCGCGGCGGCGACACCTTCCTGGCCGGCTCGACGTACGACCGCGGCCGCCACGACAGCGTCCCCACGACCCGCGGCCGGGACGAGATCTGTGCGCGAGTACGGGAGTTCCTCCGCCTGCCGTTTGACGTGATCGACCACCGGGCGGCGGTGCGGCCGGTCGCCCCCGGGAACCGGCCGGTGTTCGGTGTGAACCCCGAACGCCCTCAACTGGGTTACCTGAACGGGCTTGGCTCGAAGGGGGCACTCCAGGCGCCATACTTCGCCGACTTGCTGGCGAGCCGGCTGGTAAGTACCTGGTAAGAAAGCCGCATACCTGATCGCGTGTGATCGCAACCAACAAGGGTCGTGCCGATGGACTTGCAACTGACGGGCGACACGGCCGTGGTCTTCGGCGCGGCGCGGGGGCTGGGGTACGCGATCGCGGCGGCGTTCGCGGCCGAGGGGGCACGGGTGGTACTTGCCGACGCATCCGCCACGGTGGCCGAGGCCGCACGCGCCGTCCCCGACGCCCGATCCGCCGTCGTGGACGTGACGGATTACCCGGCGGTGCGGGCCTACGCCGAGCGACTCTTGTCCGAGCCCAGCGGCGTGCATCACGTCGTGTACGCGGTCGGGGTCGGGTCAGGGAAGTTCGGGTTCCCGTTCTGGAACCTTGACCCGGCGGACTGGGACCGGGTGCTGCGGGTGAACCTCGTCGGGGCGGCGAACGTGGCCCACGCCTTCGCCCCGGCCATGGCCGCGGCCCGGCGGGGGACGATGGCGTTCCTCTCGTCGGTGGCCGGGCAGATCGGGTCGCAGTCCGACCCGCCCTACAGCGCCGCCAAGGCCGGGCTGATCAACTTCGCCCAGTGTGCGGCCAAGGACCTGGCGCCGTTCGGCGTGCGGGTGAACACGCTCTGCCCCGGCATGGTGCAGACGCCGCTGAACCGATCCGTCTGGCAGTCGTGGGCGGACCGCCAGCCGGCCGACGCGCGACAGTCCTACGAGGAGTGGACGGCGGAAAAGATCCGCCGGCTGGTCCCGCTCAACCGGTGGCAGACGCCCGAGGACGTGGCCGCGATGGCGGTCTTCCTGGCCTCGCCGCGGGCGCAGAACGTCACCGGCCAGACGATCAACGTGGACGGCGGATACGTCATGAGATGACGGCCCCGCCCCATCGAATCAGTCACCGGACCTGGAGTTGCGAGCGGCCGCGAGGCAAATCGAAACAGACGACAACGTCACGGCCGTCACGCCGCCAGGTGCCGGATTTCAGGTCTAGCGGCCTCGACACCTCACGCAGGGCGGCCGCCTCCTTGCCCGTCGTGATCCGCGGCGCGGCGTCCCCGGCAGACTCCACCTTCAGGGTGAACCGCGGGCTGGCGAACGGAGCGTCCAGCGCGACCACGCCGTCCGCGTGCCCGATCCGCGTCAACTCCTTCGCCGCCCAGTACCTGGCGATCTCGCTGAGCTTCATCCACAGCAGGTGGTCGTACCGCTTGTGCAGCCGACGGACCGCCTCCTGAAATACCTTGAACCCGACCTCCTCGCCGTTGAAGTAGATGCCGGTCCAGTGGCAGACCAGGCAGGCCGGCTCGCCCCGCTCGACCACGTCCACCAGCCGGCCGGACTTCAGGTCCGCGGTGATGAACTTGTCCACGCTGCCACGGTCGGAGCAGTCCCAGCCGCCGGTCCAGTCGCCGGTGCAGCCGATGACAGACACCACACACTTCGGGTCAGGACCGTCCAGGCCGGAGACGTTCTCGACCCGCGGGGCAACGCTCCGGTCGCCCCGGTCGTACAGGTGGCGGAAGTAGTGCGGAACCTCCGCCTTGAAGACGTCGCGGCACGACTCCAGCGTGGCCCGTGATAACTCCGGGAGAACCCTGCCGGCGAACCCGCCGGGCGTGGTGATCCCCTCACACGGCAGTCCGACGTTCTTGAGGATCTTCAGCGCGTAGGCCATGTAGTCGGCCAGCTCGTCCGCCGACCGGCCGACGGTCCAGTCCCAGTTCTCCTGATACCGAATGCTCCGTTCGGGGTGCGGTTGGCCGGTTTTCGTGTCGATGACCCAGGTGTGCGTGACCATCTCCGGGTGGATGTCCCAGTCCGACAGCAGGCGCTTGCGGACGAGATCCAGGCTGTTGTCGAGGGCCTCGGCCGTCCAGCCGGGGAGGACGCGGTCGAGCCGGCCGACGCACGCCGGGTACGGGACGACGCTGTACTTTCCCTTGACGCCGTGTTCGCCGCACCAGTCGGCGAACTTGCGGACGAAGTCGTCCGGGATCTCGTTCGGCCAGTCGCGCCACGGCTGCCGCCATTCCCTCTTCTTGCCCCAGGCGGCGGCGAACTGCGGGATCGCGAACTTGTTCAGGTTCACCAGGCAGGTCGAGTCGTCGATGATGAACGACACCGGCACCCGGCCCTGCGGGTTGAGGACCGTCACGCCCTTGTCGCGGGCCGGCCGGTCGCCGGGCACCTGGGCGAACACACCAGAGGTGAGGCTCGCCGCGCCGAACGACTGGGCCGCCGTCCGCAAGAAGTGCCGCCGCGTAACCTGCTCCATCGGACGGACCCCCTTATCACCCGGAGAGCCAGCGGTCGAGGTTGTCGCGAACGAACTCATCGTCGGTCAGGTGCGGGTAGGCGCGGCAGACGCGGTCGATCTCCTCGGCCTGGCCAGGGCTGAGCGTCTCGCGCGGGTCCAGGCACCACGTCCCGGCCAGAATCCCCTGGCGGCGCAGCACCTCGTGGACCCCGGCAATGCAGCCGGCGAACCCGTTGGCCGCGTCGAAGATCGCCGCGTTGGCGTCGGTCAGTTCGCCGTTGAGGCGGAGCAACTCCGCCGGTACGGCCCCGCCGGCCGTTACCTCGTGGCAGGCCCGCAGCAACTCCACCGTCCGACGGGTCCAGACCGCCCACTGGCCGAGCAGCCCGCCGACGATCCGCCGCTCGACCTTCTGGACGCAGTTCTGGAACCGGAACGGCGTCACCAGGTCGAGCACGATGTTGTCGTCGTTCCCCGTGTACAGGGCGATATCGTCGCGGCCGGCCTCGACCACCGCCCGCACCACGTCGAGCGTCTGGTAACGGTTGAACGGCGCGATCTTGACCGCGACCACGTTCTCGACCTCGGCCAGCCGCCGCCAGAACCCGAACGGCAGCACACGCCCGCCGACCGCCGGCTGGAGGTAGAAGCCGACGACCGGCAGGACCGCCGCCAGCCGCCGGCAGTGGTTGAGGAGCCCGTCCTCGGTCTCGGCCTGAAGCGCCCCCAGGCTCACCAGCACCGCGTGGTAGCCGCACTCGCGGGCCAGTTCCGCCTCGGCGACCGCCTGTCGGGTCGGGCCGCAGGCACCGGCAATCCGCACGACCGGCTCCGGCCGGCGGCGGTCGGCCCGGTCCATCTCCTCGGCGACCAGTTCCAGCACCGGCCGCAACAGGGCGTGCTTCGGGTCGCGGATGGCGAACTGCGTCGTGTGGACGCCGACCGCCAGCCCACCGGCCCCAGCGTCAAGGTAGTACCGGATCAATACCCGCTGACGGCGCTCGTCGAGCCGCCGGTCGGCTGTCAGCGCCAGCGGGCAGGCCGGGATCACCTGCCCGCGCCGCAGGGCGCCACCGACCCGTGAGTCAAGTCGTATCGTCATGGGAGTTCGTTTCGGCTCGCTCGGGAAGTACGGTCGGGGGACTCGGCCTTTATCGCCCGCCGGGGTCTCTACGCTGGAGCGGGCCGATGTACTCGGTCGCGATCACCACGTCGTCGAACCAGACCCTGCTGACGTGCCCCTTCACCGCTTTCGTTATGTAGACGTACAGCCAGACATAATTGAGATTCAACTCCTTTGCGGTCCGCCAGCGGAAACCATCGAACGGGGCGCCGCCCTCCGGCACGGTGAACGACTCCGGGCCGCTCTTCGCGTCGCTCCACCGGATCCCTTCGCCCCCTTCACCGCGCTGGAACTTGTCGTATACCCACTTCCCCTTCGGGAAGCCCTTGCCGAGGTGGCCGACCGACTTGCCGTCGATCCACAGGGCCGCCTCGCCGTTAGAGTCGCCGACGTCGTTCATCTTTACCATGAACTCGACGCACACCCACTTGCTGCGCTCGACCTTCAGCTTCGGGTCGCGGATGAAGGTGTTGCCCCAGGTCTGCCCCCTCGGCGGGCTGCCGCGCATCTCGCACCAGTACGTGTAGAAGTCCCAGACCCAGTTGTTGCCGAACGGCTCGACCCCCACGGTGAACGTCTTGTCGCCGGCCGGCCGCAGCCCGGCCCCGCCCTGCGGCCACGACGTCGGCGGGTTGTAGCCGCCGATGTTCGTGCCAAAGTGGTGGATCGGGGCACACTCGGGGTCAAACTTGACGTAGAACCGGGCATAGAGTTTGTCATAACCCGGTTTGAGCCGACGAAACAGTTGCCCGCCGGTCCCCTGTCCGCCGACGTGCGTCACCAGCAGCGATTGCTTGCCGCCGCTACCTGCCGGCACGTCGGCGGACAGGGAAAGGTTGTCCGGCCCGGAGGCCGTCTCCCAGCGGCTCGTCACCCCGGCGAGGCCCTTGGCCTCGAAGTTCTCCGCGAAGATGACCCGTGGGTCTTTCTCGATGCCCGCGTCGCCGGGATACCCGTCCGCGATGCCGGCGGTGTTCGGCTTCGCGTCCTGCTTCACCTGTCGCAGTCGCTCGAGTCGTTCGCGCCCGCGGCGGTCGATCCAGGACGTGCGGCACTCCTCGCACAGTTCCTCGAAAAGCCGGATCGCCTCGTCCGTCTTGCCGGCGCGGGCCAGCGCCTCCGCTTCCCTGAACCGCTCCTCGCCGGTGGTCAGCCCGGCGGCCATGATGCGGATGGCCTCCTCGCGGGTGACGTTCGACGGCACCTTGGCGAGCACCGGCGGGTTCGGGTCGGTGAGGACGCCGTAGGCAGCCGGGACCCGCTCGCGGAACAGCCGGCCGCGCATGTCCTGCTGCATATTGAACGCGTCCCCGCCCTGGCGGCTGCCGGCCGGGTCGATGTCCGCGATCGCCAGGCCGTCATCGCCCTCGGCCTGCGCGACGATCTTGCCCTGCGGGGAGATGATCATGCTCCCGCGGCCGCGCTGGGCGACCACCAGCCAGACGAAGTTCTCCACCGCCCGGGTGCGGAACGCGGCCAGGCTGACGTCGCCGTCCCCGATCGCCGCCCCACCGAGGGTCGGGTGGAAGATCACGTCCGCCCCCTGCAGCGCCAGACACCGCGGCGCCTCCGGGAAGACCATGTCGTAGCAGATCAGCATCCCGACGGTGCCCAGGCCGGGCGCCTCGAACACCGGGAACCGGTCGCCGCGGGCGTGGCCCTGCTCGGGCAGCGGGAGGTTGACCTTGTGGTACCGGCCGATCTCCTTGCCGTCCCGCCCCAGCAGGAACGCGGTGTTATGCGAGGTGCCGTCCGGCTCGACGGTGTCGTTGCAGCAGACGAGGTACATGCGGTGCTTCGCCGCCGCCTTCCCGAGCCGGTCGAGCATCCGCGTCACCGCCTCGGGCAATACCTCCCGAAGCCGGGTCGGGTGGGCCACCTCCCACTTGAGCAGGCCGAGCGTGTCCTCCGGCAGCGCCACCGCGCCGCAGCCGGCCTCCCCGGCCTTGTGGACGAGCTTCTCCAACTCACCGAGTGAGGCATCGACGCGGGCCAGCGCCTCGGCAGGCGTCAGCCGGTAATCGATGGTCCGGTTCCGCGGCTGGGCGGCCGCGACGCGTATCACCGACTTGCCCTTCGGGGCCGGCGGGGCGTCGTCGCCGGCACTGGCCGGTGTGGGCTGCCCAACACCCAGGAACAGTGCGCAGAGGACGGAAAGGCACGGCTTACTCAGCAGGTGGAGCATGTCCATCGACCCCTTGGGGCGTTGCAAGGCGATCATAGTGTCAGCGGCCCTTCGAGGGTGGCTTCGGTTCAACAACTTCGGGGAGCGCCTCGCCCTCACGCAGCCGCCACCAGCGCTGGCCTTCCAGGCCGGTGAAGGTTTGCTCGCGTCCCGAGGGCCAGCGGACCGTGACGCGCTCCGCCCGCTTCGCCGCGCCGAGCCCGACGAGCAAGCGTCGCTCGCTCGCCGACAGATAGCTGCCGCCGCCGTTCACGAAGCGGACCTGCTTGCCGGCCGTGGTTTCGATCTCAACGCGCGCGCCGATCGCGTTGCGGTTGCTCGTCTTGCCATCCCCAACCAGTTCTAGACGCAGCCAACCGTGGGCCGTCTCCGTGCGATTGTGTAAGAGCGCGATCGGGCCGCCGACGTGGCTGAAGGCCAGATCGGGCCGGCCGTCGTTGTCGAAATCCGCCCAGGCCAGTCCGCGGCCGACGCGCGGCTCCCGGAAATAGACACCCACCTCGGCCGAGCCGTCCCGGAAGCGCCCCGACCCCTGACCGAGGAAAAGCTGTGCCTCCTGGGCGTAGGGCGCGCTATAGACCTCGGCGGCATGGCGTTCGACGTGACCGTTGGCGACGGCCAGGTCGAGCCGGCCGTCCAGATCGACGTCACAGAAGACCGTGCCGAAGCCGAGCCGGTTCAGACTCGGCACACCCAGGCCGGAGCGGTGCGTCCCGTAGTGGAAGTGCATGCGGCCCGCGTTCAGGAAGAGGACGTTCGGCACGCCGTGAAAATTGGTCACGAACAGAGAGGGCCGTCCGCTGTCGTCCAGGTCGCCCGCGTCGACGCCCATGCCCGCGATGTTCTCGCCGCTCGACCCCACGGCGCAGCCGCTGAGCATGGCCTTCTCGACGAACTTTCCGCCGCCCTGGTTGTGGAAGAGGTAGGCCGGCCGCATGTCGTTGGCCGCGTAGATGTCGATCCGCCCGTCGTCGTCCAGATCGGTGAGAACCACGCCGAGCCCGGGCGCGGGCGACGCGGCGGCGACGCCGGACGTTTCAGTCACGTCGGAAAACTTCCCGTCGCCCTCGTTGCGATAGAGCCGGTGCGTCACCGCGGCGAACTGACTCGGCATGCAATTGAAGAGCACTTTCTCGGGGCCGTACTCGCAGAGTGGGTAATTCGCGAGATCGACCTCGACATAGTTGCACACGTAGAGATCCAGGTCGCCGTCACCCTCGATGTCGCCCCAGCCACAACTCGTGGCCCAGTGTGGGTCGTGCAGGCCACCCGCCCTGGCGGTCACGTCCGCGAACCGCCGCCCGCCCCGGCCGTCGGGTTCGTTGTGATAGAGGATGACGCTACCCCAACAGGTCACCACGAGATCGTCGAAACCATCGCCATCGAAATCGCCGACCGCGCAGCCCATGCCGAAGCCCGCGCGGGCCAGGCCAGCCGCCTCGGTGACGTCGGCAAACGTCCCGTCGCCGGTGTTCCGGTAAAGCTTGTTCGTGGGGAGCAGACCGTCTGCGGACGAGGACCGGACGGGGCCGTCCTGAACGCAGAACAGGTCGAGCCAGCCGTCGGCGTCATAGTCGATCCAGCCCAGTCCGCTGCCCATCGTCTCGAGGATGTAGTTCCGCGGCGTGGCCGGGTCGAAGTGCCGGAACCCGATCCCACCGACGGCGGCGACGTCCACGAACCAGGGGACTCCTGGGGTCTGCGTCCCAGAGAGCGGCGGCGCGGCGACAGTGTCGGAAGACGGAGTGGAGGGGAACAGGAGAACGAACACCAGGGCAACCCCGGCAAGGGCAAGGGCCGTTGCCACACTCAGGCGAAGCCAGATCGTAGGAACGGTTGGCTTCACCGGGTCACCCCGTCCCGCCCTGCCAGGCGTCGATGCTCGGCCGCCTTCGCCGACTCGCCCTTCTGGCCGTAGTACGAAGCCAGAAGCCGGTGTGCGGCAGCGTACCCCGGGTCCTCCCTGAGTACGACCTGTAGTGAAGCGAGTGCTTCCTCGGCCCGGCCGCTACCGAAAAGTAGTTCGGCGCGCCGGACCCGCACGGCCAGGCTCTCCGTCTCACCCGGTTGGGCTGTGTCTTTCTCGAAGTTCTCCCGCTGAACCCCGGCCAGCACGCGCTGGGCTTCCTCGGTCTGGCCAGCCCGGGCCAGGGCCAGACCGAGGTGGTAGCGGGCTTCCTTGTGTGAGCCACCACCCTCCGCGATCACCCGGCGCAGAAGCGGTATCGCCCGTTCCGCTTCATCCGCCTCGTAGTGAAGGACCGCGAGGAGCAGGAGACCGGGCGTGAACTGGGGCTGGCGAGCAAGAAGCTTGTTGAGAAGTGCCCGCGCTTCCGCGTTGGCGTCGCGGGCGTGGCACACCCGCGCCTGAAGGTAGAGCAATTCCTGATCGTCCGGTTGTCGCTGAAGATACCGGCGGCAGACGTGATCCGCGTCTTCGAACCGACCACTCGCCAGGCTGAACCAGACGACCTTTCTCGCCGTCGAGTCGTCGTTGGGCTCCAACTCGATGACGCGTCGCCCGTCCTCCAGCGCCAGTTCCTTGAGCCGCTGCTGTTCGTCCAGGGGCTTGACCCGCTGTGCACTCTGGTGCCGCAGGTCCATGCGAAGCCTGTGGGGTTCCGCCTGCTCCGGACGCAGTTGACACCAGTGTGTCAGAACCTGTTCGGCCTCGGCCGGGTTCTCCGTGCGGAGCAGTCCGACGGCCAGCGGTTTGAGGAGTTCGACGTTGTCCGGGTCGTACTCAAGCGCGCGGCGAAGCCCCGACTCGGCGTCACGATAGCGACCTTGCCGGGCCAGGCGGACGGCCTCCTGTCCCTCACGACTCGCCTCCGATCGCTCCCAGACGAGCCAGGCGACCACGCTCAGCGCCAGAACCGTCGCCGCCAAGCCGCCACGCAGGAGCCAGCGGCGAATGCCCCGAGCGGACTGTCCGGGACGAGGGGTCGGCAGTTGCTTCGCGTGGGAGGTAGCCATGTTTGTGCGTGTGCCCCTCCCCCAGGCAGGCGACTCAGGGAGCCATCGCATTGCGACTCGTCATTCGATGACCACGGTGATGTCGTTGTTTTCCTTCGCCTCGATCTTGTACCTCTTCTTGAGCGTGAACGCCGGCCTTCCACCCCCAACGGGTGGGCCGCCAGTCCCGTCATCGACGGCACCGGCGGGACGGATGGTCACCTTGAATTCTCCCTCGACGGCACCGGCGAGCTTTTCGCTGCGCGCCCGGCTCGTGAGGGCGACGGTGTCCAGCTTGAACGTACCGTCCTCCTTGATGTCCCCGTAAGCCCTCTGCTCATCACTGGTGACCGACGTGAAGGTGATGAAACCACCCTTGAGCGGCTTGCCGTTCTTCAGCACCACCTTGCCCGTGACGGTGTACGTCTTGGGCAACTCCTCTTCCGGGGTGCAGCCTGGCAACACCACAAGGATCAGTCCGAACCACAACGCGCCGAGAACCGCACGTCGCAATCCCGATCGAGACATGGTCAATCTCCGAACCGGATCTGGACAATGAAGCCATCGCAGCGACAACAACCTGCCGCCCGGATGCCCGCTGTCACCGGGTAGCCGGGCGACAGACCACTTCCGCCCCATGCAGTCAATTACCAGTCACTCGCCACGACAAGCCCGTCGGACGGGTGGCAGACGATGGCCCAGGTCGCGGCGCTGACGCCGGCACTGACGAAGCGAATGCTGCCGTCTCCCAGGCAAACCTGAATGCCCGCACTGTGGCCGGACTGGGCGCGGGCCGAATCGCAGCCGTTGTTCCACACGGGCATCACCTGGAACTTCAGACACTGGGAGTAGCCGGTAATTTCCCACGGCTCCTTGTATGCGGCGTTGGTGCAGACGATCGGGCGCAACCAACTGTTGGATTGGAACCACGAGCTGGTGGCTACGGTGCTGGTCGGGCTCAACCGGCATGTGGCGTACATCTCGGTATAGAAGACCGTGTTACTGAGGCCGTCGGGGGTCGAGCCCGGAATCTTGGTGTAACCCTTCACCCCGTTCGGGTTCCAGGTGGTTTCGGTGTTGATGCCGTCCCCGAAGACGTTGTAGTTGGCCGCGTAGGACCCAACCGTGCCGTTCGCCTGGATTAAAAAGCTGCTGGCCGCGGCCTTGCCGCTCTGGTTCGAGGGGTCCGAGGGGCAGATGTAGGTCTTGGGCGCCACGGTGTACGTGAACGGGTCGGTACTGGTGGTGCCGCCGTTGTGCAGGTCCGGATTCAGTTGCTTGTAGGCATTGTCCTGCTCGATGAAGGGCAGCAGGTGCTGGAAGATGGTGAAGTTCTTCCCGCGGTACGGACTCGGGGTCTTCATCGTCCACCAAAAGTTCTCCAACGGGTACTGGTTAGCCTGGGCGTTGGGCACGACAGCCGGCGGCAGAACGCCGTACGCGTCGTTCATGTTGTGGGTGGCCAGGCCGATCTGCTTCATGTTGTTCATGCACTGGGTCCGGGCGGCGGCCTCGCGGACCTTCTGGACGGCGGGGAGCAGGAGCCCGATGAGGATCGCGATGATCGCGATCACCACCAGTAACTCGATCAGCGTGAAGCCGGCACTCCGGCTGGACTTGAGCGGTCGGACCATGACGGATACCTCGGGAAATGGCGTCCACATCGGAAGGAAATGAGGCCCACCACGACTACGACTCCGCGTTCGAGCGAAGCAGGATGACGACTGCCTGGCCGGCCGGCTGGATCGTCGCGTCGGCGGCCAGTTGGATCAGAAGGTACCCGACCTGCTGGAACCCCCTCAATCCACTTTGTGGCTTGGCAATTCCATTTTTGCGACACCACCCCTTTCGCGGCTGTGTCCGTCCGGGTACGCTGTCCGGCGCATCGGTTCGACTCCCACTGCCAGCCACACAGGAACAATCAGTGCCACGGCCGCCGCACGTCGCACTGCTCATCGAGACCTCACGAGCGTACGGCCGGAGCATCCTCCAGGGCGTCGTTCGGTATCTGCACGAGCACGGGCCGTGGTCCGTCTACATCCAGCCGCACGGGCTGGAGTCGCCCCCGCCCCGGTGGCTCAAGAGCTGGCGCGGTGACGGCATCCTGGCCCGGATCAACGACCGGCAGATGGCCCGGGCCGTGCAACAAACCAGGCTGCCGGCCGTGGACCTGAGGTTCACCGTTCCGGACCTGAGGCTGCCTGCCGTCGGGATCGACAACCGGGCCGTCGTCCGGCTCGCCTACCAGCACCTTTCGGACTGCGGCTTCCGGCAGCTCGCGTTCTGCGGACTACCGCGCGGGCAGAGCGTCTGGATGGACCTCCGCAGCGACCTCTTCCGCGACCTGGCGCGGGCCGACGGCCGCCCGTGTCACGTCTTCGAGGGCCCCGAGCGGAAGTCGGCCGCGACGTGGGAGGAGGAGCAAGAGGCGATCGCCGCCTGGGTGACTCGCTTGCCCCGGCCGGTCGGGGTGATGGCCTGCAACGACGACCGGGGGCAGCAGGTCCTCGACGCCTGCCGGCGGGTCGGCGCCCTCGTGCCGGAGGAGGTGGCCGTCATCGGGGTGGACAATGACGAGATCCTTTGCAGCCTGTCCAGCCCGCCGCTGACCAGCGTCGATATCAACACGGTCCAGGTCGGGTTCGAGGCCGCGGCCCTACTGGACCGGCTGATGGCCGGCGAGCGGCCGGCGGCCGAGCCGACCCTGTTGCCGCCCCGGGGCGTGGTCCCGCGGGAGTCCACCGACGTACTCGCGACGGACGATCGCGAGCTGGCCGCCGCGGTCCGGTACATCCGCGACCACGCCTGCGGCGGGCTGCGGGTGAAGGAACTGGTGCGCAAGACCGGCGTACCGCGGCGGTCGCTGGAGCGGCGGATGGAGAAGCTACTGGGCCGCTCCCCCAAGGAAGAGATCACCCGCGTTCAGATCGAGCGGGCCAAGCGGCTCTTAACCGAGACGGACCTGTCGGCGGCCACGGTCGCGGAGAAGTGCGGCTACAGTCAGCCAAAGTACTTCAGCCACGTCTTCCATTCCAAGGTCGGCCTGACCCCGGGTGCCTACCGGCGGAATGCGACCCAGCCCGGCTGACGCCGGATCGAGTGTCGTTTTCAACGGGGTCCAGCGAACTGCCGACGCCAGTCGGCGGGTGGTGCGTCCCGACACCCGCCGACTGGCGTCGGCGGCTCGCCACACCGGTATGTGCTTCACTTCAGGATCACCACCTCCACCTTGCCGTACCGGTCGAGGATGTTCACCCCGACGTCTCCACCGTGCCGGTGGAGCCGGACATCGATCGAACCGTCGCCGACGCGCAGCTTGCGGATGTGGACCTCGTTGAGCCAGTCCGGCAGCAGGGGGATGTCCAGGTGGACTCGCCCCTCCGCGGCCTGGATGCGCAGCCCCAGGCAAGATTGCAATAGCAGGAACGCGGCCCCGGACGCCCACGCCTGCGGGGAACACGCCACGGGATAAAGCGTCGGCCCCTCACCGGTCCGCCGGCCGAACCCGCAAAACAGCTCCGGCAACCGCCGCAACTCGACGAACAGGCTGGCGTCGAACAATCCGGTGAACACCTTCAGCACCGCCTCCTTGAGGCGATACCGGGACATGCCGGCCCCGATCAGGGCGTTGTCGTGCGGCCAGACCGACCCGTTGTGGTACGACATCGGGTTGTATCGGGCCTCGCCCTCGGCCACCGTCCGTACGCCCCAGCCGGAGAACGAGCGGTCGGCCAGGAGGGTGCCGGCGGTCCGCAGGGCCCGGTCCGGGGTCGCGATGCCGGCGTACAGGCAGTGCCCCGGGTTGGAGCTGCGGACCCGGCACGGCCGCTTCTGCCCGTCCAGCGCCAGTGCGTAAGTGCCCAGGTCGTCGCACCAGAAGGCCCGCTCGAATCGTTCGCGGAGGTCCTCCGCCTGCCGCTCCAACTCGGTCGCCCGGGCCGGGTGCCCCAGCCGGCCCGCCAGTCCGGCCGCCGCGCGCCGCGCCGCGTAGACGTACCCCTGCACCTCGCACAGCGCGATCGGGCCGTCCGCCGGACTGCCGTCCGCGTGAAACACCGAGTCGTGCGAGTCCTTCCACCCCTGCTGGACGAGCCCGTCGGCCGACCGGCGGTGGTACTCGACGAACCCGTCCTCGTCCGGGTCGCCGTACTCGTCGATCCAACTCAGGGCCTGCTCGACGTTCGGCCAGATGGACTCGACGAACGCCCGGTCGGCGGTTCGCTCGTCGTACGCCCCGGCCAGCATCACGAACAGCGGGGTGGAGTCCACACTGCCGTAGTACCGGCCGAACGGGATCTCCCCGAGGGCGGCCATCTCGCCCTGTCGGGTCTCGTGGAGAATCTTGCCCGGCTCGGCGTCCTGCTCCGGGATCAGGGCGTCGGCCTGGGTGGCGGCCAGGTAGCCGAGGACGCCCCGCGCCACGTCGGGATCGGCCCAGAGAACCTGGAGGGCGGTGATGATCCCGTCCCGGCCGAACGGGGTGCTGAACCACGGCACCCCGGCATACGGGTACAGGCCGTGGGGCGTCGGGGAGACCATCATGCTCAGGTCCGCCTGGCTGCGGTTGAGCCAGTCGTTGAACAGCTCGTTGTCGGTGTAGACGGTGCAGGCCCGTTCTCGGGCGGCCCGGACGCTCTGCGCCGCCTGGACCAGCGCGGGCTCGTAGCCGACGGGGTTCGGTCGGCGGTCGCCGGTCTCACAGGTGACGGCAAAGTGAACTGTTGCCTCCCCGTGAGGGGCCAACTGAACGCGGAACTGGGCGTCAGCGCCGGTGAGCCGCTCCGGCGGCGGGTCGAACGCCAGCCGGGTCCGCCGGACGACGCCGTCAAGCCCTTCGTACCCGAGGGCCACGCTCGCGCCCTCGACCGCGGGCGGGAGGTCTCGCCCCCGCCGGGGCCGCGTCGTGCCGCGAACCTCGAAGATGTCCGCGTAGTCCGCCTCGAAGTGGAAGGAGAACGTGACCTCGATCGGGTCGCCGCCATAGTTCCGCAGCCGCACCCGCTGCTGGCAGGCGGCCTGCCACACCACGATCCCGCGGAAGACGTGGACCGTGCCCCGCGGCACGGTGATCCGGTCGCCGTCCCGGGCGTCGGGGTTGGTCAGGTCCACGGCCAGCAGGAGGTTGTCCTCCTTGGTGGTGGAGCTGAGGAACAGCGGCCGGTCGCGGCCCAGGCGGAACACCAGCCGCGACAGGAACCGGGTCCCCTCGTGGTAGAGACCCTGTTCGCGCATGCCGACCGGGCGGATGTCGCCGTGGTTGTCGAAAACGGCGAACGTGTCCCCTTGTTTGAGCACGCGGTCGCGCTCGCCGCCCGGCGGGGCGGGCGCGGTCACGTAGTAGGGATCGTCGTGGGCCAGGCCGCCGTCGGCTCCGACGGCCGCACCGATCTGGGCCACACCGCCGCTGGACTCGTCGCTCATGTCCCCTCCCTGGGGCGAACTCGCCCCGGTCGGGGGCACGCGGCTATTAATAGAGCCGATACGCCGCTTCCGGACAGCGTTACGTCCGTCTCACCCACGTCGAAGGAGTTCGCCGTGAGGATCGCACAGGTCGCGCCGCTTTATGAGTCCGTCCCCCCGAAGCTCTACGGCGGTACGGAACGGGTCGTCTCCTACCTGACCGAGGAACTGGTCCGGCAGGGCCACGAGGTGACGCTGTTCGCCAGCGGCGACTCGATCACGCGGGCCGAGTTGGTCCCGGCCTGTCCGCGGGCGCTGCGGCTGGACGAGGCGTGCGTGGACCGGCTGGCCCCGCACTTCGTGATGCTCGAGCGGGTCCTCCGGCAGGCGCACCGGTTCGACGTGATTCACTTCCACATCGACTACCTGCACTACCCGCTGTCGCGGCGGCAGTCGGTCGCGCACGTCACCACCCTGCACGGCCGGCTCGATCTGCCGGAACTGCCGGCCCTGTACGACATCTTCCCGGACGTACCGGTCGTCTCCATCTCCGACGCGCAGCGGCGTCCGCTGCCGCAGGCAAACTGGCAGGCGACCGTCTACCACGGGCTGCCAGACACGCTCCGCCTACGCGAGCGGCCGGGTGATTACCTGGCGTTCCTCGGCCGCATCTCCCCGGAGAAGCGGGTTGATCGCGCCGTCGAGATCGCCCGCCGGGCCGGCATGAAACTGAAGGTGGCGGCGAAGATCGACGCCGTCGATCGGGACTACTTCCGTGCGGAGGTCGAGCCGTTATTCCGCGACCCGATGGTGGAGTACGTCGGCGAAATCGGCGAGCGGGACAAGGGCGAGTTTCTGGGGAACGCGCACGCGCTGCTGTTCCCGATCGACTGGCCGGAGCCGTTCGGGCTGGTGATGATCGAGGCGATGGCGTGCGGCACCCCGGTGGTTGCGTACCGGCGCGGGTCGGTCCCGGAGGTGATCGACGACGGGGTGACCGGCTTCGTGGTCGAGGACGTCGAGGAGGCGGTCCTGGCCGTCGCGAAGGCCGGGTTCCTGGACCGGGCGCGGGTCCGCCGGGTGTTCGACGAGCGGTTCAGCGCGGCCCGGATGGCGAGCGACTACGTGGCGATCAACCGACGGTTGATCGCCGGCCGGGCGGGCGTGGCCCGAGTCCGCGCCCCGGCGGCTAACAGCAAGTTCCGCGTGCGCCCCACCGCCACGGCGGCCGGGTCGTAGGCCCCGAAAATGGACCGATCCGCTCGGTGTGGCCCCGGGCGGGCGGTCCGGGTATAATCCGTGTGGTCAATTTGCCGGACGGCGCCCCGTTTGTTCGCCCCCGTCTCGCCCGTCCGTCGCCTGTACCGCCGGAGAACTCGCCGCATGTCGGACCCCCGTCCGCCCTCGGTCCCGGAGACGGGCCCCACACCTGTCACGCCACCGGCCGCGGAGGATGGCGCCATCGGTCTGCACGCGCCCCAGGACCGGGCCAAGATCCCCCGCAAGTTCGGCCGATACCGGATCCAGGACTGCCTCGGCCGCGGCGGCATGGGCGCGGTCTTCCGGGCGCACGACACCCAGCTTGACCGGTCGGTGGCCTTGAAGGTCCCGTTCCTGAGCGGCGACGACGCGGCCACGCGGGAGCGGTTCTACCGGGAAGCCCGTGCCGCTGCCGCGCTGCACCACGCCAACATCTGCCCCGTGTACGACGTGGGCGAGCTTCACGGCGTCCCGTACCTGACGATGGCATTCGTCGAGGGGCGAGCGCTGTCCAAGGTGCTGGAGGCCGGCGAGTCGTTCACGCCCCGGCAGGCCGGACTTATGGTCCGCAAGCTGGCGCTGGCGATGCAGGAGGCGCACGCCCGCGGGGTGATCCACCGCGACCTCAAGCCGGCCAACGTCATCGTCCGGCCGGACGGCGAGCCGGTGGTCATGGACTTCGGCCTGGCCCGCCGGGGCGACGACACCCACAACGAGGGGCTGACCCGCCAGGGGGACGTGATCGGCACCATCGAGTACATGTCCCCAGAGCAGTTCGAGGGAGACAACGCGGCCGTCGGCCCGGCGTCGGACGTGTACTCGCTGGGCGTGATGCTCTACGAACTGCTGACCGGCCGCCGGCCGTACGAGGGGAGTACGGCAAGCAAGATGGCGGCGATCCTGGTCAAACCGCCGCCCCGGCCCAGCGAACATCGACCGGGCCTGCCTCCGCGACTGGAGGAGATCTGCCTGACGGCGATGGCCAAGCAGCCCGCGGACCGGTACGCAACAATGACGCAGTTCGCGGTCGTGTTGACCGAATTCCTGCGGACGTTCCAGTCCGGCGCCCTGGCGCCGGTCGCGCGGTCGGCCGAGGCGCCGCCGACCCCGCGGCCCAGCGCGACCACGAAGCCGATCAAGGAAAAGCCCGTCCCACCGGATCCCATCACCGAAGGCCCCGGATGGACACTGGTCGAGGAAGACCCGCCGGCCCCGCCGCCACGACGATCCGCAGTCAAGCCGCGGCTGGTTTCCGACAAGAAGAAGAAGCCGCAGAAGCAGTACAACCCAGTCGTCCTCGGCGCGATCGCGCTGGCGGCGGCCTGCCTGAGCGTGATCATCGCGGCGATCATCATGAAGGTGTTCTGACGGCGCGTCACGCCCGGTCCTTGAGCCCCGAGACGCCCTCGTGCTTCGCGCAATGGGCGCAGCAGTAGATCGTCCCGGCCTTCTCGACGCCGTGACCGATCACCTTGCACTCGCAGTGGGCGCAGGCCGGGGCCAGGGCGTGGATCGCGCACTCGAACGAGTCAAACGTGTGCGTCTGACCGCCCATCGTAACGGTGAATGACTTATCGTAGTCGTTCCCGCACACCTTGCACTTTGCCATCGCAGAACCTCCACGGGGTACTCGCGGGCGAGTTCGGTTAGCCTGCGAGCAAGTTGCGTACCCCGACCAGGCGATCGAGGCGACCGCACCCGGCGGATCACGTTCGCCGAAGGGAGCGTTCCCATGCCGACCCCGAAGCCCGACGAGGAGCCCGTCCGCGTCACCGCGGGCGGTGTCACCCTGGAGGGAAGCCTGACGGTCCCGGATCCGGCCCGCGGTGTGGTGCTGTTCGCCCACGGGTCCGGCAGCGGCCGATACAGCCCCCGTAACCGGTTCGTCGCCGGGCGGCTGAACGACGCTGGCCTGGCCACGCTGCTCATCGACCTGCTGACCGAGGAGGAGGAGCGGGCCGAGGCGCACACCCGGCACATACGGTTCGACATTGAGTTGCTGGCCGGCCGGCTGGTCGGGGCGACCGACTGGCTGGCGGCCGACTCGCGGACAACCCGGCTTCCTGTCGGCTACTTCGGGGCGAGCACCGGCGGCGGGGCGGCCCTGGTAGCGGCCGCCCGACGGCCCGACCGGGCGGCCGCTACCAGGGC
>Ga0247822_10000235_pt1 | contig 27581 bp, 22 predicted proteins | sample 13C_Cellulose_Da_FD_192423 | JGI IMG/M metagenome (GOLD analysis project Ga0247822, IMG submission 192423) | Soil microbial communities from agricultural site in Penn Yan, New York, United States - 13C_Cellulose_Day30 | ecosystem: Environmental > Terrestrial > Soil > Agricultural land | place...
GTCGGAGGCGGCAGGAGCTGCTCGGGCGGCGGCGGCTTGACGATCGCCACCTCGACCGGCGGCTCCTCGAGCTTCTCGGGCTCGAGCGTCTCGGGCTTCTTCGGCTCGGGCAGCGCCGGAAGCTTGATGTCCGAGGTCGGGGTCGGCTCGACCCACGCGACCTCGACCGCGTCGCTGACCTTGCCGAAGCCCAGCGAGATCTCGCGATCGCGGAACAGCATGAGCTCGCACGAGAGGACGTCCTCCTCGTACGGCTCACAGCCCCGCCAGCCCTCGAAGGTCATCTTCTCGCCGCGGACCGCGGTCAAGGTCACGAAGCTGTTGGGCGGGACGTCGAGCTTGCAGTCGTTCCCGCTGAGGCAACGGCCGAGCGGCTCGGGCCGGCCAGGGGTCGAGACGATGACGGTTCCCTCACCCTCGCCGCCGATCCGGATCGTGAGGCGCATGGGCTCGGGCGGCGGCGCAGGCTGCAGCGCCAGGAACACCAGCGCGGCCGTCGCCTCGGCCACGGCGGCGACCAGGATCAGCGGCGCGAACAGCCAGCGCTGACGATAGCGGCGCACGCGGACCACGGCTCAGTGTGACACGGCCATCGGCCAGTGGGTGAGGCCTTCGGACGCAGGCCCTGTCAGGTTGATCCGCAGAGGCATCATCGTGCCCGTACGAACGTCGAAGGGACCCGCATCCTCGACGGTTCGACCGGCCCGCCCGTCCACCGGTTGCCTCGATCGCGCGCCCCGGACCGATGCCAGTGGTCGGCGTGGGCTAGGAAGGAGGCGGGGCGCGGCGTGTCACAGCTTGCGATAGACGCCGACGACGATCCCGATGATGTCGACCGAGCGAAAGTCGGCCTTGCGCACGTAGATGGGGCTCATGTTCGAATTGGCCGGCTGGAAGCGGATCCGGTCCCCCTCGGGGTAGTACCGCTTCACGGTGGCCTCGCCCTCGATCATCGCGACGACGATGTCGCCCTTCTGGGCGGTCGGGGTCTTCTTCACGAACACGTAGTCCCCGTTGAAGATGCCGTCCTCGATCATCGATTCGCCGACGATGCGGAGCCCGAACACCTCGCGGTGGCCGCCGACCAGGACGCGGTCGACCTTGACCGTGTCCTCGACGTTCTCGACGGCGAGGATCGGCTGGCCGGCGGCGACCCGGCCGATGATCGGGATCTCGCACATGTCGTCGTCGGTCGCGATCACGCCGCTGGAGCCCGCGGAACCCGTGACCGGGACGGCGTTGGCGACCTGGCGCCGGCGCTCGGCCAGTGACACGACATTGGTCATCGCAACCGGCCGCATGGCCCGCGACTTCAGGTCCTCCCGCCGCAGGTACCCCTTCTTCTCGAGCGCCTTGAGGTGGTCGTTCACCCCGTTCGTCGACCGGATGCCGAAGTGCTCGCCGATCTCGCGCAGCGTGGGCGGGAACCCGCGGGCGTTGATCGAATCAGCAATGAAATCAAGAATCTGCTGCTGGCGTTCGGTGAGTATGTCGGGCATCGGGTCACCCCTTCTCGGCCTTTTCGGACCTGAACGGATAGACCGTACTGAACGTCCACACACCCTGTCAAATTTTCGGCCGCAGAATATGTGCGACACCCTACGCGCTGGGTAAGAAGTCGAGCCTTGGTGAGCCATCGCTTCATGTGGCGCCTCGTGGGCGCCGCCGTGGTCCTCCTGGGCGCCGGGGTGGCCAGCGCCGCCTGGGGGCCGACCTACCGGACGGGTGACCTCGGCGAGCTGCGCCGGCGCGCCATGAACGGTGGCGCCGCCGAGGTCGCCCGCGGCCTCCGCAGCGGCGATCGCGCGGAGGTGCTCGGCGCCATCGCCGGGGCCGACGCGGCGCCCGATGCGTGGGAGCTGCTCGAGGAGCTGGCGGTGGTCGCCGGCGGCTGGGATCGCTCGACCGCCGCCCCGGCCGCCCACGCCGCCGCCCGCATCGCCCGCGGCCTCGACGGCGATCGCGCGGTGCTGCTCGACGTCCCCGACGACCGGCTCGCCGCCGCGGCCGCGCGCTGGGTCGAGCTGGCCGGGCGCGCCGACCGGTGGACCGACGTCCGCGTCCACGCCGTCGAGGTCGTCGCCCATCTCGATCAGGCGCGGGCGGCCACCGCCGACGCCGCGCCCGATGTCGCCGCCCGCCTGATCGCGGTGCTCGACGACCCCGATCCCGAGCTGCGGCGGGCCGCGCTCGAGCTGTTGCCGCTGCCGGTCGCGCCGACCGCGCGAGCGGCGCTGGCCGCGCGGGTCGCCGGCGACGCCGCGCCGGCGGTGCGGTTCGCCGCCGCCCAGGCGCTGTGCGCCGCGCTGCCCGACGACGCCGAGGCGGTGCTGGCCGCGCTCGGCCCCGACGGGCTGGCCGGGCTGCGCGCGCTCGCCGGCGCGGTGCCGGCGACGTCGGGCGCAGCGGCGATCGCCGCCGCCCGCTGCCTGGCCGCCGATGCCGATCCTCGCTCGCAGCGGGCGCTCGCCCAGCTCCGCCATGCCGCCCCGGCGCCGGTCCGGGCGGCGGTCGCGCGCGCGGCCGCCGCGGTCAAGCCGGTGCGGGGCGCGCCGTGAGCCGGCGGCTCGGCCGCGCCGCCGGCCTGATCTCGCTGGCGACCATGCTGTCGCGCGTGCTCGGGCTGGTGCGCGAGCAGCTGTTCGCCGCGCTGATGGGCGCGTCGACCGCGGCCGACGCGTTCGTCGCCGCGTTCCGCGTGCCCAACCTGCTGCGCGACCTGCTCGCCGAGGGCGCGCTGTCGCAGGCGTTCGTGCCGGCGTTCAAGGCCGAGCTGCGCACCGGCGGCAAGACCGGGGCCTACCGGCTCGGCAACATCGTCGCCGGCAACCTCGCCGTGGTCGTGCTGCTGGTGATCGGCGCCGGCGTCCTGTTCGCGCCCGAGATCGTCGGCCTGCTCGCCGGCAAGTTCGTCAAGGTGCCGGGCAAGTTCGACCTGACCGTCGAGCTGACCCGGGTGATGATGCCGTTCCTCCTGCTGGTGACCTGGGCGGCGGTCGCGATGGGCATGCTCAACTCGCAGGAGCGCTACGGCGCGCCCGCGCTGGCGCCGGCCGCGTTCAACGTCATCTCGATCGTCGTCGGCGCCGGCCTGCACCTGGCCGGGTTCACCGGCCACGACGTCGTGCTCGGCTGGGCGATCGGCACGCTGGTGGCCGGCCTGGCCCAGCTCGCCATCCAGCTGCCGCCGCTGTGGCGGATGGGCTGGCGACCGGACCTGCGCCTCGATCTCGCGCTGCGCGACCCGATGGTGCGCCAGGTCGCGCTGGTGATGGCGCCGGCGATCGTCTCGGTGGCGGCGGTGCAGGTCAACGTGTTCGTCAACACCATGTTCGCCTCGAGCGAGCAGGGCGCGGTCGCCTGGCTCAACTACGCGTTCCGCTTCCTCCAGCTGCCGATCGGCGTGTTCGGCGTGGCGATCGCGACGGTGTCGACCACCCGCTTCGCCGAGGCCGCCGCCGAGGGCGATCGCGCCGCCATCTCGCGCCATCTGGTCGAGGGCCTGCGCCTGGTCGCGTTCCTGTGCGTGCCGGCCACGGTCGGCCTGCTCGTGCTCGGCGAGCCGATCATCCGCATGATCTACGAGCGCGGCCGCTTCTTCACCCACGACACCGCCGCCACCACCGCCGCGCTCGATCTGTACGTGACCGGCCTGGTCGCCTACGCCGCGGTCAAGGTGCTGGCGCCGGCGTTCTACGCGGTCCGCCTGACCCGCATCGCCATGCTGGCGTCGGTGACCGCGGTCGCCGGCAACGTGATCGCCAACGCGATCCTCCACCCGATCTACGGCTACCGGGTCCTCGCGCTCGGCACCGCGCTGTCGGCGCTGATCAACTGCGCCATCCTCTACGTCAGCTTCGACCGCCGCATCGCCCCGATCCCGCACGGCGCGCTGGCGCGCTACCTGGCCCGCGTCGGCGTCGCGGTCGCGATCATGGGCGCGGCCACGTGGGGCGCGTTCCGCGCCATCGACGGCGTGTTCGGTCACGCCCGGTTCCCGGCCCAGGTGGTCGGGGTGTTCGGGCCGATCGCGGTCGGCGGCGCGGTCTACGCCCTGGCATGTCTGGCCCTGCGTGTCGAGGAGCTCGATCACCTGCTCGGGAAGCTGACCCGGCGCCTGCGGAGGTAAGTGCTACGGTGGCGGGAGCGCGAGGAACATCATGGATCGAGTGGCTTTCGAGACCGCGAGGCTCGAGCTGGCGCGGCTGCGGATCCCGCCGGACGGAGGCCCCACCGCCGCGCTCGATCACGCGCTCAAGCTGTGCGCCCGCACGCTCAAGTGCGATCGGGTCGGGTACTGGGAGCTGTCGAGGGACGGCGGCGGGCTGGTGTGCCGGCGGGTCCACGGCCGGGCCCACGACGTGGTCGGCGCCGGCACCGCGCTGAGCGGGTCGCGCTACCCGACCTACTGGGCCGCGCTGCACGAGAAGCGGGTGATCGCCGCCAGCGACGCCCGCACCGACCCGGTCACCCGCGAGCTCACCGACGGCTACCTGCGCCCGCTCGGCATCAGCTCGATGCTCGACGCGCCGGTGTTCCGCGCCGGCGACATGGTCGGCGTGGTGTGCTTCGAGCACGTCGGTCGCGCGAGGGAGTGGACCGCCGACGAGATCAACTTCGCCAGCTCGGCGGCCGACCTGGTCTCGATGATGCTCGAGCAAGCCGATCGGCTCGAAGCCCAGGAGCAGCTCCGGCTCCACATCGGCGACGTGGTCGCGTCCGAGAAGCTGCAGGTGCTCGAGGGCCTGTCGCGCGCGGTCGCCCACGACTTCGCCAACCTGATCGCGGCGGTCGAGCTGGTGGCGCAGCGCCTGCGCGTCCCCGACCGCGACCCCGGCGAGGACGGCGAGCTGGCCGGCAGCCTCGACAGCGTCGCCCAGGTCGTCGGCGACATGCTCGGCCAGCTGCGCCGGTTCGGCGCCCGCACCGCCGGTCCGCCGGCGGCCCTGCCGGTGCGGCAGGTGGTCGAGCGGATCGTGCCGATCCTGTCGACCCTGACCCGCAACATCGCCGACGTCGAGGTCGAGCTCGACGTCGACCCGACCGACGTGCCGGCGGTGACCGCCGACAAGCTGGAGCAGATCTTCCTCAACCTGACCCTCAACGCCCGCGACGCGATCGAGGTCCACGGCCGCATCGTCCTGCGCGCGCACCGCGACCACGACGGCCTGGCGATCGAGGTGCAGGACGACGGCATCGGCATGCCGCCGGGGGTGCGCGAGCGGATCTGGGAGCCCTACTTCACGACCAAGGAGAAGGGCACCGGCCTCGGCCTGGCCACGGTGCGCGCGATCGTCGAGGACGCCGGCGGGCACATCGACGTCGACAGCGAGGTCGGGGTCGGGACGACGTTCCGGATCTGGCTGCCGCGCGCGGCGCCGCCGCCGGCGCGCGCGTAGCGGGAAGGCTCAGATGCGGAAGACGGCGGCGCCCCAGGTAAACCCGCTGCCGAACACCGACGACACGATCAGGTCGCCCTTCTTCACCTTGCCCTGCTGCCGCCAGTAGTCGATGGTGAGCGGCACGGTCGCGGCGGTGGTGTTGCCGAAGAACTGGATCGTGTTGAGGCACTTCTCGGTCGGGATCTGCGCCAGGGCGGCGACCTGCTCGTTGATGCGCAGGTTGGCCTGGTGGGGCACGAACCAGTCGACGTCGGCCCAGGTCAGCCCGGTCGCGCTCAGCGCCTGCTGGGTGGCGAGGTTCATCTCGCGCACCGCCCGCACGTAGACGCGCTTGCCGTCCATGTACGGGTACATCTCCTTGTTCTGCTCGCGATCCTTGGGGTCGTACTGGAGGTACGGCGCGCGCGAGATGTCGAACACCGGCAGCTTGAGGTAGTCGGCGCCGGTGCCGTCGGCGGCGACCTTGGTGTACATGATGCCGGTGCGCGCGTCGCTCGACTCGAGCGGGCCGAGCACGACGGCGCCGGCGCCGTCGCCGAACAGCACCATGACGTCGCGGCCGCGGGTCGAGAAGTCGAGCGAGTGGCTGTGGACCTCGGCGCCGACCAGGAGGATGCGCTTGTAGGTCCCGGTGCGGATGAACGCGTCGGCCATCTGCAGGCCGTAGAGGAAGGCCGAGCACTGCTGGCGGATGTCGAAGCAGGCGCAGTTGCCCTTGTCGGCGATGCCCAGCTTCTTCTGCAGGAAGACCCCCGAGCCGGGGAAGTGGATGTCGGGCGACAGCGTGCCGAAGATGATGCAGTCGATCTCGCTGGCGTCGACGCCGGCGTCGGCGAGCGCGCGCTTCGCCGCCTCGAGGGCGAGGTCGCTGGTGTAGGTGCCCTCGGTGACGTAGCGGCGCTCCTTGATGCCGGTGCGCTGCTGGATCCAGGCATCGTCGGTCTCGGTCTGCTTGGTGGCCTGGGCATGGTGCCGGTCGTCGAGGAACGGGATCTCTTCGTTCTTGACGACGCGGTCGGGCACGTACGAGCCGATGCCGAGGATCTGGGTACGGAGCATGAGGCGGTATCGATATCGCGACGGCGCCGTGCTGCCAAGCGGACCGGGCGCCGGTAAGGCGGTGAGAGCGACGGGCGCCGATGGCGGGGTGCGTCAGCAGGCTGGCGCGGCGCCGCCGGATGCGGCACGTTCCTCGCCGTGCGTATCGCCCGCGTGGTCTGGGTCGCCGCCGTGCTGGCCGCGGCGCCGCTGTACGCCCTGGCCCAGCGCGGCCAGCGCGCGGCCTCGCCGCCGGCGGTCGCGGCGCCCACCACGCCGGCCGCCCCGGCGGCGCGCGCGCTGCCCGGGTGGCCGCTCTACGACCGCTTCTGCCTGGCCTGCCACGGCGTCCGCGGCGACGGCGCCGGGCCGGCCGCGCCATGGCTCGACCCGCCGCCGCGCGACCTCACCGCCGGCCGCTTCAAGTGGACCTCGACCGGCGACGCGACCGCGCCGGCCCGCGTCGACCTCGCCGAGGTGATCCGCTGGGGTGCGCCCGGCACCGCCATGCACGGCTTCGGTCCGTCGCTCGACGACGCCCAGGTCGACGCGCTGGTCGACGTGGTGCGGGCGCTGGCCGGGCAGACCGGCGAGGCGCCGCTGCCGCGCCTGCGGTACGCGCTGAAGGGGTTCGACCGCGACGGCAAGCGCGCCCAGCGCGAGCGCGGCGCCGCGGTGTGGAAGCAGCTCGGCTGCCCCGCCTGCCACGGCGACGGCGGGCGCGGCGACGGTCCGTCGGCGGCGCTGCTCAAGGACGCCGCCGGCGCCGCCCACCCACCGTACGACCTGACCGCGGGGCCGGTGCGCCGGCCGCGCCCCGACGCGTCGGCCGACGAGGTCGAGGGCGCGATCCTGCACAGCATCCTGTGGGGCGTCGGCGGCACCGCGATGCCCGGGTTCGACGGCGCGGCGTCGCTCGACGACCTGATGGCGCTGGCCGCCCACGTCGCCACCCTCGGGCCGGCGACCGTCGAGCCGGTCGGCGACCTGACCGCGGCGGCGATCGCCCGCGACAAGCGCGAGCGCCGCACCGAGGCCGGCTACCGGCCGGGCGCGCCCGACGACCCCGACGGCGCCCTGTTCGGCGGCGTGATCGCGCTGCAGGGCGAGCCGCCGGCCGCGCTCGGTCCGGCCCAGGCGTCGCTGTCGTCGCGCCAGTGCGGGCGCTGCCACGCCAAGCAGGTCCGCGAGTGGCAGGGCTCGATCCACGCCGCCGCGGTGTCGCCCGGGCTGATCGCGCAGACCGCCCACCTCGCCGGTGACGACGCCGAGTCGTGCCGGCGCTGCCACGCGCCGCTGGCCGAACAGCAGGCGGAGCTCCGCCCGGCCCAGGAAGGGGTCGCGGGCGCCGACGTCTACCGCAAGAGCCCGTTCTTCGACGGCGCGCTGTACGCCGAGGGGCTGACCTGTGCGGCCTGCCACGTGCGCGGCGGTGTCCGCCACGGACCGGCGGCGCGCGCGCCGTCGCTGCTGACCTTGCCGGGCTACCCGCTGCGCGAGCTGCCGGTCTACGAGCGGTCCGACTTCTGCGTCGGCTGTCACCAGCTGCCCGGGCGGATCGCGGTCGCCGGCCGGCCGCTGCTCGACACCTACCGCGAGTGGCTGCTCGGGCCGTACATGAAGCGCGGCGTGCAGTGTCAGCACTGCCACATGCCCAACCGCGAGCACACCTGGAAGGGCGTCCACGACCCCGAGACCTTCCGCCAGGGCATCGCGGTCACCGCGATCGCCGCCCGCACCGCCGGCGGCACGGTCAGCGTGCGGGCGCGGGTCGAGAACGTCGGCGCCGGCCACTACCTGCCGACCACGCCGACCCCGGCGGCGTGGCTGGAGATCGAGCTGGTCGACGGCGACGGCCGGATCGTCGCCGGCGCGGTCGCCCGCAAGCGCATCGGCCGCCACATCCGCTCCACGACCGAGGGCTGGAAGGAGCTCGAGGACACCCGCATCGCGCCCGGCGCGGCGCTCGAGCTGGCCCAGGGCTGGCGGGCCGGCCGGGTCGCGGCGGCGACCCACGCCCGCGTCCGCGTGCGGGTGCGGCCCGACGACTACTACGAGGGCGTGTACGAGCGGCGGCTGAAGAACCCGAAGCTCTCCGCCGCCGACCGCGCCCGCTACCAGGCCGCGCTCGATCGGGCCCGCAGCACCCCGTACGTCGCGTACGAGGAGCTGTGGCCGATCACGGCGCCGCCGCCCTGACCGCGATCAGCGCGGCGTGAAGCGGAAGCCGCTGCCGGCGGTGACGGCGTCGTCGGTGTCGTAGGACACCTCGACGCCGCTGGTGCCGTCCTGGTTCTCGATGCCGATGGTGGCGCCACTGCCGAACAGCGCGCTGTCGGTCCCGTTGATCGCGCAGTAGTGGAACTCGATCACGTTGGAGCCCTCGTAGAGCATCGCCTGGAAGGTCACGCCGCTGTCGCCCGACGCGCCCGACGGGCGCCAGTTGGCCCACTCGGCCACGAACACCTGGCTGCCCGGGCTCCCGGTGGTCAGCACCCGCGCGGTGGGCTCGGTCGAGCTGAACAGCAGGTCGTCCCAGAACGGCGCGATCAACGCGTTGGGTCCATCCTCGTCGGGGATGGGCCAGTTGGTCCAGTTGTTGAAGCCGTCGTCGGTGAGCTGCAGGTTGCCGTTGCTGCACATCACCCAGCTGGTGGCCGGCTGGCCGAAGTAGGTGAACGAGAACGGCAGCGCCGCCGCGTCGGAGACCTCGTCGTCGCCGATGATGTCGACGTCGGTGCCGCCCGACATGTCGACGCACGCGGCGGCGATGGTCGACACCGTGTAGGGCCGCGGCGTGCACACGCTCGGCGAGTCGGTGGTGCAGTCGTAGTCCGGCTCGACCGCGCAGGCGTCGGAGCAGCCGTCGCCGGGATCGTCGTTGCCGTCGTCGCACTCCTCCTCGCCCTCGAGGAGGCCGTCACCGCAGACGATCGGGTGGCACTGCGTCGGCTCGCCGTCGTCGCAGAGGTGGCCGGCCTCGACCGTGCAGGTGTCGGAACAGCCGTCGCCGTTGCCGCCGTTGCCGTCGTCGCACTCCTCGTCGAGGTTGACCAGGCCGTTGCCGCAGCCGGCCGGCCGGCAGGTGATCGCCAGCGTGAACGCGCTGGTGGCGGTCGGCGCGTTGTAGATGTCGTAGATGACGTAGTAGGGCGAGGCGTCGGCGGCGGTGAAGTCGACCGTCTCGGTGGACCCGGTGCCGGTGCTGCTGTCGATGCACGTGTCCACGGCGCCGCAGGTCGCGCCCGAGTCGCCGAGCACGAACAGGTCGTAGTCGCCGCTGCTGCCGCCGCGGGTGGCGACGATGTTGACGTCGACCGGCGCGCCCGAGGAGTTGGAGAAGACGTAGAACCGCTCGGCGCCGGCGTAGCTGTTCAGCGTCGTGCACGGCGCGTACGCGGTGATGATCGTCGTCCCGCCCATCGTGTTGCCGTCGACGGTGCCGCTGTCGCAGTCGAGGATCGTCGGCACCGCGGCCGGGCACGCCGGCGCACAGATCGACGGCAGGCCATAGCAGGCCGAGCCTTCCTCGACCAGACACAGCGGCGAGCAGCCGTCGCCGGCGGTGGTGTTGCCGTCCTCGCAGCCCTCGAGGCCCTCGAGGACCCCGTCGCCGCAGGTCGACTCGAGCTGGCAGGTGGCGTCGCAGCCGTCGCCGGGCACGGCGTCGCCCTCGTCGCACTGCTCGTGATCGGCGTCGACCGTGCCGTCGCCGCACACGCTGCCGGTCAGGGTCAGCGCGGTCTGGCAGTCGGCCGAGCAGCCGGTGCAGGTCGCGGTGCCGTAGGCGCACCCGGTCTCGGTGTCGGTGTTGCCGTCGTCGCAGGCCTCGGCGCCGACCGCGGTCGTGCCGTCGCCGCAGGTCGACGTGCACGTGCTGGGCGCGCCGGTGCAGGTCCAGCCGGTCTCGACCGTGCAGGTCGCGCTGCAGCCGTCCTCGGCGGCCGTGTTGCCGTCGTCGCAGGCCTCGGTGCCCTCGACGGCACCGTCGCCGCAGACCGCCGGTGGCGGTGCGTCCGGCCCGGCGTCTGGCCCGGCGTCCGGGCCGGGACTGGCAGGCTCGTCACCGCCACAGGCGGCGAGAGCGATCATCAGCGCGAGCGCCGACCGACGCGCAAGAAATCGAACCTGGGACATCGACCACTCCATTTTTGGTGAATTCCCCGCCACTGCCGGGAATCCGGACGCAGGATGCCAGTCGCGCTCGAACACCTCAAGCGTCGTTCCGTGGGGCGGTCCGGTGGCGACCGGCGGTGGTGGCCCCGGCGCGGCGCGCGGCGATGGCCTAAGCCACCGCGATCGCCGCGAGTTTCACCGGACCGCGGGGCGGCCGAGGCGCACCAGCGGCGGCGCCGTCGCGGCGGCCGGCGGCGCGATCCCGAGCAGCTCCGTGACGGTGGGCGCGATCGACAGCGCCGACGGTACCGGCAGGTCGGTGCGGGTGTGCGGGCCGGGGACGCGCACGATCGCCGGGACCAGCCGGTTGTCGTCGCTGGGCGCGTCGTGCGACGTGCCGGCCGGGTAGCTGGTGACCAGGCTGCCGTCGGTGGGGACGATCAGCAGCTCGCCGGTCTCGCCGGTGAACCGCGACAGGCACGCCGACGTCAGCAGCGCGTCGAGGCCGGTGCAGCCGGCGGGCGCGGCGTCGAGGCGCACCACCTGCGCGACCTGCGGGACCTCGGCCAGCGCGGCCGCGATCGCCGCCAGCGCGCGGTCGCGGTCGGGGTGGGTCAGCAGGGCCGGGCTGGCGTAGACCATCGCCGACGAGATCGCGGCGATCCAGTCGCCGGCGCCGAGCGCGGCGGCGGCCGCGCCCTCGGCGACCGCCTCGAGCTCGGCCGGCGCGATGCGGCGCGCGCCCGGGTGCCGGCCGCCCTCGATCATCGGCGTCGCGCCGTGGTCGCTGGTCAGCACCACCGCATAACGATCGGCGCCGACCGTGCGATCGAGGTGGTCGAGCAGGCGGCCCAGCTCGCGATCGAGGCGCTGCTCGAGCTCGATCATCTCCCACGACTCCTGCCCCCAGCTGTGGCCGGCGTAGTCGTGGGCCGAGAACGACACCGCCAGGAGGTCGACGGTGTCGTCGGCGCCGAGCTGCTCGCCGTCGACCGCGGCGATCGCGGTGTCGACCTCGAGGCGGTCGAGCAGCGGCGTCGACCGCAGCGCCTTGCCGGCGTCGGCGGTGCGGGCGAGATCGTGGGGGAACACGACGCCGAGGCCGTGCTCGCCGCTCTCGCCGGGCGCGTCGTCGGGGATGCCGGTGCGCGCGGCCAGCGCGGCCGGATCGGTGGCGGCCCACACCTCGCGCAGCAGGTCGGCGACCGGGCGGGCCGCGTCGAGCGCCAGCAGCCACGCCGGCAGGGTGTCGCCGTAGGCGCGGCTCGACGTCATGCCGCGCAGGGCGGCGTCGTACCAGAGGACGACGTCGGGCCGGCGGCCGGCGACGAAGCAGGCGGCGCGCGGCTTGCCGGCGATCGCCACCGTGCGCGCGGCGCCGCCGGTGGCGGCCTCGAGCGCGTCGGCGATGCCGTCGACCCGCAGCGCCGCGCTCGACGCACCCTCGAGGCCGTCGGCCGGGCGGCCGGGCAGGCCGAGGATCGGCGCGCCGTCGTCCCACTCGGCCTGGCGCTCGCGGCCCTGCGCCCGCCGGTACCAGCCGTTGGCGACGATGCCGGTGCGATCGGGTGCCGCGCCGGTGCCGATCGCGGCGTGGCCGGGCGCGGTGAACGTGATCGCGTAGGGGTAGGCGACCCGCGGGAACACCTCGCCCTCGCGGATCAGCCGGCGCAGGCCGTGCTGGTAGAGGTCCTGGCGGGCCTCGAAGCCCCAGCTCGGCAGCTGGTCGATCACGATCAAGACCACGAGGGCGAGCTTCGGCGGCGGCGGTGGCGGCGCGACGTGCGGGCGGCAGCCGGCGGCGACGAGCGCGAGGGCGGCGGTCACGGCCAGGACGGATCGGGTCGGCACGGCCGCCACCATAGCGCGGCCGGCAACATCGTCCTCGACATCGTCGCCACGATGGCGGTAGCGTCGCGGCGATGTGTCGCGCGCCGTGGTGGTCCGTCTGCGCTGCCGTCGCGCTCGCCGCGTGCGGCGGCGGCAACGCCAGCGTCCCCGACGCGCCGAGCGGCGGCCCGTACCCGCCGATGGCCGACGCGGCCCGCGACGTCGTCGACACCACGCTCGCCGTCGACATCGGCGCCCGGACCGCGACCGCGACCATCACGCTGGCGCCGTCGCCGTCGACCGGCGCGTCGTTCGAGATCGGCGATCTGGACATCGCCTCGGTCCGCCTCGACGACGCCGAGCTGCTGTGGTCGGACGCCGGCGATCGCCTCGACGTCGGCGTGCCGCCGTCGACCGAGCCGCTGGTGCTGACGATCGGCTACGCGTGGCGTCCGCACGGCAACTCCGACGGGGTCTCGCCGAGCGGCTACACGCTGACCTGGCCGTACTGGTGCGGCAACGTGTTCCCGTGCCGATCGGCGCCGTCGGACGGGACCACCTTCCACCTGTCGGTCACCGGCGCGGCGAGCCCGAACACCATCGTGTTCCCGACCGCGATCCCGACCGAGGCGCCGGCCTACATGGCGGCATGGATCGTCGGCGAGTACACCCGCCTCGATCTCGGCCAGACCACCGCCGGCACCAAGGTGGCGATGTGGCACCTGCCCGGCGGCGCCGTCAGCGCCCAGGCCGGCGGCGCCCACCTGCGCGACGCCTTCGACTGGATGGAGCAGCACCTCGGGCCCTATCGGTTCGGCGGCGAGGTCGGCACGGTCGCGGCGCGCTGGGGCGCCGGCGCGTTCGGCGGCATGGAGCACCACCCGTACTGGCACGTCGCGACCGCGGCGATGGCCGACGAGGAGACCAACGTCCACGAGGCCGCCCACGGCTGGTTCGGCAACGGCGTGCGCGTGCGCTGCTGGGAGGACTTCGTGCTGTCCGAGGGGACGGTGACCTACCTGGCCGCGCGCGTGCTCGAGGCGGTCGGCGGCACGGCGGTGTCGGATCCGATCTGGGCCCGCTACACCGCCGCGCTCGACGCCATGCGCGCCGGCACCGGCAACGGCGTGGCCTGGCCGCAGAGCTGCGGCCAGGTCGACATCCTCGCCGACGGCCTGTTCTCGCAGGTGCCCTACATCAAGGGCGCGTTCTTCTACCGCGCGGTCGCCGACAAGGTCGGCCGCGATCCGCTCGACCAGGCGCTGCGCACCTTCTACCAGCGCTGGGGCGGCAAGGCCGCGGGCATGCAGGACATGCTCGACGTGATCGAGGAGGTCACCGGCTACGACCCGCAGGCGTGCGCACAGGCCTGGCTGGTCGAGACCACGGTGCCGGCGGTGGCGGCCTGCCCATGATCCGCGCCCGTCCGGCCGGGCCGGCGTCGCTCGCGTTCGTGCTCGCGGCCGGCGCGTGCGCGGCCGGGGCGGCGCGCGACGGGGACGACGACGACGACGCGCCACCGATCGACGCCGCCGCGGTCAGCGCCGACGCCGCCGCGCGCGGCTGCGAGGCCCTCGACATCCTGTTCGTCATCGACAACTCGATCTCGATGAGCGAGGAGCAGGACAACCTCGCGCTCAACTTCCCGGCGTTCATGCAGGTGATCCAGCAGTCGCGCCGCGACTACCGGGTGGCGGTCACCACCACCGGCGTGGACTACGCGTTCCAGGTGGTCACCGAGCCGGGGGGCGCGCCGGTGCCGGCGAGCCTGGCCGGCGGCGACAACGGCGCGATGCTGCGCCGGACCAGCTGCGGCATGACCAAGCGCTGGGTCGACAAGACCGACGCCGACCCGGCCGCCACGTTCGCGTGCGCCGCCAAGGTCGGGACCTCGGGGCCGACCGAGGAGATGCCGCTGGCGGCGATGCGGCGGGCGTTCACCGACCGGGTCGCCGACGGGGTCAACGCCGGGTTCCGCCGCCCCGACGCGATGCTCGCGCTGGTCATCCTGACCGACGAGGACGACTGCTCGCACGAGGCGCCGCTGACGCTCGGCTTCGGGCAGGGCCTGTGCGCCACCGGGCTCGAGCCGCCGGACGGCTATCGCGACTTCCTCGATCAGTACGCCGGCGCGCGCGGCCGGTGGGCGGCGGCGGTGATCGCCTATCCCGGGCCGGGCGTCTGCACGTCGAGCTTCGGCAGCGCCAACGCCGCGACGCGGCTGGCCCGGTTCGTCGCCGGCGCCCCGTCGAACACGACGATGTCGTCGATCTGCACCGGCGACCTCGCCATCCCGCTCGCCCGCGCCCTCGACGTGTTCGACAAGGTCTGTCGCGACTTCCCCATCGACTGACGTCGACGCCGCCGGGCGACCGTGCCAGCGTTGAGCGATGCCAACCTTGCGCGAGTGGGCCGAAGGCCTGTGGACCGGCGCGACGCGGACCGATCGCACGTCGATCGTCGGCGCCGGCCTCGGCGCCGGCGTGCCGATGGACGAGGTCGCGCCCGGGGTGGCCTTCGTGCCCAACTTCGGCAACGTGGTCGCGATCGACGGCGGCGACGGCCTGGCGCTGGTCGACACCGGCAGCTTCCTGACCGCGCCGCTGGTCCACCAGCGGGTGCGGGGGTGGCGGACGACGCCGCTCCTGGCCGCGGTCTACACCCACGGTCACGCCGATCACGCCATGGGCATGGGCCCGTTCGACGACGAGGCCCGCACGACCGGCGCGCCGCGGCCGCGGGTCTATGCCCACGAGGCGGTGGCGGCGCGCTTCGATCGCTACAAGCTGACCGCCGGCTGGAACGCGGCGATCAACACCCGACAGTTCCGCGTGCCCGGGCTGCGCTGGCCGACCGAGTATCGCTACCCCGACGTGACCTACCGCGATCGCTGGCACCTCGAGGTCGGCGGGGTCCGGCTGGAGCTGCGCCACGGCCTCGGCGAGACCGACGATCACACCTGGGTCTGGCTACCGGCGACCAGGGTGCTGTGCACCGGCGACCTGTTCATCTGGGCCGCGCCCAACTGCGGCAACCCGCAGAAGGTCCAGCGCTACGTGCGCGAGTGGGCCGACGCGCTCGACGTGATGCGTGGGCTCGGCGCCGAGGTCCTGCTGCCGGGCCACGGCCCGCCGATCTTCGGCGCCGACCGCATCGCCGAGGCGCTCGACCAGACCGCCCGGCTGCTGCGCACGATCCACGACCAGACCGTGGCGGCGATGAACCAGGGCCTGCGCCTCGACGACGTGGTGGCGGCGGTGACCATCCCCGCCGAGCTGCTCGAGCGCCCGTACCTGCGCCCGGTCTACGACGACCCGGCGTTCATCATCCGCAACGTGTGGCGCCGCTACGGCGGCTGGTGGGACGGCAACCCGGCCCACCTGCTGCCGCCGCGCGAGCGGGCGCTGGCCACCGAGGTCGCCGGGCTGGCCGGCGGCGCGACCGCGCTGGCCGCGCGCGCCCGCGCGGTGGCGGACGACGATCTCGCGCTCGCCTGCCAGCTCGCCGAGTGGGCGTGGGCGGCCGCGCCGGCCGACGAGGCCGTGCGCCAGGTGCGGGCCGAGCTGTACCGCCGGCGGGCCGGCGGCCAGTCCAGCCTGATGGCGCGCAGCATCTTCGCCGGGGCGGCGGACGAGAAGTAGGCTGGCCGGTGCCAGCGCCGCCGCTACATTAGAGGTTCATGCCGCCGTGGCTCCTCCAGGTGATCCTGGCCGTCGTCTCGATCGCGATCCAGGCCGGGTTCCACCTCTACGTCTGGAAGCGGCTGGTGCGCGACACCGGCCTGTCGCCGCGGCCGCGCCGGGTCGCGACCATCGCGCTGGTGGTGCTCGGCCTGTCGCTGCCGCTGACGTTCTGGGCGTCGCGGCTCGCCGGCTGGATCGGGGGCACCCTCGGCTGGGTGTCGTTCGGGTGGATGGCGTTGCTCGCGCTCACCGTGGTCGCGCTGGCCGCGGTCGACGTGGTCCGCCTGGTCGTCGCGGTGGTGCGCCGGGTCCGCGGCCGGCCCGACGTCGATCACGGCCGGCGCCAGGCCCTCGCCCGCATCGGCGGCGGCGTGGCCGCGTTCGCGTCGGTGGGCGCGGTCGGCTCGGGCGTGATCGAGGCGCTCGGCGATCACCAGGTCGTCGACGTCCCGGTGACGCTGCCCGGGCTGGGCGCCGAGCTCGACGGGTTCACGATCGTGCAGATCACCGATCTCCACGTCGGCAACACCATCGGCCGTCGCTTCGTCGGCGATCTGGTCGAGCGGGTCAACGGGCTGCGCCCGGATCTGATCGCGGTCACCGGCGACATGGTCGACGGCACGGTCGCCGACCTGCGCGCCGCGGTCGCCCCGCTCGCGCAGCTGCGCGCGCCCCACGGCGTGTGGTTCGTGCCCGGCAACCACGAGTACTACGCCGGCATCGGCCCGTGGCTGGCCGAGGTCGCGCGGCTCGGCATGACGCCGCTGCGCAACCAGCGGGTCGAGATCCGCCGCGGCGCCGCCCGCTTCGATCTCGCCGGCGTCGACGATCACTCGGCCGACCGCTTCGGCGGCGGCCACGGCGCCGACTACGCCCGTGCGCTCGACGGCCGCGAGCCGGGCGTGCCGTGCGTGCTGCTCGCCCACCAGCCGCGCCAGGTCCATGCCGCCGAGCGCTTCGGCGTCGACCTCCAGCTCTCGGGCCACACCCACGGCGGCCAGATCTGGCCGTGGCACTACATCGTCAGCATCCAGCAGGGCGGCCTGATCGCCGGCCGCTACCAGATCGGCCGCACCCAGCTCTACGTCAGCCGCGGCGCCGGCTACTGGGGCCCGCCGGTGCGGGTCGCGGCGCCGCTCGAGCTCACCCGCGTGATCCTGCGCGCGGGCTCGCCGGCGTAGCGAGCAGGAGCTGAAGCGCACCGGGCGCGTCGCCCTTCGACGTCGTCGTCGGTCGCTGCGCTCCCTCCGACTCGCTCAGGGCGAACGGAAGGAGGGCGCGCCAAGGATTCATCGCGCCTGGTGAACGGCACGTTCATCCCGTTTCAGGGTGAGCGGTTCTCGATCTCCCCGCGGGGTCAGCGCAGGGCGCGCACCGTTCCCGGAGCGGTGCGCGCGGTCCGCCACTGGATCGCCGCCGCGACCGCGGCGCCCAGCGCCCCCAGGATCACGCCGGCGAGCTGCAGCCGGTAGACGTACGGAGGTCCCGCGAAGCCGTCGTCGCCGGCGAGGGCGAGGACGGTCGCGGTGGCCAGCGCGACCGCGGCCGTCGCGGTCGCGACCGCAGCCCAGCGGGCCCGGAGGACGGCGCCGACCGAACCGAGCAGCAGCCCCGCCAGCGCCGGCACGCCGAGCGCCGCGGCCGGCGTCATGGGCGCATAGCGAATGTCGACGAGCCCGAGCAGGGTCACCGCGCCGAGATAGATCGCCGGCAACAGCGCGAGCCCGGCGCCCGCGGGGCCGAGCTCACCACGCCGCCACGGTGCGAGGAAGGCCAGGGCCGCGGCGTCGGCGGCGAGGTACGCGAACAGCACGGGCGAGCCCGCCGAGGGCCCGTCCGCCAGCAGCGTGGCGAGCGTCAGGATCGACAGCGGCAATCCCCCCAGCACGTAAGCCCGCGCCCAGGTCGCCCGCGCTGCCAGTGCGACGAGCACCCCGAGGCTGAAGGCGGCATGGAAGACGCTCAGCAGCGAGACGCCGCCAAAGGTCAGCTGCAGGTAGCTGCCGTAGGCGGCCATCGGCGCGAGCAGCGCCACCGCGCTCCACGCCCGCGCCCGCGACAGCCGGGCGCCGAACGAGGTGCGGACCCGCGCGTGCTCGCGCGCGACCGCGCGCGGATCGCCGAGCCGCTGGCGGGCCGCGGCGATCGCCGCGGCGAGCGGCCGGGTCGCGCGCAGCTCGTCGACCAGCGAGCGGAAATGATCCTCGAGCTCGGCCAGATCGCGCTCGGCGAGCGCGGCCTCCTGGGTCAGCTCGGCGCGGTAGCGCGCGATGGCGTCGTCGACCTCGTTCACTCGGTCCTCCAGGCTCTGGTCAGCGTGCCGTGGACGATCCCCCACTGCCGGCGCTCCTCGGCCAGCGCGCGCCGGCCCTCGGGCCGCAGCCGGTAGTAGCGGCGGACGCGGCCGTTGTCGCCGCGCTCCTCGTAGGACTCGATCAACCCCTGCTCCTCCAGACGATGGAGCACCGGGTAGAGCATGCCCTCGGACCACTCCAGCTCGCCGCCGGACAGGTCGCGGACCTGCTGGATGATCGCGTAGCCGTAGCTCGCGCCGCGGTGGAGGATCGCGAGCACGAGCCCGACCGCGGACGCCGCGACCAGGTCCTTGCCCGGCTTGGTGGAGGCACGCCTCACAGCGCTATGCATAGAACCGCTAGGTATCAGTGTCAAGCCTGGCGATCGCGAGTCGCCGTGGCTGCGGTCTTACCACTCACACTGCCTTGGATCGCGATCGTGGTCAGTTCGCGCAGTTGGCGCACTCGACGGCTGTCGTTCGGCGGCGCGCATGTGGGTCGTGCACCGCCGTGCAGCTTCGCGCACCGTCCACCTCACAGAAGTTTCGTGTGACGAGACGCCATCGCTTGCCACTAGAATGTGGTGCTGTTGCCTTCGCCAAGCGATGTGAGACGGCTCCTGCTGGGCAGCGTCGCCGCGGCCGTGACCGCGGCGTGTGGCCTCAGCGTCGACTACTCGAACACGCGCTACCAGTGCGGCGCCGGCGGCCTCTGTCCGCCCGGCTACGCCTGCGTGGCCGGCGAGTGCGTCCGCGATGACGACGGCGTCGACGCCGGCCTCGTCGATGCCCCGATCGACGCCGAGGTCGACGCCCCGGCGGCGTCGGGCACCTGGCGGTCGGACAGCGACGTCGACTTCATCGCGCCCGGCTACCGCGTCAGCGGCGCGACCGTCGTGTCACGCGGCGCGATCGAGCCGGTCGCCTACTACACCGGCGGCGTGCTGGTGCGCGCCAGCGCGGCGGCGATCCCCGCCGCGACCGCGACCTGGGACCAGGTCGCCGCGATGGTCACCACCCCCGCGGTCGGCGTGGCCCGCGGCACCGACATCGCGTGGGCATCGACGACACCGCCGGGGCTCGGCCTGACCTCGAGCGACGCCTGGACCCTGCGCTTCGAGGGCGAGGTCTTCCTCGACGCCGGCAGCTGGACGTTCCTGCTGCTGGCCGACGATCGCGGCTTCGTCGAGGTCGGCGACATCGACGGCCAGTTCGCCCGCGTCGCCAGCGCGACCCACCCCAGCGAGGCGAGCGGCGCGGTCACCATCGCCACCGCCGGCTGGTACCCGATCCGCTGGGTCGCGTCCGACCTCACCGGCGGGGCGTCGATCCGGCTGCGGTTCCAGGGCCCGGGCTTCGCCACCGCGACCGCGATCCCGCGCCACCGCCTGCGCGCCCGCGCCGACCAGCTCGATGGCCTGGTCATGACCGGCTTCGCCGGCGAGAAGTTCGCCGGCCCGGCGGCCACCGCGATCGATCAGAACGCGCCGGTGTCGATCGACTGGAGCGGCGGCGGCCCCGGCCAGCTGGTCGAGAGCCGCACCGACGACATGAGTGTCCGGTGGTCCGGACAGTTCTGGATCGACGCCGCCGGCACCTACACCCTGCGCTACGACACCGACGACGGCCAGCGGCTGTGGATCGACGGCGCCAAGGTCCTCGACGCCTGGGACGCCGACGTCCACGATCAGGTCACGCCGCCGCTGACGCTCGCGGTCGGCTGGCACGACCTCGTCGCCGACGTCACCGACCACCTCGGCAACTCTCGCGCCCGGCTCACCGTCGCCAGCGGGCCGGAGCTGGTCGGCCAGCCGCTGCCGCTGGCCCGCCTGCGCCCGGTCGACGGCCGCGGCGAGCGCCACGAGACCGGCCGCAACTCGACCGACATCCCGCTGCCCGACGCGCCGTCGAGCTCGGTCGACGGCATCGCCGAGTCGACCATGACCCTGACCGCACCGGCCGGCGCGGTGGTCCGCGGCCTCGAGATCGGCTTCACCTACGATCACGAGTACCAGGGCGACCTGAAGATCCAGCTGATCGCGCCCGGCGGCCGCACCGCGACGCTGCGTAACAACAGCGGCACCCGGGACGGCACGATCACCGAGACCTACGTGCGCACCGATCTCGACGGCGCGCCGGTCGCCGGCACCTGGACCCTCCGCTTCACCGACATCGATCCCGGCGCCTCCGGCACCCTGCGCGACGTCGCGCTCACCGTCCACACCAGCGGCGGCGAGCCGCCGATCGCCACCACCGCGATCTACGAGTCGCCGCCGCGCTACCTCGGCGGGCCGGTCACCATCGGCGCCGCGCGCTGGCAGGCGCGCACGCCGGCCGGCACCGGCGTCGCGGTCAAGCTGCGCACGTGCGCGACCGCCGACGCCTGCGCCGGGGTGCCGTGGTCGGCCGCGCTCCCCGGTTCGGGCGGCGCCGTCCCGTCGCTGCCGGAGCAGCCGTACGCCCAGTACCGCGTCGAGCTGACCTCGACCGGCGACGCCGCCGCGTCGCTGGAGTCGATCGAGCTCGACTACGGTCCGGCGCCGTGACGCGTCAGTCGAGCGGGTAGCGGTACACGTTGGTGTCGAGCCGCTGGAAGCCGATCCGCTGGTACAGGCGGTTGGCCGCCTCGCGCGCCGGCCGCGACGTCAGCGACACGTTGCGCGCGCCGGCCTCGCGGGCGATCCGGATGGCCTCGCGCGACAGCGCCTCGCCGATGCCGCGGCCGCGCGCCGCGCCGTCGACCACGACGTCGTCGATGCGCGCCTGCAGCCCGGTCGGGATGCGGTAGAGGGTCAAGGTCAACGCCCCGACGATGGCGCCGGCGTCGCGGGCGATCAACACGACGGCGTCGGCGACGATCGCGGCCAGCTCGGCGCGCGTCGGCGGCCGGGCGGTCGACAGCTGCGGGAGCAGCCGGTCGAACGCCGAGCCCAGCTCGTCATCGGCGACGGTCGCGCGGGTGATCTCCATCGCCCCAGCCTACGGCATCCCGCGCGACGGGGTTAGAGTTCGCACGTGCTCGCCCGCCTCGCTCCCGTCGCGTTCGCGCTCGCGGTCGCCGCGTGCGGCAAGACTCGCGCGGTCGACGCCGAGGCGGCGGCGGCGACCTTCGATCGCATCACCCTCGAGACCGGCGGCGTGCACGGCCTGTCCGGGCTCGCCGTCGACGGCGCCGGCGCGCTGTGGACGGTCGCCGAGCGCGGCCGGGCCGCGTTCCGCGTCGAGCTCGACGGCGGCCGCGTGGCGTCGATCGCCCGGGTGCCGGTCGAGGGCGTGCCCGACGGCGAGGATCTCGAGGCCATCGGCGTCGCCGGCGGCGATCGCTTCTGGGTCGGCACCGAGGGCCGCCAGGCCGGCGTCGCCCGGGTCTACGCCCTGCGCCACGACGGCGCCGCGCTGCGGGTGATCGAGACCGCCGAGCTCACCGCCGCCGACACCGAGCTGGCGATCGGCGCCAACCACGGCGCCGAGGGCCTGTGCGTCGCCGGCGATCAGGTGGTCGTCGCGATCGAGACCGCGGCCAAGGGGCCCGATCGGTGGGCGCCGGTGGTCACCCTCACGCCCGGCCAGCCGCGGGTCCTGCACCGGCTCCACCTGACCACCGCGACCGGTAAGCTGTCGGGCCTCGACTGCTGGCGCGACGGCGAGGTGGTCCGGGCGATCGCCATCGAGCGCCACTTCGAGGTCACCCGCGTGCTCGCCTTCGACCTGCCGCCCACCGGCGGCGACATCATCCCGTCGGTGCTGATCGACCTCGCCCCGGTGCTGCGCGGCGCGCTCAACCTCGAGGGCATCGCCCGCCTGCCCGACGGCCGCGTGGTCGCGGTGGTCGACAACCAGTACGACCGGATCACCGGCCCCGACGAGCTGCTCGTGCTCAGGCCGGATCGTCTGGCGGGTCCGGCTCGGTCGGCGGCGGGGCGCTGACCCGCGCCCGCGCCTCGATCATCATCCGGCAGAAGATCTCGCCCTGCTCGAGCGCGTCCTCGAGCGCGACGTGGCTGTGGCGGGCCGCCGGCTTCCACCGCGCCGGCATGACCCGCTTGGTGGTGTCGCGGAACGGCGTCCCGAGCAGCGTCATCGCCATGGTCTTGAGGTCGAGCGCCGCGTGCGAGAACGGGCTGCCGCCGGTGAACCGGACCAGGTACCAGTACACGAACGTGAAGTCGAAGCCGGCCGGGTAGGCGACGAACACCGGCCGGCCGGGCAGGGCGCGCACCCAGGTCGCGAACCCCCGCATCGCCTCGTCCGGCGGCCGGACATCGTGGCGGCACGCCGCCCACGCCGCCGGCTGCGACCGCCACCACGCCATGGTGTCGGGCGCGCCCTCGGCGCCGGGCAGGGTCTCGAGGTTGACCGAGAACGTCCCGGCCGCCTCGACCCGCGGCCCGCTCCAGTCGATCGTGAACGCGGCGGCGCCCAGCGACAGCATCGAGTGCGGGCCGGGGATCGGCCCGTCGGCCTCGACGTCGACCGAGACGTAGCACTCGCGGCGCGCCATCGGCGCAGCCTAGCAGGGTCGCGCGGCGCTCACCGGTTGAGGCGGTAGGTCGTGAAGTGCGAGTCCATCCGCGCGTCCTGGCCCGGAGTGAACGAGTTCATGCAGGCGTCGTCGGTGTAGTCCATGAAGTTGGTGATCGGGTCGTTGCCGGTCTTGTTCCGGCACGAGTCGCGCCCGGTCGGGCAGCCGTAGGCCGCGGACTTCTCGGCGGCGGTGTCGGACACGTAGTCGCCGTTGCCGTTACAGCCGCCCTGGAACGTGTGATAGAGGCCCATCCAGTGGCCGACCTCGTGGGTGCCGGTGTCGCCCAGGTTGTACGGGGCGGCGCTGCCGCCGGGCATCGACGAGTACAGCAGCACGACGCCGTCGTCCTTCGGGTTCGACGCGTAGCTCGACGGGAACGTCGCCCAGCCGAGCAGGCCGCCGCCCGGGCTCGACGAGTAGATGTTGAGGTCCTTGGCGGTGCCCTTGCGCAGCGAGGTCTTCATGGCCCGCTCGGCCGACGTGCCCGGGCCGGCGGTGAACCAGGTCGCGTTGGTGGTGCGATCGATCTGGACCAGGCGGAACCGCCAGCCGGTGCTGGCGTAGGCGGCGTTGAGCACCGCGATCTGATCGTTGATCTGATTGTCGGACACGTCGCCGTTGGTGATGCCGGTGCCCTTCCGGATCACGTGGAAGTAGACGTCGATCGTGCCTTCGGTGACGTTGGCGATCCGGTCGTACTTGTGCTCCTGGATGTACGCGTCGACCTCTTCGTTGATGAGCTGGGCGACATCCTCGTCGTGGTCGCGCACCCCGCACTTGAGGCTCTCGACCGTGCTGCTGTCCTCGACGGTCACGTCGTCGACGCAGGCGGTGAGGCTGATGGCGGTACCCAGAGCGAGAAGCAACGAACCACGAGCAGACGTGCGCATGAATCCTCCCTGTCGGACAGTTGTATTCCCCGGTACACGTCGCCCTAGCAGGGAGCGTTCCACCTCCGTTCGCCCAGATCGCCTGCGACAGCCCTGCGGCACATACGCGGACTTACCGGCTGTTGCAGTGATCACTTTCGGTCAGCCTGCGCCAACCTGTCCTATCGAAGGGCGCGGCTCAGGCGCCTTTCGCCCCGATTCTCGCCAGGTTACATGAGGCATGAGCGCCGACGTTGTGCGATCTGTCGGCGCGTGCCGGCATCGACCTACAGGTGGGAGAGGCGCGATCCCGCACAACGGACGGCCCCAGTGTTGGTGCTAGAAACGCCGACATGCGTGGGGCTCTCGTCGCCATTGCTGCTGCAGCCAGTCTCGTTCCGGCGCTCGCCCACGCCGATGTCCCCCGGTTGACGCTCGACCAGCTGGTGGCCAAGGCCCAGGTCAGCGAGCGGGCGCGGATGGCAGCGGCCGACCGCGACGCCGCCGCCGCCCGGGTCGGCGAGGCGAAGGCGGCTCGCCTGCCCAAGGGCACGTTGACCGGCTTCTTCGCGCCGTCGCCCGAGATCGAGTGTCTCGACCCCGACTGCATCCGCACCGACCCGTCCGAGTTCAAGCTGCGCTTCAGCGGCGTGCTCGGCGGCGCCCAGCTGTCGGTGACCCAGCCGATCTACACGTTCGGCAAGCTCCAGACCGCGCGCGAGGCGGCCAAGCTCGGGCTAGCCGCGCAGGACGCCCTCGCCGACGCCACCGCCGCCGACCTCGCCGTCGATGCCGCGCGGGCGTACTGGGGCCTCAAGCTGGCCCGCGAGCTGCGCTGGATGCTGGAGGAGGGCGAGGAGCAGATCACGAGCGCGATGGAGCGGCTCGACGAGCGGATCGCCGACGGTGACACCGAGGTCACGATCCAGGACCGCCAGCGCGTCGACGTCCTCCTCGCCGAGGCCCGGGCCCAGCTCGCCGAGGCTCGCCAGGGCGAGGCGCAGGCCCTGGCCGCGGTGCGCGCCCTCGCCGGCGATCCGACCGTCGACATCGATGAGGAGACCTTCGAGACCGTTGGCCTCGACCTCGGCAACGAGGCCGAGCTGGTCGCCCGGGCCCAGAACGCGCGCCCCGAGGTCAAGGCGGCCCAGGCCGGCGCCGCGGCGTTCCGGCGGCTGGCCGACTTCGAGGCGCGCCAGCACTACCCCGACCTCGCGGTGGTCGGCTCGCTGCTGGCCTCGGGCGCCACCGGCGTCGACGATCCACCCAGCGCGTTCGCCTACGACCCGTACAACACGGTCACCGGCACGCTGGCGCTGGCGCTGCGCTGGCAGCTCGAGCCGTGGACGGTGGCGGCCAAGGTCGATCGCGCGCGCGCGGTCGAGCGGCGCGCCGTGGCCCAGGCCGATCTCGCGGTCACCGGCGCCGCCTTCGAGGCGCGCACCGCGTACGCCGAGGCGCTCGGTGCCCAGCAGAAGCTCGAGGTCGCCGGCAAGGGCGAGAAGGCGGCGCGGGCGTGGCTGGCCGCGGTGCTGCAGGCCGACGCGATCGGCGCGGCCGAGGCCCGGGACCTGGCCGATGCGTACATCGCCTGGTTCCAGATGCGGGCGCGGGTGGTGACGGCGATCTTCCAGTGGAACGTCGCGGCGATGCGGGTCCGCCGCGCCGCGGGTGAATTCTCGGCTGTGCCCCCGCGTCGCAGGAGCTAGCCTCCATGTTCATGACCCCTGTGTATCCAGCTCGTGTGCGGCGCCTCGTGGTGGTCGCCATCCTCGCCCTCGCGACCGTCCTCGGCGCGGTCCCGGCCTTCGCGGCCGACGGGCCCGGCACCAAGGCGGTGCGGTCCGCCAACGAGACCATCGAGGCCGCGCTCAAGACCAAGGCCGCCGCCGGCAGCGCCGACGAGAAGAAGGCGGCTGCGAAGGTCACCGAGAGCGTCCGCGGCTTCCTCGACATCGACGAGCTGGGCAAGCTCGCGCTCGGCGATCACTGGGCCAAGCTGAGCGAGGCCCAGCGCCAGGAGTTCCTCCAGCTGCTGCGCGCGTTGATCGAGGACAACTACGTCAAGGGCCTGCGCGCCAACCTCGACTACCAGGTCACCTACCTCGGCGAGGAGGCCGGCCCCAAGACCGCCGGCCGCGACACGACCCTGGTGAAGACCGAGATCAAGGCCAAGAAGAAGGGCCGGCCGCTGACCATCAGCGTCGACTACCTGCTGGTCAGCGACAAGGGCAAGCTGCGCGCGGTCGACATCATCACCGACGGCGTCGGCCTGGTGCAGAACTACCGCGCGCAGTTCAACCGCATCATCCAGAAGGAAGGCTTCGACGGCCTCCTCACCAAGATGAAGAAGAAGCGCGCGACCGCCTGAGCAGGCGGCGTCAGCGCACGCGCACGATCGCGTCGAGGAGGCCCTGCACGGTGGCGCGCTCCTCGAAGCCGAGGCCGGTCACCTCGAGCAGCGACGACTCGGTGTAGTCGTCGTTGACCGTCGACGTGAACGACCGCGCCGCGGTGAACCAGCCGAACGCGCCGTGGCTCGCGTGCGGGCGCTGGGTGCTCTCGACCGCCGGGGCGTCGCGCTCGACGTCGAGCGCGTACCACTGCCAGGCCGGCGCGACGTCGACCTCGTCGAGGTCGGCCGGCGGCTCGGCCAGCCGGTCGGCGTGCCACACGCTCAGCCACACCGTCGAGCCGGCGCCGGCGACCACGCCGTCGGCCGGGCGACCGCCGGTGCGATCGGCCAGGTCGAGGTACCAGGTCGGATCGAACGTGCGCTCTCCCGCGCGCAGCCGCAGGCTGCAGTCGGGCACGCCGGCGTCGGTGCCGCGGAGGATGCGGGCGTACGTGTTGTAGTTGTCGGAGAAGAAGTAGGTGTCGCCCGACGGGGTGGTGTGGGACACGAGCAGGGACGTGCAGCGCGCGTCCTCGGTCACCGTGACCCGATCGGTGGCCGGGTCGATGTGGACCAGCATGGCGCCCGGCGACGCCTGTGGGGCCTCGTCCCAGTCCTTGCGCCAGCGGACGGTGAAGTAGACGCCGTCGGCGCGCACGACCGGGTAGCCGCTGAACTCGGTGATGAACCCGGGCCGCTCGGTGCCCTCGATCGGGATCGCGCGCTCGACCTCCATGTCGGTCGGATCGAAGCGGATCGCCTGCAGCTGGGCGTGGTCGATCCAGTACGCGGTGTGCGCGTCGACCCAGGCGATCACGCCGTAGCCGGACTCGACCCCGTGGTTGGCGAACGACAGCGTCACGCCCTCGACGAGCTCGTTGCGGTCGGTGACCTGGTAGCGCGTGAGGGTCGCCCGCTCCGCGTAGCTGAGCAGGAAGCTGCCGTCGGCGCCGGTCGGCGGCGCGTACACCATGCCGCCGCCGCCCTGCTCGAGCCCGCGCTGGTTGGTGATGTGGCCGGACAGCTCGGTCACCGGGATCACGTATCCCAGGGTCTCCTCGTCGCCGAACAGCCGCGTCTGCAGCAGCCAGAGCTCCTCGCTGTCGGGATCGAGGTCGGGGGTGGAGTCGCCACAGGCGGTGGTGGCGGCGAGGGCCGCCGCAGCGGCACACAGGGACTTTCCGAGGGTTCTCATGGCCCGATGCTTATTGAAAATGATAATCAAAGTCTACAGGGAAGCCACGCCCCGGCCGGCTCGCCGCCGGACCCGCGCAGGCTAAGATTCGGGCCGATGAGCCTGCACGCCGCCTACCTCGACGCCGCTCGCCGGTGGCTCGACGCCGACATCGATCCCGACACCCGCGCCGAGCTCGACGGCCTCCTGACCGCCGCCGAGTCGGGCGGGCCGGGCGCGGTCGCCGCCGGCGACT
>Ga0247822_10000237_pt1 | contig 27511 bp, 23 predicted proteins | sample 13C_Cellulose_Da_FD_192423 | JGI IMG/M metagenome (GOLD analysis project Ga0247822, IMG submission 192423) | Soil microbial communities from agricultural site in Penn Yan, New York, United States - 13C_Cellulose_Day30 | ecosystem: Environmental > Terrestrial > Soil > Agricultural land | place...
GCCGAGGATGGCGACAGGCCGAAAACGCTCAACCTCAAGGTCGAGCTTGGTCCGGACGAGCTCGACCTCCGCCCGGACATAAGCCTTGCCGTCATCGATGAGGCGGCCGAACGTTTCCCCGATCGGCTTGTCCTCTTGCTCGTCCATAAGCGCCCCCTGCCTGGCTAGGACGTCAGGAGTCCGAGCGGTCTTTCGACTTGCCGCTGTCCAGCCCGGTTTTGACCAGACGGGCGAGGGCGAAGCCGACGATGGCTGCGCCCGCCAACGCGACGCCAGGGCTTTTGCGGACGAATTCGCGCGTGTCGTCGATCAACTCGTCGGGGTTCTTGGCGGCAAGCTTGTTCGCGACGTCCTCGATCGCATTCGCAGCTTTTCGGGCATAATCGCCATATTCGCCGCCGAGCCGCTCTTCGAGTCCCTCGGCAGTCCCGCCAACGAGCTTCGAGACGTTGGCGAGCGCTTCGCTCGACCGTTCGAGACCTTGGCCGACGAGGCCGCGGGTCTTTTCGGCGGCCGTGTCCGCCAGCTTGCTTCCGCCTTCGCGGACCTTGCCGATCATCTTGTCCCGGTTGGTGGGCTCACTCACGATCATCTGCTCCTCATTCGTGCTCGAAGCGCTTGCGCCGGGGACGATACGGTCGGTACCCTCAGGAAGTGTGTCGTTCTGATCAGCCATCACTCGTTCTCCTCTTCGTCCCCGAAAACCCGGCATGCCCGTGCTTCGTTCCGACGATGGCCCAACGAAAGTTGCACCACCGCCGACGGACTATATAGAGCCGCCAAGCCACACTTTCCATGGACGGGGGATTTCTAGCCATGACCGCGATCGTCGACATTCACGCCCGGCAGATCCTCGACAGCCGCGGTAATCCCACGGTCGAAGTGGATGTCACGCTGGAAGACGGGTCGATGGGCCGTGCGGCGGTCCCATCCGGTGCTTCGACCGGCGCACATGAAGCGGTCGAGAAGCGCGACGGCGACAAGGCGCGCTGGGGCGGCAAGGGCGTCGGCCAGGCCGTGCAGGCCGTCAACGGCTCTATTGCCGATGCCGTGCTTGGCTTCGAGGCCGAGGACCAGGCCGAGATCGACGCGGTGATGATCGACCTCGACGGCAGCGACAACAAGGGCAATCTGGGCGCCAACGCCATCCTAGGCGTGTCGCTGGCGGTCGCGCGTGCGGCTGCCGAAGCGCGCGGACTGCCGCTATACCGCTATGTCGGCGGTGTCGGAGCGACGCTTCTTCCGGTGCCGATGATGAACATCCTCAACGGCGGCGCCCATGCCGACAACGCTATCGACTTTCAGGAATTCATGGTCATGCCGGTCGGCGCCGAGAGTTTTTCCGAAGCGCTTCGCTGCGGCGCGGAGATTTTTCACGCGCTGAAGTCCAAGCTTCATGCGCAGGGTCTTTCAACGTCGGTCGGCGACGAGGGTGGCTTCGCACCGAACCTGCGCTCCGCCCGCGAGGCGCTCGACGTCATCGGCGAGGCGACGGTGGCCGCGGGCTACACGCTGGGCGATGACGTCATGATCGCGCTCGACTGCGCCTCGACTGAATTCTTCAAGGACGGCGCTTATGCGATGACGGGCGAAGGCCGGACCCTCTCGCCGGACGAAATGGCGGCGTATCTCCTGGAACTTGCGACCGAATATCCCATCGCCTCGATCGAAGACGGCATGGGCGAGGACGACATGGCCGGATGGAAGGCTGTGACCGACCGCCTGGGCTCGAAGATCCAGCTTGTCGGTGACGATTTGTTCGTCACCAACGAGAAGCGCCTCGCCAAGGGGATCGCGGACGGGATCGCCAACTCGATCCTGGTCAAGGTCAATCAGATCGGAACGCTGACCGAGACCATCGCGGCGGTCCGTCTCGCGCAAACCAGCGGCTATACCGCCGTCATGTCGCACCGCTCCGGCGAGACCGAGGATTCGACGATCGCAGACCTCGCCGTCGCTCTGGCCTGCGGGCAGATCAAGACGGGCAGCCTGGCGCGCAGTGACCGCACCGCCAAGTACAACCAGCTGCTACGGATCGAGGAGGAATTGGGCGACCAGGCGCGATATGCGGGCCGCTCGGCATTGAAATTGTCATAATCGCGTGAAAGCGCTTGATTCACTTGGCCGAATCTGATTCTGTCTCTTTATGGGAGGGGCCACCAAAAGCTTGGGAATGATCCGCCGCGCGGCGATGCCGGCGTTGGCGCTGATCATCGTCGGCACCTTTGGCGGTCATGCCATCGCCGGGCCCAACGGCCTGCTCGCATGGGGCGGTTACAATCGCGACCTCGATCAGCGCCGCGAAGAGCTGGCCAAGCTCGAAGCCGAGCGGGACGCGCTTCGCCATCGCTCGGCCCTGCTCAATCCGAACAAGGCCGATCCGGACCTCGGCGAAGAGCTGATCCGCCGCGACCTTGGCCTTGTCCGCTCCGACGAAGTGATCATCCCGCTGGAGTAGGCGGGTGCGAGCCGTCGCGCTTTTTCTGACACTGCTGGTTTCCACGCCGGCCACGGCCCGGCCAACCACGCTGCCGCCAATCGACCAATGCTCGAAGGACGCGGATTTCGCGGCATTCATTGGCGAATTGAAGCGTGTGACTGCTGCGCGTGACCGCAATGCGTTCCTCGGGCTGCTCGCTGATGACGTCACCGTCGATTTCGGTGGCGTTAGTGGCCGCGAGGATTTCGCCAAGGTTTGGTCGTTCGACCCGGGCGAGCACGGCAATGTGTGGGAGTGGCTCGACCGGATGCTGGGGATGGGATGCGCCCGAGTGGACGGTGCGCGGGTCGTCCCGTCGCTGATCGAGCAGGTCAACACCGAAGACGACGGTTTATTCGACATGCGCCTGGCCCTGCCCGGCGCGGAGCTGTTCCGCGAGCCTGGAAACGCCGCGACCGCCAGAACTATCCCGCCGTGGACCTTGGTCGAAGCGATTAACACGGGCGGCGACATGTGGACCGGCGTGCGGCTTGCCGACGGCCGCAGGGGCTGGATATCGGATGACAATCTTTACGAGCCGCTGGGCTATCGCATAACAATCGAGAAGCGCGGGCCCAAGTGGATGATCACGGCCTTCGTCGCTGGCGACTGAGGAAGGCGTCGCCGGCTGGGTGACGTTACGGATTGCTCTTTCGTGTCTGCGGCTCCTATAGGCCCAGCAACCAAAACAGACATTGGAGAGCAGCGTGGCGAAAACCGCCCGTAAGGCCGCGACCGCAAGCACGGCGCCCGGGAAGCCGAACCGAGAACGCCCGGCGGAGCCGAAACGCTATGAGGCCAGCAAGGCGGAACTGCTCAACTTCTACAAGCAGATGCTGCTCATCCGCCGCTTCGAGGAGCGCGCCGGCCAGCTCTACGGCCTGGGACTGATCGGCGGTTTTTGCCACCTATACATTGGCCAGGAAGCGGTCGCAGTCGGCCTGCAGTCAGCGATGAAAGTCGGGCGCGACAGCGTCATCACCGGATATCGCGATCACGGACATATGCTTGCCTACGGCATCGACCCCAAAGTGATCATGGCCGAGCTGACCGGGCGCGCCGCCGGAATCTCCAAAGGCAAGGGCGGCTCGATGCACATGTTCAGCGTCGAGCATGGCTTCTACGGCGGGCACGGAATTGTCGGCGCGCAGGTCGCGCTCGGCACGGGCCTCGCCTTCAAGCATCAATATTCGAAGGACGGGGGCACCTGCCTCGCCTATTTCGGCGACGGAGCGGCCAACCAGGGCCAGGTCTACGAAAGCTTCAACATGGCGCGGATCTGGGACCTGCCGGTCATCTACGCCATCGAGAACAACAAATACGCCATGGGCACGAGCGTCGAGCGCTCGGCGTCGGAGCCGGATTTCTACAAGCGCGGCGAGAGTTTCCGGATTCCCGGCATCCAGGTCGACGGGATGGACGTGCTCGCGGTTCGCGGCGCGGCGGAAGAGGCGATGGCCTGGACCCAGGCGGGCAAAGGCCCGATCATCCTCGAACTGCTCACCTATCGCTATCGCGGCCACTCGATGAGCGACCCGGCCAAATACCGGTCGAAGGAAGAGGTGCAGGACTATCGCGAGCACCACGACCCGATCGAGGGCCTGAAGGCCGAGCTCCTGAACGGCGGCGTCGCGGAGGAAGACCTCAAGTCAATCGATAAGGAAATCAAGAATATCGTGGTCGAAGCTGCGAAATTCTCCGAGGAAACGCCGGAACCTGATGCGGCCGAGCTTTATACCGATGTGCTGGTGGAGGCGTACTGATGGCGGTCGAACTGAAAATGCCCGCGCTCTCCCCGACGATGGAGGAGGGCACCCTCGCCAAATGGCTTGTCAAGGAAGGCGATGAGGTTTCGTCGGGCGACATCCTGGCCGAAATCGAGACCGACAAGGCCACGATGGAGTTCGAGGCGGTTGACGAGGGCACGATCAGCAAGATCGTCGTTCCCGAAGGCACGGACGGCGTAAAGGTCGGGACTGTAATTGCGCTCATGGGTGGCGAGGGCGACGAAGCTGGGGCCACCCCTACGCCGGAACCGGAAGTCGCCCAGAAGCCTTCGGACCAGCAGACCGAGCCGACGCCCGCGCCGAAGGCCGATACCGGCACGAAGCAGCTCACGCCGCGCGTCGCTGCCGATCCGGATGTACCCGCCGGAACGGAGATGGTCGCGACCACCGTTCGTGAGGCCCTTCGTGACGCCATGGCCGAGGAGATGCGGAAAGACGATCGCGTCTTCGTGATGGGCGAGGAAGTCGCGCAGTACCAGGGTGCCTACAAGGTGACCCAGGGCCTGCTCGATGAATTCGGCCCGCGCCGGGTCATCGACACGCCGATTACCGAATATGGCTTTGCCGGCCTCGGTTCCGGAGCGGCGATGGGCGGGTTGAAGCCGGTCATCGAGTTCATGACCTTCAACTTCGCGATGCAGGCCATCGACCACATTATCAATTCGGCCGCCAAGACCAACTACATGTCGGGCGGGCAGATGCGCTGCCCGATCGTGTTCCGCGGCCCCAATGGCGCAGCGAGCCGGGTCGGCGCGCAGCACAGCCAGAATTACGGGCCGTGGTATGCCTCGGTGCCCGGGCTGGTGGTCATCGCGCCCTACGACGCGGCCGATGCCAAGGGCCTGCTGAAAGCCGCGATCCGTAGCGAGGACCCGGTCGTCTTCCTCGAAAACGAGTTGCTCTACGGCCATTCCTTCGATGTTCCGAAGATCGAGGATTACGTCCTGCCGATCGGCAAGGCGCGGATCATGCGCGAAGGCAACGACGTCACGCTGGCCAGCTACTCGATCGGCGTCGGAATCGCGCTGGAGGCGGCGGAAACGCTTGCCGGCGAGGACATCGACGCGGAGGTCATCGACCTTCGCACGCTTCGCCCGCTCGACAAGCGCGCGGTGCTGACGTCACTCGCCAAGACCAACCGCCTGGTGGTGGTCGAGGAGGGCTGGCCGACCTGCTCGATCGCGTCGGAAATTATCGCCATCTGCATGGAAGAGGGATTCGACGATCTCGATGCGCCTGTCGGTCGGGTGACCAACGTCGACGTACCGCTGCCTTATGCTGCCAACCTCGAAAAGTTGGCGCTGATCAAGGCGGATGACGTCGTGAAGGCGGCCAAGGCGGTCCTCTATCGCTGACCCCCTGCGCGATCGCGACCTCGTCCGGCTTTATTGGCCGGTTGAGCTCCGGCCCGCTTTCGATGCCTTGTTCGATCTCGAGGCGGCGTTTGCCGACGTCGTGAGCACCTCGACTCAGCCTGCGCTCGGCGCGATCCGCTTGGCGTGGTGGCGCGAGGCGCTGGAGCGGCTCGACACGTTGCCAGCGCCATCCGAGCCGCGATTACAGGCAGTCTCCGCCGAACTGCTTCCGCGCGGGGTGAGTGGAGCGAAACTGGCCGTGATCGAGGACGGCTTCGCTGCGCTGCTCGACGAAAATCCGGAGACCGAGCGCGTTGGGAGGGGTGGTGCGGCGTTATTCGCTTGCGCGGCGACGTTGTTGGGCGCCGAAGATCCCAAGCTCGAAGTAGCTGGCGCCGCTTACGCTCTAGCTCGGGCAATGCGCCAAGGCGGCGTTGCTCCTTTGAATCACCGGGCGGATGTGCTGGCAGGTCACCGTTTTGCCCGATCGCTCCGGCCGGTCACGGGTTTTGCGCGCTTGGCCGTCCGCGATCTTCGGCAGGCGCCCGCGATGGAGGCGGAAGCCACCCCGCGCCGCGCCGTGGCATTGCTTTCGCATCGTTGGTTCGGAACGGTTGCGTAGCGCGACAGGCTTGCTAAGCAGGCCGGGCCGGATCGCTTCTCGTTGTATTGACGGGCTTCATGACCCGTTTCCTCGCCGGGGCCGCCGCGGCCCTTCTTCTCGTCACCGGCGCATTCTTCATCTGGCAGGGCCGCGCTCAGGCAACCGAAGTGTTGCAAACACCGCCGCCTGCGGTCGTGATCCAGCCGGGCCAAGCGCTCGCGTCGATCCCGGCGGCAGCGTCCGACGACCCCAAAAACAAAGAAGAGAAGCGCTTTGCCCGCGCCGACAAAGACGAGAATGTCCGGTTCACGCTCGCCGAGCTCGTCGAGCCGCGCCGCAAGCCCTTCGCAAAGCTGGACGTCAACGGCGGCGGCAAGCTGAGTTTCGAGGATGGGCGGTGAAGACCATCGACAAGTTCGAAGGCGCCGACACCGACAAGAACAAGGCGCTCACTCCGTCGAAATTTGCGAGGACGGCGCCCAAGCCGAAGAACGCCAAGCCGGCCTGCAGTTGTGGCTAGGCCTCGACCGCTTCGCCAGCGAGGAGCCAGCCGTCGAGCGCTTCACGCGCCCGCTGCGTGTAAAGCTTCTTGCGGTCGGCCTTCCTGGTCTTCGGCCCTTCAAGCGGCGGCATTAGTCCGAAATTGATGTTCATCGGCTGATAGGTGTCGGCATCGGCGCCGCCTGTGATGTGCGCAAGCAGCGCACCCAGCGCCGTCTCGGGCGGTAGTGGGGGAAGCGTCTCGCCGCGCTTCTCGGCAACCGCAAAGCGGGCCGCGACCAGCCCGATGGCTGCGCTTTCGACATAGCCCTCGCAGCCGGTGATCTGCCCGGCGAAACGGACGTTAGGCTGGGTCCGCAGCCTGAGTTCTCCGTCGAGCAGCTCGGGCGACTTGATGAAGCTGTTGCGGTGGATACCGCCGAGCCGGGCGAACTCGGCATTCTCAAGGCCCGGGATGGTCCGGAAGATTCGCACTTGCTCGCCATGTTTCAGCTTGGTCTGGAAACCGACCATGTTCCACAAGGTGCCCAGCGCATTGTCCTGGCGAAGCTGGACGACGGCGTGCGGCCAGCGCCCAGTGTGCGGATCGTCGAGACCGACGCCCTTCATCGGCCCGAAACGAAGCGTGTCGACTCCACGCGAGGCCATAACCTCAATCGGCATGCAGCCTTCGAAGTAGGGCGTGTCTTTTTCCCACTCCTTGAATTCGGTTTTTTCGCCTTCGTTCAGCGCGGCAACGAACGCTTCATACTGCTCCTTCGTCATCGGACAGTTGATGTAGTCCTTGCCGCCTGAGCCGATTGGGTCCTTGTCCCAGCGCGACTGGAACCAGCAGACCGACATGTCGATGCTGTCGCGGTGGACGATCGGGGCGATGGCATCGAAGAAGGCGAGGGCGCCGACGCCGGTTTTTTCGGCAACTGCTGCGGCAAGCCCCGGCGCGGTCAGCGGACCGGTTGCAACGATCGTCAGGCCCTCGTCGGGAAGCGTGTCGATGCGCTCGCGGACGACCGTGATGTTGGAGTGGGCGGCGATGCGCGTGCTGACTTCGGCGGCGAAGGCTTCGCGGTCCACGGCCAGCGCCGAGCCCGCCGGAACGCGATGTGCGTCCGCGCAGGCCATGATCAGCGAGCCCAGCCGCCGCATTTCCTGGTGAAGCAGGCCGACGGCGTTGTTTTCGGGATCGTCGGAGCGGAAGCTGTTGGAACAGACCATCTCCGCGAGACGGTCGCTTTCGTGCGCCGGCGTCGTATCACCGCTACCGCGCATTTCGCTCAAGCGGACCTTGAGCCCGGCCTCCGCAGCTTGCCAGGCGGCTTCCGAACCGGCGAGGCCGCCGCCGATGATATGCAGGTCTTGAGCCATGGCGCGCGGGCTAACGCTTCCCCATATGCAAGTCCATGAAACTGTTTACCATTGGATATGAAGGCGTGACGATGGAGGAGTTCCTAACGGTGCTGCGCGATGCGGGCGTCGAGCGGGTGATCGATGTCCGCGCGCTGCCGCTGTCGCGCCGTCCGGGTTTTTCGAAGACTCCATTGAGGAACGCGCTCGCCGAAGCCGGGATTGAATATGTCCACCTTCGCGCGCTCGGCACGCCGGCAGAGGGAAGGGCCGCGGCCCGCGCCGGTCAGCAAGCGCGGCTAGATACCATCTATGCTGCGCAGCTGGATCTTCCCGAAGCCGTAATCGCGGCCGAGGAAATGAAGGCGCTGGCCGGGGAGCGGCCAAGCGCCTTGCTGTGTTTCGAGCGCGATCCCGGCGGCTGCCACCGCACCCTGCTTTGGAAGGCGGCATTGCCAGACGCCGAGATCGTCGACTTGTTTGCCTAGACCTCTGACGGTGCCTGAGCGGCGGTCTCGCTGACGATCAGCGCCTCGATGTCCGGGATTGGCCTCCCGGTCATTTCCTTCGGGATTTCGCAGATCACGCGTCGCTCGGCTTCCTTGTGGAGCTTTTTGCGAAGCTCTCCGAGTGTTTTCGGCGGAGCGACGATAGCCAGGCATTCGAAGTCGTTGGCGAGTGCCCTTTTGTTGACCTCTTCGGCTGCGCTGTGCGCCCAGCGATCTTCCTCGAGCTGGTGGAAGTCGGTCTCCTCGTAAGCGACCCGGCCGCTGTAACCCGCCGACTGGCCGATGGCCCCAGGCGCGTCGGTTTTCATCTCGCTATCCTTGGCATCCTCGCGCTCCTCATGCGCCTCGGTCCTCAGATCGATTTGATTCTGGTCGCCTTCATTCCGGAAGAACAGGGTCTTGCGGCCGTCGGTGACGAGGACGAGGGCATTGTTGGGAAGAGGCACAGGCAGTCTCCTTTTGCGTTAATGCGATGAGCGGCCAACGTTGCGAAGACCGCCTGCGTTCCTGCGAACATTCTTCCGTCGGCTGGGCCCGCCGCATGAATTGTTCGGCCCGCCCCCGGGCGGTCCGTCACTCGGGATCGGCTGAGCGACCCAATTCATCCTCTCCGACAGTCGCGCCTTGGTCCGGAGCGATCTCCTCGCCGCCGTCCAGTTCGATCTCTTCCTCTTCGCTTTCGTCGATCCGGGCGACCGAAACGACGCGCTCGTTATTCGCCACATTGAAGATGGTTACGCCCTGCGTATTGCGTCCGGCAATACGGATATCCCCTACCGTCGTGCGGATCATCTTGCCCTGGTCGGTGACCAGCATCAGCTGCTCGCCCTGGCGCACAGGGAAGCTGGCGACGACACCACCGTTCCGGTCCGACGTGACGATATTGATGATGCCCTGACCGCCGCGGTTCGTGCGCCGGTATTCATAAGCGCTCGAACGCTTGCCGTAGCCGTTCTCGGTGACTGTCAGAAGGAACTGCTCGCCGCCGGAGATTTGGGCATAGCGCTCTTCCGAAAGTCCCTGGGCCGACGTGTTGTCTCGCCAGACCGGCGACTTGAGGTACGCCTCGCGCTCCTCGGCCGTGGTGCCGACGCGGCGAAGGATCGACATCGAGATGACCTCGTCGCCATCCTGAAGCCGGATACCGCGAACGCCCATCGAGGCGCGGCTCTGAAATTCGCGAACGACGGTGGATTCGAAGCGGATCGCCTTTCCGTTGCGGGTCGCGAGGAGGACGTCGTCCTCCTCGGTTAGCAGCTCGACGCCGATCAGGCGGTCGAGGGTATCTTCTTCCTCGCCATCGTCGGAAGCGCCGAACTTCATGGCGATCTTGCCGTTCGACGGGATGTTCGTGAACGCGTCCATGCTGTTGCGACGCACGGTTCCGCGCGCCGTTGCGAACATGATGTGGAGGTCCTTCCATTCCTCCTCGTCCTGCGGGAGCGGGAGGACGGTCGTCACGGTTTCACCCGCCGCCAGCGGAAGGATGTTGACCATCGGTCGGCCCTTGGCAGTCGGCCCGCCTTCGGGCAGGCGCCAAACCTTCATTCGGTAGACGCGGCCGATGTTGGTGAAGAATAAAACCGGGTTGTGGGTCGAGGTGACGAACAGCTCCGTGACGATATCCTCGTCCTTGGTGCTCATCCCCGAGCGGCCCTTGCCGCCACGCTTCTGCTCCCGGAACAGCGCGAGCGGTGTGCGCTTGAGGTAGCCGGTCATGGTCACAGTCACGACCATGTCCTCGACCTCGATCAGGTCTTCATCCTCGATCCCGTCGGCAGCGGCCGCTATTTCGGCGACCCGCGGCGTTGCGAATTCGGCCTCGACGGCATCGAACTCGTCCCGCATCACCCGGTAGAGGCGCTCGCGGTTGCCGAGGATGTCGAGCAGGTCCGCGATGGTCTCGGCCAGTTCGGCAAGCTCGCCGCCAATCTCGTCGCGGCCAAGCGCGGTGAGACGGTGGAGGCGAAGCTCGAGGATCGCGCGGACCTGTGCCTCGCTTAGGCGATAAGCGCTTCCGGCGGCTTGCGGTTCGACCGCTTCGACCAGCGCAATATAGGGCCGGATCTGCTCGCCGGGCCATTCGCGCACTAGCAGCTTTTCGCGGGCTTCCGCCGGGGTGGACGAGCCGCGGATCAGCTTGACGACCTCGTCGAGGTTGGTGACGGCAACGACAAGGCCGAGCAAAAGGTGCGCCCGCTCCCGCGCCTTCATCAGCTCGAACTTTGAACGGCGGGTGATCACTTCCTCGCGGAACTTGACGAAGCTCTCGATGATATCGCGAAGCGTGAGCGTTTCCGGGCGGCCGCCGCGGATGGCGAGCATGTTGGCCGGGAAGGAGCTTTGCGCCGGCGTGTGCCGCCACAACTGGTTGAGGACGACGTCCGGAGTCGCGTCGCGCTTCAGATCGATGACGATCCGTACGCCCTCGCGGTTGGACTCGTCGCGGATGTCGCTGACGCCCTCGATGCGCTTGTCCTTGGCGGCCTCGGCGATCTTCTCGACGAGCCCAGACTTGCCGACCTGGTAGGGGATTGCGGTAAGGACGATCGAACGGCGGTCGCCGCGGCCTTCCTCGACGTGAGCACGGCTGCGCATCATGATTGAACCGCGCCCGGTGGTATAAGCGCTGCGGATTCCGCTCATTCCAAGGATTAAGGGTGCGGTCGGGAAGTCGGGCCCCTTCACATGCTCCATCAGCCCTTCGCTGGTGATCGCCGGGTCCTCGATGAAGGCATGGCAGGCGGCAAGCACTTCGCCGAGATTGTGCGGCGGGATGTTGGTCGCCATTCCAACCGCGATTCCGCCGGCGCCGTTGACGAGCAGGTTCGGGAAGCGGGCAGGCAAGACCTGCGGCTCGCTCTCGCTCGCGTCATAGTTCGGCTGGAAAGTGACGGTGTCCTTGTCGATGTCGCCGAGAAGGAAGTTGGCGACCTTGGCGAGGCGCGCTTCCGTATAGCGCATAGCTGCGGGCGGATCGGGATCCATCGAACCGAAATTGCCCTGGCCGTCGATCAGCGGGACCCGCATCGACCAGCTCTGCGTCATTCGGGCGAGCGCGTCATAGATCGCGCTGTCGCCGTGAGGGTGATACTTACCCATCACGTCACCGACGATGCGGCTCGACTTGCGGTATTGGCGCCCGGCGACATAGCCGGCTTCCTGGCAGGCGAAGAGGATCCGGCGATGAACCGGCTTCAGGCCGTCGCGGACGTCCGGAAGGGCCCGGCTGACGATCACGCTCATCGCATAATCGAGGTAGCTGGTCTTCATTTCCTCGACGATGGAGATCGGTGCGATATCGCCGGAGGGCTGTTGCTGGTCGTCTGCTGGGGGCTGGCTAGCCAAGGAAAATCCTGTCTGTTCTGTCGGGACAAAAACGCGGGGAAAGAGAATCGTCCTCTCGAACGAATGCCCCTGGCCTTTGCTAGCCGATAGGCACCGCGGGCGCCACCCCGCGCGCGCGTGCACGCGAGAGAATGCGCGGATGAATCGGGCTTATCTGCATCAACTTAAACGCCCTTGCGTAAGTCTCTGGACTGTCACAGTTTGCGCGGCGATTGGTGAGCCGCACCATGTGCGGCTGCGTTAGGACTGTGGGGGTCCGATAAGCCAATCAACGTCACGGGAGCCAGTTGCCGCGGCGCCGAGCCGCGGTCGGGAGGAATTTAGATGAAACTTGTTACGAAGATCGCCATCGGCGTCTCCGCACTCGCGCTTGCAGCGCCGGTTGCGGGCCAGCGTTTGGGCAGCGAGCGGCCCAAGGACGCCAAACCCGACGTCGGAAGAACGACGAGCACGGCGGCCACAACCACCACCGGGCGCAAACTCGACATTTCGAAGGAAGCGCAAAAGGCGATCGTCGAGCTGCAGAATGCGGTGAACGCCAACGACACGGCCAATATCCCGGCGAAGATCGCCGCTGCGCAGGCCGTCGCCAAAACGACCGACGACAAATATTTCATCGCCATCAATCAGGTGAAGGCGGCCGTCGCTGCCAACGACGCCGTGGCACTGAAGGCCGGAGTCGAAGCGATGGAAGCCTCGGGCGGTTCGGATCCTGCCGATCTCTCCACGCGCTACACCGATCTCGGTAAGCGGCTGCAGACCGCCGGCCAGGTGGATGCCGCGGCCCAAGCATATCAGAAGGCCGTGGGCTTCGATCCCAATAATCCTTCGACGCTCGCGCTGTTCGCCAGCCTTCGCGAAAAGCAAGGCCAGAAGGGCGAGGCCGTCAGCCTGATGCAGAAGAGCTTCGCTGCCAGCAAGGCGAAGGGCGTCAAAGTCGCGGAAAACAATTTCAAGTTCGCCGCCGGCCTTGCCTATGGCATGCGTTCGCCAGCGGCGGTCGACATCGCGCGGGAATGGATTGCGGCCTATCCCAGCACGACGAGTTGGCGTGACGGACTTCGCATCTATCGCGACATCAGCGGCGCCAAGGGTGCGCAGTTGGCCGACACGATGCGCCTGGCCCGCGCAGCGAACGCGTTGAGCGGTGAAAGCGACTATTTCGCCCTCGCCAATGCACTGGTTTCCGACGGTGCGCTCGTCGAAGCCAAGTCCGTGCTCGCCGAAGCGTCGAAGGCGTCCGGCGTGGACGTCTCGAAGCAGTCGTTCAAGGGACTCGCGGCCCAGGCCGCCAAGGCTCCGGCAGCGGCAGCGGTGGATGCGAGCGCGAAAGCAGCGCTTGCCGCAGGCGACGCCGCGGCCCTCATCGACGCCGGGGACTCGCTTTACGGGGCTGGCTCCTACGCCGAGGCAGCGGCACTTTACCGTGCTGCGGTGCCGAAGGACGCCAACCTTGCCAATCTCCGGCTTGGGATGGCGCTCGCGAGGGCTGGCGACAAGGCCGGTGCCGAAGCGGCGCTCAATGCGGTGACCGGTCCGAACCAGTCGCTGGCGCGCTTCTGGCTCTTGTGGATGTCGACAAAGAATTAAGCCGCGCAAATCGGCAGGAGAGGGCGGTCGCCAATCGCGGCCGCCCTTTTTCGTGGACCGTCCACCTGTTCCATTTCGGGATGGTTAATCAGCCTTCCCTCACCGATGCGGCCCGTTCGTGGTTATACACTTCCCGTAAAACGCTTTTCCCACTCTCAGGAGTTAATATCGGTTGCGCTTCGACGACCGCCTGGCAACGGTACTCGCACAACCGGTCGCGGCCTCCCACGACCGGAATGTGCGATGGCGCCAGTTGGTCGATCTTGTCGCTCGCTCGACAGCGACTGCCGACCGCGCCCTTCTGGAACAGGCAATCGCGACGATCGAAGAAGACCGCAAGTCGGTTGCCGAGCCGCTTCGCGCTGCTGCCGCGCGATCCGTTGCGGGTTCGGCGATCCCTGCCGCTTTGCTGGAAGTGTTCGCCGGGGATACGCTCGCGGTGGCGGCCCCGCTGCTTGCCGGAGGACAGATTGAAGGCGAAGCACTCGACCGCATCCGCCGCAAGGCCTCGCCGGATGTTCGCCGCTTCCTTGCGACGCTCTACCGGGAGATCAGACCAGCGGCGAATCCAGCCGAATTGAGTCTCACCGAGGTCGCGCCGAGCAGCGAGGGCGAAGAGGAGGCTGAACCCCTCAACGCGCCCCCAGAGACGTCGATCAGCGACGTCGTCGCTCGGCTGGATCGCCTTCGCAGCGAGCGTGAGCGCGAGCGAGTAAGGTCCGTCATGCCTGTCGAGCCGGTCCGTCCGGACTTCGGCGAATCGCGTTCCGTCTTCCGTTGGGAGTGCAGCGCGGGCGGGGAAATCGACTGGGTCGAGGGTGTTCCGCGCGGCCCGCTGATCGGGCGTTCGATCGCTGTCGCCGACCCAGACGAAGGCGTCGACGATTGCGTCGAGCGGGCCTTCTCCATTCGTGCGCCGTTTCGGGATTGCGCCCTGGAGTTGGGAGAAGAAGGCCAGCTTGCGGGACGATGGACGATCAGCGGCGCTCCCGCTTTCGCCGCCAATGATGGACGCTTCATCGGTTACCGCGGAGTTGCCCAGCGCGGCGAGCCACATGCGTTTGCTCCGGCCGAACCGTCGCTGGCGCCCATACTCGACAGTCACGATGCGCTTCGGGAGATGATCCACGAGATCAAGACTCCGCTCAACGCCATCATCGGCTTTGCCGAAATTATCGACGGGCAATATTTTGGCCCCGCCCACCGCCGATATCGTGAACGCGCGGCCCAGATCGTCAGCAATGCGAGGGCACTGCTGGAGGCTGCGAACGACCTGGATTTCGTTGCTCGGATGCAATCCGCAGACCCGGCGAGCGGACATGGGACGGACCTGAAGGACTTCTTTTCGGATTTGGCGGAACGCTTCCTCGAGAAGGCGGCCAAGCAAGGGGTCCAGGTCGATGTGCAATTCACAGACGCCGCGGGCATCTGTGCGCTCGAAGCTACGCTCACCGACCGTCTCCTGGCGCGCTTCACCGATGCGGTGCTGAGCGCGACAGCGCCCGGCGAACATCTGGCGATCAAGGTCCATCGGGGAAGCGGCCAATGCGGGGTTGCGATCAGCCGCCCGCGGTCCACCATTCTGGCGACTCGCGATGACTTGCTCGACCCGGAGTTCACGATCGGCGATTCCGACCGCGGCCTGCTTGGACTGGGTTTTTCGCTGCGGCTTGTGAACGGGCTTGCCGAGCTTGCCGGCGGAACGCTGGACATTGGCGAGGAATATATAACGCTTTTCCTGCCGCTTGTCGGGGAATAGTCTGCCTGTCGTTCTCGCCATTCTCCCGGCGTGGCTGCGAGAAACGATGGTGGGCCCGGCAGGACTCGAACCCGCAACCAAGCCGTTATGAGCGGCCAGCTCTAACCAATTGAGCTACAGGCCCCACCGTCGTGATGTCATGATCGTGTGCCGGGCACCATCCCCCGGATGGCGCCGGGCGCACGATGGTCGGGGAGACAGGATTCGAACCTGCGACCCTCTGCTCCCAAAGCAGATGCGCTACCAGCCTGCGCCACTCCCCGAGGCGCGCTCCTCTAGAGCGTCACTGCGTCCGCCGCAAACCTAATTGCTGTTGGTCGATGCGTTGGCGTTGTCGGCGGTGTTGGTGTCGACCTCGATTTCGACGTTCTGGGCGCGGTCGACGGCTTCTTCCGTGCCATTGGCGATCGCTTCGCCCGCTTCTTCGGCGCCATTGGCAATGTCCGCCACGGCGTTCTCGGCGACGTCCTGATTGTAGGAGACCGTCATCGAATTATTGCCTTCGCTTACTTGGCAGGCAGCGAGCATAGCGAATGGTGCAATCATGATCAGGCGCATGGTGGTTCCTCCGTTTTTGAATTAACGCCGGCGACGGCGTTTTGGCTTCACCGGCTCGATCGGTCCGGCAAGGACCGCAAGCATCGCTGTCCAAGCTGCGACATTCTGGCGGAGTTGGACGGGATCGATCTTGTCGAGCGTGTCGTTGGCGGTGTGGTGAAGGTCGAAATAGCGAGTGCCGTCCTGGCTGAGACCGACTGCGGGCAGGCCGGCGGCAATCATCGGGCCGATGTCGCTGCCTTCCGCTGATTCGAATGAGCCGGTGACGATGCCGAGCGGCGCAAGCGCAGCGCCGAGCATGCGGGCCTCCTCCCGGCGCTCCGGACCCAGCTTGCTGTTCACCTGCCAGATGCGGTCCGCGCCGAAATCGCTTTCGGCGAGCGCGTAGTGCGATTCCTTGCCGTAGCGGGTTTGATAGTCGAGGCCGCCGAAGAGGCCGATTTCTTCGGACCCGAACCAGACGATTCGGATCGTCCGCTTGGGCTTGCCTGCATCCATGATGCGCTTGGCGGCGGCAGCGGTAATACCGCAGCCGGACGCGTCGTCGATTGCACCTGTTCCAAGGTCCCAGCTGTCGAGATGGCACCCAACGAGGACTGGCGCGAGGGATGGATCTGCCCCGGGCAATTCGGCAATTACGTTTCCGCTCGTTCCCTGCATTGGCTGCGCCTGTAGCCGTAGCCGCATCGTCACCGGCTGACCGCGCTTCAGGATCCTTTCCAGCTGTTCGGCATCGGGAATGCTCAGCGCTCCGGCAGGGATTGGCTTGGCGCCGTCTTCGAACTGCATCACTCCGGTGTGTGGAGTGCGGTTGTGGTCGGTGCCGATGGAGCGGATTACGATTGCGACGGCGCCCTTCTGGCTGGCGACCGTCGGACCCTGCCTGCGCGGCGCGCCGAACTGGCCATAGCCCGCACCGTTTTGGGTGGGCGCCATGCGATGATCGATGAAGACGATCCTGCCGCGAACACTCTCATCCGGTGCAAGGCGCAGCGCATCGACGCTGTCGAAGCCGACGACCTCACCGGTAACGCCCTGCGGCCCCGTCACTCCGCTCCCGCCAAGCGCGTTGACGACGAGTTTCTGTGGGAAGGGAGCCAGGATTTCGGCGCTTTCCGCGCCGCGAAGTGCGGTCGGAATTGTGAATTCATCGACCCGGACGTTGCTGAAGCCGAGCGACTTGAGTTTCGCCATCGCCCAACTGCGCGCGCGTGCCTCGGCCTCCGTCCCGGCCATGCGTTGACCGACTTCGGTTGTCAGGCCTTCGGTGATGTCCCAGGCATATTTGTCATTTGCGAGCGCATCATCGCGCAATTGCGCCACAAGCGGATCGACAGCCAGCGGAGCCGGGGCCGGCGGGGTCTGGGCGAGGAGTGGAGCGGAAGCAGCGGCAAGCAACATGGCCGCGAGAGACGAACGATTCATAGGGCGAGGGCCTAAGGGCCTAATCGGCGCTTGTCATGCTTTCTCTCTACGAACGGTCAGAGAAGTCGCATCTGCGCGCCCGCCGGCGGCACGAACAGGTCGCGCCGAAGCGGGAATTTGGATTGCGGCAGCTTGTGGCGCTGAATGGCCTTCTCGAACCGGGTCCTAAGAAGTTCAGCCCAAGCGCCCTGACCGCGCATTCGGCTGAAGAAATTAGGGTCGTTGTCGCGCCCCCCGCGTAGGGAATTGATCGTTGCCATCACCTTGCCCGCACGGTCCGGGAAATGCTGGTCGAGCCAAGCGCGGAATAGCGGCGCCACCTCGTGGGGCAAGCGAACGGGCAAATAGAATACGCCGCGCGCCTTCGATTGCGCCGCCGCCTCGACAAGATGCTCGAGCTCATGGTCGGTAATCTGCGGAACCACTGGCGCGATGGCCACATGGCAGGGGACGCCGGCTTCGTTTAGCCGGCTTACCGCTTCCAGCCGCTTGCGCGGTGCTGGAGCACGAGGCTCCATCAGCCGCGCAGTCCGCGGATCGAGTGACGTCACAGAGATTGCGACCGAGGCAATCCCCAACTTGGCCGCGGGAGCCAGCAGGTCGAGATCGCGAAGCACCCGATCCGACTTGGTCGTGATCGTGAACGGATGGCGCGTTTCGAGCAGCAACTCGACGAGAGAACGCGTAACCCGCCAGCGCTCCTCGATCGGCTGGTAGGGATCGGTATTCGTGCCCATCGCGACCGGCGCGCATTCATAGCCCGGGCGCGACAAGGCCGCATGAAGCAGCTTGGCGGCATCAGGCTTCACGAACAACCGGCTCTCGAAGTCCACACCGGGGGAGAGATCGTGGTAGGCGTGAGTCGGCCGCGCGAAGCAATAGATGCAGCCGTGCTCGCAGCCGCGATAGGCGTTGACGGAGCGGTCGAAGCCGATGTCAGGCGAGTTGTTGCGCGTCAGGATGCTTTTCGGCTTCTCGATCGTCACCGTCGTCCGGCGCGGCGTGATGCCGTCGATTGCGTCCACCTGGTCCAGCCATTCGCCGTCCACGACGTGCTGCTTCAGGTTGAAGCGCGACGGCGTTGTATTGCGGGTGGCCCCGCGCCCTTGGCTCGACTCGACCGGCATGGGCCTAGATTACGGCGGATAGTAGAACAGAACAAGAACAAATTAGCGGCGATATGCCGGAAAACTTGGCCAGCGGCCCTGCGCCAGTTCATGCAACGAAGTCTGCGGTGTGTTCCGCAACCCTTCATAAACCCACAGGTTTCTCAATACGGCAGGCACGTAATAACGTGTTTCCCAATAGTTGAGGCTCTCGATCCAGAGCAAAGGGTCGTTCTGGTGATTGATGTAGTTCCACCGCGTGACCGGAACGGGGCCCGCATTATAGGCAGCGATGATTTTCAGCATCTGCCCCTGCGTCGCAGCGTTGCGGCGCATGAGTTCGATGAAGCTCTGGCCATATTCCAGGTTTGTCGCCGGGTCGGAGAGGTTGCCTACGGCGGTTCCGCGCCCACGGGCGAAGTCGCCCGCCGTTCCGGGCCGCACCTGCATCAGGCCGACGGCGCCCGCGGGGCTGACCGCTGCATGGCGGAAGTCGCTTTCCTGCCGGGCGTGAGCCCAGGCCCACGCTGGATCGATCCGCCAACCGCCGCTGGGGGCCCAGCGGGGCAGTGGGAAACGGTCGGCGGCAGTGACCCGCGCGCCTTGCGGCCCGTTATGCGCCAGCCAGTAAGCGGTGGCCGGAAGCTCCATCGCTCGCGCCTTGGCAATCAGCGCGCCATGGTCGGAGGGGCTACCGATGCGAGCCTGATGGCGGATCATCTGCTCGGCCAGCGCACGCTCCCCGATCGCCGAAAGCTCGTTGGCGCGGCGAATATTCGGCAGCGACTCAATTCGACTCGACGCGGCGGACGGCGCGGGGAGCGCCTTCGTCATTCCCAGCCTTTCGCGCGCCAGAAGGCCGTAGAAGCTTTCCGGCGAACGCGCGGCGAGCTTCAGCATCTGCTCGACATTACCGGGTCGACGGCACGCTTGCTCCGCCCGTGATGCCCAAAAGGCGCCGGCAGCGCGTAACTCGCTCTCGGCCTGGCTGTAGGCGACGGCGCGGAAATGGCCTGCCGCGCTATTGCAATTGTTTAGGCGCCAGTCTGCGAGGCCCGCGATCCATTGCGCCTGCGCCGCCCAGTCGCCGGTGACGCCAGAGATTCCGGATTCGGCGACTCGCTTGGCGTCGGCATCGCGGCCAATGAGGTAGTAAATCCAGGCGACGCGCTGCGCTGCTTCGGCGCGGGCTTCGGGAGTAAGCAGGGCGGCGCTCTGCTGGTAGAGCGCCTCGGCTTCCGGAGCGAGATTGTCCTTGACCATCGACTCCAGCGCGGTGCGCAACTGGTCGGCAACCGGGTCGCCGGTGACGGGCCGCGAACGGTGGCGACGCGGAGCTGCGCCAAGCGGCACCATGCGTGCGGCGCGGGCGATGCCGGGCGCCTGTGTTGCCCCGCGGGTGAAGGCCATGCGCTGCAATTGCTCAGCCTGCGGAAGGTCCGGCGCCTGTGTTAGCAGCTCGACGATCGGTCCAAGCTCGACCTTCGGGCTGTTCTTAGCGGTGTAGAGTTCCGCCCTTGCGACCAGCTTCAGGGCATGGTCGGGAAGCGCTGCGATCCCCGCGCTTGCCGCAGGCCAGTCGCCGCTTCGAATCGCGGCGAACACCCCGCGCCAGTCCTTAGGAACGACGAGTGGCTTCGGCGCCGCGGGCTGGACCGCCGCGACCGACTCAGGCGTGGTCAGGACGACATCGTCCTGGTCGCTCTCCTCCTCCGGCGAAGGGGCCAGCGGATCCTGCTGCGCCAGGGCAGGCGTGGCGAGGACAAGCAGAACGAACGCGGAAATCCAGCGAGGAGCCATCATTCTTCCATCAGTAGCAGCAGGTCACGCCAGGCCAATGCCTTGTCTGCAGGCCGTTGCAGCAGCCAGCGGGGAGCGAAAGTGGCGATCGTCCGCGCGCCCTCTACCTTGTGGATCTTGCCGCGCCTCTGTGTCACGGGTCCGCCGAGAAAAGCGCGTGATGGGCCGTCGCCGAACAGAATCAGGCGTTTTGGCGCCGCAAGGGCGATATGCCGGCGGGCAATTTCGACGCAGCGGTCCAGTTCCGCGCCGCTGAGGCTCGCACCCGGGCTCGAGAAGCAGGAGAGGTTGGCGAGATAGGCCTGGTCGCCGCTGAAGCCGATGGCCGCGAGCATCCGGCCGGTTAGCAGCCAGGCTTCACCGCCGATCGGCTCGCCGTCATCCTCAGTCGAGGCGACGTCGGTCATCAGCATGATTTCTGCGCCCGCTTCGCCGCGGGGGAGAACCCGTCTCGCGCCCGGGGTCGCAAGCGGCAGGCCGGGCGATCGATCGAGCCAGTTTCGAAAGGCCGCGAAGTCCGAAGGCATGGCCTCGCTCTCGCGAATGACCGATTGCGAACGGTTCTGAATCGTTGCGGGCGGAGGCGCTTGCTTCCGCCAGTCGCGCGCTTCTTCGCTTGTCGCGACGTCGACACCAGATTCGATCCACCAGCCGAGCAGGGCGGCGGCATCCCTTTTATCGGAAATCGGCGGGTCGTCGGACATCCCCGCCACCTTCCTCCAAGGTTGACGGCGCGGTCAAGGAATTGGCAGGGCTGTATTCGACGTGCAGGCGTGACGACACGACAAGGAAACCCGGGATGAGCGACCGCGAGTCGATGGAATATGACGTTGTCGTGGTCGGTGCAGGCCCAGCCGGTCTGGCCTCGGCGATTCGGCTCAAGCAGCTCGCAGCCGAAAACGGCGGCGAAATTTCAGTCTGTGTGCTGGAAAAGGGCGGGGAAGTCGGTGCGCATATCCTGTCCGGGGCAGTCATCGACCCGCGCGGGCTCAGCGAGCTGATCCCCGACTGGAAGGACAAGGGCGCGCCCGTTGGAGTGCCGGTCACCGACAATCTTCACTGGGTGCTGACCGGGAAGGGCAAATATTCGATTCCGCATTGGCTGATGCCGCCGTTCATGTCGAACAAGGGCACCTACACCTGCAGCCTCGGCAATCTGACTCGCTGGCTTGCGGGCCAAGCCGAGGAACTGGGCGTCGAAATCTTTCCCGGTTTCGCCGCCGCGGAAGTGCTGTTCCACGACAACGGAAGCGTGAGGGGCGTCGCGACCGGCGACATGGGTGTGTCGCGCGACGGGACCCATCGCGGCGATTACCAGCCGGGAATGGAGCTTCACGCGCGCTACACCTTCCTGGCCGAAGGCGCGCGCGGCCACTTGACCAAGGAACTGGCCCGCATCTTCGACCTGCGCAAAGACAGCGGGCCGCAGGTTTACGGTCTTGGAATCAAGGAGTTGTGGGACGTTCCTGCGGAGCGGCACAGGCCAGGCAGGGTAATCCACACGCAGGGTTGGCCGCTTGACGATGCGTGGGGCGGGGGTTTTCTCTATCACCAGGAGAACGGGCAGGTCGCGCTCGGCTTCGTTACCGCCCTCGACTATTCCAATCCCTACCTATCGCCGTTCGAGGAATTTCAGCGCTGGAAGACCCATCCCGCGATCCGCGCCGAGATCGAGGGGGGCAAGCGCGCCTCCTATGGCGCCCGGGCGATCAACGAGGGCGGGTGGCAGGCCATCCCGACTCTGGCGTTTCCCGGCGGCGCTTTGGTCGGCTGCGCGGCGGGCTTCGTTAATGTGCCGCGAATCAAGGGCAGCCACACCGCGATCAAGTCGGGGATGCTCGCCGCCGAGGCCGCGTTCAAAGCCATATCGAATGATCGCCGCTCGGATGTTCTTGCCGACTACGAGCCCGCGGTACGCTCGAGCTGGATTGCCGACGAGTTGAAGAAGGTGCGAAACGCGCAGCCTGCAGTCGCCCGCTGGGGCGGAACGATCGGGACCCTTTTCGCCGGTTTCGACATGTGGCTGAACGCGATCGGCATTCGTACGCCGTGGACGCTCAAGCATCATGCCGACAACACGACCCTTCGCCGAAAGGACGAGGTTCAGCCGATTGTCTATCCAAAAGCCGACGGCATACTGACGTTCGACCGCCTTTCATCAGTGTTCATCTCCAACACCAATCACGAGGAAGATCAGCCAGTTCACCTGACGCTCAAGGATGCGGACGTACCGATCGCGGTGAACCTCGCACTCTATGACGCTCCGGAGCAGCGTTATTGCCCGGCTGGCGTCTATGAGATCGTCGAGGAGAGCGGAGAGCCGCGCTTGCAGATCAACGCGCAGAATTGCGTCCACTGCAAGACCTGCGACATCAAGGACCCAACACAGAACATCAACTGGGTGGTTCCCGAAGGCGGTGGAGGCCCCAATTACCCGAACATGTAGAGCCGCACTCCTGGCAGCAGTGCTACTGCCGCTGACGTTCCCGGCGGCGGCCAGCAACTCGACCGAGGCCGAGCGCCTCTCTACCTATCTCGCTGCAAGAGCAGCCGACTCTTCAGGCAACCCGGCGACTGCGTCCCGCCTCTTCGCGGCGCTTGTGCGCGACCTGCCGGCCGACGAACGGCTCCGGCAACGGGCCATCGTCGGTGCGATCGAGGCCGGCGACATGCGGCTCGCGCTCGAACTTGGAAACGGTGTGGCGTTCGACCGCTCTTCCCTTGAGCTTCGAATGCTTACCCTCGCCGACCTGCTGCTGCGCAACCGTCAGGAAGAGGCGCTGAGGCATTTGCGCAATGGCGGCGGCACGATCGATTCCACCTTCCTGTTGCCTTTCGTAGAGGCATGGGCACGCGCGGACGCCAAGGATTCGAATGCCGCCCAAAGCCTGGATCGCGTGAACCCGCAAAGTGCGCTCGCCCGCCAGGTGAACGAACATCGCGCGCTCATCCACTTGAAGCTCAAGCAGCCGGAGCTTGCGGCGCCGCTTGCGGAAAAAGCGCTCGAGGAGGCCGGCGGCCGGGCCGACCGGCTCCGCCTGGCTTTCGCCGACGGCTTCCGCGCGGCTCGAGACATGCAGAACGCGGCGAAGATGCTCGACGCCAAGGGCGCGGCGATGAATCTTGGCCGGGCGCGGCTCGAGTCCGGTAAGGGCCTCGGCGAAGCCATCGATAGCAGCTCCAAGGCCTTTGGCGAGCTTTTGCTGGGTCTTGCCATCGCTCTCAACCGGCTCGACGACAAGTCGATCGCCGTCTCGCTCGCGCAGGTCGCGCGCCATGCCAATCCGGACAACGATGCTGCTACCCTGTTGCTCGGCCTCTTGCTCGATGAAGCGGGCCGAAGCGACGACGCCGTAGCGGCACTGCGCACGATCAAGCCGAGTTCGAACTTCGCGAACCAGACGGAAGACGCGGAAGTCCGTATCCTGCTCGACAACAACCGCGAGGAAGAAGCGCTTGCGATATCGCATCGCCGGGCGTCGACCGCGCCGAGCGCCGATGCCTTTTCGCGGCTTGGCGCCGTGTTCAGCCGGCTCGAACGCTATCCCGAGGCCGCCCAGGCTTACGCGCAGGCCATCGCGATCGCACAGCGCGGCGAGGCTTCCGATGAGTTGTGGGCACTCCAACTCTATCGCGCCAGCGCACTGGAGGAAGCCGGCAATTGGGCGGAAGCGAAGGCCATCCTCAACTCGGCAAATGCCACGACGCCGGACAATTCGATGATCCTCAACTTCCTTGGTTATGGGATGCTCGAACGCGGCGAGGACATCGAGGTGGCGGAAGCGATGGTCCGCAAGGCTAGTGCGCTTCGGCCCGACGATGCGTCCATTACCGACTCGCTCGGTTGGGCGCAGTTCAAGCGTGGGAAAGTCGATGAGGCCATTGAAACCCTCCATCGCGCCGCTGCCGCCGACCCCGGCCAGGGCGAGATCCGCGAGCATCTCGGCGATGCGCTCTACGTTGCCGGCCGGCGGATCGAAGCGCGCTTTTCTTGGCGAGCAGCGCTCGCGACGACCGAAGAGGCGGTCGCCAAGACAAGGATCGAGTCGAAGCTCGAACGCGGCCTCGACAAAGCCAACGCCGCACCCTGATGCGGTTATCCGAGCCGGCGCCGGCCAAGCTCAACCTGGCACTTCATGTGCGCGGCAAGCGGCCCGATGGCCGGCACGAGCTTGAAACCATCTTCGCCTTCTGCACGGACGGCGACCTTCTTCACGTTGAGCCTGCCGAGGGACTATCGCTGGAGGTGACCGGGCCCTTCGCCGAAGCGCTCGCCTGTGATGGCAACAATCTCGTCGTCCGCGCGGCGGAGTCGCTGGCCGCAAAGGCTGGAATTGCTGGAGGCGCCGCGCTGACGCTCGTCAAGATCCTGCCTGTAGCCAGCGGTATCGGCGGTGGTTCCGCAGACGCTGCTGCGGCGCTTCGGCTGCTCACGCGCTTGTGGAAGATCGATCCCGCCCATGCGCAGGTAGTCGCCCCGGCGCTCGGCGCGGACGTGCCGGCCTGTCTGCTGAGCATGACGGCGCGGGGTAGCGGGGCGGGCGACCAGCTTCAGCTTATCGACAGGGCCGGGGTCGCGGGCTCGCCTGTGTTGCTCGTCAATCCACTCGTCCCGGTTTCGACCAGCGCGGTCTTCGCAGCATGGGACGGGATCGACCGCGGCCAGCTGGGCGATTGGCGGAAAGGGCGAAACGACCTTGAGGCGCCTGCCCGCGCGATCGCACCAGGAATTGGCGATGTGCTGGACTGGCTTGGGCGCCAGCCGGGGACGTCATTCATTCGCATGTCCGGTAGCGGTGCGACTTGCTTCGCGCTCTTCGATGCGGAGCAGGACCGGGACCTTGCCGCAGCGGGGGTCCCATCGGACTGGTGGCGCCTGGCGACCTTCCTGCGCTAAGGGCGAAGCCATGAGCCGTCCGATTTTGACCGCCGCCGCCATGCGCGCTGCAGAGCAGTCTGCGATCGATTCCGGCACTCCAGTCGAAACACTGATGGAACGCGCCGGGACGGCCCTCGCGGAAGCCGTCTTCTTCTATTCCGGAGATCGACCGGCGCTGTTTCTGTGCGGGCCGGGTAATAATGGCGGGGACGGCTATGTCGCGGCCCGTCACCTGGCGGCAAAAGGGGTCGATGTGCGCATCGCCGCGCTCGCCGAGCCAACGACCGATGCGGCGCGCTGGGCGAGGAGCCAGTGGTCGGGTCCTGTCGAAAACATGTCAGACTGCGCGCCGGCGCCTTTGCTCGTCGACTGCATGTTCGGCACCGGCCTTTCCCGCGGCCTCGCTGCCGATGTCGCCGGGCGACTTTCCGGACTTGCGGATGGGGCGCAGGTTCGCATCGCCTGCGACCTGCCCAGCGGTGTGTCGACCGACGATGGCGCGCTTCTGTCCGCCGTTCCCCATTTCGACCTCACCGTAACCTTCGGAGCGTTGAAGCCGGCGCATCGCCTGATGCCGGCGATTCTAAGGATGGGACGAGTCGTGCTCGCCGATATCGGGATCGACGCGATTGGCGACTGGTTCGAGATCGGCGCGCTCCGTCTGCCGCCTGTCGCGCCCGATGCGCACAAATATTCGCGCGGGTTGGTTCATTGCCTGGCCGGCGAAATGGCTGGCGCGATCGGCTTGACGGCCACGTCGGCGGCGAGGGCGGGGGCGGGCTACGTCCGGTTGTCCACGTCCAGGCCGATCTCCGGCCTTCCCAACAGCATCGTCCAGACGGGCACAGGGACGCTCAGCGATCCGCGCATCGGCTGCATCGCCGTCGGTCCGGGCATGGGCGACCTCCCGCAGATCCTGACCCTCGCGCTTACCAGCCATGCACCCAAGGTGATCGATGCCGACGCGCTTCGCCAAGTAGGCGATCCTGACCGTCTTCTTGGCCACGACGCCATCCTGACTCCCCACGAGGGCGAGTTCGAGGCCCTCTTCGGCACAATCGACGGCAGCAAGCCGGAGCGCGCGCTCGCCGCCGCGAGAATGTCGGCTAATGTCGTGCTGTTCAAAGGGCCGGATACCTTGATCGCCTCACCGGACGGCCAGCTGGGCTTTGCGCCGCCAGCTCCCGCGTGGCTCGCTTCGGCGGGTACCGGCGACGTCCTGACCGGAATCATCGCTGCCTTCCGGGCTCGGGGGATGCCGTCCTTCGAAGCGGCTTGCGCCGGAGCCTGGGTACATGGCCGAGCAGCCGAAGTGGCGGGCCCCGGGATGATCGCGGACGATCTCGTCGCGGCCCTGCCGCAAGTCCTCCGTTGAGCGAGCCGATCGTCCGGATCGCGGCGCGTGGCGACGGCGTCACGCCCAACGGCCGCCATGTGCCCTTTGCGATCCCCGGTGACATGGTGGACGACGACGGGTCGTTGCATCCCGGCCCCGGTCACCAGCAGCCGCCTTGCCGTCACTTTCCGGAGTGCGGCGGATGCCAACTTCAGCATCTCAATGACGACGCTTATGCCGATTATTGCCAGGGCCGCGTCGGCGGAGCGTTGGCTCAGCACGGTCTCGACACGGAAATCCGCGCCGCTTTGCTGTCCCCACCACGCGCGCGCCGCCGCGCCAGCCTGCGCGCCCTGAGGGCCGGCGGGAAGGTCATGATCGGATTCAACGAAGCGTCGAGCAACCGCATCGTCGACATGCACGAATGCCATGTGCTGAGGCCGGAGCTATTTGCGCTGCTCCCGCAGCTGCGTGGGCTACTGGCCTCCGTCCTGCCCGCCAAGCGGACCGGCGAGGTCCACCTGACCCTCGCGGACCAGGGCGTGGACCTGATGCTGAAGGGCGTGCGGGTGGATGGCCTCGAGGCGGTCGAAGCGCTGTCGGTCTTTTGCGAAGCGAACCGATTGGCACGGCTGAGCGTCGATGAAGGGTTCGGTGCAGAACCTCGCTACGAACCGAGGCCCGTGACGGTCACGCTCGGGGCAACGGCGGTCCCTTTTCCGGTCGGTTCCTTTCTCCAGGCCACGAAAGAAGGGGAGGCGGCGCTAGTCTCGGCCAGCCTCGAAGCGTTGCGCGATTCAGAGCGTCCGCTCGACCTGTTCGCAGGCCTCGGCACCTTCGCTCTCAACCTGCCCGGGCGGGTGAGGGCCGCGGAGGCCTCGCGGGACGCGACCTTGGCCCTGAAGCGCGCCGCGCCCCAGATCGATGCCCAGCACCGCGACCTTTACCGCAGGCCGTTCGACGTCTCGGAGCTTGCGGCACATGACGCGGTCATCCTCGACCCGCCGCGGGCCGGCGCGGAGGAGCAGGTTCGGGCGCTAGCGTATTCCGCTGTTCCACGCATTGCATACGTCAGCTGCAATCCCGCGACCTTCGCCCGCGATGCGAAGATGCTTACCGACGGGGGCTATC
>Ga0247822_10000239_pt1 | contig 27486 bp, 26 predicted proteins | sample 13C_Cellulose_Da_FD_192423 | JGI IMG/M metagenome (GOLD analysis project Ga0247822, IMG submission 192423) | Soil microbial communities from agricultural site in Penn Yan, New York, United States - 13C_Cellulose_Day30 | ecosystem: Environmental > Terrestrial > Soil > Agricultural land | place...
GTGCCGAGCGTAGCTCCCTATTCCATCTCCCATATCCGCGCCCAACGCGCGTCCTGGCGGCAGGCGAGAACCAGGTGCCAGATTTCTCGCAACCTCAGGTACTGCACCAGGAGCACCACCAAGATTACCCCGATCAACACCAACGCCCCTGTCGAAACCGCTTCAGACATAGTCATGTCCACTTCCTTTCGTGACTTCAATTCATTTCGAATGACAGAATCACGATATGTAGTGTTTGACGACAGGTCTAGAATGTAGACTTATACAGGTAAAGTAATCGCGCACATGGAGAGGGTATGAAACGCAAGCAATCCATCGAGCAGGTACGCTGGGACCTGGCACTTCGCTATCGTTTGATCGAGACCGTTGCCTGGTGGGAAGGCCGGCTGACCACGGGCCACCTGATGCAGAGCTTTGGCATCAGCCGCCAGCAGGCGTCGAAGGACATCAATACCTACATCAGCGAACATGCGCCCAAAAACTTGACATATGACAAGCAGCTCAAGGGCTATGTACCAGGCAAGCACTTCAAACCGCTGTTCATCGATGACAGCGCCAGCGCCTACCTGCACCTGCTTTACCAGAACAATGAGCGAGCTCCGCACATCGATGGGCTGGCACTGGCCTATGCGCATACCCGGGTGCTGGAGGTGCCAGACCGGCCTATACGCCCGGAGGTGCTGCGCCCCTTGCTCAAGGCCTGCCGTGAAGGCCTGCGCCTGGAAACCGAATACGTGTCCTTCAACACCCCTAACGTCGAGGTACGCCTTATCGCTCCGCACACGCTGGTCTACACCGGCATGCGCTGGCACGTGCGGGCTTACTGCGAAAAGAACGGCCAGTATCGCGATTTCGTGCTCAGCCGCCTGCGCGGGCAGCCAGACCTGCTCGACCAATCGCCGAACACGCGCGAGCAGGATGAAGACTGGAATGTCGAGGTGCCCGTGATCTTCGAACCTGACGGGCGATTGAACGCGGCGCAGAAGGCAATCATCGAAACCGACTTCGGCATGACGCAGGGGCAATTGGTGGTGCCCAGCCGCAGGGCACTGGTGAAGTACGTGTTGCAGCGTTACCAGATCGACCACCGCAACCTTGCAGTACTGCCCGAGGCGCAGCAGCTGGTGGTGAGCAACCTCAAGGAACTGAAGCCATGGCTGTTGAATGACTGATTGTCGAATGCCGCGACCAGGGGCTTGATGCCCCCAGTCACTGTATCGTAGTGCTCCTGCGTTCGCTTCATGATTGCCCTTCAGCGAGCAGCGCCTCCGGCATGGCTGGCAGCGGTCGGCTCAGCAACACGCCAACCAGCATCGCGAACAGCAGCGCCGCCACACCAGCGACCTGCAACACGGCTTCGAAGCCCCCGATGAACGCTTGGCGGGCCAAGGGTGCCACCGCTTCCCGCAACCCGGGCTCAAATAACGCCAATGCCGCCTGCAAATCACCAGCGGCAACCCGCGCAGCCATTGCCGCAACCTGGCCCGATTGCCCAGGCGCCACGGCAGCCACGGAGTCATGCAGCAACTGCTCACTACGTGCAGCCAGCACACCACCCAGCCCAGCGATGGCCAGCACGATCGCCCCGAACCGCGTGGTTGTACTCAACCCCGAAGCCATGCCGGTACGCTCACGCGGTACGCAAGCCATGATGTTCTTCTGCGTATCGCCATTCAGCAGCCCGGCGCCAGCACCCAGCACCAGGCTGGCCAGGGCGAACGCACCGTAACCGCCCCGCTGCGTGGCCCAGGCACATAGCAGGTTACCCACCCCGACCAATACCAGGCCAAGTGCGAACACCTGCGCCGGGCTCAAGTGCGCAGCCAGGCGCATGCCCAGGCGTGGCGTAAGCAGCATGGCCACGGCAAACGGCAGCATGCCAGCTCCTGCGGCCAAGGCCGGCAATTGCAGGCCGTTCTGCAGATACAGCGGCAGCAGGGTCATCATCACCTGGGCGCAGGCTGCGTAGGCGAACATGCCCAGCAAGGCGCCGACGAAACGCCCGCTACGCATCAGCCGCAGGTCGATCATCGGTCGTTCCTGGCTGCGCTCGACCATGACGAACAGGCCGAACAGGAAGGCGCTGATCACCAGCCGCCCCAAGGTTTGCGCACTGCCCCAGCCTACCTGGTTGGCATCGATCATCGCCCAGATCAGGTAACCCAGGCTGCCGGCGAAAGTCAGGCTGCCCCATGGGTCGAGCCGGGCCGCAGCGCTGTCACGGGACTCTTCGACACTGTGCAGCACCATCACTGCGAGCACTGCCACCAGCGGCAGGTTGATGTAGAAGATCCAGCGCCAGCCAAGGGTGCTGGCTATCAGCCCGCCCAGCAACGGCGCAAAGGTAATGGTGGCGCCCATGCAGGCGCCCCAGAAGGCCCAGGCGCGCATGCGTTCCTGGGGCTGGTGAAAGCGGTTGCCGATCGCGGCCAGGGCCGAGGTCAGCAGCAACGCCGCACCAACGCCCTTGGCGGCCCTGGCCAAGTCGAGGAACAGCAGGCTTGGCGCCGCGCCACAGGCCAGCGAGGCGACGCCGAACAGGGCCAGGCCGAGCAGCAGCATGCGCCGCCGGCCGAAGCGGTCGGCCAGGCTGCCGGCAGGCAGCAGGCAGGCGGCGAAGGCCAGCAGGTAGGCGCTGACCAGCCATTCGATATCGGCGAACGAGCCGGACAGGTCGCGGGCGATGCTGGGCAGGCTGACCGCGACGATGTTGGTGTCGAGGATGATCAGGGCGCAGACCAGGGAAGCGGTGAGCAGGGTGAAACGCGCAGAGGGCATGGTGGGGCTCCGGAAGCTGAGCTGGTTGGCTTGGAGAGTGCCGTTTAGCTGCAATATCGCCGGGGCTGCTTTGCAGCCCATCGCAGGCATGCCAGCTCCCACAAGTACGGCATCGCTTTCGAAGGTTGTGCTGCACCTGTGGGGGCTGGCTTGCCTGCGATGGGCCGCGAAGTGGTCCCCTGCAATCCCCAGGCAGCCTTTGCCGCCAAGCCACCAGCCTTGTAGTGTTGGCTTCACCATAACGCCGCCGACCCCGAGCTTTGTTAGCCCCGGCGACCCGCGTCATTACCCTGCAGGTAACACCCATGGAAATCCGCCATTTCCGCTACTTCCTCTGCGTCGCCCGCCACGGTCACTTCACCCGCGCCGCCGAGCAACTGGGCATTGCCCCACCCACCCTCAGCCGGCAGATCCAGGATATGGAGCGCGAACTGGGCGTACGCCTGTTCGAGCGCAACCAGCGCGAGGTCAACCTCACCGCCGCCGGCCAGGCCCTGTTTATCGAGGCCGAACATGCCGTGCGCCAGTTCGATGCTGCACAACTGGGCGCGCAACGGGCCGCCCGTGGCGAAAGCGGGCGTATCGAACTCGGCTATGTGGCCTCGGCCGCGTACTCGGGCATGCTCCAGCAGCAGGTCAGCCGCTACAGCGAAACCTGCCCCGGCGTGCGCCTGAACATTCGCGAACTGCCGATGGCCGAACTGCCCGGCATGGTCCGCGATGGCCTGCTCGACCTTGCCTATGTGCGCTCGCCGATGGATCTGCCGGAAGAACTCGAAACCATCGCCTTGCACCAGGAAGGTTTCGTCCTCGCCCTGCCCGCCAGCTCGCGGATCAATGAAGTGCCACAGATACCGGCCTCGCGCCTGGCCAATGAAACCTTCATCCTGCCCGAACAGATCTCCGGCACGCTGGAGGTGGCCGCACAAGGTGGTTTCGTCCCGAGGCTCGGCCCCCAGCCAGGTAGCCTGGTGGCGGTGATCACCCTGGTGTCACTCGGCCAAGGCATCGCAGTGGTACCAGAGTCGGTGGTGCAACGCATCAGCCTGCCGCAGGTGAACTACCGGCGGATTATAGACTGCCAGGCCAGCTCGTGGCTTAGCCTGATCCACCGGCGCTTCGAGAAAGCGCCGGCAGTAATGCGTTATGTGGAAAGCGTGAAGTGCGGCATTTGATGGGTGCTCATGCGCCCTGTTCCTCAGCAGCGCCCAAGGCATAGAACTCATGCAGCTTGGCTTGCAGCAGTGCCTTGTCCGGCAAGCGCGTTTGATACTCCGCAATCAGCGCTGGAGACAAACTGCGATTAAGTGCGTACTCGACCACCTCGTCGTCCCTGCTGGCACATAGCAACACGCCGATGGCAGGGTTTTCATGAGGCTTACGCTCATTGCGATCCAGCGCCTCAAGATAAAAATCGAGCTTGCCCAGGTACTCGGGCTCGAAGCGACCAACCTTCAGTTCGATCGCTACCAGGCAGTTGAGACCACGGTGGAAGAACAGCAAGTCCAGTGCGAAATCCCGGCCGCCAACCTGAAGTGGATATTGAGAGCCGACGAAGCAGAAATCCCGGCCCAGTTCGCTCAGGAACTCTTTTAGCCGGTCTATCAATGCGCCATGCAGGTCTGCTTCGGCATGGTCCCTAGGCAGGCCGAGGAACTCGACCATGTAGGCATCTCGGAAAACCTCCATGGCTGCCGGGTAGTCCTGCCGCAGTGCTGCCGAAGCCCTCGCTGGGCTTGCGACGCTGCGCTCAAAAAGCGAGGCCTTGAATTGCCTTTCCAATTCTCGGCTTGACCACTTTTCCTGTACTGCCATGCGCAGGTAGAACTCGCGCTCCTGGGGAAGCTTGCTCTGGCTGAGGATCGTCAAATTATGAGTCCACGGCAATTGTCTCAGCAGTGCTGAGACTTTCTCATCGTGGCGATACGCCTCATAGAATTGACGCATACGAAACAGGTTAGGCCTGGTAAAACCACGTAGGCCCGGCTGCGTCTGAGCAAGGTGAGCAGCCAGCTGGCTTACCACCGAATCCCCCCATTCAGCCCTCTCCAGCTTTCGACCAATGTAGGCTCCCACCTGCCAGTACAAATCGATCAACTGAGTATTGACCGCCTGCGCCACCCGCTGCCTGGCGCCTTGAATCAACGCCAGCACTTCCTCAAAACGGTCATCCTTTACCAAAGGAAGGGCCGGCGGCGCTTGTGGGTCTTGTTGTTCAGCGCTCATGCATCGACTCCCTTTATGAATTCGAAAGGGAGTCTACGCCCGGTGAGTCGCCGTTCGAGCGTCAACAACACCGAACAAGTGTTTCAAAAAAACAAAGGGCACCATCCACTGGTGCCCTTTGCCCTACCGCCAGGTGAACTCAATCACCCCATCGAACGCACCCCCACCGGTTGCGCGTTGCCCCGCGTGGTCACGATCCCCAGGAAGGAAATCACGATCGCCAGGCCCAATGTCGAACTCACTTCTGCCCGGTGTTCAGGCGTGTACATCATTACCGCCAATGCCCCGCCAATGAACAGGATCACCGCCCAGGTCAGGTACGGGAAAAGCCACATGCGGAACTTCAGCTCGGTGTTTTCCCGCTCCAGGCGGCGGCGCATGCGCAGCTGCGAAATGGCGATGACCATGTACACCAGCAAGGCAATGGCGCCGGAGCTGGCCAGCAGGAACTCGAACACGCCCTTCGGCGCGAAGTAGTTGAGGATGGCAATGGCCGCGCCGATCAGAGTGCTGCCGAACACCGCAGCACGCGGTACACCCACCTTGGAGGTCTTGTTGAGCATGGCCGGCGCATCACCGCGCTTGGCCAGCGAGTACATCATCCGCGAGGCGATGTAGATCGACGAGTTCATGCAGCTGGTCACTGCCACCAGCACCACCAGGTCGACCATGAAGGCAGCGTTGGGGATGTTCATGATCTCCAGCGCACGCTGGTAAGAGCCCACCACCGCCAGCTGCGGGTCGTTCCACGGCACCACCGAAATGATCACGAAGATCGACAGGATGTAGAAGGTGCTGATGCGCCAGATCACCGAGCGAGTGGCCTTGGCGATGTTGCGCGACGGGTCGCTGGATTCGGAAGCTGCGATGGTCACCGCTTCGGTGCCGATGAAGCTGAACATCACGGTGATGAACGCACCGACCACGGCCGACCAGCCCTTCGGCGCGAAGCCGCCGTGCTCGGCCATCAGGCCGCTCAGGCCGCTGACCTCGCGGTTGGGCAGCCAGCCCATCAGCGCAGCGAAGCCCAGGCCGATGAAGCCGAGAATGGCCGTGACCTTGAGGATGGCGAACCAGAACTCGAACTCACCGTACTTGGCCACGCTGAACAGGTTGGTACCGGCCAGCAGCAGCACCGAGGCCAGGGCGAAGATCCAGCTGTCCACCTGCGGGAACCAGGCATTCAGAACATGCCCGGCGGCCAGTGCTTCGATCGGGATTACCAGTACCCAGAACCACCAGTACAACCAGCCGATGGTGTAGCCGGCCCAGCGGCCGATGGCCTGCTCGGCGTAGGTGGAAAACGATCCGGTGTCCGGGTGTGCCACGGCCATTTCGCCGAGCATGCGCATGACCAGTACCACCAAGGTCCCGGCCACGAAATAGGAAATTATGGTAGCTGGCCCGGCTGCCGCGATGGCGTGGCCAGAGCCGACGAAAAGTCCGGCGCCGATGATGCCGGCGATGGACAGCATCGTTACATGACGTGGCTTGAAACCTTGTGCAAGGTTGCCATCAGATCCCACGGTGTTCATTGATGTTGTTCTCTTTTTGCTGACACAAGGATGGACGGGCAGGCGTAGGCGAAAATATCTCCTTTGAAATCAATAAGTCGACAGGTTGCTCGCGCTCTGTTGTTGATATTTGGCACGCGTCACAGAGCAACGTGTCAGTGCAGGTCGGGCTTCATTTAAGCCCCCCAGGGCTGCGGGAAATTACACGAGAACGCCCCGGAACTGTTCGATCACGACAGGGCGTTTCCATTAACGCCGGATGTCGCGAATGGCATGCCCGATCGCGCCACCGGGCCGTCTGGAGCTTTTGTTTTTCATTTGGGTGTGCTGTGGCTGTACTGGCCCTTTCGCGGGCTCGCCCGCTCCCACAGGTACTCCACACCCCTCAAACCTGTGGTGCACCTGTGGGAGCGGGCAAGCCCGCGAAGAGGCCAGCAGTCTTAACGCACCAGGCAAGGCCGCTTGTTATCGAAGCTCCACCCCGGAACCAGGAACTGCATCGCCACGCTGTCGTCCCGCGCGCCCAACCCCATGTTGCGGTAGCACTCATGGGCCTTGGCCAATTGGTCTTCATCCAGTTCCACCCCCAGCCCCGGCCGTGCCGGCACGTGCACATGCCCGTCGACGATGCGCAGCGGTTCGCGGGTCAGGCGCTGGCCGTCCTGCCAGATCCAGTGGGTGTCGATCGCAGTGATTTCACCCGGTGCCGCAGCTGCTACCTGGGTGAACATCGCCAGCGAGATATCGAAGTGGTTGTTGGAATGCGAGCCCCAGGTCAGCCCCCAGTCGTTGCACATCTGCGCCACCCGGACCGAACCCTGCAGTGTCCAGAAGTGCGGGTCGGCCAGCGGAATGTCCACCGACTGCAGCTGGATCGCATGGCCCATCTGCCGCCAGTCGGTGGCGATCATGTTGGTGGCGGTGGGCAGGCCGGTGGCGCGACGGAACTCGGCCATCACCTCACGGCCCGAGTAGCCGTTCTCGGCACCGCATGGGTCTTCGGCGTAGGCCAGCACATCGTGCTTGTCGCGGCACAGGGCAATGGCCTCCTTCAATGACCAGGCACCATTCGGGTCGAGGGTGATGCGTGCTTCGGGGAAACGTTCGGCCAGTGCCGTTACCGCTTCCATCTCCTCCTCGCCGCGCAACACCCCGCCCTTGAGCTTGAAGTCGCTGAAGCCATAGCGCGCCTTGGCGGCCTCGGCCAGGCGCACCACCGCGTCCGCGGTCAGGGCCTTTTCGTGGCGCAGGCGGAACCAGTCGTCCTCGGCATCGGCTTCGTTGCGGTAGGCCAGGTCGGTCTGCTGGCGGTCGCCGATGTAGAACAGGTAACCGAGCATCTTCACCGCTTCGCGCTGCTGCCCTTCGCCCAGCAGTGCGGCCATCGGCACATCCAGATGCTGGCCGAGCAGGTCGAGCAGCGCCGACTCGATGGCCGTCACCGCATGCACGGTGATGCGCAGGTCGAAGGTCTGCAGGCCACGACCAGCCGAATCACGGTTGGCGAAGGTCTGGCGCATGGCATTGAGCACGCGCTGGTAATGGCCGATCGGCTGGCCGATCACCAGGCTGCGGGCGTCTTCCAGGGTCTGGCGGATCTTCTCGCCGCCGGGCACCTCGCCCAGCCCGGTCTTGCCGGCACTGTCGCGCAGCACCACCACGTTGCGGGTAAAGAACGGGCCATGGGCACCACTGAGATTTAGCAGCATGCTGTCGTGCCCGGCGACGGGGATCACGCGCAGGTCGGTGACCACGGGGGTGCTGGTGTGAAGGGTCTGCATGTTCATGGTTGTTGTCTCGCGGTCATCAATGGCTCTGACCCAGGGCCGAGGGGGCCTTGAGGTCATCGGAAGGGACGCCCTTTGGGCGAGTGCGTACGAAGAAGATGGCAATGGCCGCCAGCACCGAGGTCACCGCCAGGCCGTACAGGCCGCCCTGGATCGAGCCGGTCTGCTGCTCCAGCAGGCCGAAGGTGGTTGGGGCGACGAAGCCGCCGAGGTTGCCGACCGAGTTGATCAACGCGATCACCGCAGCGGCGATGCGGGCATCCAGGTAGCCCTGCGGGATCGGCCAGAACAGTGACGACGCCGACTTGAAACCGATGGCCGCGAAGCACACCGCGACAAAGGCGAAAACAGGCCCACCCGTGGTGGACATGAACATGCCGATGGCTGCGATTACCAGCGCACCTGCCACCCAGGCCTGCTGGAACTTCCAGCGCGCCGAACCGGCGGCGAAGGCATACATGGCCAGAATCGAAATCAGCCACGGGATTGAGTTGAAGAAGCCGACCTGCAGGTCGCTCAGGTCACCCATGCGCTTGATGATGCTCGGCAGCCAGAACGTGGCGGCATAGATGGTCAGCTGAATGCAGAAGTAGATCAGGCAGAACAGCAGGATCTGGCGGTCCTTGAGCAGGCTCCAGGCCGATGGCCTGACCGCGCCGACCGCTTCGCGCTCAAGCTGCTCGCGATCGATGGCGGCCACCAGTGCATCCTGCTCGGCCTGACTCAGCCACTTGGCGTCCTGCGGCCTGGAGTCGAGCCAGAAGAACACGAAGAAGCACAGCGTCACCGAGGCCATGCCTTCGATGAACAGCATCCACTGCCAGCCATGCAGGCCCAGGCCTTGAATCTGCATAAGTGCACCGGCCAACGGCCCGGAAATCAGCGACGCCAATGCCGAACCACTGAGGAAGATGGCAATCGCCTTGCCACGCTCGGCGGCCGGCAGCCAGCGGGTGAAGTAGTAGATCACCCCGGGGAAGAAGCCCGCTTCGGCAACGCCCAGCAGAAAGCGCAGCACGTAGAACTGGGTTTCGTTCTGCACGAAGGCCATGGCCGTGGCCACCAGCCCCCAGGTGAACATGATGCGGGTCAGCCACAGCCGTGCACCGACCTTCTGCAGCAGCATGTTCGAGGGCACCTCGAACAACGCGTAGCCGATGAAGAACAGGCCGGCGCCAAAGCCATAGGCCGCCGCGCTGATGCCCAGGTCGCTTTCCAGATGCGGGCGGACGAAGCCGATGTTGACGCGGTCCAGGTAGTTGACGATGAACATGATGACGAACAGCGGCAGGACGTGGCGCTTGACCTTGGCCACAGCACTGGCCAGGGCGTCGCCTTCATTTCGGGCAGACGGAGCGAGGGTATCGTTCACTTGCGGATCTCCCACTAATTGTTTTTGTGCGGGTCGAGGTTGTCTGACATGGCAGTGGGGAGGAGCATATGCGCAGCTTAGTTGTACGACAAGATGAGCAAGATCGGCAAAATCGCAAAATACAAGCTACTACAATGCCTATATGCTCATATCTTGCAAAAACCTACAGGCTACTGGTGGGCTTGAGCGTCAGAAAAATCGGCAAAAAATATTTTCATCGATTAACTTGTCGTACAAGCACAACAACAATCGGACCCCGCCATGGCCATCGAACAAGCTCACAAACGCGGCCACAGCCGCGCCCATGACCTGGTCTCCAGCCTGACGCAACAGATCCTGCTGGGTACCTTCAAGCCAGGCGACAAGTTGCCCTCGGAGAACAGCCTGGTGCGCGAGCATGGGGTCAGCCGCACCGTGGTTCGCGAGGCCTTGTCCAAACTGCAGGCCTCGGGGCTGGTTGAGCCACGCCACGGTATCGGTACGTTCGTGATGGAGCGCCAGGCCCAGGCCGGCCTGCGCATCGCGGCGGAAAGCGCAGCCAATGTGCGCGACCTGCTGGAACTGCGCATCGGCCTGGAAGGCCAGGCCGCCGCCCTGGCCGCGCTACGCCGTGACGAGGGGCACTTGGCGCGCATGCGTCAGGCGCTGGATGACTACCAGGACCTGGCCGCCGCTGGTGACAGCTGTATCGAGGCCGACCGGCGCTTTCACCTACTGATTGCCGAGGCCACTGGCAACCTGTACTTCACTGAAATGCTGTTGCAGCTGGGCAACGGCCTGATCCCGCGCAATCGCATGGCCCTGGCCGAACGCAGCGGGGCGAAGCTGGCGCGGCAGGCATACCTGGCCAACCTCGAGCATGAGGCGATCCTCAATGCCATCCGCCGGCGGGACCCGGACGCGGCGCGGGCGGCGGTGTGCCTGCACCTGTCCAATAGCCGCGACCGACTACTGCCCGAACAGGCCTGACACGATCCCCTGTAGGAGCGGCCTTGTGTCGCGAAGGGCTGCACAGCAGCCCCAGGATTTCAGCGATGATGCAAAAATTGCTGGGGCCGCTTCGCAGCCCTTTCGCGACACAAGGCCGCTCCTACAAAGAGAACCGCGTCGGGCCCTGGTTACCAGGTCAGGCAGATCTTGCCGAAATGCCGGTTGCTCTCCTGATAACGGAATGCGTCGACGATCTGCTCCAGCTCGAAATGCTTGTCCACCACTGGCCGCAGGCCGTTGGCATCGATTGCCCGCACCATCGCCTGTTGCTGGGCGCGGCTGCCAACCAGCACGCCCTGCAGACGAATCTGCCGTACCAGCGCCTGCACCAGCGGCAACTGCCCGGCCACGCCGGTGAGGATACCGATCAACGACACATGTCCACCAATGCGCGCGGCAATCATCGATTGCTCCAGCGTCGCCGGGCCACCTACTTCGATCACATGGTCGACACCGCGGTTGCCAGTCAGCTCGCGCACTTTCTCACCCCAGGCCGCGGTGCTCTTGTAGTTGATCAGGTGATCGGCACCCAAGGCCTTCAGGCGCTCCAGTTTGGCGTCGCTGGAAGAGGTGGCGATCACCGTCGCGCCGGCCAGCTTGGCAAACTGCAGCGCGAAGATCGACACACCGCCAGTGCCCTGCACCAGCACCGTATCGCCAGGCTTGAGGTGGTCGTCGCTCATCAACGCACGCCAGGCCGTGAGACCGGCCGTGGTCAGCGTGGCAGCTTCAGCATGGCTGAAGCCCTTGGGCGCCAGGGTGAAGGCAGTGGCGCGAGCGGTGACCTGTTCACGGGCGTAACCATCGATACCGTCGCCGGGCACCCTGGCAAAGCCTTCCACATTGGCCTGGCCGTCGAGCCAGTCGGGGAAGAAGGTACTGACCACATTGTCGCCAACCTGGAACTCGGTGACGCCGCTACCCACCGCGACCACCTCGCCTGCGCCATCAGCCATGGGGATGCGCCGCTCGCTCGGGCCCCACATGCCGCTGACCACGGCGAAATCGTGGTAGTTGAGGGAGCTGGCGTGCAGGCGCACGGTGATCTCGCCGGCCTCGGGTGCAGAGGCTTCGCAGGTGCCGACCTCGACCTTGTCGTAGCCGCCGCCGGGTTGTACGTAGATGGCCTTGCTGGTCATGGGTGGGTCTCCGTTCAGGAATAGATTGGGGTTCAGCATAGACAGGTCCGGCCTCTTCGCGGGTGAACCCGCTCCCACAGGTTAAGTGCTGGACCTGAGCTCGGTGCGGTCCCTGTGGGAGCGGGTTTACCCGCGAAGAGGCCCGCACAGGCGACACAAAAACTCAGCCCAGCATCACCTTCAATGCCCGGCAATCGGCCGCATGCCAATCCACCAGCTCCGGCCACGGATTGTCCGGCAGGTTCACCAGCACCGTGCGCGCCCCCGCAGCCCGCCCACAGTCAAGGTCAAACCGGTAATCCCCCACCATCACCAGATCACCTGGTGCCACACCCCAGGCATTGGCAATTTTCAGCAGCCCATCCGGGCTTGGTTTGGGCGCCGCTTCGTCACGCCCGAGAATGTGCTCCACCGCAAAGCAGTCCGCCAGGCCGATGGCCTCCAGCGTCACATGCGCCAGCTCGCGGGCATTGCGGGTCAAAATGCCCAGCCGGCAACCACGCTCGGCCAGTTCGCGCACCAGCTCCACCGCCCCGGCGGCCGCTGTGGAGGCAATTGCCAGATCACGCTCATGCTCCAGCAGCCAGGCATGCTTGGCCGCCGCTTCGTCCGCTGGCAAGGCTGCCAGGTGGGTGAGGATGTCGTGCTCGGCCGGGATATCCAGCGCCACCCGGATAGCGGCAAAATCGTGCACGGCCACGGTCAGGGTGCCGTCCATGTCGAACACCCAGTTGCGCAGCTCGCCCAGGCTCATGCCCAGTCCTTGCGGTGGCGAATCAGGCCTTCCTGGCACGACGACGCCACCAGTTGCCCGGCCTGATTGAAGATGCTGCCGCGGCAGAAGCCGCGGGCATTGCCTGCCCAAGGGCTGTCGGTGGCGTACAGCAGCCACTCATCGGCACGCAGGTTGCCATGGAACCACAGCGAATGGTCGAGGCTGGCGATCTGCATGTCACGCTGCCACACCGATTTGCCATGGGGCAGCAACGCAGTGGTCAGCAGGCCGAAGTCCGAGGCGTAGGCCAGCATGTATTTGTGCAGGGCGGGGATATCGGGCAGGTTGCCGTCGGCGCGGAACCAGGCGTACTTCACCGGGTCGCCAGGCTTGGGGTTGAACGGGTCGCGCTCGGTGACCGGGCGTATCTCGATCGGCTTGGCGCACAGCACCTTGTCGCGAATGCGCTCGGGCAACTGGTCGGCCATGGCCCGGGCCAGCTCGACTTCAGTTGGCAGGTTCTCCGGGCCGACCACCTCGGGCATCTGCGCCTGGTGCCCGAAACCTTCCTCGTCATACTGGAACGAGGCGCTGCAGGTGAAGATCGGCTGGCCCTTCTGAATCGCGGTCACCCGCCGGGTGCTGAAGCTGCCGCCATCGCGCACGCGGTCCACCGAATACACCACCGGCAGGCTGGCATCGCCAGGGCGCAGGAAGTAGCCGTGCAACGAATGCACATGGCGTGCATCCTCGACCGTCTGGCTGGCCGCCGACAACGATTGGCCCAGTACCTGCCCGCCGTACAGCTGGCGGAAGCCCAGGTCCTGGCTGCGTCCACGGAACAGGTTCTCCTCGATGGACTCGAGGCTCAACAGGTCGACCAGGTCGTCCAACACATGACTCATCGGGGTTCTCCTAGCAAGGCAACACATTTCTACAGCACACTTGTGAAGGCAAATGATACAGGGTTTGTCATAGGCGCCGGGCATGGCCATGCATTCAGGCGCGCAGGGTACGCTCCCAGTGAGCGCGGTCGATGCGGTACAGCACATGCGGGCGCAGCGGATGGCCCACGGGCAGGCGGGGGTGTTCGAAACTGCCATTCAGGTCCTGCTGCATACCGATGGCCTGCATGACCTTCTGCGACGGCAGGTTGCTCTCGCTGGTGAACGACACCACCTCGTCCAGGCGCAATTGGGCGAAAGCACAGCGCAGGCAGGTCCACGCCGCCTCGCTGGCGAAACCCAGGCCCCAGTGACGGCGTGCCAGGCGCCAGCCGATCTCCACCGCCGGCGTGAAATCGGCATCGAACCCCACGTGCAGCAACCCGGTCATGCCGATGAAGGCACCGCTGTCCTTGCGCTCCAGGGCCCACAAACCAAAGCCGTACTCATTGAAATGCCCGCGCACACGGCCGATCAGCGCGGCTGCCTCCAGGCGTGTCAGCGGTGCCGGGAAGTAGCGCATCACCTGCGGGTCGGCACACAGGGCGGCGAACTCGCGCAGGTCGTCGTCGTGCCATTGGCGCAGAACCAGCCGCGCGCTTTCCAGTTGCAGGATTGGGGTCATGGGGCGTGCTCCGGTTTTACCGCCTTGCAGTTTACAGCGTAGGCGCGGGTGCGGGTTTCACCCAGCCGGCGCGCCCGAATGCAATTTTCACACGCCCTTCACCGCCCCCCGACAGGCCAGTTGGCAGGATGCCAGCAACACCGTCGCGCCAGCCGCGATCACGCCAACGGAGCAACACATGTTATCGAGCAACACCTTGGGGCACCCTGCCATCCACGCCCGGCGCAAGCGACGCATGACCCGCAAAGCCCTCGGTGCCGCCCTTGGCCTGTGCATGGTCGTGGCGGCGTTGAGCACCTGGCTGGCGACGAGGACGCACATCGTGGAGCTTGGCAACGATCGACAATTGAGTGACAGCGGCCTGCTGCAGGACTGGGCCGAAGGTGCGGTGATCGTGATGATCCGCCACGCCGAGCGCTGCGACAGCGCCCCCGGCCCGTGCCTGGACGACCCCACCGGCATCACCGTGGCCGGCAGCCAGGCTGCCGGGCGCGTTGGCCAGGGGTTGCACCGGTTGGGCCTGGACAACGCCGACATGCTCAGCAGCCCGAAACTGCGCACACGGCAAACCGCGCATTTCATCCTTGGCCAGGCGGTGGCCAGTGGGGACTGGCTGGAAAGCTGTGACAGCCAGTTCGCCAGTGAAGCGCTGGCACACAAACGACCGGGACATAACCTGGTGCTGGTGACCCACAACGGCTGCATCGACCATTTTGCCCGCCAGCAGAAAGTTGCGGGGGGCGAGCGTGAGAGCGGCTATGCCAGTGCGCTGTTCGTTTCGGTGGATGGCAATGGCAAGGCGCGCATCCTCGGTCGCCTGAACGAGCCGGACTGGCAACGGGTGCTGGCCAGTACCACGAAATAACGCCCCCTCGCGGCAAACACGCCCTGTAGGAGCGGCGCTGGCCAGGAGATTGATGCCAGGCAGGTTCTCCCACAGCAGTCTCCAGCCATGGCAAGATCAGCACTGGCCCCGATTGCGACCCCACCCATGCCGTTGCCGCTGATCTACCACGAAGACTACAGCCCGGAGTTCCCCGCCGAACACCGCTTCCCCATGGACAAGTTCCGCCTGCTGCACGACCACTTGATCGACAGCGGGCTCACCACCGACCAGGCCCTGCTGCGCCCGGACATATGCCCCAACGACATCCTTGCCCTGGCCCACGACCGCAGCTACATCGAGCGCTACATGAATGGCGACCTGTCGCGCGAGGACCAGCGCCGGCTCGGCCTGCCCTGGAGCGAGGCCCTGGCCCGGCGTACCGTGCGCGCCGTAGGCGGCTCGCTGCTGAGCGCCGAGATGGCGCTGCAGCACGGCATTGCCTGCCACCTTGCCGGCGGCACCCACCACGCCCATTACGACCACCCTGCCGGCTTTTGCATCTTCAACGACCTGGCCGTGATCAGCCACTACCTGCTGGAGGCTGGCCGGGTACACCGGGTGCTGATCTTCGACTGCGATGTGCATCAGGGTGACGGCACCGCGCGCATACTGCACGACACGCCAGACGCCATCACCGTGTCGCTGCATTGCGAACAGAACTTCCCGGCGCGCAAGGCACAAAGCGATTGGGACATCCCCCTGCCCCGCGGTATGGGCGACATGGCCTACCTGAAGGTGGTGGACGACGCCCTCAACTACCTGCTGCCCCTCTATCGACCGGACCTGGTGCTGTATGACGCCGGGGTCGATGTGCACAAGGATGACGCCCTGGGCTATCTGCAACTGACCGATGCAGGCGTTGCCGCCCGTGACGAAGCGGTGCTGCGCCACTGCCTGGGCCGCGACATCCCGGTGGTGGGTGTGATTGGCGGTGGCTACAGCAAGGACCGCGCAGCGCTGGCCAGGCGCCATGGCATCCTTCATCACAGCGCGGCGCGCGTCATCGGTTGTTCACAATGACTGTGGAACCGCTTGTGGATAACCTGCGGGAAAGGCGCTGCAGCCCTTTACAAACAAGGCCTGCAGAGTAGTGATCATTTTTTGATCAGTGCTTCCACAGGCCGCGCTGCGCTAGAATGCGCCTCTTTTCCACAGCCTGCTGCCCACCATGCCTGATCTGAGCCCCGCCTTCCCTCCTCTCGCTGTCGTCATCGGCGGCGGCCCAGCCGGCCTGATGGCTGCCGAAGCACTGGCCCAGGCGGGCCTGCCGGTCGAGGTGTTCGATGCAATGCCTTCGGTAGGCCGCAAGTTCCTGCTGGCGGGTGTCGGTGGCATGAACATCACCCATTCCGAGCCATACCCGGCGTTCGTCAGCCGGTATGCCGAGCGCCAGGGCGAAATCGCTGCGCTGCTGCAAGACTTCGATGCCGACGCCTTGCGCCAGTGGATCCACGGCCTGGGCATCGAAACCTTCGTCGGCACCTCGGGCCGGGTGTTCCCCACCGACATGAAAGCCGCGCCACTGCTGCGCGCCTGGCTCAAGCGCCTGCGCGACAACGGGGTAGTTATCCACACCCGCCACCGCTGGCTGGGCTGGAATGCCGAAGGTGCATTGCGGATTGCTTATCCACAAGGCGAGCGGCTGGTGAAGGCCGCCGTGGTGGTGCTGGCGCTGGGTGGCGGCAGCTGGGCGCGACTGGGCTCGGACGGTAGCTGGCAGCCGCTGCTGGCCGAACGAGCTGTGGATATCTCGCCCCTGCAGCCCAGCAACTGTGGTTTTGAAGTGGCAGGCTGGAGCGCGTTGCTCAAGGACAAGTTCGCCGGTGCGCCGTTGAAGAACATTGCCCTCAGCGTTCCCGGCAGCGCGCCGCGCAAGGGGGAGTTCATCCTGACCGCGCAGGGTGTGGAAGGCAGCCTGGTGTATGCATGGTCAGCGCCGGTGCGCGAGGCCATCAACCGTGAGGGCCATGGGGTGTTGCTGTTAGACCTGTTGCCGGACAAGCCTGTGGACAAGATTGCCCGGGCGCTGGCCAAACCACGGGGTTCGCGCTCCATGGCCAAGCACCTGCACAGCCAGCTGGGTATCGATGGGGTCAAGGCGGCGCTGTTGCGCGAGCTGACCGATCAGGCGACCTTTGCCGACCCTGATGCCTTGGCGAAGGCGATCAAGGCCTTGCCGATAACGCTGGTGCGCACACGACCACTGGACGAGGCAATCAGCAGCGCGGGTGGGGTGCGTTTCGAGGGGCTGGATGAGGGTTTGATGCTCAAGGGCATGCCGGGGGTGTTCTGTGCCGGCGAGATGCTGGACTGGGAGGCGCCGACCGGGGGGTATTTGCTGACCGCGTGCTTTGCCAGCGGGTTGCGCGCCGGGCGGGCGGCGGCAAGCTGGCTCAAATCCCGAGGCTGACACCGCTCCCCTGTGGGAGCGGGTTCACCCGCGAAACATGCGACGCGGTGTATGGCACGGGCTTCGCCCGTGTTCGCGGGTCAACCCGCTCCCACAGGGACCGTGTAGGCCGCGAATCTACGGCTTACGCTTGCGCGGCCCACCATTGAAGCTCGGCACCTTGCGCACCGCCTTCACCGCCGGCTCCGCACTGCCTGTTTCAGCGCTGTCCATCCAGCGCCCCAACCCGCGCTTGGCGCTGTTTTCCTTCGGCTTCTTGGGCTTCTTCGGTTTCTTGATCACCTGGCCACTGGCGTCGGTCATCGGCACCCGGTGGTCAGGGATGAAGTCCGGCTCTTCATGACGGGGCAGGGTCTGCCGGGTCAGCACTTCGATCGCCGCCAGCAGTTGCACTTCATCGGCACACACCAGCGAGATCGCCTCACCCTTGTTGCCGGCCCGCCCGGTACGCCCGATGCGGTGCACGTAATCCTCGGCAACGATCGGCAGGTCAAGGTTGACCACCAGCGGCAAGTCATCGATATCCAGGCCGCGAGCCGCCACATCGGTTGCCACCAGCACCTGGATTTCGCGGGCCTTGAAGCTGTCCAGCGCGCGCTGGCGGGTGGCTTGCGGGCGGTCACCATGGATACCGTCGGCATTCACACCTTCGGCCAGCAAGCGCTCCACCAGTTGATCGACGCCATTGCGAGTCTTGGCGAACACCAGTACCTGCTTCCAGCGCTGCTTGCGCAGCAGGTGGCAGAACAGGTCGACTTTGCGCTTTTTATCCACAGGCACCAGCCATTGCTTGACGCTGGTGGCCGTGGCATTGCGCGGGCTGACTTCGATGCTCAGCGGGTCATTCAGGGCCAGCCCCGCCAGCATGCGAATCTGGTCGGAGAAAGTGGCGGAGAACAGCAACGTCTGGCGCTTGCGTGGCAGCGCCGCGTACACGGACTGCAGCTCTTCGGCAAAGCCCAGGTCAAGCATGCGGTCGGCTTCGTCCAGCACCAGGGTCTGCACCTGGTTGAACTTCACGGCGTTCTGCCGGAACAGGTCGAGCAAGCGCCCCGGGGTGGCCACCAGCAGGTCGACACCACGGCGCAGGCGCATCATCTGCGGGTTGATGCTGACCCCGCCATACACCGCATAGGTACTCAGTGGCAGGTTCTCGGCGTACTCGCGTACGTTGTTGTGCACCTGCTCGGCCAGCTCACGAGTGGGCACCAGCACCAGCGCGCGGATCGAGTTGCCGGCCACCTTCTCGCCTTCCAGCGCCAGGCGCTGCAGCACAGGCAGGGCAAAGCCCGCGGTCTTGCCGGTGCCGGTCTGGGCCGCGGCCATCAGGTCGCGGCCGGCCAGTACGGCGGGGATGGCCTTGGCCTGCACCGGCGTCGGGGTGGTGTAGTCCAGTTGCTGCAGGGTGCGCAGCAACGGTTCGATCAGGCCGAGTTTGGCGAAATTCATGGCAATACCGTCAGGGGGTTCAGCGAAGGCGGCAAGTTTACCGCATCGCCCCTGTCTACTTGCAGATTTCGCCTTTCAACGGCTGCGCCGGCTCAGGTGCCTTGCGCCACTGCGGCAGGCCGATCAGCACCACCGCGCCGATGATCACCGCCATGGCCACACATTCTTCGGCACCGATCTGCTCACCGGCAAAGATGATGCCCAGCAGCACGGCCACTGCCGGGTTGACATAGGCATAGCTGGTGGCAGCTGCCGGGCGCACGTGCTTGAGCAGGTACATGTAGGCACTGAACGCCAGGATCGAACCGAAGAACACCAGGTAGGCCAGTGCCCCCCAGCCGGCAGCGGTCGGCATCTGCGTCATGCGCTCGCCAGACAGCACGCTGCCGAGCAGCAGCACAGCGCCACCGACCAGCATTTCCGCGGCGCTGGCCATGGGCCCCTGGGGCAGCGGCAAGGTCTTGCTCCACACCGAGCCGAATGCCCACGACGCTGCCGCAAAAATGATCAGCGCAGCACCAATCGGGCTTGCCTGCAGGTTGGAGCCCAGGTTCAGCAGGCCGATACCCACCAGCCCCAAGGCGATCCCTGCCCACTCCAGCTTCGAATTGCGGTGCCCGAACAGCAGGCCGAACAGCAAGGTGAACAGCGGTACCGTCGCCACCGCCAACGCCGCCACGCCTGAGGCTACGCCAGCATGCTCGGCCACGGTCACGCCACCGTTGCCACAGCTGAGCAGCAGAAAACCGATCGCCCCCGCAGCCCGCCACTGCGGCCAGGTCGGTGCCGGCACACCGCGCCAGCGCAAGAAGCCATACAGAAGGCCCCCGGCAATCAGGAAACGCACCCCGGCCATGAGCATCGGTGGCCAACTTTCGACGCCTATGCGAATGAACAGGTAGGTGGAGCCCCAGACCAGGTACAAGGCCAGGAAAGCGCCAATGAGCAACAACGGGAAGCGACGGGAGGCAGGCATGGGAAACACTCGAAATCCGTTTACGGGTGGCTTAGTTTAGAAAGGCCACCGGGTAAACTTAAGTTACAAAACAACTTTAAATCACCCGAACACTTTGCATTGCATGGTTATTCGGATGCTTTTCAATAGAATCGAAACAAGACGGGAATAACCCATGGACAAGTACGACCGTATGCTGCTCGCCGCCCTGCTCGACAATGGCCGCGCCACCTTCGCGCAACTGGCGCGCCAGGTGAACCTGTCGGCGCCGGCAGTGGCCGAGCGGGTGGCCAAGCTCGAGGCCAGCGGGGTTATCACCGGCTACCAGGCCAAGGTCGACATGAGCAAGATCGGCCTGCCGATCCAGTGCGTGATCGAACTGCGCCTGGCCAGCCACGGCAACCAGCAAGCCTATGAAGCGTTGACCCAGATCCCCCAGTTGACCGAATGCCACCGGGTAACCGGCGACCCCTGCGTCATCATGCAGGCAGCGGTGGGTTCGATGCCGGAGCTGGAAGAACTGATCAACCGGGTCGCGCAGTTCGGCTTCAGCAAGACGTCGATCATTCTCTCAAGCGCTGTGGAGCGGCGGGTGCCGCTGGCGCAACTGGAGAAGAAGCCCTAACAGAACCTGGCCAGGGTTTCACGAACCTTCGCGGCTGGGGTTTTCTGCAGGCGGCAGAGCAGGTCGTGCGAGAGTTGCTGTACACCATGGCCCTGGCGCAGCACTCCAGCCAAGTGTTGCAGCAGGTTGGCGGCCATTTCGGCATCGGCCATGGCCCGGTGCGCGGTACCGGTATCCGGCAGCCCGGCCCAGCGGGTCAGAGTGCCCAGCTTGTGGTTCGGCGCCGCCGGCAACAGGCGCCGTGACAGCAGCAGGGAACAGGCGAAGGCCTGGCTGCGGTTACGGCCGATGCGGCTCAGTTCGTAGTCCCAGAACTTCTGGTCGAAGGCGGCATTGTGTGCCAACAGCGGGGTATTACCGACGAACTCGGCCACTTCGTTCATCACCTTGTCCACCGGCGGTGCACTGCGCAGCATGGCGGTGGTGATGCCGGTGAGCCCGGCGACGAAGGCCGGTACCGGCACGCCGGCGTTCATCAGGCTCTGGTAACGCTCGACGATGCGCCCGCCCTCGAGCATCACCACCGCCACCTCGGTAGCTCGGCAGCCGGCGCCGGGGCTGATGCCGGTGGTTTCAAAGTCGATGACAGCGATACGTTCCATGAAAAATCTCAGTGTTTTAGCAACAGCGCACCCTCGATGGGCACATAGCGGGTGGCGGCACGGATCAGCGACAGTGCGGTAAGCCCGGGCACACCATACACCACTGCCTCGGTGCCATGGCGCTGTATCACCCGCTCCAGCAGCAGGTCGAAATCGCCATCGCCGGAGGCCAGTACCACTTGGTCGACGCGGCTGGCGGCGTCGATCACATCCAGGGTGATACCCACATCCCAGTCACCTTTGGCCGAGCCATCGCTGCGCTGGATGAAGGGTTTGAGGCGCACATCGAAACCTAGGTTGCGCAGGATCTGCTGGAACTGTTGCTGCTTGCTGTCGCCACGGTCGATGGCATAAGCCACGGCCTCGACGATCTGGCCTTCGCGGCTGACATCGGCCCACAGGGCGGTGTAGTTGAAATGGCAGCCGTGGGCCTGGCGCACGGTGTAGTAGAGGTTCTGCACATCGGCGAACAGCGCGATCTTTTTCACCTTGGAACCCCTTGGTCGGCCTGGAATGCTGGGGGCTGCTTTGCAGCCCTTTCGCGACACAAGGCCGCTCCTACAGGGGTTCGCGTACCCTTGTAGGAGCGGCCTTGTGTCGCGAAAGGGGCGCAAAGCGCCCCCAAAACTGCGAGCAGTATGCCAGACCTGTCAGACGTACGAATCGTCGTCCGAGAAGAACCCGCCATCATCGCTGCCATAATCGCTGTCGGCATAACCACCCTGGTCGCTGCCCCAACCACCGTTGTCAGCCACCTGCTGCTGCGCCCCCGAGTCGTTCCAGCCACCGCTGTCGCTGGCCGGCGCCGGCTCTTCCTTGATCACCTCTACTACCTCCTCCGGCTGCGAGTTGTGGTTGAACAGGCTGCTGATGCCCTGCGCCAGCAACACACCACCCGCCACACCGGCCGCAGTCTGCATCGCGCCGCCGAGGAAGCTGCTGGCACCACTGCGTGCCGGTGCAGCGGCAAAGCCAGACTGCTGCGCTTGTGGCTGGGAGAAGCCCGGCGCCGACGGCTCACGCCAGCCACCGCCAGATGCCACGGGGGCTGCAGCGGGACGCTGCGGTTGCACGGCCGGGGCCGCATTGCGCCCAGACGAACCAAAGATGCTGGACAGGAAACCACCACCACCATTGCTCGGCGCGCTGCCGGCACGGGCGGCCTCGGCCTGGGCACGAGCCTGCTTCAGTTCGGCTTCCAATTGCTTGTTCTGCTCGTCGAGGCGCTTGATCGCCGCCTCCTGCACCAGAATCGCCTGGGCCATGTAATAAGGCGCCGCCGGCTGCTGGCGTACGTGTTCCTCGATGCATGCCTGGGCCTGCGCATCGCGTGGCTGGCTAGGGTCCTCGGCTTGCTTGAGGCGGCCGAACAGGCCGTCGATCAGGGTTTGTTCTTCAGTATTCATGGGGCGACCTCGTGGGGTAGCGGACAACGGACAGCGTCAAAGATGGGGCGTACAGGCGTGGGATTCAATCACCGGCGGCGTGAAACTTTTTTCAGCAAGTGACAGCCCCAGGCCTGCTTTGGGCTAAAGTTATGCCCCTGTTTTTACTGCCATGCGATGTAGACCGATGAACCCGCTGAGCGTCCTGCGCGACTCCCTGTACTTCTTCCGCCGCCACCTGCCGAACATCCTCCAGCTGTGCCTGCCGCTGGTGGTGCTGGAAGCCTTGCTCACCCAGCTGCTGTACCGACAGATGGGCGATCAGGCATCGCCGGCCTACGGCATGCTGGTCAGCCTGCTGTTCTACCCGCTGTACAGCGCCGCGCTGATCCTGTACCTCGACACCCGCAGCAACGGCCAGGAAATCGCCAAGCGCGACCTGTTCGCCCGCGCCCTGCAATTGTGGCCACAGCTGGCCCTGCTGATCCTGATCAGCTCGCTGCTGATCATGGCCGGCCTTGCGCTGTTCATCTTCCCGGGCGTGTGGATCATGATCAACCTGGTGTTCGCCGAGTACCTGCTGGTACTGCGCGGCCGGCCGGTGGTGCAGTCGATGCGCGACAGTGCAAGCATGACCACCGGGCACTTCATGCGCATCATGATCTGTGTCGTAGGTGTGCTGGCACCGATCTGGTTGATTGACGGCCTGCTGCTGATGGCCTTCCCCGAGCCATCGCCAGGCATGGAGCTGGCCATGGACAGCCTCAGCGGCTTCCTGCAGTTGTTCAGCACCGTGGTGCTGTACCGCCTGTTCATGTTGCTGGAAGGCGAAGCCGGGGCGTAATGCCCAGGCTCATCGCTTGACCGGAACTCACTGTTATCAGGTCCCTCGAGGCTTGGCCCGTGCCGTTGCCTCGGCCACCAGCGGGTCATCCGGCCAATAGTGCTTCGGATAACGCCCCTTCAAATCTTTCTTCACCTCGGCATAGGTCGTACGCCAGAAATTGGCCAGGTCCTGAGTTACCTGCACCGGCCGGCGTGCCGGTGACAGCAGGTGCAGCTTGACCTGCTGGCGGCCGTTGGCGATGCATGGGGTATCGGCCAGGCCGAACAGCTCTTGCAGGCGCACCGCGAGGATTGGCGGGTTTTCGCTGTAGTCCAGGCGGATGTTCGAGCCGGACGGTACCGTCAGGTGCGCAGGGGCCTGCTCTTCCAGGCGTTGCGGCAGCGGCCAGGGCAACAGGTTGCGCAGCATCGACGGCAAGTCCAGTGCGGCGAAATGGCTGAGGCGCGACACCTTGCCCAGGTAAGGCTGCAACCAGTCTTCCAGGCTGGCGAGCAAGGCCTCGTCTGCAAGGTCGGGCCATTCGCTGTGGCCGTCCTTGGCCAGGTCCAGCTGACGCAGCAAGGCCACGCGCGCCTGCCATTGCCGAAGCTCGGGAGTCCAGCTCAGCAGGTTCAGGCCTTTGCGCCGGACCAGGCCAAGCAACGCGCGAGCCCGCGCTTCGTCATCCAGGCCGGCCAGCGGTTCGCGGCTGAGCACCAGCTCGCCGACCTTGACCTGGCGTTCGGCGCGCAACACCTGCTCGCGCTCGTCCCAATCGAGGATATCGACCCGCTCGACCTGTTCAGCCAGCACGCCCTCGAGCAGCGCCGGATCGAACTCGGCAGCCAGGTAGATACGTTCTTCGCGCTGGCCCTGGCGGCTGCCCAGGTCGGCGATCACCAGCCACGGGCACTTCATCAGTGCGTCGACTTCGGCAAACAGCGCCGCACGGCCGTTGGCCAGCCGATATTCCGCACCGCCCTCGCGGCGCTGCTGGGCGACGCGGTCGGGGTAGGCCAGCGCCAGCAGTGCGCCCAGCCAGCGCGGGTGATCAGGGTCTGCAACCGGCGAGCCTGGTTTGCCACGCAGCAGGCCACGGTACTGGCGGGCCAGTTGGCGCGCACGCTGCACACCGCCGTGGCTGCCACGGGCGGCCTTGCTCTCGCCACTGACCAGCGCCAGGCGGCTGTGCAAATCAGCACCGCCGCCGCGCTGGATATCCCGCTCGCCCAGCAGCGCCGCCACATCGCAGGCCATCTGTGCCAGGCCCAGGTCCTGGCCGCGCAAGAGTAGATGCGCAATACGCGGATGCGCCGGCAACTCGGCCATGGCCTGGCCGTGTTCGCTAAGGTTGTCACGGCTGCCAGGCTTGAAGGCATTGAGCCGCGCCAGCAGGTCCTGGGCCTGGGCGAAAGCGGCCGTGGGGGGCTGGTCGAGCCAGCGCAATTGCTCGGGCGTCACACCCCAGCGCGCCAGTTGCAGGGCCAGGCCGGCCAGGTCGGCCTGCATGATTTCGGCGCTGCCGTGGGCGGCCAGCTGGTCATGCTGGGCCTCGGACCACAGGCGATAGCACACGCCGGGCTCCAGGCGGCCGGCACGGCCGGCGCGCTGGGTGGCGCTGGCACGGGAGATGCGTTGAGTGTCCAGGCGGGTCATGCCGCTGCCAGGGTCGAAGCGCGGTACCCGGGCCAGGCCTGCATCGATCACCACGCGCACGCCGTCGATGGTCAGGCTGGTCTCGGCTATGTTGGTGGCCAGCACCACCTTGCGCAGGCCCTCGGCCGCAGGGTCGATGGCCGCACGCTGGGCGTCGAGATCGAGCTCGCCATGCAACGGGCAGAGCAGGACCTCGGGGCGCTCGCCCAATGCTTCCTGCAGGCTCTGGTGCACCCGGCGGATCTCGGCCTGACCCGGCAGGAACACCAGCACACTGCCGGTCTGGTCAGCCAGTGCCTGCAGCACGCTGTCCACTACCCGTGGCTCGATGAACTCGCCCGGCTGGAAAGGCCGCCCCCAACGGATGTCGACGGGGTGCATGCGGCCTTCACTGCTGACCACCGGGGCATCATTCAGCAGCCGCGAAAGGCGCTCGCCCTCCAGGGTCGCGGACATCAGCAAAACCTTCAGTGGCGGATCGTCCCGCAGCAGTTCCCGACCATTCAGGCTCAATGCCAAAGCCAGGTCGGCATCGAGGCTGCGCTCGTGAAATTCGTCGAAGATCACCAGCCCCACACCCTCCAGCGCCGGGTCGGCCTGCAGGCGGCGGGTGAGGATGCCTTCGGTCACCACCTCGATGCGTGTTTTCGGCCCGACCTTGCTGTCCAGGCGGATGCGATAGCCCACGGTTTCGCCGACCTTTTCGCCCAGCTCGCTGGCCAGCCGTTCAGCAGCCGCGCGAGCAGCCAGGCGCCGGGGCTCGAGCATGAGAATGCTCTGCCCAGCCAGCCAGGGCTCGTCGAGCAGCGCCAGCGGCACGCGGGTGGTCTTGCCGGCGCCAGGCGGCGCCTCGAGCACCACTTCGTCACGGTTTTCCAGGGCCTGGCGCAAGGCGGGCAAGACAGCATCGATCGGTAATGAAATCATGGTGGTCCTCGAACAGTCCGGCGAGTATAACGGCGAACCCAAGCTGCCTTATCATGGTCTTAGCTTCAGGTGCAGGCGTTTCGCTTGCCCTGCTGAATACCTTTTCGGAGTTTTCACATGCGCATCCCATCCCGCGTCATCGGTGGCGCCCTCATCGTCACCTTGCTGACCCAACTGACGGCCTGCGGCACCATTCTGTACCCGGAACGGCGCGGCCAGATCGGCGGCAAGATCGACCCTGTGGTTGCCGCAATGGATGCCATCGGCATCCTGTTCTACGTAATCCCGGGGCTGATCGCCTTCGGTATCGACTTCGCCACCGGCGCCATCTATTACCCAGGCGGGCGCTCGGCTCAGGTCGACCCGGTCAAACTGCGCGAGGCCGTGAGCCCCGATGGCAAGGTCGACAACCTGAAGCTGCAAGCCATTCTGGAAAGCGAACTGGGCCAGCGCCTGCCGCTGAACGACCCACGGCTCATTCAGCATCGCGGCAGCATCGAGCAGCTGGCCAGCCTGGGCCTGGTGCCTGCAGCCTGAAGCACAAGGACACCGCCCACGGATGATGACCACCCCGGCTGAACACCAGCGCCTGCTACGCCTGGCCACTCGCGCATCGCTGGCAGTGGCCAGCATACTGGTCCTGAGCAAGGCGCTGGCCTGGTGGCTGAGCGGCTCGGTCAGCCTGCTGGCCGGGCTGACCGACTCGGCACTGGATGCCGTTGCCTCGTTTCTCAACCTGCTGGCCGTGCACTATGCCCTGCGCCCGGCCGACAACGACCACCGATTCGGCCATGGCAAGGCCGAGGCCCTGGCCGGTATGGCGCAGGCGCTGTTCATCGGGGTCAGTGCGGTGCTGATCGGGGTGCAGGCGGTTGAACGCCTGCACACCCCGCAACCCTTGGGCGATACCGCCGTCGGTATCGGGGTAATGCTGCTGTCGCTGGTGCTGACCCTTGCCCTGCTGGCACTGCAACACAGGGTCATCCGACTGACCGGCTCCACGGCGGTGCGGGCCGACTCCCTGCACTACCGCTCGGACCTGCTGCTCAACGGCAGCATCCTGCTGGCCCTGCTGCTGGCACGCTTTGGCTGGCCGCAGCTGGATGCCCTGTTCGGCCTGGGCATCGCTGTCTATATCCTCTGGAGCGCGCTGCAGATCGCGCGGGAGAGTACGGCCATCCTCATGGACCAGGAACTGCCCGGCGATGTTGGCGAGGACATGGCTGCGCTGGTGCTGGCCATTCCCGGGGTCAAGGGCGTGCACGACCTGCGTACGCGGGTGTCGGGCAATCAGTGGTTCGTGCAGTTGCATCTGGAGATGCCGGGGCAATTGCCGCTGCATGAAGCGCACGCCTTGTGCGTGGAGGCCTCTAGGGTGATCCGCCAGCGTTATCCACAGGCGGATGTGATGGTGCATGCCGACCCGGTGTGAGTCAGTGAGCGTAATTGTGCGAGAGGGTTACGCAAAGAAGACACCGCGGTGGATGGCACGGGCTTCGCCCGTGTTCGCGGGCAAGCCCGCTCCCACAGGGAACGCGCCAGCTTTTAGAAATTGAGCAAGACAGTTGCTCCCACAGGGCTCTGCGCCGGCTTCAATCAATACGTGAGGCATACAGGTCCATCGCAGGGACGTGTCCCGCATCAGTTGATGCTGTAGCCTCGGCCACTGAAGCAA
>Ga0247822_10000240_pt1 | contig 27481 bp, 20 predicted proteins | sample 13C_Cellulose_Da_FD_192423 | JGI IMG/M metagenome (GOLD analysis project Ga0247822, IMG submission 192423) | Soil microbial communities from agricultural site in Penn Yan, New York, United States - 13C_Cellulose_Day30 | ecosystem: Environmental > Terrestrial > Soil > Agricultural land | place...
GAGGGCGGCCGCTACCGGCGGGTAGGGGCCGCCCTCCGTGGCGGCCCGGCTATCACTTCCCGTCCAGCTTCGGCAGCCGGCCGGGCGGCAACGGTGCGCCGGCCGCTGCCATACGCTTCTCCAACTCCGGCAGTTCCTTCTCCTGGATCGCTCGTAATTTCCCGACCTCGGCGGCGAGTTGCTTGCTGGCGTCGGCGTGGGCCTGCTTCTGAGTGCCGGTCGGCGGGTGGACCGCGCCGCGGTTGGACCACGACGACTCGCGGATGCGGTCGGCAACCGACATCGGCGTGTTCTCGTTCCGCGACGACAGGAACGAGTCGCCGGACAGCGCCCGCTGGGCCAACTTCACCTGCGCGATCAGGTCGCGGGCCTGCTGCTTCGCCGTCTCGTCGGTCTTCTCGGCCTGGTCCAGCGCGGTCTTCATCCGCTCCAGCCGGACGACCAGGTCGGACGCCGCGTCCGTGGTCGCGGCGAGTGCCCGTTGCAGCGCGCGGGCCTTCTTGTTGAACGCCGCGATCTCCGCGTACTGCTCCGCGGTCAGCGGAGCGAGTACGTCCGCCACCACCTTGAACTCGACGGGTCCGGCGATCTCGGTGTACTTGCCGCCGACGCGCTGGCCGAGGACGGCCCTGTACGTCCCCGGCATCGCGACCCCGCCGCCCGCCTCACGCAGGTTCCAGGTGACGCGGTGCAGCCCCTCGCCCGTCGGGCAGGAGACGGTGGCCAGCACGAAGCCCTCGTCGTCGGTGACGGTCAACGTTACGCTCGGCGGCTCCTCCTCGGACTCCTTGCGCAGCTCCTCCAGCGACGGGATCGGCGGGTCTTTCTTCTCTTTGGCTGCTTTCTTCCGCGCGTCCTCGCGTTGCTGCTTGAGGGACTTCAACGCCTCCTTGCGGTGGAACAGGAACGTGGCCCCGAACGGCGGGTTGTCGGCGGTGAAGAACGACGCCCCCTGGAACGCCTTGCCGCCGCCGCCGTACTGCGCCGACGGGGCGAACAGCACCGCGTCCGACGGCGGGAACAGGTGGGCGTCCTTTTTCAGCACCTCCGGGTCGTACTTTCGCAGGTGCGAGTAGTCGTCCACGATGTAGATGCCGCGGCCGAAGGTGCCGACGACCAGGTCATTGTTGTGCTTCTGGATGACCAGGTCCTTCACCTGGATCGTCGGCAGGTTGTCGCGGACGCGCAGCCACTTCTTGCCGCCGTCCTTCGTGACGTACAGCCCGAACTCGGTGCCGCAGAAGAGCAGGTTCGGATCGATGTGGTCCTCGGCGATGCTGTAGACCGTGCCGCGCTCCGGTAGGTCGCCGGCGATGCTGGTCCACGTCTTGCCGGCGTCGGTGCTCTTGAGCAGGTACGGTTTGAAGTCGCTTTCTTTGTGGTTGTCGAAGCCGGCGTAGATGGTGGCCCCGTCGTGGCTGGACGGCACCAGCTTGCTGACGTAGGTCCGATCCGGGACGCCGGGGAACTTGTCGTACTTCGTCCAGGTCTTGCCGCCGTCCTCGGTCACTTGAATCAACCCGTCGTCGGTGCCGGCGAAGATCAGGCCCTCGGTCTTAAGAGACTCGGCGAGCGCCACGATGTTGCCGTAGAAGCTGGTGGACTGGTGCCGGGCGACGCTCTCTGGCCCCCAGACCTTGCCCATGACCGGCAGCTTGTTGCGGTCGAGTTGCCGGGTCAGGTCCGGGCTGACCGGCGTCCACGAGTTGCCGCGGTCGTCGGTGCGGAAGACGCGGTTCGAGGCGAAGTACAGTCGCCGGTGGTTGTGCGGACTGATGACGAACGGGCTGTCCCAGTTCCACCGCAGCGGTGGCTCGCCGGGGGCGGCCAGCGGGGTGATGTCGAGCCGGGTGCCGGTCTTGCGGTCGTAGCGGCACAGGCCGCCGTACTGGTACTCGGCGTACACAGTATCCGGGTCTGAGGGGTCCACCTTCACGTGGAAGCCGTCGCCGCCCTGCACGACGTACCAGTCGCTGTTGATGACGCCGTGGCCGGAGCGGGTGCGGGCCGGGCCGCCGAGGGTGTAGTTATCCTGGGTGCCGCCGTAGACGTGGTAGAACTTGCCGCTCTTGGGGTTCTGGTCCACCCCCACGTCGTAGAACTGCGTGACCGGCAGGTTCGACTTGAAGTGCCAGTTGGCCCCGCGGTCGAAGCTCTCGTAGACGCCGCCGTCGCAGCCGATCAGGTAGTACTTCGGGTCCTTCGGATCGACGTACAGCGCGTGGTAATCGACGTGGGTGTTGCGGGCGCCGAGCGGCCGCAGCGTCGTCCCGCCGTCGTCGGAGACGCGGACGATCGTGTCCATGACATAGACGCGGTCCCTGTTCACCGGGTCCACGACCAGGTGGGCGTAGTACATCGGCAACCCCTCGAACGGGTTCCGCTTCTCCCAGGTCTGGCCGCCGTCGGTGCTGCGGTAGATGCCGCCGGTGTTGTCGGCTGTCTCGACGATGGCGTACACCGTGTTCGCGGCGGACGGGGCGGCGGCCAGGCCGATGCGGCCGAGGTCGCCGCCGGGCAGGCCGGCCGTGACCTTCTTCCAGGTCTTGCCGCCGTCGGTACTGCGGTGCATCCCGCTGCCGGGGCCGCCATTGACGAGCGTCCAGACGTGCCGGCGGCGCTGCCAGCTCGCCGCGAGCAGCACGCCCGGGTTCTTCGGGTCGGGCATCACCACGTCGGTGACGCCGGTGTGTTCGTCGATCTTGAGGACGTTGTTCCAGGTCTTGCCGCCGTCGGTGGTCTTGAACAGGCCGCGGTCGCCGCCCGGCCCCCACAGCGGCCCCTGCGCCGCGACGTAGACCGTGTCTGACTCCCGCGGGTGGATCAGGATGCGGCCGACGTGTTCGGATGTCTTGAGGCCGACGTGGGTCCAACTACTTCCGCCGTTGGTGCTCTTGTAGACGCCATCACCGTAGCCGACGCTGCGCTGGCTGTTGTTCTCGCCGGTGCCGACCCAGACGGTGTCCGGGTTCTTCGGGTCGAGCGCGACATAGCCGATCGAGTAGGAGCCGTGATCGTCGAACACCGACGTCCATGTGGTGCCGGCGTTGGTGGTCTTCCACACCCCGCCGGAGGCCACCGCGACATAGTACGTGGCTCGGTCCTGTGGGTGAACCGCGAACCCGACGACGCGGCCGGAGGTGAGCGCCGGCCCGATCGACCGGGGGCTGAGTAGACCGGTGGTCAGGGTCTTGTCGTCGGCCTTCGGCTTCTTGCCCTTCTTCGGGTCGTCGGGCTGGTCCGGTTTCGCGGCCTGGACCGGGCGGGGCGGCGGGGCCAGTTCCGGGACGTCCTGGGCCAGGGCAAGTACGAGGGCAAGTAGAGCGGACATGGTGTCGTCTCGGGGTGTGGTGACGGCGGCGTGACACCGGAGAATGGCGATACAATACCCGCCCCCGGCGCGACCGGAAAGCGCGGACGGGTTTGCCCACGCCGCACAACAACCCGGACCCGTCCGGTTATGACGGCGGTTCGCATCTCACAGCCTCCGAGAACCCGATCATGACCGTACTCCCCTTGGCCGTCCTGTTCGCCGCGTTTGCCGTCGCGGCCGACCCGCCGGCAGTGAAGTTCGGCAAGCTCGCGGCCGAGGTGCCGAAAGACTGGAAGGCCGAGAAGCCGGCGAACCGGCTGCGGTCGCACCAGTTCAAGTTGCCGGCAGGGGTCGAGGGTCTGGCAGACGCCGAGCTGTACGTAATGCCGCAGAGCGACCCGAACCCGGACAAGAGCTTCCCGCGCTGGAAGGCGAGTTTCATCCCGCCGGACGGGGCGAAGGTGTCGAAGATCGAGGTCAGCGGAGCGACGGTGCATCTGCTCGATGTGAGCGGCACCTGGAAGTATCGCGAGAGGCCGTTCGATCCGAAGTCGAAGGAGGAGTTGCGGCCAGAGTACCGAGCGGTCTGGGCGATCGTCGTCCACGGCGACGAGGCGACGCACCTGCGACTGAGCGGGCCGCGGGCGGTTGTGGCGAAGCACTATTCGGTGTTCGAGAAGTGGCTGAGGTCGCTTCGCTAAGTTGTCAAGTCGTCAGGTCATCAAGTCTTCAAGTCTGGAAACCTGGCTTTCTGACTTGAAGACTTGATGACTTGATGACCTGACGACTTACAGGGTTCCGAACTGTCGGTCGCCCGCGTCGCCCAGGCCGGGCATGATGTAGCCGATGTCGTTCAACCGCTCGTCCACCGCGGCGAGGTACGCGGGCACGTCCGGGTGCGCCGCTCGCAGCGCCGCTACCCCCTCCGGTGCCGCGATCAGGCCGACGAACTTCACCCGCGGCACGCCGGCTTTCTTCAGGATCTCCAGGGCCGCGATCGCCGAGCCGCCGGTCGCCAGCATCGGGTCGAGCACCAGCCCGACATCGACGCCGTGGGTGGCCGGCAACTTGTTGTAGTACGTTACCGGCTTGAGGGTGTGGTGGTCGCGGTAGAGGCCCAGGTGCCAGACGGCCGCCTCCGGGAAGGCGTCGAGCATGGCATGGGCCATCCCCAGCCCGGCCCGCAGCACCGGGAACAGGCCGACCCGCTCGGCACACTCGTGTGCGTCGCACGCGGCCAGCGGTGTCGGGACGGTAACGGGCCGTAACCGGACGTCGCGGGTCGCCTCGTAGAAGAGGAACTGCGACATCTCGTAGACCAACTCCCGGAACGCCGACGGCGAGGTGTCCTTGTGGCGCAGCCGTGAGAGCTTGTGCAGGATCAGCGGATGCTCGGCGACAGAGACCGGGGCAGTCATTTGGCACCCTTGAACTGGCTGGCGTCGAACCCGTGTGGCAGCAGTTCCGCCACGCGATACACGGCCACCCGCCCGCCGAGGTTGGCGAGAACCACCTCGGCGTCTGGGGCGAACTCCCAGAGCAGTTGTCGGCACGCCCCGCACGGCGGCGTGAGGTCGTCCACGTCGGTGACGACCGCGACCCGCTTGAAACCGGTGATCCCCTCCGAGATCGCCTTCACCAGGGCGACCCGCTCGGCGCAGAGGGTCAGCCCGTAGCTGGCGTTCTCGACGTTGCACCCAGTGATGATGCGGCCGTCGGCGGCTTCAAGTGCCGCGCCGACGCGGAAGTTCGAGTACGGGGCAAACGCCCGTTCGCGGGCCAGCCGCGCCGCCTCGATGAGTGGGTCCGGGGTCATGTGATCGACTCCAGAACGAGCGGCGGGGTGTGAGTCGGAGTGTCGCCGAGCCGGTACGCGACCTCCAGGAGCGGCAGGGCGTCGGCCAGCTTCCGCGCGTCCCGATAGCGGACCTCGAACACCGTGTCCCCGGCGGACACTCGCTCACCGGGCTTGGCCCGGACCACCACCCCGACAGCGCGGTCCACAGCGTCCTCGGCCCGCTCGCGCCCCGCCCCGAGCACCATCGCGGCCACCCCCACGGCCCCTGCGCCGACCTCGGTCACAACACCGTCGCGATTGGCTTTGAGCCGGGTGAGGTGCAGGACGTCCGGCAGTCGCGAGTAGTCGTCGAGGACTCGCGGGTCGCCGCCCTGCAACTCGATAATCTGTCGCAACTTCTCCAGCCCGGCCCCGGAGTTCAGCGCTTTGCGCACTTTCACTTCGGCCGCAGAGTCATCAGCAGCCAGCCCGGCCATTCGGACCATCTTCGCCGCCAGCAGCACCGACAGGTCTTCCAGGTCCTTCGGGCCGTTGCCCTTCAGCGTCTCGATGGACTCGACCACTTCCAGCGCGTTGCCGACCGCCCGGCCGAGGGGGGCGTCCATTGCGGTGATGACCACCTCGACCTTCAGCCCGTTGGCGGTGCCGACCCGGACCAGCGACTCGGCCAGCGCCCGTGCGTCCTCCCGCGTCTTCATGAACGCCCCGCGGCCGCACTTCACGTCCATCACCAGGCCGCTGATGCCCTCCGCCAGCTTTTTGCTCAGGATCGACGCGGTGATGAGCGGGATGCTCTCCACGGTGCCGGTCACGTCCCGCAGGGCGTAGAGCTTGCGGTCGGCCGGGGCCATGTCCGCCGTCTGGCCGATCATCGCACAGCCCACGTCTCGTAGCGCCTCGCGGAACTCGTCCACGCCCAGGCCGACGCGGAAGCCGGGGATGGATTCGAGCTTGTCGAGGGTGCCGCCGGTGTGGCCCAGGCCGCGGCCGGACATCATCGGCACCACCACCCCGCACGCCGCGGCGAGAGGTGCCAGGATCAGCGACGTCTTGTCCCCGACGCCGCCGGTGCTGTGCTTGTCGATCTTCGGGCCGGGGATGTCCGACAGGTCGATGCGGGTGCCGGAGTCGGCCATCAGGCGGGTTAGCGTCGCCGTTTCGGCCGGGGTCATGCCGCGGACGCAGATCGCCATCAGCAGCGCGGAAAGCTGGTAGTCCGGCCAGTCACCGTGCGTCGCGGCGTGGACAAACGCGGCGATCTCGTCGGGCGACAGCTCGCCGCCGTCGCGCTTCTTGCGGATGACGTCCACGGCACGCATGAGATGGCCCCGGGGTTGGCCTCACTCTACCGCCGGGACCGCGGCCGGCCAACGGACTTCGGCCGGGCGGCCCCGGGCCGGGTAGAATTCATAACCACCGACACGACACAAGGGAAACCCGCCGTGGCCGACCGCTGGGCACTCGTCATCGCCATCGACAAGCACCTTGACCCCGCCCTGGGCACGGTTCCCTACGCCGAGGCGGGGGCGAAGGCGGTCTCCGACGCCCTGGCCGCGGCCGGCTACCCGAAGTCGAACCAGTTCGTGCTTCTCGGCTCGCACGCCACCAGGACGGTCGTCGAGTCCCGACTGCGGAAGCTCAGGAAGGCGGTCAAGAAGGGCGACGAGGTGCTGGCGTACTGGGCCGGACACTGCTACACCCGGTCGGGAGGTGGATCGGGCCTGTTGGCCTGTTGGGACACCCTTCCGGACGACCGCGCCGAGACCGGCCTGCCGCTGGCGGACTTCGTCGCCTCACTGACCGGCACAAAGGCGGGGCAAGTGACCGTCCTGCTCGACGTGGGGCACCCGTCGCCGCCCGCGACCCCGGACCCAGCCGCGGAGTGGAACCCCTCCCTCGAACCCGACGAACTGCATGAGTTGTTCGGCCACTCGCCGAAGGCGGTCGGACTGGCCACCGCGGACGTCGGGCAGGAGTCATACACCCCGGCCGCGCTGAAGATGAGTCTCTGGACGTCCCTGCTGGTCGAGGCCTTGTCCGGGCGGTCGGCGAAGGCGCTCGACCAGGCCGGTCGGGTCACGGCCGTCATGTTGCATCACTACATCGAGGACGAACTGCCGCGACTCCTCCGCAAGCACTTCGACGCCGGGGCGAGCCAGACCCCGATGCTCTACGGCGAACAGAACGCCGGGGCGGTGATCGCCGACCTGTCGCACCTGGCCGGCGGCGACGGACTGCTCGATCCGGGCCGGCTGCGGCGGGTGGCGTTTCGCTCCGAGAGCCTCGGCCGGGTGAAGGACCTGACCGGTTGGCGTAAGACGTTCGACTTGCCGGACAACGCCCGGCCGTCGGCGATAAAGTTCGTCGCCCGGATCGCCGCCGCCGACGTGAAAACCGATCTGGACGAGATGTACGAGGCGGCCCGGGAGCGGATCGGGTACAAGCGCAAGGACCTCGACGCCGCGACCGGGCCGGACGGGTTCGGCGTCCTGCGCACCCCGGACTTCGAGTACACGGTGACGGCGGCGCTGGACACCGCCGACCCGACGCGGGTGGCGTGGCGGCGCGAGGTCGGGGGCTTCGCCGACCCGGGGTTCGTTCGCGGCCCGGAATTCGATGCCGTGTTCGGCAAATTGTTCGACCAGCTCGTATTCGAGTTCGCCGCCCCGGTGGACGTGGAGGCGCTGGTAGATCGACTGGAGGACCGGCCGGTGAAGGGGGTCAAGGTCCACGTCTCCAGCGACGGCGGCTCGTGCGACGTGACGCTGGCCGGGTTCGCCGGCCGGGTGACGGTGGACCGTCACACGCTGACGGTCCGCGGCCGTGCCGGCAACTCGGCCGGGCTGCTCGATCAATTCCTAGCGTTCCTTCAAACCGTCGGCCCGCTCGGGGAACGGGTAGCACTTCCGCCGGCCCGTTGACATGCCGTCGGGGTTCGGAACAATAGGCGACGCTCCCTTCGCCTCCGACCCGCCGAGGTTCCCATGCTCCGCACTCTCCTTGTCACCCTGCTCGGGGCCGGGCTGATCGCTGCCGCTGTCGTTCAGGACAAGCCCAAAGAAAAGCCGAAGGTCCTCCCCCGCATCGCCATCGACGACCCGGCGAAAGCGAAGGCGGACCGGGACTTCGCCATACAAGGGGAGTACGAGGGAGTGGTGGCTATCGGGGGGCAGGAACTCAAGCTCGGGATTCAAGTTGTCGCCCAAGGGGAGGGCAAGTTTGCCGTGAAGATATACCCGGGTGGGCTAACGGGAGCCGGTTGGGACGGCAAGTCGAGTGGAGACGTCGTGAGCGCAGCCCGTGAGGACGGTAAGGTGGTGGTGCGGAACGACGAGAAGTTTGTGATCGGAGTAATCGCTGACGGGGCTATCAAGGTCACCGGCGCGGCAGGTATGCCCGCGACTGGCACCCTCAAGAAGGTCGAGCGGAAGTCCCCTACCCTCGGGGCCAAGCCGCCGGCCGGGGCCGTGGTCCTATTCGGCGGGCCGGACGACGTGGCGAAGTGGGACAAGGGCAAGGTCGCCAAACTCTCGGATGGCAAGGTCCTGGCTGTCTCGAAGACCGGCAGCATCAAGAGCAAGCAGGCGTTCGGCGCCTTCAAGGCCCACATCGAGTTCCGGTTGCCGTGGATGCCCAACAGCCGCGGCCAGGGGCATGCCAACAGCGGCGTCTACGTCCAGGACCGCTACGAGATTCAAGTCCTCGACAGCTTCGGCCTGACGGGTGAGAACAACGAGTGCGGCGGCATCTACACGCAGTTCAAGCCGTCGGTCAACATGTGTCTGCCGCCGATGGTGTGGCAGACCTACGACATCGACTTCACCCCGGCCAAGTTCGACGGCGGCAAGAAGACTGCGCCGGCCCGGCTGACCGTGAAGCACAACGGGGTGACGATCCACGACAACGTGGAACTGAAGGGGCCGTGCCCCGGCGGCCAGTCGGAGAAGCCAACCCCGGGGCCGTTCCAGCTCCAGGATCACGGCGACCCGGTCGTGTATCGCAACATCTGGGTGGTCGAGACGAAGTAGTCGGCGTCGCCCACCCGTTGCCACGGGTGGGCTTGTGGCCGTTCCTTTTTCACGAGTACACCATGCGCCTCCTCTCCGCACTCGCGTTGCTCGTCACTGCACTTCCGGCCTTCGCTGCCGAGAAGATGAACGTGCTGTTCGTCGTCTCCGACGACCTGACCAACAACGCGCTGGGTTGTTACGGCAGTCCCTGCAAGTCGCCGTACATCGACAGGCTCGCCGCGAAGGGCGTGCGGTTCGACCGGGCGTACTGCCAGTTCCCGCTGTGCAACCCGAGCCGCGCGTCGTTCCTCACCGGACTGCGGCCGGACAACACCGGGGTGCTGGAGAACGCCACCCACTTCCGCAAGAAGACCCCGGACACCCAGTCACTGCCGCAAACGTTCCAGAAGGCCGGCTACTACGTCGCGCGGGTCGGCAAGCTGTACCACTACGGCGTGCCACTCGGGATCGGCACCGACGGGCTGGACGACCCGCCGTCCTGGCAGCACAAGGTCAACCCGATCGGCATCGACCGGACGCAGCTCGACAAGGTGTTCAGCCTCGTGCCCGACCAGTTCGGCGGGGTCGTGAGCTGGTGGGCCGCCCCGGGCGACGACGGTGAACACACCGACGCGAAGGGCGCCGACGAGACCATCAAGCTGCTGGAAGCGAACAAGGATAAGCCGTTCTTCCTCGCCTGCGGGTTCTACCGGCCGCACACGCCCTACGTTGCCCCAAAGAAATACTTCAACAGGTACCCGATAGAGAGCATCAAGCTGTCGGAGGTGCCGAAGGACCACCGGCAGTCGGCCCCGGCCCCGGCGTTCGGCAGCTCCCGGAAGGAGCAGGACGCCATGACCGACTACATGCGGCGCGAGGCGATCCAGGCGTATTACGGCTCGACCACGTTCATGGACGCTCAGCTCGGCAAGCTGCTCGACGCTCTGGAAAAGTTGAAGCTGGCCGACAAGACCATCGTGGTCTTCTTCAGCGACCACGGCTACCACCTCGGCGAGCACGGCCTGTGGCAGAAGATGAGCCTGTTCGAGAACTCGGCCCGCGTGCCGCTGGTGATCTACGACCCGCGCGCCAAGGGCAATGGCAAAGCATCCGGGCGGACCGTGGAGCTGGTGGACCTGCACGCGACGCTGGCCGAGCTGTGCGGGCTGAGCGCCCCGAAGACAGACGGCACGAGCCTCAAGACGCTACTCGACGACCCCGCGGCGAAGTGGGACGAGCCGGCGTACACCCAGGTGACGCGCGGCGGCGGCAAGAAGAAGGGCGACCCAGTGATGGGCCGCAGCGTCCGCACCGAGCGCTACCGCTACACCGAGTGGGACGGCGGCAAGCGCGGTGCGCAACTCTACGACTACCAGACGGACCCGAAGGAGCTGAAGAACCTCGCCGAGGACGCGAAGTACGCGGACGTGGTGAAGGAGATGAAGGGGCTGCTCAAGAGGTAGGCCGCCGCTTCGGCCCGCGGACGGCCTCCGCGGTGAGCGGATCCTCGGGCCACGCGTGCCGCGGGTAGCGCGCCCGCAGTTCCTTCCGCACCAGCGGGTAGCCGTTCGCCCAGAAGCTGGCGAGGTCATCGGTGACTTGCTGCGGACGGTAGTTCGGGGCGAGCAAGTGTAATAACACCTTCACCCGCCCGCCGGCGATCCGCGGCGTCTCGGACAGCCCGAACAGCTCCTGGATGCGCGCCGCCAGAACTGGCGGGCGGCCCGCCTCGTATCGGACCGCGATCCGACTGCCGCTGGGGACCGCGATCCGCTCCGGGGCTTCCCGCTCCACGGCTTGCAACTGCTTATAGGTGAGCATCCCCGTCATCGCGTCGAGCCACGGGCCGTTGCGGACCTGCTCCAGCGACCTCAGCCCGCGGCAAAGCTGTTCGAGCAGCGGCCGCAGGTCGGCGTCCTCAAGCGATGGCAGGTCTAACTCCGGCATCCACGCGCGCAGGCACCGGACGCGGGTGCGGAACTCGCCCGCCGGGGAGTCTGTTGGCGGCACGACCCGTTCCAGTCGCTCTGCCGCGGCCTGTGCCAGTGCCCGTACCGCTTCGTCCTCGTCGGCGATGTGGGCGAGGGTGTCGTCCAGCACCAGGCCCTCGAAGCGAGACTGCTTGCGCGCCACCAACTTCTCGGTCTGCTCGTCAAAGGCGACCTCGGTGACGGTGGCCAGCCTCTCCGTCGGCAGCCACTCGCGGCGGACCGCCGACGCCAGCCGCACCAGCGATTCGATCCCGCCGGCGTCCACGTCCACGCAGACGAACAACTCCGACTCGACGACGCCGCTCGTCGGGGCGAGCCGGACGCCGCGGCCGCCGACCATCTTCGCGCGGCGGTCCGCCGGTCCGCGCCGCCGAGCGAGGCGGTCGGGGTATGCGGCGAAGACGGCGCGGAGGAGGGCTTCATCTCCTGGGACCGCGGCCGTCCCGGCCGCGGTCCCAGGAAGAAGCCGCCGCAACTGGTCGCGCGCCCGCAACACTCCGGACGCGCCGCCGCGATGGAGTCGGCCCAGCGGGCCGTCGAGCCGGCCGGTTGTCTCGAATGCCTCCAGAGCCTCCACATAGTCGAGTATGTCGGAGGATGTGGGCGGTGCGGTGCGAACCGGTGGGCCAGCGTCGAACTCCCGGGTGAACGGGTCACGCTCCGACAGCAGCGCCGCGGCCAGTGCCGCCCGGTCCGGGTGGCCGAGTCGCTGACCCTCGATCAAGAGCCGGGCGATGCGCGGGTGGGCCGGCAACCGGGCCATCGCCCGCCCCAGTTCGGTCAACCCGCCACCTTCGATCGCCCCGAGTCGGCGAAGCAACTCGGTCGCTTGCGAAACGGCCTCCGGCCGCGGTGGGTCGAGCCACGGGAACCGCTCGACATCGGATTCGCCCAGTGCGAGCAGGTGCAGCACCGCGCCCGCCAGGTCCACCCGGCGAATCTCCGGCTCGGTCTGCTCCGGTCGGCTGCGTTGCCCGGCCTCGTCCCAGAGTCGGATGCACAGCCCCGGTTGGGTTCGCCCGGCGCGGCCGGTCCGCTGATCGGTCGAAGCCCGCGAGACGGGGACCAGCCGCAGCCGGTCCATCCCGATTGATGCGTCGAACTCCATCTGGCGGGCAAGGCCCGTGTCCACGACGGCCGTCACGCCCTCCACCGTGACGGACGTTTCCGCGACGTTCGTGGCGAGGACCACCTTACGCCGGTCGAGCCGTTGTAGCGCTCGATCCTGCTGCTCCGGCGGCAGGTCGCCGTGGAGCGGCAGCAGCGCCACCCCCTCGGCGGTCAGCGACTCCAGCGCGTCGGCGGTCTGGCGAATCTCCCGCAGTCCGGGGAGGAAGACCAGCACGTCGCCGTCCGTCTCGGCCAGCACGCTCCGCACCGCGTCTGTTGCGGCACCGGGCCAACTCGCTTCGGGTCGCTTCGGACGGTAGCGGACATCGACCGGAAATGTTCGCCCCTCGCTCGTCACCGCTGGGCAGCCGCCCAGGTACGCCGATATCGGGCCGGCGTCGATCGTCGCGGACATGACCACGACCCGTAGGTCCGGCCGCACCGTCTGACGGATCAGCCGCACCAGGCCCAGCGCCAGGTCCGCCTCCAGCCCGCGCTCGTGGAACTCGTCAAAGACCACCGCCGCGATCGATTCCAGGTACGGGTCGTCGTGCAGGAAACGCAGCAGGATTCCCGGCGTCACCGCCAGCACCCGGGTCCGCGGCCCGGCCTTGCGGTCGAACCGGACGTGATAACCGAACACGTCGCCCAGGGGTGAGCCATGTTCCAATGCCATGCGCCGGGCCGCGGCCCGCGCCGCCACGCGGCGCGGTTCGAGGAGCAGCACCCGCCCGGACTCGGCCAGAGCCGGCGGCACCCGCGTCGTCTTGCCAGCCCCGGTCGGCGCACGGAGGACAGCCGCCCCGTGCTCGCCTAGCCGGGCCAGCAACTCGGGAAGTACGGCGTCGATCGGTAACGGGTCGCGGGCCATGCGACGCATGATACCAGCCGGCCGTTGTACCCTGCGGCGGACCTGATACACTTCTCCGCGGCCACATACCCGGGAGGTGCCCCGCCGTTGACCCGCATGCCTCGATCGCCCCGTGCAAGGGCCGCGGCCGCGCTCGCGGTCCTTCTGCTTTTCCCGGCCCTCGCCGCCGCCCAGGAACTTCGCTGGGGCACCGACCCGACCGGCGGCGCGCCGTTCGTCTACAAGCCGCCGGGCGCCACCGACGCCGACCCATACATCGGGTTCGAGGTCGAACTCGCCGATTATCTGGCGAAGAAACTCGGCCGCACGAGCGTTCTCGTGGACGGCCTGTGGAAGTCACTCCCCGAACTGCTTGACAAGCCGCGGACCGGCGAGAAGGGGATCGACATCGTCCTGAACGGGTACGAGGACCGGGAGGGCTTGAAGGAGAAGTACGCCGCGACCATTCCGTACTACGTCTACCGCCTCGCACTCATCGGCCGGGACGACGACGCGGCCCTGAACGACTGGGGGGACCTACGGGCGAAGCCCGGGCAGCCGCCGCGGGAGGTCGGCGTCCTCGGCGAGTCGGCCGCCGCCAAGTACTCCAAGCGACTCTACGGCGAGGACGCTGTCCTGGAGAGCGACGACGTCGAGAACGTGGTTGGGATGGTCAAGGACGGCCGGATGGCGGCCACCGTCCAGGACAACCCGGCGGCCGCCCACTTCGTCAAGAAGTACCCGGAGCTGCGCACCGTCGGCACCGGCCGTCAGCCGGGGTACTACGTCATCTACCTCCGCAAGGAGGACGACCAACTCCGCGCGCAACTCGACCAGGCCATCAAGGACGGGCTCGCCGACGGCACCCTCCAGCGGATCTACCGCAAGTACAGCATCTGGAACGAGGACCAGGAGTGGCTGGCCCACCGGTATACAGGCGCATGGCCGACGCCCGTGGACCAGGAGGAGCTGGCGGCCGAGGCCGGCGGCGGGAGTATCTGGAAGCTCATCCCTCAGTTGCTGAAGGCGGCCGGGATGACGGTCCTCCTGGCGGTCACCTCGTTTCCGCTGGCGATGATTGCCGGGATGCTGGTGGCCCTCGTCCGGGTGTACGGCCTGCGGTGGCTGGCGGTCCCGCTCGGGGTGTACGTCGAGGTGATCCGCGGGACGCCGCTGCTGCTCCAGTTGTACGTCATCTTCTACATGCTCCCGAAGGCGTTCCCCGCCCTCGCCCTGGACCCGGTCTATGCCGGGATCATCGGGCTGGCGATCAACTACTCGGCCTATGAGGCGGAGAACTACCGGGCCGGGCTTCGGGCCATCCCGCGCGGGCAGATGGAGGCCGCGTTATCGCTGGGTATGACCCGACTCACCGCCCTGCGGCGGATCATTGTTCCGCAGGCGTTCCGCATCGTCATCCCACCTGTGACCAACGACTTCATCGCGCTGTTCAAGGACACGTCGGTTTGCTCCGTGATCCTCATCACCGAGCTGACCCGGAAGTACAACGAACTGTATAACTTCAACCGCGACCTGGTGGTCGAACTGGCTGTGCTGACCGCCGGGCTGTACCTGGTGATGAGCTACCCGCTGGCGCTGCTGGCCGGGTGGCTCGAACGGCGGACCCATACGGCGAGCGGGGGGCGTTAGCCCCGAGTGTTTTCGTCAGAAACGACCATGATCCGCGTCTCGAACCTGACCAAGTCCTACGGCTCGCACCGCATCCTCGACGACGTGTCGCTGGAGGTGCGGCAGGGCGAGGTGACGGCGCTGGTCGGCCCTTCCGGTGGCGGCAAGAGCACGCTGCTGCGCTGCATCAACGGGCTGGAGGACTTCCAGGTCGGCGAGGTCGCGGTCGGAGATGTATCCCTGGTCGGCGGCAAGCCGCACCCGAAGGCCGACCTGCTTCGGCTCCGCAAGCGGGTCGGGATGGTATTCCAGCAGTTCCATCTCTTTCCGCACATGAGCGCCCTGGAGAACGTCCTCAGCGGTCCGCTGTACGCGCTGGGCGAGTCCCGGGCCGGGGCCGAGCCGCGCGCGAAGGCGCTTCTCGAACGGGTCGGGCTGGGGCACAAGTTCGACGCGCGGCCGGCGAACCTGTCCGGCGGCCAGCAACAACGTGTTGCGATCGCGCGGGCGCTGGCGGTTAACCCGGCGGCGATCCTGTTCGACGAGCCGACCAGCGCCCTCGACCCGCAGATGGCCGGCGAGGTACTGGCCGTGATGCGCGACCTGGCCCGGGACGGTCAGACGATGATCGTAGTCACGCACGCGATGGAGTTCGCTCGCCAGGCGCACACCGTCCACCGCATGGTCGGCGGCAGGATCGAGAAATCGGGGCCGCCCGGTGAAGTGATCGAATGACTGGCGAACGGCCGGCGACAGCCGGCTGGTGACGCACGCCCCACCAGCCGGCTGACGCCGGCCGTTCGCCCGGAGCAACCCATGACCACACAACTGATCCGCGTCGGCCACAGCCCGGACCCGGACGATGCGTTCATGTTCCACGCCCTGGCCAACGACAAGATCCCCACCGGGAACCTGCGATTCGTCCACGAGTTGCAAGACATCGAGACGCTCAACCGCCGGGCCATGCGCGGCGAACTGGAAGTTTCCGCCGTCAGTATCCACGCCTACTCGTTCCTGCTCGACAAGTACGCCCTGCTGCCGACCGGGTGCAGCATGGGCGACCGGTACGGCCCGATGATCGTCGCCCGACGGCCGATGCGGGTCGAAGACCTGCCGGCGATCACGGTCGCCGTTCCCGGCACGCTGACCACCGCGTTCCTGACGCTGACGCTCCTTTACGAGTCGATTGGCAAGAAGGACGCGCTGCGCTACGAGGTCATCCCGTTCGACGAGATCATTCCCGCGGTCGCGGCGGGGAAGTACGACGCCGGGCTAATCATCCACGAGGGGCAGCTCACCTTCCAGATCCAGGGGCTGCACCTCGTCACGGACCTGGGCGTCTGGTGGCAGGATCGCACCGGGTTGCCGCTGCCGCTGGGCGGGAACGTGGTCCGCAAGGACCTCGGGGCCGACACCATGCGGGAGGTCAGCCGCTACATCCGGGAGAGCATCCGCTACGCGCTGGACCACCGGCAGGAGGCGCTGCAACACGCCCTCAGATACGCCCGTGACATGGACGTGTCGCTCGCGGACCGGTTCGTCGGCATGTACGTCAACGACTGGACGCTGGACTACGGCGAGCGCGGCCGCGCCGCCATCCGCAAGCTCCTCGACGAGGGGCACCGGGCCGGTATCATCCCGGCCCCGGTCGCGGTGGAGTTCGTTTAGAAGCGGTGAGCGGTGAGCGATGAGCAGGAAGAAGGTTCCGTCTTCCCAACGCAGTGCCCGTGTCGGAGAATGGGTGTAGGTCGTCTGGCTGACCGCTCATCGCTCACGGCTCACCGCTCTCACGATGCAGACGCTATTCACCTTCGTCTCGCCGCCGGACCAGTGCGGGTATCTGCCGGATCAGCGGTGGCAGCTCCGCTACGAGGTCGTCGGCGAACTGACCCCGGCCGAGTACGCCGCCCGCATGCGGGTCGGGTGGCGGCGGTTCGGGAAGTCCCTTTTCAAGCCCGAGTGCCCGGAGTGCCGACAGTGCCGGTCGATCCGGGTGAACGTGAACCGCTTCCGGCCCAGCGAGAGCCAGAGGCGAGTCCGCCGGCGGAACGAGAGTGAGGTCCGGGTCGAGGTCGAGACCCCGACCGTGACGGACGAGAAGCTGGCGCTGTACGACAAGTACCACCAGTTCCAGGCGGCGGTGAAGGGCTGGCCGGAACACGGCTGCGAGTCGGCGACGGACTACCTGGAGTCGTTCGTCGAGAACCCGTTCGTCACGCAGGAGTGGAACTACTTCATCGGCGACCGGCTGGTCGGCGTCGGGTATGTCGATCGGCTGCCGGTCGGGCTCTCGGCCATCTACTTCTACTACGACCCGGACGAACGGAGTCGGTCGCTGGGAACGTGGAACGTCCTGTCTGTGATCGCGGGGGCCGCGGCAGCGGAACTACCGCACGTCTACCTGGGGTATTTCGTCGCGGGGTGCCGGTCGCTGGAGTACAAGGCGAAGTATCGGCCAAACGAGATTCTCGAAGTGGGAAAGTGGCGGCCGTTCGTCGGGTGACCCACCCAGGGGGAGTTTACCACTCCTCTTCCTTCGGCCCGAACGAGTACGGCGCGGCTTCCATCGTGCGATAGACGGCCACCGCCACCGGGATCAGCACGACCAGCACCTTCAGCACCGTCCCGAGTCTCCAGGTCGTGATTCGGTTCGGCCCCGGCAGCAGGAACAGCCCGAGCAGCATCGGTGCGAACCCGACCAGCAGGAAGCTCGAATCCGGCACCTGGCTATCCCGAAGAGACCTGCCCAACAGCAGTAACACACTCAGCGGGACCGTCGCCACCGCCGCGGCCGCACCGGCGTCCGTACCAGTCAGCCATGCCAGGACCGCTGCCGCTGCCAGCCCGGCAAACAGGAACGTCGCGGCGTTCAGAAACCCCAGCGACTCGGCGTGCAGCAGGACCGCTGCCGCACCGTTCGCCGCGACGGCCACCGCGGCCGCGGTCGAGCCGCCTGGCGCCCGTCGGCCGACCGCGTCCACGACCGCCCACTGCACCGCCACCGCCAGGGCGAACGCCGGGATCATCCAGCGGAGTTGTTCCTGAGCGGCCAGCACGTCCTGGGCGTCGGCGTCGGCGTGGACCGCGGACGAGGCGCCGGGCGCCGGCGCGATCGCCGCCGGGACGACAAACCCAGCGATCACGCCGGCCGCCGTCCCCCGCAGCAGGTGGCCGACCCCGACCCCCACGCCAGGGAACCGGGCGATGAGTTCGACCGCCACCGCCAGCCCGAACGCCCACCAGGCCCAGTGCCAGGGCTTGCCCGCCGGCACCCACGGGAACGGGGCGTCGGTCCCCATCGCGTAGTTGCCGGCCGCCAGCGCGGCCGCGACGGACAGTGCGGCCGCCGGCGGGACGGTCTTTCGCCAGTCGCAAGAGAACTTGCGGGACGTGAGCCACGCGAGGAGTGAGACGCCTCCGAAGACCGCGGCCGCGGCGCCGGCGGCCGGGGCGACCGCGTAGCGGAGGGCGTCGAGGACTTCTTGCCGCGGGGGGAGTTCGGACATGGGTGTACCGGAAAAGTTAGCGGGCGGGCCGTTGGCCCGCCCGCCACATCGCATCACTTCGCGTCGATTTTCACCTTGATCGTCACGTCGTCGCTGATCTTCCCCTTGCCGTAGTTCATGCCGAAGTCGCCCTTGTTGATCTTGAACTCGCTGTCGAGCTTCAGCGCCCCGCCGGCGGTCGTGATCGTGGCCGGGAAGCTGATCTCCTTCTTCTTGCCGTTCAGGGTCAACTCGCCGGTCACCTTGTAGTTGGCCCCGTCCTTTTCGACCTTCGAGGAAACGAACTTTGAGTTCGGGTTGGTCTTCACGTCGAAGAAGTCCGGGCTCTTCAGGTGGCCGGTCAGCTTCGGGTCGTCGGACCACAGGGAGTTGGTGTCGATCGTCACCTCAATCCTGGTGGTTGCCGGGTCGGTGCCGGTGAGCGTCACTGCCCCGACCACCTTCTTGAAGCCGCCGTCGTGCTTGCCCTCCGGCTTGGTGCCGGTGAACTCGACCTTGGTGTTCTCGCCGGTCAGGGTGAACTTGCCGTCGGCCGCCAGGGTGAGCCCGGTCAGCAGCCCGGTCGCCAGCAACCCGCTCAGGAAGCGCATTCCGTTCCTCCAGTTATGGTCGGACGTTCAGGGGCGAAGTGCCGGGACTGCGCCCTGTCCGGACGGCCCCGGTTGCCTACGATTACCCCCGTCCGTCCCGTTCCTTACAGAAACGCCCCGGCCGGGCGAACCACCCGGGCCGAACGGCCGTAACAGCTAGTACCCCAAACCACCCGGTCGCCGCCGGAGGCCCGCTCATGGCCCAGGACGTCATCGTCGAGACCCGCAGCCTCACCAAAGTGTACCGCGACTTCTGGGGCCGCAAGAAGAAGACCGCGCTGAACGCCCTGGACCTGACCATCCACCGCGGCGAGATCTTCGGCCTGCTTGGCCCCAACGGGTCCGGCAAGACGACCACCATCAAGTTGCTGCTCGGCCTACTCTTCCCGACGTCCGGGGAGGCGTTCGTATTCGGCGAGCCGGCCGCCAAGGTCGAGAAGAACGAGAAGATCGGCTACCTGCCCGAGGAGTCGTACCTGTACCGGTTCCTCAACGCCGAGGAGACGCTGGACTTCTACGGCCGGTTGTTCAACATCCCCCCGGAGGTCCGCCGCCAGCGGGCCGCCCAGTTGATCGAGACCGTCGGGCTGAACGCCGACAAGAAGCGCATCCTCCGCGAATACTCCAAGGGCATGCGGCAGCGGATCGGGCTGGCCCAGGCGCTCATCAACGACCCGGACCTGGTCATCCTCGACGAGCCGACCAGCGGCCTGGACCCGCTCGGCACGCGGTGGATGAAGGACCTGATCCTCGACCTGAAGGAGAAGGGCAAGACAGTCCTGATGTGCAGCCACCGGCTCGACGACGTGCAGGACGTGTGCGACCGGATCGCCATCCTGTTCGGCGGCGACCTCCAGGAACTCGGTGCGGTGGACCGGCTGGTCGAGGACCAGCGGCGTCTGGAGGTCCGGGCGACCGGGGTGGAACTGACCGACGACCTGAAGCGCGACCTGGCCGCGGTGGTCGAGCGGCACGGCGGCAAGCTGGAGGAGTTCGGCCACCCGACGACGACCCTGGAAGACCTGTTCCTGCGGATCGTCGAGGAGTCGAAGGCGCGTCCGGGCCGGCGGTATCTGCCGCCGACCGACGCCAACGCGGCGGGGAAGAGCTGAGTTTGTTCCTCGTTCCCACGCTCTGCGTGGGAACGCCAGGGGGCGACGCTCCGCGTCGCGGGTTGAACACACGGGACGCAGAGCGTCCCGCCCTCCCGTTCCCACGCAGAGCGTGGGAACGAGACAGACAGGGGACCTGCTGCGATGTCCGGCTCACCGCTGTTCGGCCTGCTGATCCTCGACCGCGACCCGTTCGTCTTCCGCGACTTCCCCGGCCTCGTCCAGGCGTGGCTCCAGGACGCCGGCGGGTTCGCCATGCTCGGGCTGGCCGTCTACCTGCTCTACGCCCTGCGGACCCCGCCGGAGCAGGCCGAGTCCGCCAAGCACCGGGCCGGCGTCACCCCGTTCATGCTCATCATGGCCGTTCTGGCCATCTTGTGTTACGCGGTCTACGGCTTCCTGCTGGTCACTGGCCGCGGGCCAGACGCCGTGAACCTGCCAACGGTCGATCCGTCCGACCCGAACGCGTTCATCAAGTACACCGCGCCGAAGTTCGCTGCCCAGTTGCAGCCGCTGGTCCTGATGTTCGGCGGGCTGTTCGCGCTCATGGGCATCGGCCAGCCGTTCGTCCAGAGCCTCAGCCGGGTCCGGTTCCGCCGCATCTGGGCCCTGACCAAGCTCGGGTTCAAGGAGGCGGTCCGGTCACGGGTGTTCTGGGTGTTCCTGATCTTCCTGATCGTCTTCCTGTTCCCGGCGAAGTGGTTCTTCCCGATCAAGCCGGAGGACGAGTTGCGCAGCACCGTCGCCATCAGCTCGCTGGCGATGAACGTGCTGCTCCTGTTCACGGCCGCGCTGCTGGCCGCGTTCAGCATCCCCAACGACATCAAGAACCAGAACATCTACACGGTGGTGACCAAGCCGGTCGAGCGGTTCGAGATCGTGCTCGGGCGGTTCGTCGGGTACACCTTCCTGATGACGCTGGCGCTTTTGGGGATGACGGTCATCAGCTACGTACTGATCGCCGCCGCCGGGGTGGACCCGAAGGCCCGCGAGGAGACGTACAAGGCGCGGGTGCCGGTCCGCGGCGACCTGTCGTTCGCCTCCCGCAAGGGCGAGATGGAAGGTGTGAACGTCGGCCGCGAGTTCGACTACCGGCGGTACATCGCTGGCGATCCGAGCAGCACCCAGCGGGCGATCTGGTCGTTCGACACGGTGCCGGCCCGGCTGGCCGGCAGCCAGGAACACGTCCCGCTGGAGTTCACCTTCGATATCTTCCGCATGACCAAGGGTGAGGAGAACCGCGGGGTGGACCTGGCCATCCGGGTCGTCTCCTGGCAGAGTCCGCAGCAGCCGCCGTCCGACCCCGCCGACCGCTCCGGGACCTGGCAATGGGCGCAGTCGGAGAAGCACAAGCAGTACCAGGACGAGGCCCGCGAGTTGCTGGCGCAGCTCCCCGGCCGCGCCGGCCGCGGGGAGCAGAACCCGGAGTCGGTGCTGGCGCTGGCCCGGCCCGGCTCCGACGAGTGGAAGGTGGTGAACCAACTCGCCGAGAAGTACGGGTATTTCGAGGTGTCGGGCAAGGAGATCTTCGACTACCACCCGGACTCGATCCCGGTGCCGGTCGGGTTGTTCAAGAACGCCTCCGAGGGGGCTCCGAAGGCCGAGCCGGGCAAGCCGGCCCCGCCGCTGGTCCAGGTGTACGTCAAGGCCGAGACCCGCAGCCAGATGGTCGGCATGGCCGAGGGCGACCTGTACTTCATCGAGGGCGAGCGGCCGTTCGCCGAGAACTACTTCAAGGCCGCCTTCGGGCTGTGGTGCCGGGTGGCGATCGTCATCGGGCTGGCGGTCTGCTGTAGTACCTACCTCGCCGGCGTCATCAGCTTCCTGTGCGCCGGCTTCCTGTTCCTGGCCGGGTACGCCGCCGAGCACCTCCAGGACATGGCCAGTGGCCACAGCTTCGTCGGCGGCCCGTTCCGCTCGATGAACCAGATCCTCAACGCCCAGCAGGCGACCGCCCAGGTGGACGAGGCCAACCCGCTGGCCCGGGCGGCGGAGGGGCTCGACCAGGGGTTCGCGTGGCTGGTGCGGCGGTTCCTGAACCTGGTCCCGGACGTGTACGGGTACACCTGGACCAGCTTCGTGCAGGAGGGGTTCAACATCCCCTTCGAGAGTCTGGTGATGAACCTGGTCGTGACGGTCGGCTATCTGCTGCCGTGGTTCATCCTCGGGTACTACCTGATGCGGTCCCGCGAGGTCGCGGCGTAACGGTGAAAACCCAAATCCCGAGCACCAAATCCCAAGGAAGGTAATTCGGGGTTTGGTTGGGATTTGGTGCTTGAGATTTGGGATTTGTGGAGGGTGGCGGTCATGGCGAACCCGATGCAGCGCGCGGCGGTCCGGCGGAAGGGGCTTTACATCGCCCTGATCGTCGCCCTGTTCACTGTCAGCATCTTCTGGCGTGGCAAGCTCGACGTGCCGTTCGGCAACCCGGCCCGCGCCGCCGAGGCCGCCCCGTCCGGGCTCAACCGCGCCGCTGACGCCCTGGCCCGGCGGTCAGTCCTGGCCCAGGCCACCGACCTGGAGTTGCGCGAACTCGACCAGGGCGACCCGGAGATCGCCGGCACCGCCGCCCGGCTGAGCCTGGTCGGCTCCCGCGGGGTGGTCGTCACCGCCCTGTGGCGGGCCGCCATCGAGAAGCAGAAGCGCAACGAGTTCCACGAGTTCGAGATCCTGGTGCGGATGGTCACCCGGCTGCAGCCGAACTTCGTCACCCCCTGGATTTTCCAGAGCTGGAACATTGCCTACAACGTGTCGGTCGAGAACGACAAGCTCGGCGACATGTTCTTCTACATCGCCCGCGGCATCGAGTTGCTGGCCGAGGGCGACCGGCTCAACACCAAGGTGGACCGGCGGTCGGACGATGGCCGCAAGGTCGGCTCCCCGGACATCCGCTTCCAGATCGGGTTCTACTACCAGAACAAGTTCGGCGTCTCGGACAAGGTGAACACCCTGCGGTCGCTGATGCAGCTCTCGAGCATCCGGCCGGGCGAGCGGCAGGCCAGCGCACTGCAGCCGGAGGGCCGGCCGGTGGACCCGGTCGCGTTCCGCGAGTTCTGCCGCAAGAACCCGCAACTGGTCCGGCGGCTGCGGACCAAGCTGAACTGCGTCCGGCCGGAGGAGGTGGTGCAGTTCCTCCGCGACAACGAGCGGGTGCCCAGCCTGTACAAGAACGCCGAGGAGATGGCCGACCGGGAGAACCAGTTCCCGGTCCTGCCGCCGCCGTTCCCGGAGGCCCCGGCCGACGAGTACGTCACCAGCGAGGCCGGCAGCCCCAGCCGGCCGATGAACGACGCGTTCGACGCGTTCCACGCCGCCCGGGCCTGGTTCGCATACTCGCTGACCGTGGTGCCGCCGCCGAAGACCGACGAGACCGGCGCCCCGATCCCGTGGGCGGCCCCGCGGCCGGGCGAGTACGACGCGTTCCGCTACCGGGTGCCGCGGTCCCCGGCCCTGATCATCTTCCGCCAGTACGCGCCGCGGTCGCAGTCGTACCTCGCCGAGCGGCTCCAGAAGGAGGGGTGGTTCGACGAGTCCTCGTACTGGAACCCGGACGAACGGGCCGGTACTGCCAACCAGTGGTTCCCGGGCGACCGGGAGGTGCGACTGACGACGAAGGACGCGGACGCGCCAGCTAACTCGCAGATCGAGTGGGCGCGGGCGTGGCAGATGTGGAACAAGCACGGCGAGGACAACGCGATGGCCCTCGCCCCGGGCCGCCGCGAGCGGTTGGAGTTCATCGCCGGGGTCAAGGGCACCCCGCCGTATCTGCCGCCCGACATGAGCCCCGAGGAGATGGAGGCCCGCGGCTGGACCCCACAGAAGCTCGAGGCCATGAAGGCCCTGGTCTACTACGACCAGAACCGCCAGATCACCAACTTCCCGTTCTTCCTGGAGAGCAGCCGGGCCGAGATGGACCCGATCACGGTGGACGCCCGTAAGCGGCTCTACGAGGCGGAGCAGGCCCGGCTCAGCGCCGACAACATCCGCGCGGCCCGGCTGTACGTCGAGGCCCTGGCCCGGTGGCGGGAGGTCCTGCGGGCGTTCCCGAACTTCCACCGCCCGGACAAGTCCGACCGGACCGAGGAAGAGACGTACGAGTTCGAACTGGCCCTCATCAAGTTGCTGACCGAGGACGGGGCCGTTCGGGCCCGGGCCGACCGCGTAGCCGAGGCGAGTCGGGCGCTGTTCCCGGCGATTCCGGAGATGGCCCGGGCGTTAACAGGCGCCCAGGGGGCCGAGATCCGGGTGGACGACTTCCGGCTGGCGATCGCCGATGACGAGGCCCTGGCCCGGGTAGCCGCCGAGGCGGTCGCCAACGTCTTCCCGCGGATCAAAAACCCGACCGAGACCGAGCGCGAGGTGATGCGCCGGGTCGATCAGCGTGCCGATGCGGCGGCCGGCCTGGCCGGCGGGCTGGCGGTCTCGGCCGACCCGGCGGCGGTCCGCGCGGCCGTCGTCCGGGGCGTGATCGACTCCGAGTTCGCCTGGCTGAAGGAATTCAAGGAGCCGCCGCAGGCCCGGGGCGCCGACGGGAAATACGAGCTGTCGGCGTACTGGGTTAACCCGTACCTGCGGGACTCGGTCCGGTCCCGGCTCGGGATGGTCCGCCAGACCGCCCCGGAGACGGAGTCCGCGGCCCCGGACCAGACCGGGGCGGCGCCGACCCCGGCTCAGCCGATGCAGCAGCAGTAGTCGGCCGACCGACTCCCGAACCCGCGGGGCCTCGTTGCCCCGCGGTTTTCGTTTCCGTACACCCAATCCCGGATATTTCTCGTGGTCCGGTCGCTCCACGACCGGACCACGTCAACCCGGGAGCCCCAGATGGGCGATACCGTCCTGGCGATCCTCGCCCACCCCGACGACGCGGAGTTCCTGTGCGCCGGCACGCTGATCCGGCTCGGGACGGAGCGCGGGTGGAAGCTGCACGTCGCCACCATGACGGCCGGGGACTGCGGGTCGGCCGAGCACGGACCGGACGAGATCGCCCGCATCCGCCGGGCCGAGGGGGCCGCGGCCGCGGCCGCCGTCGGGGCGGCGTACCACTGCCTGGAGGAACTCGACCTGCGGGTGATCTTCGGCGAGCGGCCGATGGAGAAGGTGTGTCGGCTGCTGAACGCGGTCCGGCCGCGGGTGGTCATCACGCACAGCCCCGAGGACTATCACCTCGACCACGAGCAGACCAGCCACATCGTCCGGGCGGCCACGTTCGCCGCCCCGATCCCGAACTACCTGCACCGGCCCGGCCACGCGGAACCGTACCCGCCGCTGGACCGCATCCCGCACCTGTACTACTGCGACCCCCTGGAGGGGAAGGACCAGTTCGGCCGGCCCATCACCCCGGCGTTCCGCATCGACGTGTCGAAGGCGATCGAGGGCAAGGCGAAGATGCTGGCCTGCCACGAGAGTCAGCGGGCGTGGCTGCGCAAGCACCACGGGGTGGACAACCTGGTCGATTCGATGCGGGAGTGGTCCGCGTCCCGCGGCCGGGACGCCGGGGTGGCCTACGCGGAGGGGTTCCGCCAGCACCTCGGCCACAGTTACCCGCAGGGGAACGTCCTGGCGGAGTTGCTTGGGTCGGTGTAACCACCCTGTCACCTCGTTCCCGCGCTCCGCGTGGGAACGGGCGGGGGCGACGCTCCACGTCGCGGGCTACTCCACCCGATGCGATTCCCCTGTCGTCCCGGTAGCGTCCTGACCCGTGCCGGCCCGGCACGCGGAGCGTGCGAAGACACGTTCCCACGCAGAGCGTGGGAACGAGAGTTGCTGTTCCCTCACTTGTCATGGAGGTACTGCCGTGAATCGCAACCGGTCCGTGGTCCGGGTGGAAGCGCTGGAGGATCGCCTGGCGCCGGCCACGGTGGCGACCGTGCGGGAGGCGGTCGGGGGCGCGGTCGAGGTCCTGACCGCCCGCGATCAGTTCCGCGTCGATCTGGGCGGCGGCGTCGTCGCCGGGGCGAACGGATCGTTCGGCGGTGTCCGCCGGGAGATCAACTGGGACGGCACCCCGGACGCCAAGTCGTCGCCGAACCCGCTGCCGGGCGACTTCTTCAACACCACCTCCCCGCGCGGCGCCGTCTTCCAGACTCCGGGGGCCGGGTTCCAGGTCAGCGCCACCCTGGCCAGCGGCCAGCCGGTCCGGTTCGGCAACATCGATCCGACATACCCCGCCGAGTTCGCGGCGTTCTCCCCGCAGCGACTGTTCACCCCGGTCGGGAGCACCGTCACGGACGTGCTGTTCTTCGTTCCCGGGACGGCCACCCCGGCGGTCGTCACCGGGTTCGGGGCGGTGTTCGCCGACGTGGACCTCGCCTCGGTCTCGAAGCTGGAATTCTTCGACGTCCGCGGCCGCAAGATCGCCGAGGAGGACGTGCCGGCGGTCGGCGGGTCAGGGACGTTCGCGTTCCTGGGCGTGACGTTCACCGAAGCGGCCGTGGCGCGGGTGCGGATCACCACCGGGAACACGGCCCTGGCGTCCAGCGTGACCGACGCCCCGGCGGACGGCCGGGACCTGGTCGTGCTGGACGACTTCCTCTACGGCGAGCCGGTACGGCCGGTGGACCGGGTGGTGCCGGTCGGGGCCGGGGAGGGAACGCTCGGGCAGGTGAACGTCCTCCAGCCGGACGGCACATCGTTCGGGACGGTCACGCCGTTCCCGGGCGGGTTCACCGGCGGGGTGCGGGTCGCAGCGGGGGACGTGAACAACGACGGGGTGCTGGACACAGTGGTCGGCTCCGGCCCCGGTGCAGCGACCGCGGTGAGGGTACTCGACGGGCGCACGCAGGCGGTGCTGTTCGACACCACCCCGTTCGAGGAGGCGTTCACCGGCGGGGTGTTCGTCGCGTCCGGGGATCTCAATGGCGACGGGTTCGCCGAGGTGATCGTCACCCCAGACCAGGGCGGTGGGCCGCGGGTGCGTGTGTTCAGCGGCAACGGGTTCAACCAACTGGCCGACTTCTTCGGGATCGAGGACCCGAACTTCCGCGGCGGCGCGCGAGCGGCGGTCGGCGACCTGACAAGTGACGGCAAGGGTGACCTGCTGGTGGCGGCCGGATTCGGCGGCGGGCCGCGGTTGGCCGGCTTCGAGGGCGCGTCGGTCGCCGCCAACGCTCCGGTCAAGCCGTTCGCAGACTTCTTCGTATTCGAGCAGACGCTCCGCAACGGAGTCTATGTGGCCGCCGGGGATCTCAACGGCGACGGGTTCGCGGACGTGATCGCCGGCGGCGGGCCGGGTGGCGGGCCGCGCATCTACGCGGTGGACGGGAAGGCGCTCATCGCCTCGGTCGGCGCGTCGCGTATTCAGGTGGCAAACTTCTTCGCGACGGACGACGTGAACAACCGCGGCGGCGTTCGGGTCGCGGCCCGCGACCTGAACGCGGACGGCCGGTCGGACATCATCGCCGGCGACGGGCCCGGCGCGGGAGCGCGGGTCCGCGCGTTCGACTCGGCGACCCTGGCGGCCGACGGACGGCCCCCCGAGTTGTACGCGGTCGATGCATTCGCAGACGCCACCAATGGCGTGTATGTCGGGTGAAAGATGAGGGGGTTCGGAAGATGAGTGGGTGAGGGCGTGAG
>Ga0247822_10000242_pt1 | contig 27450 bp, 24 predicted proteins | sample 13C_Cellulose_Da_FD_192423 | JGI IMG/M metagenome (GOLD analysis project Ga0247822, IMG submission 192423) | Soil microbial communities from agricultural site in Penn Yan, New York, United States - 13C_Cellulose_Day30 | ecosystem: Environmental > Terrestrial > Soil > Agricultural land | place...
GGTCGCGAACCGGCCGCGGCCGTCGGTCAGCGCGACCAGCGCGCCGGGCGCGGCGTCGATCGGCGCGGCGGCGCGATCGTAGACCCACGGGTGACCGCGCCCGATCGCCGTGCGCAGGTCACGGCGAAGCCGCAGCGACGGGCGGGGCAACGCCGGCTACTGGGTGACGGCCGAGGTCAGCAGGTACATCTGACCGTAGCTGTTCAGCGCCTGCACGATGCCGACGCCGTCGACCTGCCACAGGAAGTTGACCTGCAGCGGCGGGTTCCTGATCGGCTCGGCCGGGGCCGGCTCGATGGTCACGTTGATCGTGAACTCGACGCCGAGCTTCTTGGCCTTCCAGGTGCCGAGCTTGGACTGGACCTCTTCGACCGGCAGCAGCACCCAGTGGCGGGTCAGCTCGAGCTTGCCGTTGCGCATCGGCGGCTGCAGCTTCGCGGTCGGCACGTGCTTCCACTGCGCGACCACGTCGTCGTGCCACTCGAGGGCGGTGATCTTGCCGGCGGTGAGGGCGTAGCTCTGGCCCTTGCGCTCGACGGCCGACAGCTCGATGCCGTAGGTGGTGCCGGCCTCGCCGGCGAACCAGAACGCGTCGGGCGCGACCTGGAACGTCGCGCCGCCGGCGGTGCACTTGATCCAGGTCGCGTGGACCTTGCCGTCGAGATCCTCGCTCAGCGCGACGGTGGTGACGCCGTCCTTGGTCTCGATGCCGGTGACCTTGATGGTCAGCTTCTTGGCCTCGACCGGCGTGGTGCGCTTCTGGGCGTCGTTCAGGGCCCGGTCCTCCGGCGGCGGGACCGACTCGTAGACCCACTCGTTGCCGACGGCCAGCGGGATCGCCGAGACGCCGCACGCGCGCGGCGCCGCGACCTTCTTGCCGGCCGCAGGCTGGGCCGCGGCGTCGAACGGAGCGCCGGTCGGACCGGCGGCGAGGGCGAGGGCGGCGAGCAGCGAGGGGGCGAGGGCGCGACTGAGCTTCACGGGGGCTCCGGGGGCAGCAGTCCGGGCGTTTTACGCCACCGCGACGTCCCGGCACAAGCGACAGCGGCCTGGCCTGCGCTTGCACGCCGAGACGTCAGGGCGACGCGAAGCAGTCCTTGGGCTGGGTGGTGCCGATGTTGTTGATCAGACAGCCGAACGTGGCGTTCTGGCGGAGATCGTGAAAGTCCGGATCGAGCTTCTTGCCGTTGCGGCCGAGCAGGCGATCGAGCTTGTCGTTGATCTCGGTCTTCCGGCTGGCGTGATCGCGCATCAGGATCAGCCGGTTGAGCAGCCGCAGCGAGCACATCTTGCGGTCGATGCGGGCGTACGCCGCGGCCAGGTTGTAGGTCGCGTGGATGTTGTACGGGTCGGCGTTGAGCGCCGCGATCAGCCGCTCGACCGCCTCGGTGATCATCTCCTCGCGGCTGCGGGCATCGAGCCCGCTGCCCTCGGCGGCCGTCAGCTTGGCGGTGCCGTCGTTGGCCAGCGCCTGGGCCTCCTGGATGCGCGGCGCGCGCTCCTGGTAGGTGAGGGGCTGCTCGGCGGCGCCGAGCGACGGCGGATCGCAGTCGGTGCGGGTCGCGGTCGGCGCCGGCGGCGGCGGGAGCGGCTCGGGCCGCAGCGGCGGCGGCGGCGGGGTGAGCGGCGCCTTCTTCGCGCACCCGGCGCCGCCGAGCGAGGCGGCGAGCAGCAGGCAGGCGACGAGGCGGGCGGGCGTGCGGATCGTCATAGGCCCATCGCCTCGTTGGCTTCCTTGCGGAAGAGCGAGAACGCGCTGTCGTCCTCGCCTTGCTTGATCATGCGCCGGGCCGCGCTGGTGAAGTCGTCGTACTTGGCGAGCTCGGTGAGCCGCTTGAGCAGCGCCAGCGCGCACGCCTTGCGGCGAGCCTTGGCGTAGCCGACCGCGAGGTAGTAGGTCGCCTCGGCGTGGTACGGGTCCTCGAGCAGGGCTGAGCGCAGCTTGCCGATGCCTTCCTTGGTCAGCCCGACGACCTGGCCGTCCTCGCTCGCGGTGCCGGCCTTCTCGAGCAGGTTGACGCCCTCGCGCTGCAGCTCACCGGCGCGCTTGGCGCCCTTGTAGTGCTGCGCCATGGCCTTGCCGGCGTCCTCCTGGAACTTGGCCTGGCATTCGGGCACCCACTTGACCTCCGGCGGGGCCGCGGCGGCCTCGTCCGGCATCTTCTTCTTGGGCGGCTTCTTGAGCTTCTCGGCCTTGCCCGCGTACGGGCCGGCGCAGCCCACCGACAGGCTCGCGCCGACCGCCAGCGCCAGCCCCACGATCAGCGCACGCGATGCGTTCGTCATGCGACGTCGAAGGTACGACGCCGCCCGAGCGAAATCAAAGGGTCGGCCTTCGACTTCGGCCTCGCTGAGGCGCGGCCTCCGCTCAGGCGGAGCGGGTCACGGCCACGAGCTGGCGGGCGATCGCGCGGGCGAACGGGGCGACCGCGCCGAGCAGCAGCACCGTGGCGATGACCGCGTAGCTGGTGCCCGGGCCATCGGTGGCGCCGGCGGTGACCGCGGTGGCGCCGGCCGCGCCGGTCAGCGCGAACAGGCTCCACGTGCGCAGGCGGAACAGGCCCCACAGGCCGGCGCCGGCGAGCGCGACCGGGATGAGGGTCAGGCCGTCGGCCGGCTGCTTCGGCGCCAGCGCCCACAGCAGGAGCCACGGCAAGCTCATCGCGGCGCGGGTGACCGACTTGCCGAGGCGGTGCACGGCGAGATCGTCGAGGTGGAAGCGCACGCGCCAGTCGGGCCGGCCGTCGTACCCGGCCGCCATGGCGTCGCCGGCGAGGAACAGCGGCAGGATCGCGTTGGTCACCGCCAGGAACACGAACACCGGCTCGGGGCCGACCTGCCACATGCCCATGACCGCCGTGACCACGCCCCACATGCCGACGCCGCTCGCGTACCAGCGTCCCCAGAACCAGCCCGCGACCACGCCGAAGAACCCGACGCCGTAGATCGCCGCGAGCGCGAAGATCATCGGCTTGAGCTCCGGCGGCACGCCGCCGCCGAGCAGGAACAGGATCAGGCCGTAGAAGGCGAGGATGGCGGCGACGATCGCGCGGCGCTCTCCGACCAGGGACTTCATGAAGTCCAGTATAGCCGCCGCTCCCCGAGGGAGCCACCACCATCACGACGAGCGCCCGCTTGCCTCGGTGGCTCCGCCTCGGGCACAGCGGAGGTGATCACCCCAGCGAGCATGGGGGGTTGGGGGACGTGATCGTCCCCCATCGGAGGACGCCGAAGGCGTCCGGAAGGCTCCTGACGCGGCCCTCGTCTGGACCACGCGTCATCCACGTATTGCGGTGCGAAGCACCGCAACGTCCTATGCTGAAGCTCGACGCCCGAGGAGACCGCGTCAGGGGATGGCGGGCGTGACGACCTGGCTCTTCTGCACGATCAGTCGGAACCGCTTGTAGCCGGCCGGCTTCTCCTTGGCGCTGAACATGACCGACAGGAGCAGGCCGTACGGGGTCGAGCGGTCGGCGATGATCATCAGCTCGGGCACCGCCGGCACCGGCTTCCCGTCCTTGCGGAGCACCTTCTCGTGCTCGACGCGCAGGTTGCCGAGGAAGCTCGACAGCCGCGGGATCTTGCGTCCGTCGGCGCCGCCTTCCTTGAGCGACGCGTCGACGTCGCCGTTGCGGACGGCGACGATCTCCTCGGTCTCGACCACGATCGCGGTCTTGGTGATGAACAGCGTGGTCGCCGCCTCGGGCAGCTCCTGCTCGGCGACCGACGACGGCAGCACGACCGTGCCGGTCGCCATCGTGGTCGCGCTCGCCGCCGCCTGCGAGATGAAGGCGACCAGGAGGATCGTCATCATGTCCATCATGGGCATGATGTTGAGGTGCCGGATCTCCTCGCCCTCGGGGACGCGCTTGACCGCCTTGCGGATCAGCGCGCGGGTCTCGCGGATGGTGAAGCTCATCGGAAGCCTCCGGAGAACACCACGTCCGGGAACAGGGCGTGGACGTTCGGGTCGTAGGCGGTCCGGTCGGTGTCGTACAGGCGGGCGACCTCGTCGATCGGCGACGGCGCCGCCTTGAGCTTCTCGTCGGCGGTGGGCAGGAAGCAGGTCTGCGACGGCTGGCCGAACTCCGGCATCTTGCAGCGCATGGCGCTGATCACCGAGATCAGCGTGCCGTACGGCACCGCCGGGTCGGCCATGAGGATGGCCTGGTAGGTGTCGGCCTTGCGGTTCGTCTTGCCGAAGCGGCGACCGGCGATCTCGATCAGCGCCGCGTTGAGCTTGCGGTAGTCGAACACCGGCGTCGGGTCCATGTCCGGGTTGGCCTTGCACACCTGGTTGACGCAGGTGTTGGTCTCGCACAGGTACGCGCCGTCGCACGGCTCGCCCGGGCGGCCGCTGCGCGGCACGCGCAGCTTGGGCTCCTTGATGGTGCCCTCGAGGCCGGAGAACGAGAACAGCAGGATCTCGTCCTTGGTCACCGCGATCGCCAGGCCGAGCGGCTGCTCGTCGGGCTTCTTGCCCGGGTCGTTGGCCTGGCTGGCCGCCGGCGCGCCCTGGTCGGGCAGGGTGGTGTTGATCTGCCCGAAGATGATGTTGGCCGTCACCGACGCGAGCAGGAACAGCATCAGGTTGGTGACGATGTCGAGGTACGGGATGAGGTTGAGCTCCCCGCTCTCGATCTCTTCCTGCTCGACCTGATCCTCGCGGCGGCGAACCGCGTTGCGGACCTTGGATCGAACCTGGTGGGCGGAGAGCACGCGGTGCGCTCCTTACGCCACGCCCTGATCGTCGTCCGTGGAGGCGCCGAGACCGCCGAGGCCAGGCGCCGCGCCGGCGGTGCGGCCCTGGCCGCCGGCCAGCGCGCCCTCGGCGAGCAGGTTCTCGAACCGCAGCGAGAACGCCTCGAGGTCGGAGATGACCTTCTTCATCGCCGCCGACAGCATGAGGTGCGCGACCATGCACAGGAGCGCGATCGCGAGGCCGAAGGCGGTGTTGTACATCGCCTCGGCGATACCTTCGGACAGCTTCTCGTCCTTGTCGGCCGGGTTCGACTCCTTGAGGGCCGAGAACGTCGAGATGAGGCCGGTGATGGTGCCGAGCAGACCGGTCAGGGTGACGATGTTCGCCATCGACCACAGCGCGCCGATGCGGGTCTTCACCTCGGGCAGCGCGTCGGTCATGGTCTCTTCCATCGCCTGCGCGACCGCCGCCTCACCGCGGTGCAGGCGGTTGAGGCCGGCCTTGGCGACGCGGGCGACCGGCGCCGAGGTCGCGTCGCACAGCTTCTTGGCGCGATCGACGTTGTTGGCCGCGAGCAGGCGCTTGATCTGCTCGAGGAAGGCCTTGGCGTTGAGGTGACCGCGCCCAAGGAAGTACATCGCGCGCTCGACGATCAGGGCGATGCAGACGGCCAGGAAGAACGTGTTGATGATGAAGAACGGGCCGCCCTTCGAGAAGACTTCGCTTAGCCAGTCCATGCCGATCGGCCTCCCAGGGGTATGCGTCGGTTGTATCTGTGCGCCCGCATTCGCGTCAAGCGAGGGAAGGCGAAATCACTTTTTAGATAAAGCACTTATGCCGGAGCGAGATCGTTTGCGGTGGCGTCGACGGGGCCGCGCGCTCAGTTCGCCGGCGCGCCGGCGGTGATCCACCGCTCGATCGCGTCGAGCTTCTCGTTGCACAGCGGCGGGTTGTTGACCGGCATGCGCCCGCTCTCGCCGAGCGGACCGGGGTAGCGGCCGAGCGCGATGAGCAGGTAGCTGTTCTGGGGATCGCCGGGGACCACGCGCTTGTACTGGGGGAACCCGGCGGCGTCGACGTTGACCAGGTTGCCGTGGGCCATGCCGGCCTCGAGGTTGAGGCCCTCGGCCATGTTGGCGGCGCCCATGTGGCACGAGTTGAACGAGCTGCAGCCGACCCGGAAGATCTTGTCCTCGATGGTGGGGAGATCCTGGTAGGTGGTGGCTTCCATGCACGACGCCGACACGGCATCGGGGCCTCCCCCGCCGTGGTCGTCGCCGCCGCCACCGCAGGCGGGGACCATGGCCAGAGAGCACAGCGCGACGAGGGCGAACGCGGAGCGGCGCGACATCGCGGCGCACGGTAGCACGACCCCGCGCCGCTCACGGAAGCGCCGGCGCGCTGGCATGCGCTCACCCACACTGTCGTCCGCGCGCCGCCCATCGTCATGAACGTCATGGCGGTGGCGGCGGTGGTGGCGGGACCAGGTCCTCGAACTTCGTCACCGGACCGGGGGCGAAGCGCGCCGGCATCGTGCCGCGCACGAACGGGATCCACGCCGCGTCGGGCGACGGCGGATACGGCTGGCCACCCCACTCCTCGGCGCGCGCGAAGGTCACGCCCGGCGGCACCGGGAAGTCGCGTCCCGGCCCCGGTGGCAGCGCGGCCTTCATGAACTCGAGCCAGATCGGCACCGCCGCACCGCCGCCGGTGATCTTGTCGCCGATCGGCGTCGAGTCGTCGCGGCCGATCCACACGCCGCACAGCAGGTCGGGCGTGAAGCCGATGAACCAGACGTCCTTGTAGTTGGCCGAGGTGCCGGTCTTGCCGGCGGCCGGGCGGCCGAGCTCGAGCGCGCGGCGCGCGGTGCCGCGGGTGATGACCCCCTTCATCATGTCGGTGAGCACGTAGGCGACCTCGGGCGACAGGATCTGCGGGCCGGGCGGCGCCTTGCGCTTGTCGATCAGCACCTGGCCGGAGCCGTCGGCGACCACGTCGAACAGGCGCGGCTCGACCTTGCGGCCGCCGTTGGCGATGCCGGCGTAGGCGCCGGCCAGCTCGAGCAGGGTGAGATCGGGCGTGCCGAGCGAGATCGAGATGTGGCGCGGGATCGGCGAGGTGATGCCGAAGCCGCGCAGCACCTCGATCAGGCGATCGAGGCCGACGTCGACCGTGAGCTGCACCGAGATCGTGTTGAGGCTCTTGGCCAGCGCGGTGCGCAGGGTGACCCGGCCGGTGTACTTGCCGTCGTAGTTCGACGGCGACCACACGCCGACCGCGGTCGGCACGAACACGGGGCCGTCGTAGAGCGTGTCGACCGGGGTGTGGCCGGCGGCCAGCGCCGAGCCGTAGATGAACGGCTTGATCGCCGAGCCGACCTGGCGCTCGGCCTGGGTCGCGCGGTCGAAGTTCGACGCGACCCAGTCGTAGCCGCCGACCAGGGCGCGGACCCGGCCGGTCGTCGGCTCGATCGCGACCAGCGCGCCCTGCAGCGACGGCGGCTGGGCGAGCAGCGCGGTCTGGCCGGCGTCATCGATGCGGACCGGCAGCAGATCGCCGACCGCCAGGGTCTCGCCCTTGTCGCCCTTCCACCGCCGCAGCTCGTCGGCGTCCTTGGCGGCGAGCGGCACGGTCAGCGGCCCGAGATCGACGGTGATGCCGCCGCGGCGGGGCAGGTCGACGATCAGCGCGGCGTAGGTGGTCTCGGGCTGGACGCGATCGGTGGTCGCCTCGGCGGCGAGCGCGGCGCCCGGCCGGTACGGATGGGCCGGGCCCTCGGCCCAGGCGTCGCGGTCGGCCTTGGCGACCTTGCCGACCGGGCCGCGGAAGCCGAGCTTGCGGTCGAGCGTCTCGAGGCCGTGGCGGAGCGCGGCCTCGGCGGCCGACTGCATGCGGGTGTCGAGCGTGGCGTAGAAGCGCAGGCCGCCGTGGAACAGGGTGTCGAAGCCCAGCTCCTTCTGGGCGATCTTGCGGATGCGCTCGACGAACCACGGCGCGGCCAGGTGGTTGAGCGGCTGATCGCCGAGGATGGCGATCGGCTCGTCGATGGCCGCAGCCAGCTCGGTGTCGCTGATGTAGCCCTCCTCGCGCATGCGGCGGAGGACGCGCAGCTGCTCGCGGCGGGCGAGGTGGTAGTTGCGGTGCGGCGCGTACACGCTCGGCGCCGGCACGATGCCGGCCAAGAGCGCGGCCTCGGCGATGGTCAGGTTCTCGACGCTCTTGCCGAAGTAGGTCTCGGCGGCCGCCTGGACCCCGTAGGCCTGATTGCCGAGGAAGATCTGGTTCAGGTAGATGGCCAGGATCTCGGGCTTGGACAGCTCGCGCTCGATGCGGACGGCGAGGATGACCTCCTTGAGCTTGCGCACGTAGGTCTGCTCGTTGCCGACGATGAGCATCTTGATGATCTGCTGGGTGATCGTCGACGCGCCTTCCTTGGTCTTGCCGGCGGCGAAGTTCTTCCACGCCGCGCGGCCGATGCCGATCAGGTCGAAGCCGGGGTGATCCCAGAAGCGGGCGTCCTCGGCCGAGATGAACGCGGCCGGGACGTGCGGCGGCATGCGATCGAGCGAGACCACCTGGCGGTTCTCGACGAAGAACGCGCCGACCTCCTCGCCGTCGGCGGAGATGACCAGGCTCTTGCGGTTGGGCTGGTAGTCGAAGGCGCGGGTCAGATCCTTGGGCAGATCGTCGTTGATGGTCCGGACCACCAGGAACGTGAACGCGGCGCCGGCCGACGCCAGGTACACGAACAAAAGCGCCGCGATGCGCAGGATCGAGAACGCACGGATCCTGCGCGGGCGGCGTCGGGGCGCACCCCCATCGGGCTTGGCGTCGGCGGGATCGGACGGCAAACTAGAGTCCCAGGATGTCGCGTTCGCGAGTGTCGGGCAACCGGACGTCGTCCGGTTGCCCCAACAACACATACGAGCGGCGGAGCCGCACGAGGCGGACGTGGATCAGCGCCGCGATCATCGCGATCATCGCCGGCGGTGGTGTGCGCGTGGGGCGCGGACAGGGCACCGGGGCCACGACCGGCGGCGCGCTCGACGAGCCGATCAGCGGGCCGGTCGATCCGGCGGCGCAGACCGCGGCGCCGCGCGAGGTCAAGGTCGGCAGCGGCGTGGCGATGCCCGAGGTGCCGCTGCGCGCGCCCGATCGCTTCGCGGTGATGGGCTTCGAGAACCGCGCCGGCGTGCGCGCGCTCGACTGGGCGATGGCCGGCGTGCCGTTCGCGATCGGCGAGAAGATCGAGCGGGTGTTCGGCCTGATGCCGGCGTTCGGCCCGCTGGTCGTGCCCGAGGGGCCGGTGGTGCCGGCGACCGCCGACGCGGTGGCCGCGCTGGCCAAGGCGCGCCAGGCCCGCTGGATCGTCGCCGGCTGGGTGGCGCGGCCCAACTGGCAGCTCCAGCTCCACGTCCAGGTGTGGGGCTGGGACGGCAAGGCGGCGACCCTCGCCGCCGAGCACGACGTGATCGGCCCGATGCAGGACGCCCACGCGCTGGTCGGCGCCACGCTGGTCGCGGTCGCCGCCAGGGCCGGCTGGACCCTGCCGGCCGACGGCGCGACCAAGCTGGCGGCGGCGCCGAGCAAGGACCTGTACGCGTTCACGCTGCTCGGCCGTGGCCTCGGCCGCTGGCTGGGCGCGATCGGGCCGGCCGATCCCAAGGCCGCGGCCAAGGATCTGACTCGGTCGATCTTCATCGATCCGTTCATGGTCGAGGGCCAGCGCCTGGTCGGCGAGCTGTGGGCCCGCGATCCCGATCCCAAGGTCGCGGCCAAGGCCGCCGGCAAGTTCAGCTACGCGGTCGACCTCGCGCCCGGCTACGCCCCGGCGCTGCGGGCGGCGGCCGAGCGGGCGCGCCAGAGCGGCAAGGCCGACGTCGCGCTCGAGCTGTTCGCGCGGGTGGTGCGGGCCCGGCCGTGGGACCTCGACGCCCGGGTCGGGCTCGGCGACGCCCGCTGGCAGGCCGGGGACGTCGACGGCGCGCTGCGCGAGCTCGGCCGCGTGGTCGAGCGCCGGCCCGACGACCTCGGCGCCCGCCGGCTGCTGGCGCTGATCCACGGCGCGCGCGGTGACACCGCCAAGCTGGCCGACGAGCTCGAGGCGGTGACCCGGCTGGCGCCCGACGACCTCGACGCGGTGGTCGACCTCGGCGCCGCCTACGCCGAGCTCGGCCGGGTCGAGCTGGCGACCACGGCGTTCGAGCGGGTGGCGACCGCGCGCCCGGCCGATGCGACCGCGCAGAAGCGGGTCGCCGACCTCTACCGGCGGCGCGGCGACGCCACCAGCGCGGTGCGCTGGTACAACAAGGTCGCGGCGCTGGCGCCGGCCGATCCGCGGCCGCTGTTCCTGATCGGGGCGACCCAGCTCGACGCCGGCAACATCGAGGAGGCGCGGCGCGCGTTCATCCGCGCCCAGAAGTTCGAGCGCTGGCTCGGCCAGACCTACGTGCTGCTCGGCACCACCGCCTGGCTGGGCGGCAAGCACGACGAGGCGCTGTGGTACTGGCGCAACGCGGTGCGGCGGCGGCCGCGCAGCCCGATCGCCCGCTACGACTTCGCCCTGGCCGCGTCGTCGAAGAACCTGACCGACGTCGCGATCGGCCAGCTCGACATCCTCGAGCAGCTCACCCCCGGCGACGCCGGCGTCGCCTACCTGCGCGGGGTGGTGCTGGCGCGGGCCGGGCAGCGCGACGCGGCGCGCGAGGCGTTCGCGCTGGCCCTGCGCCGCGATCCCGGCCACGACGACGCCCGCTGGAACCTCGGCGTGCTCGGCCGCGACGGCGACGACCTCCGCCACGAGGGCAAGCCGCGGCTCGAGCTGCCGTTCGGCGATCGCGAGGCGTTCCGCGCGGCGATCGAGCGGTTCGCGTCGACCGAGGCGCGCATGACCACGCTGCGCGTGCAGTTCCAGGCCAACGTCAACGCCGCGCTGCAGCTGGTCGGCGAGGGCCCGGGCAAGCCGCCGCGCGATCCCAAGGCGCCGCGGGCGACGGCCAAGACCTGCCCGCTGCTGGCGGTCGCGCCCAAGTGGTCCCTGGCGCAGAAGGCCTACGACGAGTTCGTGCGCGCCGGCGTCGACCTCGAGGACGCCTACCGGGTGGTCGCGACCTACGACGACTACGGCGAGACCGCGGCGCTCGGCCCGGCGTGGCGCCAGCGGGTCGCCGACGTCCGCTCCGGCTACAAGCTGGCGCTGGCCGACGTGCGCGAGATGAAGACCGCGCTCAAGACCCAGCTCGGCCGCGAGCTGGCGGTGCGCAACTGCTCCGAGGCGCTGCTGGCCGCCGCGGCAGCGACGCCCGAGCTGTACCGCCCGACCGGCGACACCGGCAACGCCCGCCGCCCGGCCGGGCAGTTCGTGCCGCGGCCGCCGATCGACCCGGCGGTGGCGACCTTCTACGTCGACAACCGGGAGTGCCCCGAGCCGATCGGCGTGTACGTCGACGGCGCGTGGCTCGGCGAGGTGCCCGCCCACCAGCGGACCGCGCTGCAGGCCCGGGTCGGCCGGCGCACGCTGTGCCTGCTGCCCGAGCCGGCGTCGGCGACGTGCGGCGATCAGGGCACCGCCCGCGAGGTCTACCTGCACGACGGCTGGTCGGCGCTGATGCGGTGCCCGACCATCAAGCGCTGACCGCGCGGCGCCGTGAAGCGCTGACCTCGCGGCGGCGTGCTAGCGTGCCGAGGTGCCGATCAACCTGCACTTCGCCTCGCCGCGGCTGCTGCCGAAGGCGGACAAGGTGCCCGGCCGCGTGGTCGTGCTCGACATCGGCTTCGCGGCCACCATCGGCACCACGGTGTCGTTCGACCTGACCACCCGGCCGTTCATCGACGGGCTGGGCGACCGGCTGGCGATGTGGGTGGACCACCACGATCACGAGCGCCACGTCGACTACGCCGGCGATCCGCGCTTCCTGCTGCGCACCAAGGCGCAGCACGGGGCGTGTCCCGAGATGGTGACGCCCGAGCTGGTGCGCCGGGTCGGGCCGATCGACACCATCGTCAGCCACGTCGATCTCGACGGGCTGTACTCGGCGGCCAAGTGGATCCTCGCCGGCGTCGAGCCGTACCCCGGCGCCGACGACGACGCCCGCGCGGTCGACACCCGCATCGGCACGCCCGGGCCGATCGCCACCCGCATCGATCAGGCGCTGCGCGCCCGCTTCCGCGACGACCAGCTCAAGCGCGCCGTGGTGTGGTGGCTGGCCGGCGGCATGAAGGCCGGCACCCACGCCGACGTGATCGCCGACGCCGCCCGTGAGTTCGAGGTCCGCGCCGCCGGCACCGCCGCGCTGGCGTCGAAGTACGTCATCCGCGGCCGGGTGGCGTGGGTCGACACCGCCGGCACCAAGCAGGCCTACGACAAGACCGATCTCCTGCTGGCCGGGCAGGCGCGGGCGCCGGTGTCGATGGTGAAGGACTCGGGCATGGTCACGATCGCCGCCGCGTTCGGCTCGGGCTGGGACTTCATCAAGCTGCTCGATCTCGGCGGCGGCATGCCGACGCGGGTGACCGTGCCCGAGAGCCGGTTCGTCGAGGCGCTGCGGGTGATCAACGAGGCGCCGCTGCCGGTCCCGACCGGCGGCGCGGCGCTGGAGGAGTGACCGTGCGCGCGGCGCGGCGCTCGGGGGCGGCGCGCGGGTCCGGCGCGGACCGTGACCGGGCTGCGCACGTGTACGACGTTCAGGTCGAGGCCCAGCCCGGCTCGGGCGAGCCCCGGCCGTGGATGGTAGAACCGGGGCCATGAGCAGCCGCGCCGGGACCGTGACCGACGACGTCGCCAGCCAGCTGCTGGCGAGCTACCGGTCGTGTCACTCGGGGATGCAGCACCTCGGCGGCTACGAGCTGCCGTCGGAGGAGCAGATCGCCCGGATCGTCGAGCAGTGCCGGGCGCTGCTGTTCCCGGGGTTCGCGGGGTCGTCGGCCAGCCGGCTGACCCCGACCGAGCTGCGCGACCTGGTCCGCGAGCGGCTCGACGAGCTGCGCAACAGCCTGCGCCGCGAGGTCTACCGGGCGTTCAACCACCGCAACCAGGTCGCCAACCGCGACCAGGACCTCGACTGCCCCGACTGCGCGACCCAGGCCGAGCAGGTGGTGGCGCGGTTCTTGACCCGGCTGCCGGCCCTGCGCGAGCTGGTCGCCAGCGACGTCCAGGCCGCCTACGAGGGCGATCCCGCCGCCACCGGGGCCGACGAGATCATCGTGTGCTACCCCGGGGTCTACGCGACCACGGTGTACCGGATCGCCAACGCCCTCCTGCACGAGGGGGCCGTGATCGTGCCCCGGATGATGACCGAGCTGGCCCACCAGCGGACCGGGATCGACATCCACCCCGGCGCCGCCATCGGGCGGTCGTTCTTCATCGATCACGGCACCGGGGTGGTCATCGGGGAGACCACCACCATCGGCGAGCGGGTCCGCCTCTACCAGGGGGTGACCCTGGGCGCGATGAGCGTGCCGCGCACCGAGGAGCGGCCCCGGCCGGGGGCGCGCCGGCATCCGACGATCGAGGACGACGTGGTCATCTACGCCGGGGCCACCATCCTGGGCGGCGACACGGTCATCGGGAAGGGGGCGGTGATCGGCGGCAATGCCTGGGTGACCGCCAGTGTTTCGCCAGGTGCGCGGGTCGCGGGCTCGGTGTCTCGCCGGGACGCGTGATACCATCGTTCGCGTGAGTCAGGACGCCGACCCGGGATCCCGCCCGCGCACGGTGTCGCGCATGCGCTTCGTCGCCCCGCCCGGCATGGAGCTGGACGGCGACGAGGCGCGGCAGATGATCGGCCGCTACGAGATCGTGAAGGTGGTCGGCAAGGGGGCGATGGGCGTGGTCTACAAGGCGCGCGACCCGCTGCTCGACCGTACCGTCGCCATCAAGACCATCGTGTCGCCGCAGGGCTCGGGCAAGCGCATCCGCTCGGCCTACCTCGAGCGCTTCCAGCGCGAGGCCAAGGCCGCGGCCAAGATGCAGCACCCGGCCATCGTCACCATCTTCGACGTTGGCGTCGACGAGGCGTCGGGCGCGCCGTTCATGGTGCTCGAGTACCTGCCCGGCGAGTCGCTGGCCGATCGCCTCGACCGGGTGCGCATGCCGCTCGGCCGCGGGGTCAACATCGCGCTCGATCTCGCCAGCGCGCTCGGCTTCGCCCACCGCCAGCGCATCGTCCACCGCGACGTCAAGCCGGCCAACGTGCTGCACGCCGGCGAGAACCGGTGGAAGCTGGCCGACTTCGGGATCGCCCGCCTGCCCGACAGCGACCTGACCCAGGTCGGCATCTTCATGGGCACGCCCGGCTACTCGCCGCCCGAGGCGATCCGCGAGGGGCGCTACACCACCCAGGCCGACGTGTTCGCGTGGGGGGCGGTGCTGTACGAGCTCCTGTGCGGGCGGATCCCGTACGAGGGGCCCGACACCAAGACCACCAACACCTTCGTCGTGCGCGGCGACGCCCAGCGCCCCGACGATCACGACGTGTCGGTGCCGCGGCCGCTGTCCGACGTGGTGATGACCGCGATCGACCCGGCGCCGAGCCGCCGCTACAAGGAGGCGTCCGACGCCGAGGCCGCCCTCCGCCAGGCATGGGAGAGCTGCCTGCGCGACGGCCTGGTGTCGCCGATGGCGCTGGCCGGCGACGAGGTGCCGCACGAGCGGGCCGGCAAGGCCATGCACGCCCACGTCACCAACCCGCACAGCACGACCCAGCAGACCAAGAACGACCGCGGCGCCGACAGCGTGGCGTCGCACCTGCTGGCCACCGAGGACCTCGGGCTCGGCATCGGCGACGACACCGACGCCGGCCAGGCGACCGTGCGCCGCGACGGCAAGGCGGCGATGGTGATCCAGCCGTCGGGCAAGGGCCGGGTCGGCGACGACGATCCGACCCGCGTGCTGGCGCCGCGCGACGAGCCGTCGCGGCCCAAGCCGCCGGCCAAGCCGCCGGCCCGGCCGTCGGCCAACGCGTCGAGCCCGCGCCACGAGGTCGCGACCACGGTCCGCGACGAGCCGCGCATGTCGGCGCCGCCGCCGGTGCGCGCGCGCGAGGCCGCGCCGTCGAAGGCGCCGTGGATCTTCCTGATGGTGCTGATCGCGTCGATCGCCGCGGTGGTCACCGCGTACGTGCTGACCCGCGGCTGAACGCGGCCACCGCCTTCCGTCCAGGGCGCAGCCATGGCTCAGAGGCGTGGCCCGGCCGCGTAGTTCTGCTCGATCTCCTTCGCGGTGAGGCCGCGACAGTAGACGCCAAGGAAGTGCAGCTCGCCTAGCCATGGCAACGTGCCGGCCAGGTTGTTGGAGACGGTCAGCACGGCATCGAGCGGCGGATCCACCGAACCGCGCGCGACCGTAGACATGAGTGGAACGCCATTCTCGTAGGTGAAGAGCGAGGTCCCGTCGTACACGAATGCAATCTGACTGACTGACCCGAAGTTCGTCAGCGGCACCTGTGAAACCAGGCTGGTCTGGATCCGCGCGCTGAGGTTCGTGCCGACCTGGAGCAGCGCGAACGCCCTGCCGCTGCCACTCTCGAGAGCGAAGATGGTTCCCGTCTGTGATGAACTGGCGGGCTTGATCCAGGCCTCGACGGTGACCCTCGAGGCGCAACCCGCGATCACCTTGTCGCAGGCGCTCATGTTCTTGATCGTGGTGGCGCTGGTGACCGTGACCCCTTTGGACATCCAAGCCAGGCTCGCGCTGCTCTGAGCGGTGAGGTGGCAAGCGACCGGAACGCCCGATCGATCCAGGATGTTCGTGCCATTCTGCTCCGAGAAATCGTATGCGACGACGATGCCGGATGCGCGAGCCGGCCCAGAACCGTCGAGCTGGCCCCCGTCATCGGACGCGTCTGCGGGTGCACCATCGGTGGTGCTGGCGTCTTGGTCCTCCGCGTCCTCCTCGATGTCCGGGGGCGGCGGAAACCTGCAGGATGCGAGGATCGAGCTCGCGATCATTGCTGTTACAGCGAGCTCGAGGACACGCATTCGGGACTGTCATCGAGAATACGCCAGGGGAGGCTCCTGGTGGGCGTCTCCTTCCCGGAACCAGTCCTTCGCGGGCCTGTCAGCGGTCCTTGCGCGTGGGCGGGGAGCGCGGCGGGCTAGTCCCACCACAGTTGCAGGCGCTGCGTGCGGTGGATCGAGCTGGCCAGCGACGGCGGCTCGCGGCCGTCGTCGTCGATGAGGTCGAGCGCCTCGAGATCGAAGTCGAGGACCGCGACCTCGATGCGCTGGGCGAGCAGCGGCGGGACCGGATCGACGAAGCGGACCTTCATGCCGGCGGCATCGATGAAGTAGGGGACGAACGGCGCGTCGCGCAGGATCTGCTGCATGGCGAGCCGGGCCCGCGCCGCGGTGTCGCCGCGCGGCGACAGGTCGTGGTGGCTGCCGACCGCGAACGCCGCCATCAGCTCGGTCGGATCGACGACCGGCAGCGCGAACACGCCGTGCGGTCCGTGGCCGAGCGCGCCGACGAAGACGGTGTGGCCGGCGTCGTCCCAGTCGACGCAGCGGGGCTCGATGGCGTCGATCAGCTCGTCCTGCCGGGTCTGATCGATGTGGGCGACCAGCGCGTGGCGGCCGGCCAGCTCGTGCCACGACGTGAAGGTGACGTCGAGGGTGCGCTCGACGTCGAGGACGACGGGGACCTTCTCGATCACGGACAAGGTTAGCCCACGAGCGCGACCACGTCCTCCGCGCAGCCGCGCGCCAGCGTGTAGCCGGCGCCGCCGTGGCCGTAGTCGTGGATCACCCGGGCGTCGTCGGCATCGCGCTCGACGCGCACGGTCGGCCGGTACGGGCGCAGGCCGACCCGCTGGCGCAGGAGCGCGCCGGGGGCGAGCCCGAGCGCGCCGGCGCTGCGCAGGATGCGATCGCGGATCGCCGGATCGGGAGCGTGGTCGGCGTCGGACGTCGCGGTCGGGTGTGGCAGCGCGCAGCCGCCGAGGACGACCTCGTCGGCGCGCGGGATGGTGTAGAACAGCGCCGCCGGGTCGGCGGCCTCGAGGCGATCATCGGAGATCGACGTGCCGAGGTCGAGCTGGCCGGGCGCGACCACCACGATCTGGCCGAGCAGCGCGGTCACGGTCGGATCGCCGGCCAGGGTGCGCGCGCCCAGCCCGGTGGCGTTGACCACGACGTCGCCGGGCACGTCGGCCAGGCGCTCGACGTGGGCGAGCTCGACCGGGCGGGCCAGGCGGCGGGTGAGCCACGGCAGGTGGCGGCGCGGATCGACCCGCGGGGCGCGGAACTTCCACGCCGCCGGCCGGCCGGCCAGGTCGGTGGTCACCCGCTCGATCGGGCCGACCGCGTCGGCGAACCACGGACGCTCGCCCTGATCGATGACCAGGACGTCGAGCACGTCGACCCCGGCGTCGGGCTCACCGGCGGCGAGGCCCTCGAGCCACGTGCGCGTGCGCGCGGCCCACGCGTTGACCCGGTCGGGCGGGCCGGCCTGGAACGGCAGCCAGATCGCGCCGGCGACCGCCGACGTCGTGGCGTCGCCGGTGGTCGCCGCCATCACCCGCACGTCATGGCCGGCCTCGGTCAGCGCCACCGCGGCGGTGAGCCCGACCACCCCGGCGCCGACGACGGTGACCTGGGGCGCCACGGCTAGGCGACCGGCGTCAGGCCCTTGCGCCGGCGGATGTCGCGGACCAGCTCGGCCTGGCCGTCGGCGTGGTAGCTCGACCGGACCAGCGGCCCGGCCTCGACGTGGGCGATGCCGAGCCCGAGCGCGTAGGCCTTGAGCTCGTCGAACTCGGCCGGCGGCACGTAGCGCTCGACCGGCAGGTGCGACCGCGACGGCGCCAGGTACTGGCCGAGGGTGACGATGTCGACGCCGAGGCGGGCGACGTCGCGCAGGACCTCCTCGATCTCGTCGCGCGTCTCGCCGAGGCCGAGCATCAGGCCGGTCTTGACGATCGCGCCGCGGCTGCGGGCGTGCTCGAGGATCTTGTAGCTGCGCGGGTAGCTGGCCTGGACCCGGACCTGGCGCGACAGCCGCGGCACGGTCTCGAGGTTGTGGGCGAACACGTCGGGGCCGGCGTCGATGACCAGATCGGCCAGCTCGGGCTTGCCCTTGAAGTCGCCGGCCAGGACCTCGAGTGTCATCTGTGGGCAGGCCTCCTTGACCCGGCGGATGGTCTCGGCCCAGTGGGCGCCGCCGAAGTCGGGCAGGTCGTCGCGGTCGACGCAGGTGATGACGGTGTGCTCGAGGTCGAGCTGGGCCAGCATCTCGGCGACCCGGCGCGGCTCGTCGGGATCGGGCGGCAGCGGCCGGCCGGTGGTGACGTCGCAGAACCGGCACGACCGGGTGCAGATGTCGCCGAGGATCATGATGGTCAGCGCCCGCCGGCTCCAGCACTCGCCGATGTTGGGGCAGCTCGCGCTCTCGCACACGGTGTGGAGCTGCAGCTCCTTGACCATGCGTCGGACCTCGAAGTAGGTCGGCTTGCTCGGCATGGTCACGCGGATCCACTCGGGGTGGCGGCGGCGGACCGGCGCGGGCGCACCGTCGGCGACGGGCTCGGCAGCCGGTTGGGCCGCGGTGGGCTGCAGCACCGGCAGGTGGACGCGCTCGGACATCCCCGCATCTTTACCGCGGCCGGGTGTCGTCGCAAAGCGGTACCCGGGGCCGGACTCGAACCGGCACGAGCTTGCGCTCAGGAGATTTTAAGTCTCCCGTGGCTACCTGTTACACCACCCGGGCTCTCGCCCCAACGTACCGCGTCAGGCGCGGCGGAGGAAGAAGGCGACCGAGCCGCGCCGCGCCCACAGCGAGCCGGCGCCGGCGACGGCGCGGGCGAGCGGGGCGAGGGCCGCGGTCAGGCCGTCGTGGCGCAGGCCGAGGGTCTGGTAGGTGAGCTGCTCGGCGTGCTGGCCGGCGGCGCTGCGCTGCTCGATCACGTGCAGGCCGGCGCGGCGGGCGAGGTCGACGTAGGCCGACGGCCGGCGGTGGGCGCGGAACTGGCCGTCGACGACCTCGCGGCTGGGCCGGCCGAGGTGGACCGCGCACCAGTCGCGCTGCTGGACGACGCCGGCGGGGGCCAGGCGATCGCGGACGCGGGCGAGCAGCTCGAGGGCGTCGTCGTCGTCGAGGTAGGTCAGCACGCCGCCGAGCACGACCAGATCGGCGCCGTGGTAGTCGGTGAAGCGGCGGACGTCGGCGTGCTCGACGCGCCAGTCGCGGTGGCCGGTGGCGGCGAGGCGCTGGCGCGTCTGGGCCACGAAGCCGGGGGACACGTCGACCGCGACCACGCGCGCGGCGATCGTGGTCAGGCGCGCGGCCCAGTCGCCGAAGCCGCAGCCGAGGTCGACGACCAGGCCGGGGCGGGCGGCGATGTGGCGGCGCAGGCGGCGCCACTCCCAGGCCTGCCGCTGGCGGCGGGTGAAGGCCTCCCAGGCGGCGTGGCGCGAGCCGGGGACGACGGCGAGGGTGGGCGTTGCCAGATCGCCGCGGTGGAGCCAGTCGGCGCGTGGGACGGGCGAGGTGTCGGAGGTGGGCTCGAGCGCGAGGTGCTGCATGATCGCAGCCTGCGCGCCGGCGGCGTGATCCTGCCGGGGCCGGAGCGTGATCGAGGCGTGACCGCCGCGCGTCGCGATCAGGCGATCGCGAGCGTCCAGGCCAGGAAGTAGCCGCGGCCCTGGACGCCCTCGACCACGCCGTGGGCGCCGGCGCCGGCGAGCGCGGTGCGCAGGCGGCGGACGATCTGGCGCACGTTCTCCTCGTCGGCGTAGGGCGACTGGAACGGCAGCTCGCGGGCGAGCTGGCGGGTGGCGATGCAGCCGCGCGACGGCGACGGCGAGTCGATGTCGGCGAGCGCCTGCTCGCACAGCACGCGCAGGAGCTTGAGCTCGAGCGGCGACAGGGCGAGCTCGGCCCAGCCGTCCGCCGCCCGCCGGCGGTACAGCACGGCGCCGGTGCGGGCGTCGCCGCCGCCGCCGAGCACGCACAGCTCGAGGTCGTCGCGGCGCAGGGTGAAGCGCGCGGTGTCCTCGGTGGTCGGGAGGGTCGTGGCCAGCCCGCGGTCGCCGGCCGGCAGCGGCAGGGCGCGGGCGACGAACCACAGCCGGACCTCGCCGACGACGAGCAGCGCGGTGGCCGGCAGCTCGGCGCGGCCGGGCACGCGCCGGCCGTCGACGCGGGTGCCGTTGCGGCTGCCGAGGTCGCGCAGCCGCCACCCGCCCGGCGCGCGGCTCAGCTCGGCGTGATCGCGCGACACCGACCCGTGGACGATGGTGAGGTCGCTCTCGGGGCGGCGGCCGATCTTCGCGCCGGCGTCGGGGACCGCGTGGGCGGCGCCGAAGCCGTCGACCAGCCAGGCCGCGGTGCCGGCGCGGGCCGGCGGCGACACCACGTGCTCGCGCAGGAGGCCGTCGCACGGCGCCAGCGCGGTCGCGCAGGCGGCGCAGAGGATGCCGACCGCGGCCGGTGCGTCGCAGCGCGGGCAGATCACGCGGCGGCCCGCCCGGGTGCGTCGGGATCGATCGTCACCGTGGCGTCGGGCTCGACCGCGCCGGCGCGGCGGGCGGCGTCGAACCGCTGCCACCACGCGCGCGCGTCGGCCTCGCACCAGCCGTCGGCGCCGTCCAGCGCGGCGAGCGCGTCGCGCAGGGCGCGGGCGTCGGGCGGACGATCGTCGGGGCGCTTGGCCAGGCAGCGCATGAGGATCGCCTCGAGCGCCGGCGGCACCGGCTCGGCGGTGCGCCGCGACGGCGGCTCGGGCGGCGCGCTGGCGTGGCGGATGCACACGTCGAGCGGGCTGTCGCCCTCGAAGACGTGGCGCCCGGTCACCAGGAAGTAGCCGGTCGCGCCCAGGGCGTAGAGGTCGCTGCGCGGCCCGACCCGGGCTGGATCGCTCACCGCCTCGGGCGAGATGTACGCCGGCGTGCCGACGATGCCGCGGGCGGCGTCGCCGGCCGGGCCGGCGATGTCGTGGACCAGGCCGAAGTCGACCAGCTTGGCGACATCGGGGGTCGGGCCGCGCCGGCACAGGATGACGTTGCCCGGCTTGACGTCGCGGTGGACCAGGCCCATCGCGTGCGCCTCCTCGAGCGCGCCGGCGACCTGCGCCAGGATGTGGATCACGCGCGCCGGCGGCTGCGGGCCGAACCGCCGCACCAGGGTGTCGAGATCGATGCCGTCGAGGTACTCCATCACGTAGTACAGGACGCCGTCGGGGCTGCGGCCGTAGTCGAACACCGCCACCGTGTTGGGATGGGTGAGCCGGCTCATGTGCTGGACCTCGCGCTCGAAGCGGGCCAGGCACTCGGCGTCGTGGCGGTCGGGCAGGAGCAGCTTGATCGCCGTCGGCCGGCGCAGCATGGCGTGGCGAGCGCGGTGGACCACGCCCATGCCGCCCTCACCGAGCTTGTCCTCGAGCGTGTACGGCCCGAGCTGCATCGCCTCGCTGACCCGGCGGCGCAGGCCGTAGATCACCGTCGAGCCGGTGGTGGCGAGCAGCACCGCGAGCCCCGAGAACAGCGCCACGCCGACGAGGAACGGCGGCGCCGGCAGATCGAGGCGGTGAGGCGTGACCACGGCGACCAACCCGGCGGCGGTCGCCAGCGGCGCGAACGACAGCGTGGCCACGACCAACGTGCGCGGCCCGCTGCTGGGGACGACCAGCGTGCGGCTGAACACCATGACGGTCAGCGCGGCGTACGTCGCGGCGAACCGCTCGGCGTAGCAGTACGCGGTGACGCCGAGGCAGCCGCCGATGGCCAGGGCGTAGATGCCGTCGATGCGGTACAGGGTCGCCAGCGAGGTGTCGCGCCGGCGCAACCCGATCGCCCACACCAGCGCGCACGCCGCCAGCCCGGCCAGCCCGGCGCCGAACACGACGTGGGCGGCCTGCGGGCGCTGGACCGGGTAGAGCCGGGCCAGCCCGACCAGGAAGCCGAGGGCGAGGGCGAAGGTCCAGAAGATGACGCGCGCGAACAGCTCGAGCCGCGTGCGCACGAACGCGCGGGTCTCCTCGCGATCGCCGGTCAGCAGGCCGGACATCGAGGGTGGCGTCGCAGCAAGCGGTGCGCCACGCCGCCCCGCACCTGTGGTCGCGCGCTTGGGCGGTGGTCGGGCCGCGATCCGCCGCGGCGTGGTGGACTTCCGGCGACGCCGGGCGCGCCCGCCGGTGAAACTCGAACAGGTCGATCAGGGCGAGGTCGGTCGCGGCAGGCGGACGCGGCCGACCGCGAGCTCGCCGGCGAGGTAGCGGGTGCCGGTCGGCGGGTAGCTCGTGCCATGGCGGACGAACGAGTTCACGACCGCGCCGGTGCGATCGCGGGCGACGGTCGGCCGCGCCGGATCGACGTGGCCGCGGCGGATCACGCCGCGGGCGAGGTAGAGCACGTCGGTGACGCCGCGCGCGTCGGTGCCGAGCACGACCGCGATCAGCGACGCCGGCCGGTCGTCGACGGCGCGATCGAGGACCAGGAGGTCGCCGGGCTCGAGCGACGCCGCCGGCAGCGCGGCCCAGGCGCCGGTGTCCTCGGCCCACGCGACCAGGGCCGGCCCGTCGGTGACCGAGGGTGGCGGCGCGCCGGCGAGCCCGGCGGCGACGGCCAGCGCGAACCCGAGCGGCTCGCGCGGATCGCGGCGGCCGACCAGCGCGCGGGCGGCGTCGGCGGTGGCCGGCGCGCCTTGCTCCACCGGCGCGGCGCGGTGCGGCGCCGGCAGGCGAGAGATCACCACCGAGCCGGGGCTGGTCGGGGCGACCTCGACCAGCACCTGGGCGTCGACGTGCAGCGCCGCCGACGGCGTGGTCAGCGCCGGCGGCAGGTCGACCCGCGGCGGCGCCGGCGGAGCGTGCGGGCGCGGGGGGGCTGGCTCGGTCTCGTCGGGATCGACGTCGGGCGCCGGCGGCGCCGGCTCGAGGTCGGCGAGGCGCGTGCGGCCGAGGATCGGCGAGCCGGTCAGCACGCCGCGCGGCGCGCAGCCGGCGGCCGCGGCGGCGAGGGCGGCGGCGAGCAGGGCGGGGCGCACCCGGCCAGGCTAGGGCGCGCCGCCGGCCGGGGCCACTTTTCGGACGGCGCGGACCACGGTCTCGACCTGGCTGGTGCCCGGCATCAGGTCGAACGGCTCGACGGTGTCGACGGTCCAGCCGGCGGCGGCGAGCGCGGCCAGGTCGCGGCCGAGCGACTCGGGGCCGCAGCTCACGTAGACCAGGCGCGCGGCCGGCGCGGCGGCGACGGCGGCGCGGGCCTCGGCCGACAGGCCCTTGCGCGGCGGGTTGACGACCACCGCGGTGAGCGGCCCGGCCAGCGCGGCCAGGATGGCGGCGTCGCCTGCGCGGGCGTCGACGCGCGCGGCCAGGCCGGCGCGCGCCGCGGCGGCGGCGAGGGCGGCGACCGCGCTGGCGTCGTGCTCGATCGCGGTGACGTGGGCGCCGGCGGCGGCGAGCGCGAAGGTGATGCCGCCGAGGCCGGCGTAGACGTCGGCGGCGAGGTCGCCGGGGCCGACCGCGGCCAGCGCGGCGACCCGCGCGTACATGGCGTCGGCCTGGTCGGGGTTGACCTGGGCGAACTCGCCGGCGCCGAGCGCGACCTCGACGCCGGCGACCCGCTCGACCACGTGGTCGGCGCCGACCACCGCGTGGCCGTCGCCGTCGACGATCGCGCCGTCGCTGCGATCGTTGTCGAGGCGCACGACCCCGGCGACCCGTGGATCGGCGGCGATGGCGCGGGCGGCGGTCCGCACCCGCGCGTCGGCGGCCGACGACCGGACGACCAGCACGACCAGGGCGCGGCGATCGCGGGTGGCGCGGATGACCACGTAGCGCAGCACGCCGGCGCCGGTCCGCTCGTCGTACGGCTCGAGGCCGGCGGCGTGGGCGGCGTCGCGTGCTTGCCCGCGCAGCTCGTCGATCAGCGGGGCGACCACCCGGCACCCGGCGGTGTCGATCACGTCGTGGGAGCGAGGGGCGTAGGCGCCGAGCAAGATCCGGCCGCCGGCGCCGCGGTCGCGGCCGGCGACGTACTTGCCCTTGGCGCGGTAGCCGAGCGCGGCCGGCGACGGCACCACCGGCGCGACCTCGACGCCGGGCGGCAGCGCGCCGGCCAGCGCGCGGGCGACCCGCTGCCGCTTCTCGGCCAGCTGGGCCGGGTAGGCCAGGTGCTGCCACCCGCAGCCGCCGCACCGGCCCCAGCCCGGGCACGCCGGGGGCGTCCGGTCGCCGGACAGCTCGCCCCGGCGGGCGACGATCCGCGCCCACGCCTCGGCGCGGTGCGGGCTCTGGTGGGTGACCTCGACCTCGGCCGCCTCGCCCGGCAACAGGTCGGCCGCGTGCACGGTCAGCCCGCCGGCGACCCCGACCCCGGCGCCGGCGTCGTCGAGGTGATCGGCGCGCACGACGAGGCGAGCGGTGGCTACACTGCGGTCGCGCTTGCGGGCCATGACGGGAGGTGGCATTCGTAGCACGCCATGCCCCGCGGCCCTCACCAGCTGCTCGCCGACGCGGGCGTGCCGGATCCGGATCCGGCGCGGCTGTGCGTGGTCGCGCTGTCGGGCGGCGTCGACTCGGCGACCGCGGCCGCGCTGCTGGTCGCCGCCGGCCACCGGGTCGTCGGCATGACCATGCGGCTGTACGACGCCCGCGGCACGTCGGCGGCGCGCGGGCGCTGCTGCGGCCCGCGCGACATCGAGGACGCGCGCCGGGTCGCCGACCACCTCGGCATCCCGTTCTACGTCATCGATCTCGAGGCCGAGTTCACCGCCGCGGTGGTCGACGACTTCGTCGACACCTACCTGGCCGGCGCGACGCCCAACCCGTGCGTGCGCTGCAACCAGCACGTCAAGTTCACCCCGCTGTTGCAGCGGGCCCGCGCGGTCGGCGCCGACGTGCTGGTCACCGGCCACTACGCGCGCATCGCGCCCGGCCCCGACGGCGCCGCCGGCCTCCACCGCGGCGCCGACGCCGACAAGGACCAGTCGTACTTCCTGTTCTCGATGCCGCGGGCCGCGCTCGGCGCGGTGTGGTTCCCGCTCGGCGCGACGTCCAAGGGCGAGGTCCGCGCCGCCGCCGCGACGCTCGGCCTGCCCAACGCGATCAAGCCGGAGTCGCAGGAGATCTGCTTCGTCCCCGACGGCGATCACGCCGGCTTCGTGCGCGCCGCCGCGCTGCGCCGCGGCCGCGCCCTGCCGGCCGGCGGCGACATCGTCGACGACGACGGCCGCGTGCTCGGCCGCCACGACGGCGTCCACCGCTTCACCGTCGGCCAGCACCGCGGCCTCGGCAACCTGACCACCCGCGAGCGCATGTTCGTCACCGCGGTCGAGCCGACCACCGGCCGGGTCGTGGTCGGCCCGCGCCAGGCGGCGCTGCGCCGCACCATCACCGTCGACGACGTGCGCTGGCTGGGGCCGCCGGCGCCGGCGCTGCGGGTCCAGGTCCGCCACCGCGGCGAGCCGCTGGCCGCCGAGGTCGACGCCGCCGCCGGCGGGTCGCGGGCGATCGTCCGGTTCTCGGACGAAGGCGCGGTGGCCGCGCCCGGCCAGGCGGCGGTCTTCTATGACGGCGACCGGGTGGTCGGCGGCGGCTGGATCAGCGCCGGCGCCTGAGCGCGGGCGTGGTCGCCGCGAGCGGCCCGCCAGCGCGCGACCAGGTCGGCGGCCGCCGACTCCCAGCCGGCGTGGACGAAGCCGAACCCGGCAGCGCGCAGCCGGCCCGGCACGACCCGCCGGCTCTTGAGCAGCAGCTCGGGATCGCTGCGCATCGCCCACGCCCCGACCGACAGCATCCACCGCGTCGCCGGCAGGCCGACCCGGACGCCGAGCGCGCGGCGCAGGATCGCCATGTGCTCGCGCTGCGGCAGCGGCCCCGGCGCGCACACGTTGATCGGCCCGGCCAGATCGTCGCGCGCGATCAGGAAGTCGACGGCGCGCACGAAGTCGTGATCGTGGATCCACGACACGTACTGGCGGCCGCCGGCGGCCGGGCCGCCGACCCGGCGGCGGACCAGGCCGCACAGCACGTCGAGCACGCCGCCGGCGTCGGGGCTCATCACCATCGCGGTGCGCAGCGCGACCTTGCGGGTGTGCGGGGTCGGCGCGGCGTCGAGCGCGGCCTCCCACGACCGCGCGATGTCGACCGAGTACTTCCAGTACGCCGGCACGCCGGGCTCGTCGCCGCCGAAGACGCCGGTGAGCTCGTCCTGATCGCGATCGAGGCTGTGGGCGTAGATCGTCGCGGAGCTCATCTGCAGCCACACCCGCGGCGGCCGGCGCGCCCGCGCGATCGCCAGGCCGACCACCGCGGTCGAGCGCACGCGCGAGTCGAGCATCTCGCGCAGGTTGGTCTCGCTGTAGCGGCAGTTGACGCTGCGGCCGGCCAGGTTGATCACCGCGTCGGCGCCGCTGAGCTCGTCGGCCCACGGCCCGATGGTCTCGCCGTCCCACGGCACCACGCCGGCGCCCGCCGAGCGGCCGAGGATCACGACGCGGTGCCCACCGGCCTCGAAGGCGCGGGCGAGGATGCGGCCGAGCTGTCCGGTGCCGCCGGGGATGACGATCTTCACGCGGCTACGATGCCGCGGGGCGGGGTGTCGAAGCAGGGTTCATTGCGGCAATCCGCATCACCTCGATATCACCCCGCGGCGGTCATCGCGGCCGATCCCGGCACCGTCGACTCGAGGCATCGGTCGCGGCCGCGGCTACGGCAGCTCGAGCGAGCGGTACAGCGGCATCGCCCGCACCGCGTCCCGGGCGGCCGGATCGTCGAGGCGGCGCAGCTTGCCGAGCACGCTCTGCCGGGCCTGGTCGCGCAGGGCGGTCGCCTGGTCCGGGCTGCGATCGGCGCACGCGGCCGCGGTCCGCAGCCAGACCTCCTCGCACGGCGTGTCGAGCAGGCGGACCTCGGGCCGGGCCAGGGCGGCGGCGACCGCGGCGTCGGCGAGCGCGGTCCGGCCGAGCGCGTGGGCGGCCTCGGCGCGGCGGGCGGCGGCGAGGGCGGCGATCGCGCCGAGGTCGACGGCGAGCGCGACCTCCTGGGCGCGGGTCGCGTGCTCGATCGCCGCCGCGTCGTCGAGGCCGAGGGTCGCCCCGGCCAGCCCGGTCCACGCCCGCGCCTCGAGGTACGGTGCGCGCAGGTCGCGGGCCAGCTCGAGCGCCTCGGCGAACCGGGCGCGCGCGCCGCCGGCGCCGCGGGCCAGCTCGGCCTCGCCGGCCCAGATCAGCGCCTGGGCCCGCGCCCACGACGGGCCCGGGCCGGGCTCGAGCGCGGCGGCGAAGCCGGCGGCGGCGTCGCCGAAGCGGCCGAGGTGGGCGGCGATCGCGGCGGCGACCGCGTTGGCCTCGCACCGGCCCAGGCGATCGCCGGCCCGGCGGTCGAGCTCGCGCGCCCGCGCGGCCTGGGCGGCGGCGTCGGCGTAGCTGCCCAGGCACAGCTGCAGGTGGGCGTGGACCCGGCGCGCCGCGCGCTCGAGCTCGGGATCGCCGGCGCGGGCGGTGGCGGCGAGCGCCCGGGCGATCGCCTCGCGCGCGCCGTCGATGGCGCCGCGCCACAGCTGGGCCTGCGCGGCCGCCAGCGCCGCCCACGCGTCGTCGCCGGCGTGGGCGCGCAAGAGGCCGGTCGCCTGGGCCAGGCTGGTGCGCGCGTCGGCGAAGCGCGCCCGCTGGGCGGCGGCGGTGCCGCGGGCGATCAGCGCCCGCGCCCGCAGCGCGTCGTCGCCGGCGGCGTCGGCGCGGGCGATCGCCTCGACGGTGGCGGCGTCGGCGGCGGCGTCGCCCCGGCGCAGCAGGCGCGCCGCCACCGTCGAGG
>Ga0247822_10000244_pt1 | contig 27434 bp, 22 predicted proteins | sample 13C_Cellulose_Da_FD_192423 | JGI IMG/M metagenome (GOLD analysis project Ga0247822, IMG submission 192423) | Soil microbial communities from agricultural site in Penn Yan, New York, United States - 13C_Cellulose_Day30 | ecosystem: Environmental > Terrestrial > Soil > Agricultural land | place...
AATTCATTGTGCCTGGTGAAGAGCCGTTTGAGATGATCGTCAGAAATCCGGAGTTGTCATTGGTAGAAGCCACATCCACTTTTTTGTCGCCATCAAAGTCGCACATGCACATATCATGTAGCCCTTCCGTTGCAGCGGCTCCGGCTGGAAAGTCATACTGGCCCTGAAGATCGGATGGATCGAATGCGCCATCACCTCTGAAATTTAAAAGAAACTGACCCGTGGAGAATCCGGTAAGACCGGTGGTGGTGTTCGTAACGCTCACGCGGTTGTATAATGTTCCAAAAGGTACGGCAACCTCTATCTGCTGATCCGACACAGTTTTGATCACTCCTTTCGAAGCTCCAAACGTGACGGCGAGTTTCGTGGCGTCTGTTCCAAAGAATGAGCCTTTGATCGTGACGACCTCGCCCATGCTACCTGACGATACGCTGAGCGACTTTACCTCCGGCTTCTGCGCGTAAAGGCAATGGGACACAATCATGCCACTCACGAGCAGGAAAATGCGCCTGATGCGTGTAATTGACTGCTTCATGACTGTATTTGATCCCTTCATGATACTTAATGTAACCGCATTTATTTACCCGTCGTCGTCACTATAAGCACTCTGGCTCCGGTTAACTTGGTATACCGTTTTAAGTTCTTGACTTCCTCGTACGCTTCCGTTGCTTTCGCTGTTTCCAGCACGTGCACATAGTACTTCTTGTCCTGCGGGTTATAGAACACTTCGGCATTGTATTTCTCACCCGTGAGTTTTCGCTTGTACACATCAGCAGCCGTAAAGTCATTGAATACCTTGATCACGACATAGAATTTCTTCGTTGCACCCTGCGACTGCTGGTTGATCGCATTCGGATCAGCAGTTGTTTCCTGGAAGCGGGCCGTGTGTTTCTCCGTTGTTTTCGTGATGGTGGAGCGAAGCACCGGTGCCGCACGCTTGAATTTCTTTTGTTGTCCAAGACGAAGGCCCAGTACTACCTCATGGCTGCCTTGCGAGAATACGTCTACGGGCTGATTGCCTGGTTCGTACGAATACGCTAGCACAAAGCGGTTGATGTTAAAACCTACGTTTCCTGTAAACCCGTAGGGCAGACGATAAGATGCCCCGACCCAGAAGTTCTGAGACAGATTCAACTTGCCTAGCAATTCGAACTGGCTGTTGCCCCATTTGGAATATTTGTAATTGAAATACATTTCAAGCGGCGCAATGGATTCCTGCGTTTTTACCTTCCGCTTAACACCGCCCTTCGATTTCGTCACGATACGGCTATCCATTTTTTTCTTGTAATACACCGTTACAAAGACCTGGTCGGATGGCGATACCGTTGTACTCGTGAAACTTCCCGGACTATTAAATACTGGTGGGAACAACTGAGGAAGAGAAATACCGATGTTAAGACCACTTCCCGAACGGTATAGCATTCCAAAGCTTCCCGCCGGCTGCATATTGTTAGCCCCTGCGTTGGCTAAAGCAGGATCGTTCGGGTCAGTCACTTTGGTCATGTCAATCTGATTGGAAATTGCACCGAATGCGAGGCCCATAAACAGCCAGTTTCGCTGACCCAGGGGCACGGCGTAGGCGTACGACATGCTGAAGTCTGTTGTGCTCAGGATACCCCGGTTGTAGGAGGACACCTTGCCGCCAAAGCCGGCGCGCGAATTATTCATCAGCGTGTTGAACGTTAAGGTGGACATCACCGGCGCACCTTCAACACTCATCCATTGTTGACGACGAAGTAAATAAATCTGGGTATAATCGGTCAAAGCTTCCGCCGGATTGTACAGATAAGGATTGAGGTAGAAGCTGTTGTAGACAGGATAGTTCTGGGCAACCGCCGAAACACAGCAGAGCCACAGAAGCAAGACAATCAGCGAGTTAAAAAAATAACGCATCCAAATCCATTAATTCTGGCACGAGGTAGTCAATCAAATTCTGGCAACACCTCCCGCCAAACCAAAAAATCAGATTGTCCAAAAGGACACTCTGTAGTCAATAGGGTACTTAGCTAAACTTACGAATATAGTGCCTTTGATACTTATTCCTGAAGGCCCGCATCGGGTAACCCGACAGGGGGTCGTTTTCAAAAATAAACTGTTGTATTATCTGGGGAATGAACAGTAGACTTTATGCCACGTGGGGCATCGCGGTTTCGCAATCGTGGTTAAGGGCAAATTTCCATTGGAAATGGACATTTCCACGCCGTATCATTAAACTCCGGAATGACACTTATTCTGACCCGTCGCAGGAGAGGATTGCCGCCGTTAAACCCTGCTTACAGGCACTTTAGAAATGATGTCTGGCAAGGGTGCCTGGAGACCGTTCAACCTAGTTGAAAAGCTTCGTCTGCCTGGTATTCAATTCGTACAGATACAACATCATCCCGTCCTTGAGGCCTACCTCAGGAACAAGCATGCTCGAGGCCTTTGCCCACTCCATAACCTTCACATAGATCATGCCAGCAGGCACAATGACATCAGCACGGTCGGGATTCATTTGAAGTTTGTAGATGCGATCCTCGATCGAATGATTCTCGATGAGAGATTGAACCATCTTCACTTTCTTGAGCGTGATGGTTTTACCGGGCTTCTGTTTCGCCAGTTCAAAGATCTTGGAGATATTTCCGCCGGTACCGACGGCTATCACACGGCCCTTCTTAGACTTTAACGATTCCTGCACCCAGGACTGCATGTTTTCCCAGATAATAGGAGAGTCGGTGTTTTCAAGTACACGAACAGAGCCTATCTTGAATGAACGCGTTTTGATCTTCTTACCCTGGACGTAAAGATTAAGTTCAGTACTTCCACCGCCCACATCGATGTGCAGATATGTTTTGTCAACGAGATAGGAGGCAATTGCTTTATTGATGAGTTCCGCCTCACGGTTTCCATCAATGACTTCGATTGTAAGACCCAGCTCTTCGCTCACACGCTTTACCAGTTCTGCACCGTTTTCGGCTTCCCGCATAGCGGATGTTGCACAGAACATGTAATCGGTCACCTCATATAACTCCAGCAGCAACTTGAATGCCCTCATCAGCTTGATGAACTTCGCCATACTCTTGTCGCTGATGCGCCCTGTTGAAAACACGTCATGACCTAGACGTAGGGGAAAGCGAATGTATTCTAGTTTCTTGAGTGTACCCTTACCCGCGGAATCTAATACGGTCGAAACCTGAAAGCGTATGGCATTGGAACCAATGTCGACTGCAGCTAGCTTCATGAACATTCAAATTTAACTAATGCCCTTTTATTTTATATAGTTATTAGCGTACTTTGCCATACTTATCCAGAAAGACCGAGGGATTGGGCCCTTTGACGTCTTAGCATCCTATTCCGAAATCGAATCCGGAATGTTGTGCTAAATCCCTTCTCCAAAAGGAGAAAAGATAAGTAACCCATCACACCAAGGGCTCTCTGGATAGATTACGTAAAGGGAGCTACTATGAAGATCCAGGACATTTTAAGAGAACGTATTTTAATCATTGATGGCGCCATGGGAACCATGATTCAGCGTCATACTTTAACCGAGGAGGATTTCAGAGGCGAAAGATTCAAGAATCATAAGCATGTGCTGAAGGGAAACAATGATGTGCTTTCGATTACTCGCCCCGACATTATCAAGAGCATCCATCGCGAGTACTTTGAAGCAGGCGCTGATATCGCTGAGACGAACACCTTCAGCGGAACGACCATCGCGCAAGCAGACTATCACCTGCAGGATGCTGTATATGATCTCAACTTTCAGTCGGCGCGCATAGCCCGGGAGGTAGCAGACGAATTCACCGCGCGTGAGCCGCATAAGCCCAGATTTGTAGCAGGTGCAATGGGCCCAACAAACAAAACAGCTTCCATTTCTCCCGACGTAAATAATCCTGGATTCAGAGCAATAACGTTCGATGAGCTTGCCTCGGCTTTTAAACTTCAGGCCCGCGCGCTCATGGACGGCGGCGTTGATATGCTATTGCTTGAAACCATTATCGACACACTAAATGTGAAAGCGGCGTTGTTCGCCATTCAGGAACTCTTCGAAGAAACAGGTAAGGAACTGCCGGTGATGGTTTCCGGTACTATTACCGATGCAAGCGGACGCACGCTTTCCGGCCAGACCACTGAAGCGTTTCTGATTTCGGTATCGCATGCTCCCTTGCTTAGCATCGGATTGAACTGCGCATTGGGTGCTTCGTTGTTGCGACCTTATCTGCAAGTGCTAAGTGATAAAGCTCCGTTCTTTGTAAGTGCATATCCCAATGCAGGGCTGCCAAACGAGTTCGGTCAATACGATGAAACTCCCGAGCAAATGGGACGTCAGGTTGAAGAATTCTTAAAAGAAGGATTGGTAAACATGTTAGGTGGATGCTGCGGAACAACACCAGATCATATTAAAGTAATTGCTCAACTCGCATCAAAATATAAACCCCGTAAGGTCGAGGCAGAAGCAGCTGCCTGATGTCGCACCTTTTATTTGTATATGAATCCAAACACGTTTTATCTCTCCGGACTTGAGGCAATCGAGATCACGCAAGAGTCTAACTTCATCAACATAGGTGAACGCACCAATGTGACCGGCTCGGCGAAGTTTCTTAAGCTTATCAAGGACGACAAGTTTGATGAGGCATTAGCCGTGGCACTCGATCAGGTTCGTGGTGGCGCGCAGGTCATTGACGTCAACATGGACGAAGGAATGATCGATTCTGAAGCGGCCATGGTAAAGTTCCTTAACCTGATGGCGTCCGAACCGGAGATTGCCCGTATTCCGGTAATGATAGACTCTTCTAAATGGAATGTTATCGAGGCGGGGCTGAAGTGTCTTCAGGGCAAGGGCATCGTGAACTCCATCAGCATGAAGAGCGGCGTAGAAGATTTTAAGAGGCAGGCTAAACTGGTTCGCCGGTATGGTGCTGCGGTTGTCGTCATGGCGTTTGATGAATCGGGGCAGGCGGATACTTATGAACGCCGCATCAGTATATGCAAACGGGCATATGATATATTGGTGAAAGAACTTGGTTTCCCTCCGCAGGATATCATCTTCGACCCAAACATTTTCCCGGTTGCTACAGGTATTGACGAGCATCGTAACTACGCGCTGGATTTCTTCAATGCTGCTCGTTGGATCAGGCAGAATCTGCCACACGCGCATGTGAGCGGAGGTGTGAGCAATGTCTCGTTTAGTTTCAGAGGTAATCAAAAGGTGCGCGAAGCAATGCACGCCGCTTTTCTCTATCACGCGATAAAGGCTGGTATGGACATGGGGATTGTAAATCCCGCCATGCTCGAGGTTTACGATGAAGTTGAGAAGCCGTTAATGGAGCGCGTCGAAGATGTTCTTTTAAACAGACGCGACGATGCAACCGAACGGCTGCTGGAATATGCAGAGACAGTAAAGGGATCGTCGAAGAAGAAAGAAGTCGACGAGGCTTGGCGGCAAGGAACCGTCGAAGAGAGAATTACGCATGCCCTGGTCAAGGGAGTTGTGGATTATATCGATCAGGATACGGAAGAGGCGCGCATCAAGTACGGGCGACCATTGCATGTCATTGAAGGGCCGCTGATGGCGGGTATGAACGTCGTTGGCGATTTGTTCGGCGCAGGTAAGATGTTCCTGCCGCAGGTGGTGAAAAGTGCGCGCGTGATGAAACGCTCGGTTGCTTACCTCACGCCGTACCTCGAAGAAGAAAAGAAGCAAAACGGCGGAAGCGATAAGCCGGCCGCCAAGATTCTCATGGCAACCGTAAAAGGTGATGTTCATGATATAGGAAAGAACATCGTGGGTGTTGTACTCGCATGCAACAACTATAATGTAGTGGACCTGGGCGTGATGGTGCCGCCGGAAAAGATCATTGAAGCAGCCCGCCGCGAAAACGTTGATATGATCGGTCTGAGCGGATTGATCACTCCATCGCTTGATGAAATGGTGCACATGGCGAAAGAGATGCAACGCGAGAAAATGTCGTTGCCTCTCCTTATTGGTGGCGCAACCACATCGCGAATACATACCGCAGTGAAGATTGATCCTGCGTATGATGGTCCCGTTGTACACGTTCTCGATGCTTCCAGGAGTGTTCCCGTTGCCAGCGAATTTGTTAATCCGGCAACCGCAGGCACGATCAAGGCACGTTTCAAGAACGAGTATGCCAAGCTACGTGCGGACTACGAGGGGCGGAAAGAACAGAAGCACTATGTTTCACTGCAACAGGCCCGCGCCAATCGCGTTCCTATCGAGTGGTCGGGTTCACCAATTACCAGGCCTTCATTCCTCGGTGTGAAACAACTATTAAATTTCCCGCTCGAAGAAATCAGAAAGTACATCGACTGGACGCCGTTTTTCCAAACGTGGATGCTTGCCGGTCGTTACCCGGGAATACTCAGCGATAGCGTAGTAGGAACTGAAGCGACGAGACTTTTTAACGACGCTCAAAAGACGCTCGACCAGCTTGTTGCATCACGCGCGTTGCAGGCAAATGGTGTGGTGGGATTTTTTCCTGCCAATGCAAATGAAACGGATGACGTATTGCTAAGTCGCAAGGAAGGCGAGGAGCCGTTTGCTACTTTCCATTTCCTGAGGCAGCAAACCAAGAAGGCTCAGGGGCTTCCTAACTTCTGTCTCTCGGATTTTATCGCACCGAAATCAAGCGGGCGACAGGACTATATCGGCATGTTCGCTGTTACCGCCGGAATCGGAATCGAGAAGCTGATCGAAAAGTACAAAGCATCCCAGGATGATTACTCGGAGATCATGGTTAAAGCCCTCGCAGATCGATTGGCCGAAGCATTTGCAGAGTGCCTCCATGCGCGGGTACGACAGGAACTATGGGGCTATGCGCAGGATGAGAAATTTACGAATGACCAACTGATCAGCGAAGCGTATCAGGGTATTCGCCCTGCTCCGGGTTACCCTGCCTGTCCAGATCATACAGAAAAGGGTTTATTATTCAGATTGCTCGATGCACCGAAATCCGGAATAACATTGACGGATTCGTTCGCGATGTATCCTGCTTCATCGGTCAGTGGATTCTACTTCGCAAATCCGGCATCTAAATACTTTGGCCTGGGCAAAATAGAACGCGACCAGGTCAATGAATATGCGTTAAGAAAAGAGATGTCGCTTGATGAGACGGAGAAATGGCTATCTCCCAATTTGTCGTACGACATATAATTCTATTTAGCACTTTGTATCCTAATGAAAGTTATAGATCACCTCAGGAATGCCAATGGAAAGACGTTATTCACCATTGAGATCCTGCCTCCACTGAAGGGAGAGAACATCCGAAATCTTTTCGATAACCTTAATCCATTGATGGAATTTAAACCTCCGTTTATCGATGTGACCTATCATCGCGAGGAGTATGTGTATCGAAAAAAGGAAAACGGATTACTGGAAAAGCAGTCTACAAGAAAACGGCCTGGCACCGTTGGAATATGCGCGGCCATACAAAACCATTACAAGGTCGATACTGTGCCGCACATTATCTGCGGCGGATTTTCAAGAGAGGAAACGGAGAACGCTCTGATCGACCTTCAGTTCCTCGGCATTGACAACCTGTTGTTGTTACAGGGCGACGCCATCAAGACTGAGCCGAAGTTTATACCGGAGCCTGATGGACATCGTTATGCGTCTGACCTTATCGGACAGGTCGTACAAATGAACAAAGGGTGCTATATAGACGAAGATCTTCAGAACACGTCACCCACTGATTTTTGCATCGGTGTAGCCGGCTATCCCGAAAAGCACTTTTCAGCTCCCAACCTTAAGGCGGATCTCAGGTACCTGAAGCTCAAAGTAGATATGGGCGCGCAGTACGTAGTGACGCAAATGTTCTTCAACAACGAAAAGTACTTCGAGTTCGTTGACGAATGTAAGAAGGCAGGTATTCACGTGCCAATCATCCCAGGGATCAAACCGATTACGACGAAGGCACAGCTCAACATACTTCCTAAAGTATTTCACATCGATATTCCGGAGGAATTATCGGAGGCGGTTGAAAAGTGCAAGGACAACCAGGCAGTTAAAGAAGTCGGGATCGAGTGGTGTGTGAAGCAGTCTAAGGAGCTGATCAATCGCAACGTACCCACTATACACTTCTATTCGATGGGTAAGTCGGATCCGATCTATCGGATCGCCAGAGAATTGTTCTAGTGCTTGTCGCTTTCGCCAAGCGCGTCATATCCTTGAGCCGGGAACTTCTTAATTCGGATGCACCCGACTGAGCATCATTATTCAATTAATTTTCGCAGCGCCAGGCCAAACAGGACCATTAAGGCGTCCGAATACGAACGAGACCGTTCGGAAATGGCAGTGCCATTCCCGAAAAAGCTTCGTTTTGGAGTACTACGCTAGGGTGGCGCAGTGGCACTTCTATTGTACAGCGGCTAGATGATCAAATTCTATATGATTAGAAATTACCTTCAGGTTGCTTTTCGGAATCTTCTAAGAAACAAGCTTCATACGCTCATCAACATCTTTGGGCTGGCTGCTGGCATGGCATCAGTCTTTCTGATCACGCTATACATTCAGCATGAGCTCAGCTACGACAAGTTTCACGATCGTCCGGAGGATCTTTACCGCGTAATCTGGCATAGTGATAATCCCCAGACTCGCACACCTCATCCCATGGCGCAGGCGTTGGTTGCCGACTTCCCTGAAGTTCAAAGTGCCGTCAGCTTAACGCCCCTATGGGCAGCTGGGTTAACCCGGGAGACACATTCATTCAAAAATCCGGCCCGTGATCAACGATATGATGAATCAAATCTCCTGGCGGTAGACACTACGTTCTTTGATGTCTTTACCTTCCCTTTAGTGAGGGGAGATAAAAGCGGACTGAAAGATATGGGCGGTGTTTACATGTCTGAGTCGATGGCGAAGAAGTACTTTGGGGATGAGGATCCATTGGGTAAGCAGCTCGCAATTGATTCGGCAAACTATCTGGTGGAGGTATTGGGGGTATTCAAGGATGTTCCGGAGAATTCTCACTTTCATTTTGACTTTCTCGCATCATACGTGAGGGAGAAGTCATTTGATCCTGCCGATCGTTTTTACTCATGGGAAGACTTTGGTCATTATAACTACATTCGCCTGAAGCCGGGCACGAATGCCAGAGAGCTGGAAGCGAAGCTGATGCCATGGATGAGGAAATATGTAAAAGGATTGGATCAGGTCTACACAGCACTTGTAGAACAGAAGTACGGATTCAAACTGCAGCCGGTTACCGACATACATTTGAAATCAAGACTTCATTGGGAACTGGAGGCAAATGGCAACATTGAATATATTTATATTCTTGCAGCAGCGGCGCTGTTTACTTTGGTCATCGCGTGTGTAAACTTCATGAATCTGTCGACGGCAAAGTCGGCAGAGCGTGCGAAAGAGATCGGTGTCAGGAAGACCATGGGCGCGTTTAGATATCAATTGGCATGGCAGTTTCTGGCCGAGTCGATGGCGAGTGCCCTGATTGCCATGGTACTGTCTATGATTATCATTGAGATAGCCCTGCCGTTGTTTAACAATCTTGTCGGCGTTCAAATTGGAATAAACTATCCGGTTTATATCGTGGCGGCACTGGCCACTGCACTTACGGTAGGCCTCGTTGCCGGAATCTACCCTTCACTTTATCTGTCAGGTGTAAAGCCGCAGGCGATACTTAAAGGTAAACTAATACAGGCGCCGCAGGGAGCGCGCTTCAGGAGGATGTTAGTCGTGGTACAGTTCACGATCTCGATGGTGTTGATATCGTCGGCAATTATCATTTTCGGCCAGTTGTCGTATCTGCAGAATACAGATCTTGGTTTTGGAAAGGATGAAGTGATCGTAATCCCGCTGAAAAACGAGGATGGCATGTCTGCATTCGATGCATTCCGAAATGAATTGAAGCGTCTTGATGGCGTGTCGTTCGTATCGGCTGCCTCCAATATACCGGGCAGACAATTTAATCAGCACAGCATCGCGCTTCAGCAGCGTCCGGAATCCGATATCGATGCTTCGGAAGCATTTGTCGACTATGAATTTTTCCAGGCGTTCGGCATTGCCCTAAGTTCCGGACGTACCTTTGAGAAAGATAACATTGCAGATCGCGACGCTTTTGTGATCAACGAATCGGCAGCGCGACAACTGGGTGTCTCAACAGATGCAGTAGGGAAGGAGCTGATCTGGAACGACGATGGAAATCCCATCAGGGGAAATATCATCGGTGTAGTAAAAGACTTTCACTTCCAGTCGTTGCATGAGCCGATCCGCCCGCTGATCTTCAGAATGTCGAATCACACTTTTAACTATCTTGTTGCCAAAGTTTCGTTGTCAGATTTCAGCACAAGAATATCCGAAATTGAAAGAACATTCAAAACGTTTGAGCCGACCTTTGGTTTTGAGTTCTCGTTCCTTGATGCGCAGCTGGACAGTCTGTATCGTGGCGAACGACGTACTGCAAGCATGCTGGCCGTTTTTTCAGCAATTGCTCTTATGATCGCTGCGTTTGGCCTGTTTGCCATGTCGATGATGTTATACTATCAAAAATCAAAAGAAGTCAGTATCCGGAAAGTGTTAGGTGCTTCGAGGCAGCACTTGATGGTACTCCTGCTCGGCGATTTCACTAAGCTTGTCACCCTTGCAATTATATTGGGCGCGCCATTGTCGTGGTATGTCATGAATGAGTGGTTGAAGAACTTCACGTACCGACTCGACATTGGTTTCTGGCCTTATGCAATTAGCGGCATAGCGCTATTGTTCGTGGCATGGGCAACTCTTGGCTACTTCACCTTGAAGGCAACGCAGCTGAATCCTGCGGAGACCCTGAGAAGCGAGTAATCACGCCGTCCTTTCCAATCTGTCATCATAAACTTGCGGCCCGACTTCCATGGAATGATAGTCACATCAATTTTTGTTTGCTGACACATCCAAATTGTAACGTACGTCAAAGGCCAGAATGGAAGAGTTATGAACGGAAACCAGCGTATCGACATTTTGGCTATTTTTATTTGATGCAACGATCGCTTTGGTCGTCGCTAAATACACATAGCCATGACTAAATGCTTTACCCTACTGCTTGGATTGGTCGCACTCAGCGTGCAGGCGCAGTCATCTTTCAGGACCCAAATGGTGGACGATAAAGTTCAGATCGGTTATGGACTTGCTATCGGAGACGTTGACGGCGATAAAAAGCCTGATATCCTGCTGGCCGACAAGAAGCAGTTTGTCTGGTACCGGAATGGTGACTGGAAGCGGTTCGTACTGGTGGAGAACTTAACCACATCGGACAATGTCTGCATCGCTGCGCGTGATATCGATGGTGATGGAAAGGTAGAAATAGCCGTGGGAGCACAGTGGAACCCAGGCGAAACATCCGACACCGCGAAATCGGGTTCCGTACACTATCTGGTCCGTCCCGCCGATCCTACAACTCCATGGATACCTGTCAAGTTGCATCACGAACCTACTATTCACCGTATGCGCTGGGTTCAGACAGGCAATAAGAAATTTCAACTCGTTGTTCTTCCCCTTCATGGCCGCGGAAACAAAGACGGTGCCGGCCGTGGTGTTCGCGTATATGCGTATGAGAAACCAAAGGATGTAAAACAGGCATGGAAACTTCAGTTGATCGACAGCTCCATGCACCTTACCCATAATATGGAGCTCGTGCAGGACGGTGCACATGAACGACTCTACATCGGTGGCAAGGAGGGAGTGAAAGTCTTCGATTATAATGGAAAGAACTGGATGCCCGTTAAACCCGGCGCCTACATTCAGGATGCGTCATTCGGTGAATTGAGAGTTGGAAAAAAAGGTGGTCAGCAGGTGTTGGCAGGCATTCAACCCATGCATGGAACAATGCTTGCCGTTTATGATGCCACACTCCAGCGTAAAGTGATTGCCGAGGGATTTGGCCAGGGACACGCACTCGCCGTTAGCTCTTTAACTGACCAGTCGACTGTGCAGATTGTTGCCGGCTGGCGTGAACCTGACACTGACGGCAAAGTCGGAATAAAAATATATACACCCTCGAAGTCATATTCAGAGTGGACTACGCATTGGATCGACGAAAATGGAATGGCTTGTGAGGACCTGCAGGTTGCTGACCTGAATGGTGATGGAAAGAATGATATAATAGCGGCTGGGAGATCGACGCATAATTTGAAGATCTACTGGAATAATGAGTAATGAGTAATTAGTAATGAGAGAGCGGGCTTGCGCCCCTATTGCATGCCACGACCGGATGGCCGTGGTTTGAAACGCAGCGGGCAGCCGCATGAATTACTCACTACTCATTAATACCCCGTGAGTCCCGGCTCCACATCCCTGATATACGCAAGTATGCCTCCCTTAAGGTTGTATAGGTTTTCGAACCCAAACTTATCCTCGAGCTCGCGTATAGCCTTACCGCTGCGATTGCCTGTCTTGCATTGTACAACAACTTTCTTCTTACGGTCGATCTTTGCCACATTGTCGACAACAGATGCCAGGGGAATGAGTTCAGCACCGATGTTTACGATCTCATACTCGTGAGGTTCGCGTACATCAATGATCTGATAATCTACGCCGCTGGTCTCCCATTTGTGCAGTTCAAGAGCATCGATTTCTTTGATCTTCCTTTCCACGGCCTTCATACCACAGAACTGCTCATAGTCGATCAGTGCTGTGATCGTCGGATTGTCTCCATTTAATGGATTTGAAGGATTGCGTCGTATTTTGAATGTGCGGGACTCAAACGTAAGTGCATCAAAACTATAGAACCGTCCGCTGAGGACTTCTCCCACGCCCGTAATCACTTTGATCACTTCAAGTGCCTGCAGACTTCCGATGATTCCAGGAAGCACGCCCAGTACTCCGCCCTCAGCGCAACTGGGCACAAGTCCGGGAGGTGGTGGCGAAGCATACAGGTCGCGATAGTTTGGACCAACTTCGCCATTCGGATTCTTGTAGTTGAATACGGAAACCTGTCCTTCAAACTGAAAAATAGAAGCATACACGTTCACTTTGCCCAACAGTACGCATGCATCGTTGATCAGGTATCGTGTAGGAAAATTGTCGGTGCCGTCGGCGACGAGATCATAACCGCTGATGAGCTCAAACGCATTATTAGATGTGATCTGCGTGTTATATACCGTAATATTGATGTGCGGATTCAAAGACTGTAATCGTCTTTTAGCGCCTTCTACCTTGGCAAGGCCAACGGATTCGACACCGAACAGCACCTGCCGCTGAAGGTTGCTGTCGTCAACTATATCGAAATCGACAATACCGATGTTACCCACACCAGCTGCGGCCAGGTAGAGGAGGAGAGGGCTTCCCAGGCCTCCCGACCCGACCACCAATACTTTCGCGGCTTTCAGCTTTTGCTGCGCTTCAAGGCCGAACTCCGGGATGATGATGTGACGGTTGTAGCGCGCCAACTCCTCTTTTGAAAACGTCACGGTATAATGTTCCATATCGCCTGTTATTTTAATCCGCCAGCAATAGCAGGAACTATGCTAACAATGGTATTTGATTTTACAGGTGTTTGCTCCTGCTGTAGATTGCGAATATCGTCGTCGTCGACGAATATATTGATGAAGCTGGGTACTTTCCCATCTGCGTTGATGAGGTGTCGCTGCAAAGGCGGATACGTTGATGTCAGTGTTTGAATTACTTCCATTACGGTGCCTCCAGGTACTTCTACTTTGGAAGTATGGTTAGTGAATTTTCGAAGTGGTGTTGGAATAAAAACGGTGGCCATCTAACTTCTGATTTATAAACGTCTAAAAATTTTCAGGTCTTTTTTATGATCGCGTTATTCGTGTTCACTGGCGTCGTCACCTCAAGCATAACAATTTCTTCTTCAAATTGGTGCTCGAGATTCAACTGCCAGGAGCGAATTTCTGAAAAGCGTTGCTTTATCGCTGAAACGATTACGTAGCTAAAATACGGTTGCGCATTCTTCCTGTCCGTTTCTGATGGAAGAGCGGGTGATCCCGGATGAGAATGGTAAATGCCCAACAGAGTTAACTCATTTTTTATAGCCCACTTTTCTGCATGGAGATATTCGAGCGGGTCTATTTGAAAGCGTGAGTGCCGATCAGAGGGCGCAATGTTGGTTGCAGGCACAACGTGCGTAATGATGCGAATTCCGTTATCAACTCCCAGCAAAAAGCCGCAGCATTCTTCCTGCGTTGCTTCTGCGTTAGCGATTAATTCTTCCATCTGCCTGGAGCCAATGGATACAAAACTTCGTGCTGCGTTTTTCAAAGTACGTCCGTCTATACCTTTTGAAGCAATAAACACTCCACGTGTTTGTAGTATTCACTGTGCTCGAGCGACTTGAACATCATGGGAATAATGGGTCCATAGTCGGACACCTTCGCTTTTTCAGCATTGAGGTATTTTTGTTGTAATCCCCAGTTGAGAATATTAACGGTGTCTTCCTTGTCAACTCGTTGGAGGGTATCCTCCACGATGGCCCGCAATGCTGTCTTCATGGCGATGAGAGACTCCTGATCACCCGTCGCATTTACAATAGGATCCAGTGACTTCGCGATGATTTCATCGTTAACGGGTGCTATATGGGAAATGATGATATCGTTGGCCTGATTATACTTTCGATAGCGCTGTTCGTATACGTTGATCAGCAGGTTGAGCTCATGTGGATTCGACCAATCCATCTGGCCTCTGAAGAATTTCTCTGTATATCCGACCGGATTACCCAGGAAGATCACCGGCATATTGCGTCCCGACCTCTTGATGTAATAAAGCGCCATCTCGAGGCTTTCGACTGGCCACTCCAGGTTGCGCACGAGGAGAAAGTTGCTGTGATTGTTGTCTGCGTATACCAGAGTATTCATCATCAGCCGTGCACCCTCGCTCACGTTCTGCGCGGTGACGAACTTGCCCGGGCAGTGCACGGCAATGTAGTCGTTCGATTCCGCTTCGCGCATGAGTTGCTGATTCATGAGGCTGTTGTCGAGGATGTGCGTAAAGCGGACCATGCAGTAGCGAACGCGGCCCTGACGAGAATACATATCAAGGATATATTCACACATCTTCTTCGTACCGGCATATACCTCTTCGGTAAAATACCGGCTTGACTTTCCTGTTGAGGAGAAAGCGCAATGTTTCACTGATGGAGTAGCCTCGCATGCACGTACGACGTTAAGGGTACCCGTTACGTTGGAGCTGATAGTTTCGAAGATATGGGATTCAGCATAGCCAGGATCGCGCTGAGCAGCCGCGTGGAACACATAGTCGGGCTGTTGCGATGCAAACACTTTCAATAATCGCTGCTTGTTGCGAACATCGCCCTGCTCAAATATCACTTTGGGGTGACGGCTTGACGCGGGAAGAGGTGCGGTATCGAAGACGATAATTTTCTTAACATTGAACTGCAGCAACTCGTGTATTAAGGCTGTGCCTACGCAGCCAGAACCACCAGTTACGAGACATACCTGACCCTCTAATACCTCGCTCATATTGGCGGGTAAACTGAGAGCCCGCAGGCGGGTGGGCTGAAACGGATCTTCTGAAAGTCGTCCCTGCTGATCGTAGAGGCTAATTAATTCGCGGGTAAGTGCGGCAAGCGTGCAATAGGCGTCACGTTGACGCACTTCTCCTGAGAGCTTCCAGATGCGCTTGTAGAGATCCTCAATCATGAACAGTATAGAATTAGCAAAAAATGTTTGTGGTCAGGCCCGCAAAATCCTTTGAGGGCGAGGGCCGGACCTGGTTTCAAAAGTGTCAAACAGGGTGCACATGCGTAATGACCAGCGTCGCTTGCAACGATGATCTCCATCATATACAAAGAAACTACAATCGCGCAGAAAAGAGTGGCCTTAAAGGTAACCGCTCATACGTGAATATTACATGGGTAAGTGTATACTCAGGCTTAACGGTAAGATATCATCTAACGGCTTGAGCTATACGCAGCAATATCGCAGATTTTACCAGTAACAAAGTTTTTGATTGGTCAGACGTGTATTTTTTACACCGAAAAAAATGGCGATTTGACCCATCCGTATTCGCACACGATTCGACGTTCCTGTAATCATTTGTTGGAACAAGGTTAAAATCTGGATATCATAGCAGTATCAGATAACTTATCTGAAGCCCTCATGACCGGCGGTTAACTCTACAAAACGACTATGCATAGAAATCGTCGCTCCCTGATAAGAATCATAATTTCTCTTTTAAATCTTACATCGATGGTACGCTTCATACTTGTTCCGCTGTTCTTGATGCTCTTTGTATCAACGACAACGGCGACGGATTCTTCATGGATCCGAATCAATCTCCTGGGATACAAAACCACTAGTGTAAAGGTTGCAGTATTCTGTAGTAAGGTTGATCCCGGTGTCGATAAATTTCAATTGCTCAATGCATCGACCAATAAGGTTGTGTACGACGGTTCTGTCGGAAAAGACTATGGAGTGTATGGCCCTTTTACACATACATTTCGGCTTGACTTTTCATCAGTGAATAAGGCAGGAACGTATGTGTTGCGTGCGGGATCGGCAACATCACTTGTGTTTGATATTGGCGATGATGTTTACGAGGGGGCTGCCGATTTTCTGTTGCAATACATGAGACAACAGCGGAGCAAGTATAACCCTTATCTTAAAGATTCATGTCATATACAGGATGGTTATACGATGTACGGTCCGATGCCTGACAGTACGCATCTGGATGTGAGTGGCGGATGGCATGATGCCACTGACTATCTGCAGTACGTAACAACTTCCGCGAATGCCACTTATCATTTGCTTGCTTCGTATCGTGATTTTCCGGGTGTGTTCCGGGACAAACATCTGGACAATGGTTTGGAGGGTTCGAACGGAGTTGCCGACGTACTTGATGAAGCTTCCTGGGGACTACAGTGGTTGATGAAGATGAACCCGCGCCCGGACTGGATGTTCAATCAACTGGCGGACGATCGGGACCATAAAGGATTCAGACTGCCGACGAAGGATTCTGCCAGCTATGGCAAGGGAAGAGAACGGCCAATATATTTTGTTACCGGTAAGCCACAAGGCCTGGGTAAATATAAGAACCGTACTACAGGAACTTCATCAACTGCGGGTAAGTTTGCCAGTGCGTTTGGACTGGGATACGAAATATTTAAAGACACATCGTCGGTGCTTGGAAGCACATTGTTAAGTAAAGCGCGGGCGGCCTATGAATTCGGTCTTCGTATTCCCGGCACTACTCAGACTGCATGTTACGTCTCACCATACTTTTACGAGGAGGATAACTGGGTTGACGATATGGAACTGGCGGCCGCACAGTTGTATGGGATTACCGGGGAGAACAAATATCACGACGCAGCACACACCTATGCAGCGCAGGAACCTCAAACACCCTGGTTGGGTACCGACACGGCTGCGCATTATCAGTGGTATCCATTTATCAATGTAGGGCATTATGAGCTGGCGAAGCGTTCTAAAGGTGATGCGCGTAACCAGATCGTTGCTTATTACAGGGAGGGCATTCAGCGCGTTTACAATAAGGCAACCAACAATGCATTTTTGCGAGGCGTGCCTTTCATCTGGTGCAGCAATAATCTGCAAACGGCGTTCGCCATCCAATGCTATTGGTACCGCAAGCTGACGGGCGACAATCAATTCGAAGCCCTGGAGCAGGCAGCGTTCGACTGGATTATGGGTTGTAACCCCTGGGGTACCAGTATGGTTGTGGGCCTTCCCGCGGATCGCGATTTTCCGGATGACACCCATTCCTCTTTTAACTTCTTATATGGTTATCAAACGTTGGGTGCGCTGGTTGACGGGCCCATTTATGGTTCGATCTACAGGAAACAACTTGGCGTGACGATCAAGCGTGGAGATGAATACGCGGAATTTCAAAGTCCTTATGTTGTATATCACGATGACTATGGCGATTACTCGACCAACGAACCGACCATGGACGGCACAGCAACGCTCGTCTATCTCATGGCAGCCATGCAGTCGGGCAACAGTTCGTCAACACTCACATTCGATCACGGGGCCATCATTCGCGGAAATAGTGATGAAAAAAAGATCGCCCTCGTTTTCACTGGAGATCAATATGCCGAGGGAGGTAAGAAGATCGCTCAAACCCTGAAAAGTAACAACGTGAAGGCATCGTTCTTCTTCACAGGTAATTTTTACCGCGAGAAGAGTTTTTTCAAACTGATCCGGCGTTTAAAAAAAGATGGTCACTATCTGGGTGCACATTCAGACAAACACCTGCTCTATTCCTCATGGACGCATCGCGACAGTACGCTTGTTTCGCGTGAAGTGTTTCTAAAAGACCTCGACGAAAATTACCGGGAGATGAGTCGCTTTGGAATTATCCGCGAATCGTCCCCTTACTTCCTGCCACCCTATGAATGGTATAATGACACAATAGCTTCCTGGACAGCAGCTGCCGGGCTGAAGCTCGTGAATCTTACACCGGGTACATTAAGTCATGCCGATTATACTACACCTTCAATGTCGAATTATCGGAGCAGCGATGTCATCATGAAGTCGATAGTTTCAAAAGCCGATGAACTTAACGGCTTCATCCTCCTGATGCATGTGGGTACAGACCCGGAAAGGAAAGAAAAATTTTATGACCAGCTGCCGGATCTCCTTGATTTGTTACGAATCAAAGGATATGAGTTGGTGCCCATTCATGAGCTTCTCCGCGACAGCGAACGTCGGTGATCGGGGGCAAAAACAAAATTGGGGAGTTATCGGCGACGCGGTTCTTATTGATCAAAATATTGGTTACTATTGACGAGTATGACACAACCTGAACCGGAGGCAAAAATTGGCTTGTGGACTGCCACGGCTCTCGTGATAGGCAATATGATCGCGTCCGGGATCTTTCTCCTGCCGGTGACCCTCGCTTCTTATGGAGCAATAAGTCTCCTTGGATGGCTTGGGTCTTCGATGGGTGCAATCGCGCTTGCGTTGTTGTATGGCAACCTGAGTAAGCTCGTGCCCAATGCTGCGGGCGGACCCTACGCTTACACGCGCGCCGGCATGGGAGAATTCGCAGGCTTTCTTGTTGCCTGGGGATACTGGCTTTCTATCTGGTGTTGCAACGCTGCTATCGTCGTAACGTTTGTCAGTTACCTGACGGTTTTTTTTCCGGAGCTGGCCACGAATCCATCGCTTGCAGTAGCCACTGCGTTGGCAACGATATGGTTTCTAACGTGGGTGAATTCAAGAGGCATTCGTTCGGCAGGTGTCGTGCAGGTGTTAACAACCATACTGAAGCTCGGCCCGCTCGTAATCGTGGCGGTCGTCGGTTTGTTTTATATTGATACGTCTCACTTTGTCCCGTTCAATGCAAGTGGGCAGTCCGATGGTGCTGCCATTACAGCGACGATTACGTTGACACTTTTCGCGTTTCTGGGACTTGAAAGCGCCACAGTGCCATCAACGAGTATTAAGAACCCGGGGAAGACCATTCCGCGGGCTACCATCATGGGAACATTAGTAACCATGGCGGTTTATGTGCTTGGATCCATTTCGGTGATGGGCATACTTCCACCTGAACAATTGAAATTATCCAACGCACCGTTTTCCGATGCCGCCGCCGTCATGTGGGGAGAAGGAGCAAGGGGGTGGGTGGCATTAGGCGCTATTGCATCGACGTTCGGCGCATTAAACGGTTGGATACTACTTCAGGGACAGATTCCACTGGCGGCATCGCGCGACTCGTTATTTCCAGCCGTCTTTGGACGGCTCAACAGCAAAGGAGCCCCCGCCATTGGCATGGTGATCGGAAGCGTGCTGATCTCCGCTCTCATCTTCACAAATTTTACTAAAGGACTTAACGATACCTTTACATTTGCTGTCCTGTTGGGCACCGTGACCGTTTTGTTGCCCTACCTTTTTTCAGCAGCTGCATTTGCCCTTATGATCATGGAGCAGGGAAGCCGGCAGAAAGGGAACGCAACGAAACTGGTGCTGGCTGCCGTAGCTTTTGCATACTCCATCTGGGCGGTAGCAGGTTCCGGACAGGAGGCGGTCTACTGGGGTTTCATCGCAATTTTGTGCGGGGTGCCGTTCTACGTGTGGATGAAACGCGTTCGACAGCCGCATACAGCCACCCAATGACATTGAAAAAATGAAACTTACCTGCCATTCGGAATACGGCGAGCTACGATCCGTATTTATCAAGCGTCCGCGGGAAGCCATGGTCGACGAGCAGCGTATAGCCAATACGTGGGAGCAGCTGAATTTCCTGGCACCGCCGAACATTACAACGGCGATTTCAGAATATGACGCCTTTGAAGGATTGTTAAGAATCTCTAACGCGGAAATCCGTTACCTGCCTTTTAATAACAACGTTACCATGGACTCGATGTATTGTCGCGATGCGTCGCTTGCAACAGACTTCGGAATGATCCTTTGCAATATGGGAAAGCAGGCGCGCAAACCGGAGCCTGATGCGTGCAGGAGTGCGTTCGAAACGGCAGGCATAACGATACTCGGCAGCATTAACGCCCCTGGGACCCTCGAGGGTGGAGATATGGCCTGGCTGGACACTACCACCCTTGCAGTTGGCCACACGTATCGCACAAACGCCGATGGCATCAGGCAATTGAGGGCTCTTCTTGACCCTCGCGGTGTCGAAACCGTCGTCGTCCAATTGCCACATTACAAGGGTAAGAACGACGTGTTCCATCTGATGTCAATACTCAGCCCGATCGACCGGGACCTCGCCGTGGTGTATTCTCCGCTGATGCCTATCCCGTTCCGTGAGTATCTGATCGCCCGTGGTATGGGGCTGATCGAGGTTCCGGATTCTGAATTCGATTCCATGGGATGCAACGTGCTGGCTATCGGCCCCCGTGAAGTTGTCGTCGTAGACGGCAGCCCCATTACGCGCTCAAGGCTTATCCAGGCGGGTTGTACGGTATACGCATACGCCGGCGGCGACATCAGTGTTAAGGGCGGCGGTGGACCAACCTGCCTGACAAGACCCGTCCTCCGGGCCCTTCAATACTGATGATGCACAGCCGTGGACATGCCGCTTTGAAGCATGTACCGTTACGACGTTGGATTTAATTTCTCGATTCCTTTCGAGGTCTCGATACGACCTTCAGGCGATAAACGCACCTCCACTTTATTATGCCCATTCCCTTTTTTAAAAGTGTAGCTCAAGGGTTGCGCGACAGTTTTGCCTGCATTGTTCAGCACGTGAAAGGCTACTGTCCATGTGCCGTCGGCAACATTTCCGTAGTTCTCAATGAAACTGCGCCTCACTGCCGCAGGGACCTCTGATTCAGAAATAGTTTGAATCTTTTTCACAGGCTGCGCCACTAAAGGAATCGACGCCAGAAGCATAATCACCAGGTGGTACATCTTACGTTTCATATTGCTTGGTTTGTGTTTCAGTATTTCAAACGGATGCATTGCTGCAAGGGTTGACCTCTAAACATCACGTAAGCTTGTGTATTTTTCTGTGACTTGTCCCACGCAGATCAGGCAAATATTCACCAGCTTTGCAATGTCCTTCCATTAATCAACATACTATGATAAGAGCGATCTTTACGGATGTAGACGGAACTTTGCTGAACAAGGAGCGTCAGTTGTCGGACCGGACGATACACGCGATTCGTGCCGTTGCGGATAAGGTGTCCGTTGTGCTGACATCGTCCAGGATGCCATCTGCTATGCGCCATCTGCAGGCGGAGTTGAACATCACTAACCATCCGCTGGTATGTTATAACGGTGGGTATGTGCTTGCGTCCGGTGTCGGGGAAAAAGTATATGCAAGTCACGTTATTCCGATAGACGTATGTAGCGGTATCGTTGCGCATGCATCACAGACGCCAATCCATATCAGCCTCTATCATGCCGACCATTGGTATGCGCTGAAAAGGGACAAATGGACTGACAAGGAGGAACGTGTAACAAAGGTATCGCCGGAGTTTAGGTCTTTTGATGAAGTTTTGTCTCTCTGGAGTCATAATAAAACAGGTGCTCATAAAGTGATGTGTATGGGCGAGGCACAGGATATCGCATTGTTCTATGAATGGCTCTGTGAGAATTATGGCCAGCGTATCCATATCTACAGGTCGCGGCCAACCTATCTTGAATTAGCCACAAAAGAAGTCTCAAAGGCTTCGGGCATGGAGCTCATCATGCAACATCATCTGAAAGGCGATCTCAAGGAAGCAATGGCCTTTGGTGACAACTACAACGACGTTGAGATGTTGCGCGAGGCCGGCATTGGGATTGCAGTAGACAATGCAATTGACGAGGCGAAGGCCATTGCCAGCGAGATCACTGCGGCAGGGGAAGATGATGGCGTAGCACGTAGTCTTGAACGACACTTTGGTGTGTCGTGGGGTTCGTAAAAAAAATCTTCCGCTGCGTAGGGGTGAAGATTGTTTCAGGTGTCACAAGGGCGAATAGCGAAAAAGACAACTTACATGAAACACTTCATCAAAATTGCAATGACCACAAGCGCGATCCTTTGCGCTGCATTTTGCACTCATGTTGCAAAGGCACAGGATTCAAAAACCGACGATTACCAGATCAACACCTTGTTTTCGCCGGGAAAGATATCCACCGGGGGATATGGAGCCATCACGAACAAATTCACTTTCATCGACGGCAATTTTGCAAACCTGACCGGGATCTATGGCGGCGTTTACCTTAACCACAGCCTCCTTATAGGCGCGTCTGCTTCAGCATTGACCAATGATATCCGGGTGCCCCTTGAGCACTCTGAAGCGCCCATTCAAAACCTCAGTTATATGTACGGCCAGGTGGGTGGAATTGTCGAATATACCGTGGCCAATGACAAAGCCGTGCACCTCGCATTTAACCTTTTCACAGGCGCGGGGTTTACTTTACAGTACGATCGTAATTCATGGCACGACGATCCGCATGAGTTTGACTGGGACTATAGCACCGACGAAGACTGGTTCTTTGTTGCTGAACCAGGTGTGAACGTAGAATTTAATGTATTCCGTTGGATGCGCTTTAGTCCGGGTGTATCGTACCGGGCAGCATTTAACAGCAATGGTCGCGGGTTGGGTGATCGTGCGTTAAGCAATATCTCTTACAACGTCACTATGAAATTTGGTAAATTCTGACACTGGTATGCTGTGTTCATCAAAATCGACAGGGCACATGTTTCATAAACGGGATCACCGGTGTATATGGAGAATTTGCAGATGATGAATGCCAGTTGGTGTTTCCTTCATGAGCGAATGACCGAAGGTTAGGTGCTGTCCCTGATCAGAAAATGGAAGTTTACAACCAGGAAAAAAGACCGGCTTACGTCCGGTCTTTTTTTGTAGCCGCTTTCCACTCCTGGTGATTCATTTCATGAAAATGAATTCTTTCATTTATATTAGCCCGATACAAAATTTGACCACAATGAAGATCGCTCTCGGCCTGGCGGCTGGCTTCGTGGTGCTGACCCTGGCATCCTTCCTTCCCATGCAGAAAAAGAAAGTAATATTCTTCGGTGATTCGATCACCCAGGCCGCTGTTAAACCGGGTGGCTACATCGTTAAGGTCGGCGATATGGCTGCTGCCGAAAAACTTTCGGATCGCTATGACTTTATTGGTGCCGGCATCGGTGGAAATAAAGTCTATGATCTTTTCCTTCGCATGGATGACGATGTGTTGTCCAAGCGTCCTGACGTCGTAATCATCTATATCGGTGTGAATGATGTATGGCACAAACGAAGCTATGGTACCGGCACCGATGCGGATAAATTTGAGCGTTTTTACACCGCTATCATCAAAAAGCTTCAGGCAGCCAACTGCAAAATTGCCCTTTGTACACCGGCCGTAATTGGCGAACGCACTGATTCCAGCAATGAGCTCGACGGTGACCTTAACCTTTACAGTAACATGATCAGGAACCTGGCGAAAGCCAACAGCCTTCCGTTGATCGATCTGCGCAAAGCGTTTCTGGATTATAACCTGAAGGAAAACAAAGAGAACAAGGAGTCCGGAATTCTAACGACGGATCGTGTTCATCTGAATGAAAAAGGCAATGAACTTGTCGCCAGCGAGATGTGGAAGGTGTTGAAGGCCCTCTGAGCCAAACTTGATTAACCTTTTCACCTTTCATTTCACCTATTTCGAACTTCTGGTGTTTCTCACCGTGGGTTTGCTCACAGGCATGGCGAAAACAGGAGTTCACGGGGCAGGCATGCTGTCGGTTCCGCTTCTTGCACTCATTTTCGGTGGCCAGAAATCCAGCGGCGTGATGTTGCCGATCCTGGTATTGGCTGATGTGCTGGGTGTATGGTACTATCATCGTCATGCATCGTGGCAACATCTAAAGACGTTATTCCCGTGGGCAGCGGTTGGGGTTGTGCTGGGTACGATCGTCGGCTCCTCTTTCGACGATCACATCTTCAAAGTGATGATGGCCGTTGTCATTGTGACCAGTGTAGTCGTCATGGTGTGGCTGGAACGGGGTCATCGGGAGCAGGTACCTCGCAATAAGTCCTTCAGCGCGGGATCGGGGATCCTCGGTGGATTCACTTCTATGGTCGGCAATCTGGCGGGCACGGTGATGGCAGTTTATTTTTTATCGATGCGACTGCCCAAGAACGCATACATCGGAACAACTGCCTGGTTTTTCATGGTAACCAACTGGTTTAAAGTGCCCTTCCATGTTTTTGCCTGGCACACCATAAATCTCAACACCATCATGCTGGCATTAATAACGCTACCTGCCATTATGCTGGGGGCGTATTCCGGTATCCACATCGTCAGAATTCTTTCCGAGAAAACCTATCGATGGTTTATCATTGTGATGACACTTGTAGCTGCGGTGTTCATGCTCTTCTAAGGACACAACCCGATAGCTTTAATTAACGTTGCTGTGTGGTGGATGCGTATTATATCCCGCTGAGAGCGATGTCTGTGGGAAATATTTGCGTTATACAGTCAAATAGATCAAATTTCAAGGTCTGGGAACCTAATTCCAGAAGCTTTAATTTATACAGTTAATGGACAAGAGCTTTGTTGACCGCCTGTATGCTTCACATCAGACATGTCCAACATGTCCGGCGCCGGCGGAAGTGTCTGCTTTTTTTGTCGAATTGCTTGGGATACTGTTTGCTGACTTCACGCAACTGGCGTCACTTTCCCGACAAGAATTCGATCAGCACATCGCACGCCTGGAGCGTGAGCTGGAACGAATACTTCGTCACAATCCAGGTAAGGGCACCGACGCCCGGGAACTGACGACCGCTTTTTTCGATGCACTTCCAGCTATTCATGCGCGCCTGGAGGAAGATGTCAACGCCATGTTTGAGGGTGATCCGGCAGCGAAGACACGTGACGAAGTGGTGCGTACCTATCCCGGCTTTTACGCTATTGCTGCCTATCGCATTGCCAATGCCCTGCATAAAATGGGCGTAGCCGGGACGCCGCGAATCATTACGGAACATGCGCATAGCCGTACCGGGATCGATATCCACCCTGCTGCTGAAATCGGTTCACATTTCTGCATCGATCACGGCACAGGAGTCGTCATTGGAGAGACTTCGGTCATTGGCAACCACGTCAAGCTTTATCAGGGAGTAACACTTGGCGCCCTTTCAGTCAACAAGGAAGATGCAGAAAAGAAAAGACATCCAACACTGGAGGATAACGTAGTCGTATACGCAGGAGCGACAATACTCGGAGGCGACACAGTGATTGGCCACCATAGCGTGGTTGGCGGTAACGTGTGGCTTACGAGCAGCATTCCTCCCCACTCAAAGATCTATTATCAGGCCAAGATGTATAATGGGAATACCCATGAGATTGATCACGTCGTGTTCAAATCGGGCATCTGATGAAAACGACCATTATTCCAACTGACTTAACGACGCCGTTCGGCGTTTGGCATTCCACTAATTATCACAATTTGTATTCATGACACTGCAGGAGCTCATCGGCAACACACCACTCGTTGAATTGCAACATATTCCCGTCAACAAGAACGTGCGCATATTCGGAAAGCTGGAAGGAAATAATCCCGGTGGCAGCGTAAAGGACCGCGCTGCGTTGGGAATGATCAGTGCTGCCATGAGCAGGGGCCAAATTAAAGCGGGAGATAAGCTCGTCGAGGCGACCAGTGGAAACACCGGAATTGCGCTGGCCATGATAGCCCAGTTGAAAGGATTGAAGATGACCCTGATCATGCCCGATAATTCGACGCGTGAGCGCGTTTTGTCGATGGAGGCGTATGGTGCGACCGTTATACTTACGCCGTCGGAAAAGACAATCGAATATTCGCGCGAACTGGCGGAAAAAATGTCGCGGGAAGAAGGGTATTTCATGCTTGACCAGTTCGCTAATGCCGACAACTATGGCATGCACTACAAGACTACCGGTCCCGAGATCTGGCGCGATACGGCAGGCTCCGTGACCCACTTTGTTTCCGCCATGGGAACTACGGGCACCATCATGGGAGTGAGCAGATATTTAAAAGAACAGAATCCGGAGATACAGATCGTTGGCACACAGCCTACGAACGGATCCTGCATTCCCGGAATTCGCAGGTGGTCGAAAGAGTTCCTGCCTAAGATATTTGATGCTAACCGCGTCGATCGTATCCTGGACGTAGATGAACGCGATGCACGGATAATGACGAAACGCCTGGCACGGGAAGAGGGTATTCTCGCAGGCATGAGCAGCGGCGGAGCATTAAGCGCGGCTGTGCGCATCGCGGGTGAAATCGAAAAAGGCGTGATCGTATTTATTGTTTGTGACAGAGGCGACCGATACCTCAGTTCTGATCTGTTTGACTAACGGATACAGATTTGCCTTACTCATGAGTCGCCACCAGAGTGCGCGTGGCACCCTGCCGTACGAACGCTTTGCAACAAATACTCAAATCGTTGCCGATGATGTCCTCTGAATTCCACACCTGTGGGATGTCTTGTTCATTTCGACGAGCTTTCATATTTTCAGACATGAGACATTCTTTCCATACGGTGCTCTGCGCACTGGTTATTCTTTGCCTGATTTCTACAGGCGTTAGCGGTCAGAGCCAGTCTGGTCCGGAACGGTTCCGAAAAGAAGTGACTGAGATGATGGATAGGCCTGTTCCATCAACGGATAAGATTATTCTGTTTACAGGGAGTTCTTCCATTAGAATGTGGGGAGACATCGGCAACTATTTTCCCGATTACAATATTGTCAACAGGGGATTCGGCGGTTCTCAAACTTCTGATCTGCTATACTTCGCCGATCAGTTGATCTTTACTATGAAGCCGTCGAAGATTTTTATATATGAAGGAGATAACGATCTGGCTAGCGGTAAAACGTCTGCGCAAATTATGGCGACCACAGATAGTCTCCTGCAACGCATCAGAAAACAATATCCGACTTCCGTTCGCGTCTATTTCATTTCACCGAAGCCAAGTGTTGCGAGATGGAATTTAAAAGATGCATACATAGAACATTCCCGGAATTTGAAGAAGTGGACTAGAAGAAAGAAGAATGTTTTTTACGTGGACGGGTGGACTTCTCTTATC